>PJUI01000062.1_pt1 | contig 192374 bp, 161 predicted proteins | sample 1512201 | NCBI WGS metagenome assembly PJUI01 (sample SAMN08177670, study PRJNA422409) | Feces metagenome, whole genome shotgun sequencing project. | isolation source: Chicken feces (2) enriched on wood chips | host: Gallus gallus | place: USA: Madison | collected 2015-01-15
AAACGATGCAGCGCGGGCTGAGCCGGGTCGCCGCCTGACAGCGGCACGTATACGACCGGGCCGCCGGCGATTTCGCCGTGGATGTAGATGCGGTCGCCGTGAATCAGCCGATGGCTTTTCTCGGTATGTTCGTAGCGATGGAAGTAGCCTTCTTCAGCGGCCAGCCGGTTCAAGAACGCCAGATCGGTTTCACCCGCCTGCACGCAGTATTCGCGGGGCAAGTGCTCGTTCGTGGTGACCTGTTCGTAGTCGGTGATGCCGTGGCGCTTCAATACATCAGCCAAAATCTCTGGCACGGACAGCTGCTGAAACACGCGCCAGTCCGAACACAAGGCCGCGCGCGCAAGTGATGGCTCGACCACAGCGCGATAGCGTGTGCGCCGAAAGCCGGTGTCGCCTTGTTGAAAGGCCGTCACGATGCCATGCACATGGCGCACCGCCTGATCGCCGCGCCAGATCGTGAACAACGCGGGCTCATCCAGCATGGCGCCGAAGTCGATGGCGGGGTTGAAGCTGGATAGGTCCAATTCCAGCCGATAGGTCTCGGACAGCGCTTCGTCCAGCGTGAATTCGATGACGTCGAAATCCAGACCGCGGCCAGAGGGCGTGAAGGTGAAGCGCAAATCGGATTGGCGGGGCATCAAGGCCTCTCAGGACGAACGAAGTGTGCGGAAGAACTGTGCAAATCAACAGGCAGGAGCGCCGCATGAAAAACCGCGGCTGCGCCCATTCGCAGCCGCGGCGGCATGCCTTAGCTTTCCAGCGGTTTGCGCCAGTCGTCCGAGGCTTCCGTGCCGGCGATCTCATGCGTCCACGTGATCTTGCGGTAGGCCATGGCTACCTTGATCAGTTGCGTGAATTCCGCCTTGCTGGGGTCTTGCGCGTGCGGGAGCACGCTGGTGATGTCCACGATCGTGGCGTCTTCCAGGGCGGTGGTGAAGAAGTGTTCCTGCTTGCCGTCGATAGAAGTGCGGTACCACTTCACTTCCACTTCGGGCAGCATTTCGCCGGAGGCCAGGGCTTGATACAGCAGCGGCGTGGCCTTGTTCAACGCGCTGGTAAACGTGAAGGGCTTGTGCACGCGCTGACCCGACGGCTGACCGCTTTGCGGGTCGGTCGGGGTGTTGACGCGGTGCTCGATTTCCTGGACCAGAATTTGGTCCTCGTGACCTTCTACATAGACGTTGCCGACCGAATCAGCGGTGAAGGCGCCTTCGGTGAGGTTGCCTTGGGTTTTGCCGGAAATGCTGATGTAGGCGGGGGTAGGCATGACAGACTCCGTTGTCGTCGTAGTAATGAATGGCCGTTCAAGGCCGGGATGCTTCCCGAAGGAGGCGCTACGAGGACATATGCAACATCCGTGCCAGGTGCTGCGGATTCAAAAAAATATCAATTAAATCAATGGGTTGAAAGGAATTTAGGACGATTACGAAAAAACGAAATCGCAAAAAAACCCGCGAATAGCGGGTTTTCAGCCGAAAATCAGGCCACATTTGACCCGAATAAAAATAAGCGCTTATGAATCAATAGCTTGGGGCGGGCCAAATCTGGCCCGACCGAGTCAAATCTGGCCCAGGGAAGCCGCCGGGGTGGATTGCCCATCGGGCAATTCGGTACGAGCGCGTGCGGTCAATGTGGTGTCAATGCCCTGGCTAAGCGCCGTCAGAAGCAGATGCGGCGCCAGATTCAGTTGCGCCAGCAACACGCTGTTCTGTGCCAACTTCACCAGCGCCTCGGGCTGCAACGCCGCCAGCCACAGACAGGCCTCAGGCGACAGCGGCACCCCCGCCATAGCGCCGGCCTCGCCCGAGCGCGCCAAGCGCTGCAATAGCAGCAGGTACATCAGATTAGTTTCGTGGATATCGCGCAGAAGTTCGGTGGATCTCGGCATCGGGCACCCCAGACTTCGTTGATTCCACAACATGGCCGCGGCCAAGGCGGAATGGCGCGTGGCGTCCTCAGGGGAACGTCTATTTCAAGCCCGAGACGGGCTTGCGTGCCGATATGGTTTGTCGATCATATTTAAGCGACTCTGACGCGTCAGTAATGGATTTCCCTGTACGGCGCGCCGGCATATCTACATGTTCTAAAAACGACGCATTCTCATTTATAATTCGGCGCATGCCAAGTGGCGCGCGCCGAAGAATGACGGCGCGCGGTTTCTCGTTTCAACCCAAGGCGCGCGATGACATCCTCTTTCCAAGACAGCCAGACGTTGCAACGCGAGCATGCCGCGCTGCTTGCCGCATATGGCCACGCGCAGGCGCATTGCAGCCAGCTGCTGAGCGCGCAGGCGGCTCGAATCGTGCACCTGGAAGCGGAAACAATGCGCTTGCGCGCGGCGCTTATCGTCAGGGACACCGCGTTGGCGTGGTCGCGCGCTGACCGTGCCGCGTTGGAAGCGTCGATTCCCGGCTTGCCCAAACGCGTCGCGTTGTCGCGCCGCGTGGCCCAACTGGTGGAACGTGTTCAGACGCTGATGCGCGAACGGCTCGCATGGCAGGACTGGATCAGCCAGGCGCGCGTCAAGCCCACGACGACCCTTGCGGACACCCCGGCCGCCCGCGCGTCGGGGGCCACGGTGGCGGCGGTGGCGTTACGCGAAAAATCCGTACTCTGCGTAGGCGAAGATGCGATGGCGTTGATGCTGACGCGCAAGGTCGTTGAAATGGCAGGGGGCCGCTACCTTGGCCATAGTGGTGGCGATGATCTGGACGGCGCCACCCTGGAAGCCAGCCTTGTCCAGGCCGATCTGGTCATCTGCCAGACGGGATGCGTCAGCCATGGCGCTTACTGGCGCGTCAAAGACCATTGCACGCGCACCGGCAAGCAATGCGTGCTGGTGGACAAGCCGGAAGCCCTGAACGCCTTGCGTCTGGAAGCCGAGCAGGAACGGTAGCGTCGCGTTACCTTGCGTTTCCGCATCATGGCGTCCCCCCGCAATACAGTAGGCGTTGGCAAAGGGGCAGACATGTTGAAAAAGCGGGACCGCGTGGCGCTTCCCTGGACGGACACGCTTGCACGTCTGGAAGATGAGCGCATCATGTTGCAGCGCATTGCCGCGGGCATGCCGCTGGCGCACGTGCTTGAACATGTGTTGAATGCCATTGAGGCCCAGTCCAGCGTTGAACTGCGCGCCGCCATCGCCCTGATCGATGAAACCGGAACGTTCCTGCTTCATGGCGCCGCGCCCAGCCTGCCGGCGGAGTTCAGCGAAGCGGTGCAACGCACGCCCATCGGGCCAAATATCGCATCCTGGGGCACGGCCGCTTACACCGGCAGCCCCGTTTATGTGGACGACATCGCATCGCACCCCGATTGGGCGCGCTGGCGTGACTTGGCCTTGGCGCATGGATTGCGGGCCTGCTGGTCCACCCCGATCAAAGCGCCGGACGGCCGCTTGTTGGGCGTGTTCTCGAACTACTACAGCGCGGTGCGCTCACCCTCGGCCTACGACATCGACGCGATTGCGCTGGTGACCCGCAGCGCGGCGCTGGCCATCGAGCGCCATCTGACGGAAGAGGCGTTACGCAGCAGCGGGGAACGCTGGCGGGCCATGTTTGATGGCATGCAGGAAGCATTTTTTCTTAGCGAGGCCCTGCGCGATGAAGACGGCCGCATTGTGGACTTTCGTTTCCTAGAGGTGAACCCCGCCTTCGAACGGCAGACCGGTATGAAAGAGGGCGACACGCTGGGCCACACCTTGCGCGAGATGATTCCCGGTGTGCCCGGACAGATCATGGACGCCTTCGCGCAGGTCGTTGAAACGGGCGAGCCGACGCAGTTTGAATTTGCCGTGCCCGCGCCGAAAGAGTCGTGGTACGAAGCGCGTGCGCGCAAGGATGGGCCCGATCGCATGATGGCTCTGTTCCTGGACGTTACCGCGCGCAAGGCGGCCGAGACCGAGCTGTGGGAAGGGCAGCATCGCAAGAATTTCCTGCTGGCGCTGGGCGACCGCATGCGCGAACTGCATTTTCAGGAAGAGATCGAACAGGCCGCCTGCGAGGGCCTGGGCCAGCATCTGGCGCTGGGCATGGTCGCCGTGCTGGACTGGTCGGGTGACGCCGAGCCGGCCAGCGTGTCGACCTCGTGGCGTTCGGAAGCGGACTTGGCGGGGCAGCAAGCCCTGGCGCCCGAAAAATTGGGCAGCGATTTTACCGAGGCGCTCCGCAAGGGGCGCACGGCGTATATGCAACCGCTGGTGGCGGAGCCGGGCGGGGAAGTCCGCCCGTCTGCGATCGTGGTGCCGATGCGCCGATGGGGCCGGCAGGGTGGTGCGCTGCTGGTTCGCCCGCTGGTCAACAGCCGGCTCAAGGCCGGTGACATTGCGTTCATCGAAGAGGTGTCCGAGCGGCTGTGCGACGCCGTCGAGCGTTCGCAGTATGCGCGCATGCTTGAGCAGCGCGTGGAAAATGCCATCGCCGAACGAGATCGGATCTGGCGCTTGTCTCCTGAGCTGCTTGCCGTCGTCGATGGCACCGAGCGCTTTGTCAGCGTCAACCCGGCGGTGCGCCCGATTCTTGGCTGGACGCCGGAACAGTTCCTGTCCATGGGCTTGGCCGAAGTGATCCACCCCGATGATCAGGCCGCCACGCGCAACGCCATTGCGCAAGCCTCGCGGGGTAACCCGGCCCAAGCCGTCAGGCACATGGAAAACCGGTTGCTGAAACGCGATGGCAGCTACCGCTGGATTACGTGGAGCATGTCGTGGTCGCAAGACAGCTTGTACATGACCGGCCGGGACGATACCGACTTGAAAGTGCAGGCCGAGACCCTGCGCGAAACCGAACAGGCGCTGCGTCAATCGCAAAAGATGGAAGCGGTGGGCCGCTTGACGGGCGGTATCGCGCATGACTTCAACAACATGCTTCAGGGCATCACGGGCGCCCTGTACCTGATCCAGCGCAAGCTGGCCGCTGGCACGCCGGAGCAGGCGCAACGATTCATCAATGTGGCCATGGATTCGGCGAACCGCGCCGCGCATCTGACGCAGCGGCTATTGACGTTTTCGCGCCGCCAACCCATCGACCCGAAGCCGTTCAGCGTAGCCTCGACGCTGCAATCCATGGCGGATCTTTTCCATCGCTACACCGGAGAACGGGTGCGCCTGCTATTCAATTTGGAACCCACGCTTTGGACGGTGCGTTGCGACAGGAACCAATTTGAAAATGCGGTGCTGAATCTGGTCATCAACGCCTGCGACGCCATGCCCAACGGTGGCGCGCTGACGGTATCGGCATTGAACAAACCCTTGGATGGGGTGGCGTTGCGCCCTTATCCCGGCGTGAAACCGGGCGACTTCGTCGAGGTGTCGGTCACCGACGTTGGCTGCGGGATGCCGCCAGACGTGCTGGCCCACGCCTTCGACCCCTTTTTCACCACCAAGCCGCTGGGCGAGGGCACGGGCCTGGGCTTGTCGATGATCTACGGCTTTGCCAAGCAGGCCGGCGGCATGGCCACGCTGGAAAGCGCGGTGGGCCAAGGCACCACCGTCAGGCTGCTTTTGCCCAGGTTCGACGGCGCGCCGGATGCCGCACAGTTGTCTGAACCGTCCACGCCGCAGACCGCAGGCGTGGGGCGGCAGTCGCTGGTGGTGGTGGTGGAAGATGACGACAACGTGCGCGAGATGGTGCACGAGTGCCTGGCCGAGCTGGGCATGCAAGTGCTGACGGCCTCAGACGGCGAAGCAGGACTTGAACTGGTGCTGGGCACGGCCGACATTGATTTGCTTGTCACCGATGTCGGGTTGCCTGCGCTGAACGGCCGGCAATTGGCCGATGCCGCGCGGGCGGCGCACCCAGGCCTGAAGGTTCTGTTGATGACAGGCTACGCAGAAAGCGCGGCCCGCGATGGCGGCTTCCTGGAACGCGGACTTGAACTGATCGTGAAGCCATTTTCGCTGGACGTGCTGGGTGAAAGGGTGCAGCGGATGCTGGATTCGAACGAGGGTGATGGCGCTGCGGGGTGATGGCGTTGCAAAGGCAGGTAAAAAATACCTGTTCACGCTGCTCTGCCAGTTTCCTGGGGCTGAACTCCCGACGGCAGGGCCGGGAACGGGGCTTGCTTAATGGAAAGTGCATTCCAACCTAGGAGCCTGACCATGAAATCTCGTGCCCTGACTTGCGCTTTTGTACTGATGGCCGGCCTGACGTCCGCCGGCACGGTGTTGGCACAATCCGCCGCGCCGACCACGCCGTCTTCCACGCCGAACGATGCGTCCGCCGCGCAGCCGAATCGTGCGCTGCCGCCGGGGCAGATGGCGCCCGCACCCAACGCGACGCCGTCCACCGGCACCACGCCGCCCAGCACGCAGCACAGTGGCACGATGTCGTCGGGTAAGAAGCATTCGGAAGAAACGCCGAAGCGCCCGCGCGAAGCGAACGATAACGTGCCGCGCACGCCTGCGGCCGGTGCGGCACCCCCTCCGGGATACCCGAACTCGGGCGGCTCGAAGTAAGTAGGCCGCCACGAAAAAGGCTTCCTTCGGGAAGCCTTTTTTTGGCCTGATGATTTGCAGCCAGACCAGCCTGATGATTTGCAGCCAGACCATTGACCGTTCATCGTTCACGGCCCACCGTGACGCATTGCTAGTGCTGCCGGCGCAACTCCGCCGGCGGCACGCGCAACTGGCCGCGATACTTCGATACCGTCCGGCGCGCCAACAGAATGCCGCTTGCCGCCAATTGCTGCGTCAGCGCCACGTCTGACAAGGGCATGGACGGATCTTCCGCATCCACCATTTCCTTGATCAGCGCACGCACGGCGGCAGCGGAACAAGAGCCGCCGGATTCAGTCGCCAGCTCCCGCGAGAAGAAGTGGCGAAACTCGAAGACGCCACGGGGCGTCACCATGTACTTGCCGACTGTGGCGCGCGAGACCGTGGATTCGTGCATGTTCAAATCGTCGGCCACTTCGCGCAACATCAGCGGGCGCAGCGCCACCTCGCCGTATTCAAAAAAGGTCTGCTGACGTTTGACGATGGCCTCGGCCACGCGTTGGATCGTGGTGTAGCGCTGTTCGACATTGCGCACAAGCCAACGCGCTTCCTGCAATTCCTGCGCCATGGGGCTGCGGTCATCCAGCCGCGCGCGGCGGAACAGGTCGGCATAGGTGCGGTGCAACCGCGCATGCGGCATGGCGTTGCGGTTGGGCAGCACGCGCCAACGGCCTTGCCATTTATCCACAAACACATCAGGCACCACATAGACCGGCTCGTCCACGCTGTAGCGCGAACCCGGTTTGGGGTTCAGGCTGCGGATCAATGCGCAGGCGTCGCGCACCTCGTCGTCGGAACATCCGAGCACGCGGCGCAGGCCGACGCAGTCATTCTTGCCCAGGCGGTCCAGATGCTCATTCACGATACGCAACGCCAGATCGCGGATCGACGCGTCAACGGCGCGAACGGTCGCCAATTGCAGCGACAGGCATTCCGCCAGGTCGCGCGCGGCCAGGCCGGGAGCATCCAGCTGTTGCACCAGACGCAGCGCCGCCAGCCATTCGCCTTCGTCGGGCGGGGGGCTGAACTCGGGGCGCTCTGTGCTGCACAGACTGGTGAGCGGCGCGCGCAGATAGCCGTCGTCGTCTAACGCATCAATGATGAATTCGGCAAGCAAGCGGTCGCGCGGCTGCAGGTGGTAGTTACCCAAATCCGCCGACAGACGTTCGCGCATCGACACGGACGCGCTGACCCATTGGCCCATGTCCTTGGTGTCGCCGCCGCTGGCAGATTGCGTGGGGTAGTCGCCGGAATAGGCGGGCGCGTCGGGTGGCGTGTCATCGGCCTCGGCCGTGGCCGGGCTGGCCGGTTCCGCAACGTGTTCCGTTTCGCCGCCACCGTGGACGCTACTCAAGGGAACCGCGCCGATGGACGGCTGGTCGTTATCGAGCTCGTCGATATCCTCAAGAAACGGGTTGGTGGCAAGCGCGTGTTCCACCGCAGTCGTGAACTCCAGCGCTGACATTTGCAGCAGCTTGACGGACTGCTGCAAGCGGGGCGCCAACGTCATTTGCTGGCGCAGGCGCAATTCTTGCGTAGGGTGGCCCAAACGAGTCTCCTGAATGGAAGCCGCCAAAGGGCGGCGCATCCTGGTACTCATGCAAGAACTGTGCCAACTGCGTTGCCGGGCGGAAAGCAAGGTGCGCACCACCGGCTTGCGCCACCGTATTACAAGCGGGCGGTAAGAACTGCTCAGTGCCCGGCTGCGCCTTCTTTTTCGTACACGTCCAGGCGGTTGTACAAGGTCTTCAGGCTGACGCCCAAGGTGTCGGCCGCCAAGCGCTTGTCGCCATCGTGATGCGCCAATGTCGCCAGGATGAATGCGCGTTGCGCGCGGCCCAGCGGCATGCCTACCGGGAAGTTCAACGCGCCATCGCGAACTTCGGCTTGCGAGTGCGCGGCTGCGCGGGTGAGTAGTGGGGTATCCAGTTGCGCGTCCGACAAGATGTAGGCGCGCTGCACGACGTTGCGCAATTCGCGGACGTTACCCGGCCAGTCGTGCTGCGCAATGGCGTCTAGCATGGCTTTGGAAAATGTCTTTTCCGTGCGGTGCTGCGCATTCAAGGTATCCAGGAACCGGTGCGCCAGAATCAATGCATCGTCGCCGCGCTCGCGCAACGGTGGCACGCGCAGCGGCACGACCAGCAGCCGATGCAGGAAATCTTGCCGTAGCCGGCCTTCAGCCACCGAGACGCCCGGATCGCGATTGCTGGCGCAGATGATGCGCACGTTCGCGCGCAGCAAGTCCGAGCCGCCAACGCGTTGATAGGTGCCGGCTTCCAGCACGCGCAGGAAATGCACCTGCATGTCGGGCGGCATCTCGGTGACTTCATCCAGGAAGAGGGTGCCGCCGCTGGCGTATTCGAAGTAGCCTGCATTCTGCGACACCGCGCCGGTAAAGCTGCCTTTCTCATGGCCGAAAAGTTCGGCATGGGCAAGCGTGCCGCTGATAGCGCCGCAGTTGACCGCCACGAAGGGCTGGTCGCGCCGTTCGCTGGCGTCGTGAATCGCGCGCGCAACAATTTCCTTGCCCGCGCCACTTTCTCCAACGATGAACACGCTGGCGTCGGTTGAGGCGGCCAGTTGCAACTGGGCCCCTAGTTTTTGCATGACGGGCGACAGCCCCGTCACGTCCATAAGAGTCGGGGGGGACGCAACCGCGTCCTCGCGCCCGGTGGTGGTGCGATTTACCATGCTGATACCTCGGCCCGCCGGGCCTGCTCGCGATATTTCCATGGTAGTAGGGCGGTGCTGCGCCGATTGCGACCAGTTGCAAGTATTCGAAAACTTTAGTGGACGGTATCGAAAATTTACGCTTCTCGCCGTCAGAGTGACTATTCTCAATCTCATGCAAACGCGCGCGCACATGTCGCGCCGCGCAGGGCAATACGGAGAAGCTATGCCACACCTGCTAATCGTCGACGACGATGATGCGATTCGGGAAACACTGGCCGAGATGGGCCGCGACAGCGGCTTTTCGGTTGCGGTCGCGGGCAGCGTCAAAGACGCGCTGATTCAGCTCGAGCGCCAAGCGCCGGATCTGGTCCTGACTGATGTCCGTCTGCCGGGCGGCAATGGCATGGACATTTTCAACAACGTGGCGATCGCCAGTGCCGAAGTCGTTGTGATGACGGGGCACGGCTCGGTCGACTACGCGGTGCAGGCATTGCGCCTGGGCGCCAGCGATTTCCTGGTCAAGCCCATCTGCATGGAACGGCTCAATGAGATCCTGACCCGCGTCGTCACCAATGCCGGGGGGGATTTGCCCGGTATGCCGTTTGAAGAGCCGGGACGCTTTGGCAAGCTGTTCGGCCAGTCTGAGCGCATGCTGGAGCTGTACCGGCAACTGGCGCGCGTGGCCCCCACCAATGTCACGACCTTGCTGATCGGCGAAAGCGGTACGGGCAAGGAACTGGCCGCCCACGCGATTCATGAACTGAGCACGCGGCGCCAACGCCCGTTCATTGCGGTGAACTGCGGCGCAATCTCTCCGAACCTGATCGAAAGCGAGATGTTTGGCCACGAACGGGGCAGCTTTACCGGCGCCGATCGTCAGCACAAGGGCTATTTCGAACGCGCCGATGGCGGCACCTTGTTCCTGGACGAAGTCACCGAAATGCCGTTGGACTTGCAGGTGAAGCTGCTGCGCGTGCTGGAGACCGGGCGGTTCATGCGGGTGGGAACCAACCGCGAAATCAGCTGCGATATCCGGATCATCGCCGCCACCAATCGCAACCCCGAGCAGGCGGTGCAGGAAGGTAAGCTGCGCGAAGATCTGTACTACCGGCTTAGCGTGTTCCCCATTCAATTGCCCGCGCTGCGCGAGCGCGGTGACGACATCTTGTTCCTGGCGCGGCGCTTTTTGCAGGCCCAGAACCAGGAATCGGGCAAGAACAAAGCGTTTTCACCGCAGGCCGACGAGGTGCTCAAGCAATACGAATGGCCGGGTAACGTGCGCGAGTTGAAGAACTTCGTGCGCCGCGCCTTCATTCTGGCCGACGGCGACGTGCTGGACGTGGATATGCTGGCGCCGCATGTGTCGCCGGGCGGCGACGCGGACGCTGCGCAGGTCAGTGTGCCCGTGGGCGAGACGCTGGCTGAAGCAGACCGGCGCTTGATCCTGGCCACGCTTGAACGCTGCAATGGCGTGAAGAAGCAGGCGGCGTTGATGCTGGGCATCAGTCCGAAGACGCTCTATAACCGCCTGGAAGAATATGCGGCGGCCGGGTATGCGCTGCCAGGTGAAGACGCCGGCGGCGCGCGCAATTCCCGGAATTCCGCATAAGGTCTTTCGGAAGAGGCCCCGGAATTCCGTATAGGGCCTTTCTCGGTTGAGGCCCCCGAAATCCACATAGGGCCTTGCTGAACTGAGGCGGCAAGCATCGCGCCGCCGCCTCGACCCGCCTTACTTGCCGTGGCGCGTCTTCAGGTCAGCCATACACGCGTCTTTGGCGTTACCCGACATGGCGTCGCATTTTTCCTTGCCCACCTTGTAATCGGCGTCGTTCTTGACTTTGGCTGCGTCATGGTTGGCTTCGGCCTTTTCCTTGCCCGCCTTGGCATCGGCCTTCGCCTTGTCGCGATTGGCTTCGGCCTGCTGCTGGCAAACGTCCTTTTGATTGCCCTTCATACCGTCGCACGCCTTTTTGTCCATCTTGTATTGATTGTCGATCTGATCGTTCGTGCGAACGGGCGGAGAACCGCCTTGCGTGGTTTGCGCGGACGCTTGGAACGCCACGGCGGACAGGCAGAGAGCGATGGCGGGGCAAACGGTTCTGGACAGATTCATGACTGACTCCTTTGGATATGGGTCCGGGTTAGGCTGGACCTCTACCACCCCTTAGCAAGCGCCGTTCCCGCGCGGGGCCAGGCACGGCGCAGGCCCGGCGCAGGCACGGCCCAGGCACGGCACTTGCGCCACAGCCTGCGCATGACGCCACATGGAGAAAGAGATGGAACCGCACTCGCGCAGTGATCAAGTGAATGACTCGGCCAACGGCCAGGCCAGAAACCCTGCCAAAAACCCGGCCAAAAACCCGGCCAAAAACCCGGCCAACGGCCCGGCAAAACCCCAGGCCAACACACCTACCGATGACACCGACACCGCGCATCGCAGCGGCCAGTTCGGTGCGGACAAGCCGGAGTTTGGCAAAGCGCCGCCGGCGAGCAAGCGCCACGCGGACAAACAACCCAACCAGCAGGGACCGGAGTACGAGGAAGGCGGGCAGTACCCGGGCAAGCGGCCCGAGGGGAAGTAAAAAAACCGGGCGTCTTGCCCGGTTTTTTTCAATCAGCCGTTCCGCCATTGCGCACCGGGTTGGGCGGTGAATGGGAAACGCCAGCTTCGTCTTCGCCTGTGACGCGGTCGGGTGCGATATCGCGGCCATCGTCGTCGCGCAGGTTGGGGTCTACGCTTTCGCGATCGCCCGTGGCCTGGGAATCGCTGTCCGTGTGGGCCATCCCGGGAGGCAGGTCGCTGGCGGAATCAGACGAATCGCTGGGGCCTAGATCCGGGCGCCCGCTTGGGTCCAGTTCAGGGAAATCGGGGGGTGGGGTGCGTGACATGGCGGTCTCCGGGAAGGTGAAGGCAGGGTCCTGGGCAGAACGCCCGGACTTGACCCCAGTCAGCAATCGTCGTGCCGCTTCAAGGCGGGTATGGCAATTGCTGGCCTCGGACAAGCAAACCGCAGGACAAAACGGGAGATCGCCATGTCACTAATCGTCGCTGCACGATTTCAAACCTTCGACCAGGCCACGGTGGCCGCACAGAAGCTCTTCGCGGAAGGCTTCACCGAAGATGATGTGCACACCTTCTATATCAATTCGGCGGGTGAGCATGGCCGCTACCCCTTGGGCGGTGACCGGCTGGCGGACCCGGATTCAAAGGGCGGGCACCTGGGCGCCGTCGCGGGCGCGTCGGTGCTGGGGCTGGTGTTCGCCTTGGCAAGCGGCTTGATCGCGGCGCGTGTGGCCGCGTCGATCTTTGTCGTGATCGCGGCGGCGGGCGTCGGGGCCTACCTGGGTGCGTTGGCGGGCGCGCTTTGGATCATCGGACGGAACAAGCGCAAGGCGGCCAACACACCGCGCGCGCAAGAGGTGCACCCGGCGGTAAGGCCGGCTGGCGTGATGCTGGCCCTGCACGTGGCCCCGGGCCAGGATGCGTTGGCGCGGCGAGTGCTTCGGGAATCCGGCGGCCGCGACATCGAGCGCGCACAAGGCCGCTGGCAGGGCGGCAAGTGGGAAGACTTTGATCCGCTCAAGCCGCCGCACCCGGTTGAGGAGGCGTCCACGCTGCCTTGATGGCGGGGCGCCCCGCGCGTTTCGAAGGTCGAAGGGTGCACGCAATTCCAATTCTCGTTGCGGCGGGTTTGGGCACGCCGCTTGCTGTAGAGGGGCAGGTGCTGGCGACAGCGCCACTAACCTATCAACGCGATGAAAAGTGAGAAAGCCATGAACAAGGACCAGGTGAAGGGCAGAGTCAATGAGGCCGTTGGCAAGGCGAAAGAAGTCGCTGGCAAAGCGACCGGCAGCACGTCCACCGAATTGAAGGGGACGGCGCAAAAGGTGGCCGGCAAGACGCAGGCCGCTTACGGCGATGCCAAGGACAAGGTCGAAAAGTCGTAAGACGCACTTGGCCAGTACGAAAAAAGCCGGGGAATGCCCCGGCTTTTTTTTGGCGAATGTGCGAGGGCGGGCTTACTGCCGTCCGACAATCACGCCGAACAGGAATGCTGCGCCCGCGACAAGCCCAACGGCTTGCCAGGGGCGAGCGTGGATGTATTCCTCGGTGCAGTCGATGGTTTCGCGCATCAGATCGCCGGCATTTTCAGAGGCCTCGCGCAGGCTGCTTCGCGTGGCGGCCAACTGATCCGCCAGGCGCGCCTTCAGCGCATCAAGATCGCCGGGATCGGCATCACGCAAGGTCGCTTCAATTTCATCGATCCAACTTTCCGGATGGCGTGCGCGCCTGCGCAACCCACGATTATCCGGGCCATTCTCGGGGAAATCGGAAGGCAGAGGGGTGTTCGTAGAGGCCATCTGAAAGCTCCTGGCAGTCGGGCGCAATATCCGCCAGCGCGATCCGGCCCGTGCGGCCGCGTGGCGTGCCGAGGCGTCAAGCCTCGAGCATGTCTTGGCAAGCCAGCGTGCACGCCAGGCATGCCCCGGCGCAAATCTGGCAATGCTCCATGTCCTGGTGCGGGGCGCATGCGCGGGCGCAGGCATCGCAGACCAAGGCGCACAAAGTACATAGCGCGGTAGAAAATTCTCCGTCACGCGCCAGCATGGCGGCGCACAAGCGGCACACGCTGGCGCAATCAATCGCCAGGCTGATGCAGCGCTTCATGCGAGCCGCGTTGATCTCCAGGCTGGTTGCGGCACACTGGTCACATGCCACCGCGCATTCGTAGCAGGCTTGCACACATTGCTCGAAGTTTGGGTCTCGCATTGCATCTCCTTGTGAGTGCCCAGGGTGGCCGGCCAAGGCGTGTGCGAGCTTGCCCGGCCACATCCGCTTGCAATTTGAAGTGGGTGCCCGTGCTTTGACGCGGCAGTTGGCCGTAGGATGAAAACTCGAAACCAGGCAGGAGACCCCCATGACATCCCGATCCGATTCGAAACCCGCTGCTTCCGCCAAGCAGGCGGCGCCTGTGCAGGACAACGCTAAGATACTGCCCCCGCAGGGTCCCGTCGACGTGCCAAATCAACCGGTTAAACCAGACGCCTCGACACCCGACGAAGCGGCGCGCGACAAGCGTGCGGTGGTGGATAACCAGACCGAGTCGAACTGGGCCGATGGGGCCGCGCCGCAGCCGCTTGCGAAGAACGCACGCTCATCCTTGTTCTGATTGGGCCGGGGCGGCGGGCGGCAGCTTCTGAAGAAACGCCAACAGCCGCCGCTCGCTGGCATCCAGTCCGCGTGGCCCGGCTGGCGCGCGCGCCTTGGCGGGCAAGGCGCCGGCCAGATAGGCGTCCAGCACGGCGGGGTGGACATAGCATGCGCGGCATACCGCAGGCGTGTTGGCCAAACGCTTGGACACGTCCTTGATCACGTCCACGACCGTCTGCTTGGCCTGCGCGTCGTTCTCAAACGGCCGGGCTTGCAGCGCGGCGTAGGCCAACACGGAACCGGCCCAGGTGCGATAGTGCTTGGCGGTGAAATCGCCGTCGCCCGCCGCACGCAGGTACGCATTGACGGCCCCCGAATCCACCGGGTGTTTGCCGCCGTCTTCATCCAGGTATTGGAATAGCTGCTGCCCCGGAATTTCCAGGCAGCGCTTGATGATGCGCGCCACGCGGCGGTCCCTGACTGTCACGTCATGCGGCACGCCGCTCTTGCCTTGAAAGCGAAACCGGAACTGGCTGCCGGCTACGGTGGTGTGCCGCCGCGTCAACGTTGTCAGGCCATACGATTTGTTCTCCCGCGCGTATTCCCGCGCGCCGATGCGGATCAGCGTGGTTTCCAGCAAGCGCACCAAGGTGGCAATCACTTTCTCTTGCGCCAACCCCGGCGCCTGCATATCCCGGGCGACCTGGCGGCGAATGCGCGGCAGCGCCAAACCGAAGGCCAGCAGATTCTGATATTTGCCCGCATCGCGCATCGTGGCCCAGGCGGGGTGATAGCGGTATTGCTTGCGCCCGCGGGCATCGCGCCCAGTCGCTTGCAGATGGCCATGGGGAAGGGCGCAGATCCACACATCTTCGTAGGCGGGCGGAATGACCAGGGCATGGATGCGGGCGATTTCGGCGGCATCCTTAACCCGCTTGCCCTGCGCATCCACGTAGTGGAACGTGCTGCCGTTGACACGAACGCGCCGGTAGCCGGGCTGCGAGTCGTCTACATAAACCAGCGGAGGTTCGACGGCGGCGCAAAGGGCCGGTTCGGCGGGCGATATGCGGGTATCCATTCGTTCTCCGGCTGCGTTGGGCGGCTGCACGGGTGGCTGTAATGAGCGGCTGCTTGGACGGCTGACCAGGCTCTGGCGCTTAGCAAGTCCTAGCAAGCGGCGTGCCATCCAACGCTTTCCCGCAGGGCGTCGGGGCTTGGGCACGGCGCTTGCTGAAGGGTTGGGCAGCAAGACAAAGACCCGAAGCCCTCTAAGGAGAGTGCCATGCAAGACTCAATGCAACTACATGTGCCGCCCAAACCCGACCCGATTCCGCCCGGATCGCCGCCGGGTGATTTGCCGGTGGAACCGGATACGGATGAGCCGGAGGTGGACCTGCCGCCGCTGTCTCCCCCAATCAGGGAAATTGATCCGCCCAAGCGTTGATGCCAGTGATGCTGGATCTCGCCCTTGAATAAAACGAATCAACAAGATCGAAGTCCGTAAATTCGTATCACCAAGATCGAATAACCAAGATCGAATCAAACAAGACGAGGAGTCATCATGTCGACCATCCTGCTGATCATTCTGATCCTGCTGCTTATCGGCGCCGTGCCCGCTTGGCCGCACAGCAAGGGCTGGGGCTATTACCCCAGCGGCTTGCTCGGCATCGTCGTGATCGTGCTGATCGTGATGCTGCTGATGGGGCGAATATAAGCGCCTGACGGTTGACTGACGGCGGCTTGCCACGCGGCAAGCCGGGTCAGACAACTTGGTTTACCGGGAATGGTCGCTCGCTGGACGGCGGGTGGCGGTACCGGGTAGCGAAGGGGCGGGACGAGGCGTAAGATTTCCCCGCCTTGATACCGACCTTCGCTCACCCCGTTACGCCAACATGACCATTCCCCTATTGATTTTGATCGACAGCGTGCATGACTACCTGCCCGCCATTGAAGCCCGCGGCTTTCACGCCGTGTACGCTCCCACCGCCCAGGCTCGCGCGGACGCAATCGCGCGACATGCAGACGATATCCGCGTGGTGTTGACCCGCGGCGCCACAGGTTTTCGCGCCGACGAGATGGCGGCGCTGCCCAAGCTTGAGCTGATCTGTTCGCTTGGCGTGGGCTACGAAAATATTGATCTGGCCGCCGCCGCCGCGCGCGGCATCATTGTCACCAACGGCCCCGGGGCCAATGCGGTGTCGGTGGCCGACCACGCCATGGCGCTGCTGCTTGGCGCTGCGCGCCATCTGCCCCAAGCCGACGCCTGGGTGCGTCAAGGCCACTGGAGCGGGTTCATGGGGCCGCAAGTCACCGGCAAACGGCTGGGCATTTTGGGCCTGGGCACCATCGGCCTGGAAATTGCCAAGCGCGGCGCCAATGGCTTTGGCATGAGCGTTGGCTATTACAACCGGCGCGCACGCCCGGAATCCGGCTACACCTATTTCGATAACGCGCGCGATCTTGCGGCGGCGTCAGACTTCCTGGTGGTGGCGACGCCCGGCGGCGCGGGTACGCGTCATCTGGTGAATGCCGATGTGCTGGATGCGTTGGGCCCCCAGGGCTACCTGGTGAACATTGCGCGCGGCAGCGTCGTGGATACCGACGCATTGATCGCCGCGTTGGCCAACGGCCGCATTGCGGGCGCGGGGCTGGACGTGGTTGACGGCGAACCCACCATTCCCGATGCGCTCAAGGCGTTGACGAACGTGGTGCTGACGCCGCACAGCGCCGGCCGTTCGCCCGAAGCGGTCGAAGCCACCGTGACGTTGTTCCTGCAAAACGCCACGGCGCATTTCAGCGGCCAAGCCGTGCTGACGCCCGTGTTGGACGCGCACGCCGAAGCCGCCTGATCGCGGGCTTAGTGCGAGAACATGATCGGTACGGTCATGCTCTTCAGGATAGAGGCGGTGGCCCCGCCCATCGCCCATTCGCGGAACTTGCTGTGACCATAGGCGCCCATGACGATCAGGTCGGCGCTATGGTCGGCCGCGGCGTTCAGGATGGTGCTGCCCACGCCAACGCCCTTGATGTCGCGTCGCACGTGGTCGGGCGCCGGCATGCCCTGGGCGACGCAGTAAGTGGCCAGGTCTTCAAACGGCACGGCTTCACCTTTTGACGAGGCGCCGCCTTCGTCCATGGTCAGCACCACCAGACGCGACGCCAGACGCAACGCGGGCGCGGCGTCGGCCAGCGCGCGGGCGGCTTCACGGCTGCCGTCCCAGCACACCAGCACGCGCTCGCCCACGGCGGAAAAATTCCCGCTGGAAGGCAGCACCAGCACGGGGCGGCCCGCGGTCAACAACATCTGTTCGACAAATTCGGTTTCGTGCGCGGCTTCCACGTCGTCCGGGTTGAACTGGCTGACGATGACCAGGTCGCTCGCGCGGGCGTAGAGGGCCACGCTGGCGCTGGGGGAGGCCTCTCCGGCGCGCACCACAGCCGGCACATCGGCGGCGGCGGCCGCTTCCAGGAACGCGTTCTGAACCGCGCCCCGATTTTGCGCCTGGATTTCCTTCATCACGCTAAGCGTGCGCGACATCAGCACGGATTCGCCGTAGTAATACTGTGGCGGTGCGGCGCTGGCGTAGATGCCAACGAGCTCGGCCTTGTGGCGCTTGGCGAGTGACAGCGCCAATGCCGTGCGGCGGGTGCAATCGAATCCGTGGTCCAGATGGACGGAAATGCGGCGATACATGGCGGCCTCCTTAATAAGCGTTCCATATCTGCATGGTTGCGCTTTCCGTGAAGGCCGCTATTGATGCGTATCAAGCCGTCTTGATATTGCCGGGGCAGGGTCAAGATATGGCCGGGGCAGGGTCAAGATATCGCCGGAGCCGGGTCAAGAGATGGCCGGGGCAGGGTCAAGACATGGCTAGGGCCGGGTCAATCTATCGCCGGGGCCGGCTGAAGGTCTGGCTATCGGGCCGGTTCCTTTTCGACGCGGTCCCGCAGTTGTCGAACCTGGCGCGCCTGCTGCGCAATGCGGTCCAGCGGCCCGGCCAGCGCCGGGTCGGCCGCCGCAATCGCGGGCGGCACCGCCAGTTGGCGCGGCGGCACATCCTGGGCGCCGTCCTGCGGATGCAGCGCATGCGCCAGCACCAGACCGTATTCGCGTAGCGCGTCCGCAGCCGGCGCTTGCGCGGGAAGCGCTGGCTGGATTTCCAGTACGGTGCCGGCCGCGGTGATCCGCCGCATGGCGTTCAGCAAATTCACGGCCGTGTCCACGTTGCGGTCGCGGTGCACAGGGTTTTGCTGCAAGCGCTGCAACGAGGCCTCGGCGTTGTCGGCAGACAGGCAGGCCAGGCGGCGCAAGCCGACGATATCTGGCTCGCCTGGCGCATCCGGCTCGCCGCTTTTCTGCCGGATCAGCGCCAAGGCGTAGGCGGCGTGGCGTTCCAGTGCGCGGGTCAGGGCGCCTGCCAGTTGGCGGGGTTCTTTTTCCGGCCACACCAGAAAGCCCACCAGCAAGGCCAGGATGCCGCCCAGTACGCTGTTGAACGCGCGCAGCGCAGCCAGCATGGGTTCATAGATATCCGGCTGCTGAATATGGCTGACCAGCACGAACTGCGACGTCAGAAAGAACGTGAACAGCGCGTAGTGAATCGTGCGGGCGGCGAATGTGCCCAAGGCAATGGGCAGCACGGCCAGCGCAACCGACAACGGCGTGCTTAGCAACAGGCCCAGCAGCGACGCGCCAATGGCGCCGGCCACGCTGCCGATCACGCGTTCGACGGTGCGCTGCCAGGTGGTGGCGAAGTACGGTTGCAGGATGAACACCAGCGTCAACGACATCCAATAGCCATGGTTGACGGCGAACGTCTTGGACAAGGCCACGGCGATGGTCGCGCCGATGCCTACCCGCAACGCGTGGCGGAACGCGTCGGACTCGACGCCCAGGTTTTGGCGCAACGTGCGCCAGGCCTGGCGCGCGCGGCTGCTCACGGCGGGGCCTTGCGCGGGCGCGGCAGGGGCGTCGCCCTGGTCGAACAGGGCCTGCATCACGGATTGCGCGGTGTGCAGCAGGCGGTCCAGCACTGGCACCACGGTGGCCAGATCGGGCGCATACGCCATAGCGCCGCCGCGCAAGTCGTGCAGGCCCGCGCTGTAATGGGCCAGCCGTTCGCGCAGGCACTCGGCCTGCTTGGCGTCGCTGACGTCCGACGTGCTGGCGATGGCGTTGCAGACGCTGGCGTAGCGGTGCAGCGCATGGGACAGGTGCGCGCCGGCGCTGCGGCCCAGCCAGCGCGGCGCATTGGATTCCAGCAGGTCCGCCGCCGCAACCAGGGCGATGAAGCTGTCTTCGGCGCTGTCCAGTAAATACATCAGCTGGTGGGCGCGGGCGCGCCGCGACGGGCGGGTGTCTTGCACTTCGCGGATGCGAACGCGGGCGGCTTCCAAAGCCGCGCGCTGGGCGCTGCGCTGGGGCTTGGTGACGGCCGTCCAGGCTTGCGGCCCGGCGGCGGGCGTCAAGCCTGAATACATGCGCGCCAGCGCGTCGGCAAAATCGGCCAGGCCACGATAGCAATGCGCAACGGCATGGGTGGCGTCCTTCCAGGGGCGGCGGCGCCAGACCAGCGCCGTCATCAAAATGGCCCAGACGGCGCCGGCCAGGAAGAACAGCGTGTAGGACAGGCTTTCAGTGAGTGTCGGCGCGGGTAACTCGGCGGCGACGACGAAGCCGGCTGACAGCAGCGTGCCGACAATGGCGGCCGCCGGCCCCAGCACGCGCAGCAGTCCGCCAAACGTGCAGCAGATGAACGTCAGCGGCAACAGCAGCCATAAATGCCCGGCGCTGGCGCTGGCCAGAAAACAGAAGAGGGCGCCAATCAGCCCCAACGCCAGCATGGAGCCGGCACGTTGCCGCAGCGGGCCGCCGGGGTCGCCGAAGCAGGCCCAGAACGCCGCGATGGCGGTCCAGCCCAGGCGCGGCTCGTGCGCCAGCACGGCAAGAATGACAGGGGCCGCGCTGATGGCGGCGGCTTGCAGGGCGTCCAGCCACAGGACATTGCGCAGCGATGCGCGCCAACGGGAAAGCAGATTCGTCACGCTGATCTTGAAGCAGCAATTAGGCCCGAAGGCCGAAAGACGCAAACCCTACCATGTCGACAAGGCGTGCGCGTGGACGTCGGCATAACGTATGGTTACATTCATGTGACCTTACGACATCATTTGTGCAAAATTGGCTGGAACAATTGCGCAAAATGGCATAAAAAACACTAGCGGTTCAGCGCGCCGAATTATTCGTCGGCGCGCTTGCGGTAAGCCCGAAGTGAATACTCATGTCCCAATGTGCCTCTATCTGCGCCCGGACAGCGCAGGCCATTTATCAGAGGCGCGCGAGGAGCGTAGACATGACGCCGAATCACGAGGCTTCCACGAGCTCGGTGGTCAGCGATGACGAAATCGCGGCCATGGTGGCAGGTAAAGAGGGATTGCGGGTGCTGTTGCAGCCGCAGATGGATTTGCTGACCGGCAAGATCGTGTCGGCGGAAGCACTGGCGCGATGGCAGCATCCCCGCTTGGGGCTGGTCATGCCTGCTGAATTCATCCCCGCCATCAATCGCATGGGCCTGGACCGGCATTTGTTCGAACGCGTTTGCCTGCGAGTCATCGACATGCTGTTGACGATGCGCCGCGCCGGCGTGGCGGTGCCGATTGCCGTCAATGCGCCCGCCACCACCTTGTCAGATGAAAACGCCGTGAATTTTTTGCTTGACCGCATACGCGCGGCCGAGCTGCCCGCGTCTTTGGTGCGTATCGAACTGACCGAAGACGAACCCATCAAAGAACTGGATGTGCTGCGCGCCTCGCTGTTGAAGCTGGAAGAGGCGGGCTGCGAGGTCAGCCTGGACGACTTTGGCACGGGCCACGCATCGCTCAAGTTGCTGTCGGCCATTCCGTTGTCTGAAGTGAAGATCGACCAATATTTCGTCACCCGCATGCGGCGCAGCGCCGTGGCGTTCGAAGTCTTGCGCTCGGCGGCCGAACTGGCTACCCGCATGGGCTGGCGCGTCGTCGCCGAAGGCGTGGAAAATGTGGCCGACGTGCCTGCCTTGCGCGCCGCGGGCTGCCGTTATGGCCAAGGCTATGCGCTAGGCCGCCCGATGCCGCTGGACGCGTTGATGCTGCGCCTGCGCAGCCAACGCGACGGCGTCGAGCCCTTGTCAGCGCCGGCCAGTTACGCCTCGTCCTGGCTCGAGGCCTTTGACGGCAGCGAAGCCGAACCGGTCATTCCGAAGGGCGTCGTCACGCAATAGGGCATCTTTACGCCATAAGGGCGTCGTCACGCAATAAGGGCGTCTTTACGCCTTAAAGGCGTCGTCACTCAATAAGCGCATCTTCATCCCATATGGGCGCTGCCACCCCGTAATGGGCAGCGCTGGCGGGCGGGGCGGTAATTCTTACCGGCGCCGGCACGCCTCTCACCCCGAAGAAACGGGGCCGCTCAGAACCTGCATCCTTTTCCACCCCTAAACGGCGCTTGGGCACGTCAGTTGCTACCCCTGATAGCGCGGGAGTCCTTTCCGCCTACTAGGAGACTTGTAATGTCCAACCAGAATCAGCCGGACCAGCAAAAGCAGCCCCAAAAGCAACAGGCCCAGGAAAATCCCAAGGACCGCAACCAGCCGGGTCAGCAGCCCGGTCAAGCCGGCCAGACCGCCGACAAGGGCCAAGGGCAAGCGGGCCAAAATCCGGGCCAGCAAAACAAGACCCAACGCTAGCATCTTGATCGCGCCTTGAGTCCGCATACCGGCAGCGCGTATCCCGGCGGCCCCGTCCGTGCCAGCAAGCGCGGACGGGGCCGTTTGCATTGGGGACGGCTTAGCTGCCATCATCCTTTTTGGCCATTGAAACTTGCCGCGCGATCTCTGACGATGCGCTGTTGACCTTGCACCTGTCCACCCCAATCCATCCAGGAACTCTATGAGCACGAACGCCGTTGCGCCACGCCAGCGATCCGCCTTGGGCACCACGATGGGGGTGCTGCTTGTGCTGATTGCGCTGGCTGCCGTGCTGGCGTTCGCGGCAACCCGCATCGTCGAGCAGCGTATTGCGGGCATGCTCGGGCCGCGCGGGCAGGTCGCTGACATCCAGGTGGGATTTCGCCAAGTCGTGCTGACGGACGTCAACGTGCCCGGCTCGGCCAATCAGACTGCGGTGCGCGCAAAGCGCGTCGTGCTGGAGCCGGAGTGGTCCGCCTTCTTGCGGCATGAAGCCGTGTTCAAGTCGGTGGTGGTGGAAGGGTTCGATTTTTCGGTGATACGTGGCGCGGACGGCGACATGCAGATTGCCCCGGCCTTGCAAACCGCGCTGCACTCGGGCGACGGCGGCGATGGTAAATCGCGGCGGCCCATGCCGATCCACATGGGCGAACTTATCCTGCGCGACGGCCGCCTGGATTATCTGGACGCCGCGGTCGCCAAGCCCCCGCATCGCATCCCCTTTAAAAATGTACAGGCCCGATTGAGCCCCGTCGCGATCCCGGGCGATGGCACGCAGAGCGACTTTGAATTCAATGGGGTCGTCGAAGACAACCGCAACGGCGAATCCACGGTCCATGCGCAGGGCTGGCTGGCCGTGGGCAGCACGGACGCCGATATGAAGGTGGCCGTGCGCAATATGGATATCCGCCATGCCGCGCCGTACTTGTCGGCAAACGGCGCCGGCACGCTGACGGGCGGCACCATGGATCTGGACATGACCACCAAGATCGCCAAACAAGAGCTGCGCGCCGCAGGCACGGTGGCCTTGCGCGGTTTGCAGTTCAGTGGTGATGGCTCGCTGTTTTCGTTGCCGCGCAAAGCGGTGTTGGCCGCCATGAAAGACAAGTCTGGCGTGCTGCGCTTCGAGTTCGCATTGCGCGGCAGCCTGAACAACCCCAAGTTCTCGGTGACGCGCGGCTTCGCGGCGCAAGTGGCGCGGGGCTTCGGGCGTGCGATCGGTATCGGCGCGGAAGGCGCGGCGGAAGGGGTGAGCGGCGCGGTCAAGGAATTGGGCGACGCCATATCAGACATGCTCAGCCCCTGAAGTGCGGCGCGAGCAGCAGGCGCAAGCAGCAGGCGCAAGCGGCAGGTGCAAGCGGCAGATGCAAGCGGCAGGTGCAAGCGATGCCGCGCGGGCCGCATGAGCAAATGAGGAATCGGCATTTCCCGGCGCTGGGGCGCAGACCTATCATCGGCAGCTTGTCTTATCCGAACTGCCGAGCCGTCTCATGCGCACCCCGTCCCAGCTGCCCCCGTCGTCATCGCGCCCCTTGCTGCAGATCAAGAACCTGACGGTAGACCTGCCGCCGGGCGCTGACCGCCAACATGCGTTGAAAGACGTATCCCTGACGATCAATTCCGGCGAAATCCTTTGCGTGGTGGGGGAAAGCGGATCGGGGAAATCGCTGACCGCGGGCGCCATTCTTGGCCTGCTGCCGCAGGACGTGCGCGCGAGCGCCGGCCAGATTTTGTGGCAGGGCGAACAAGATCTGCTGCGCCTGCCGGCTGAGGCCATGCGGCGTTTGCGCGGCCAGGGCATTGGCATGATCTTCCAAGAACCGATGACGGCGTTGAACCCGCTGCGCACCATTGGCGACCAGATTGCCGAGGTGTTTCGTACGCATACCCGCCTGGGCCGCGCCGACATCCGCGAGCGGACGCTGGCCCTGCTGGAGTCGGTGCGGCTGCCTGAACCCGCGCAGGCGCTGGAGGCGTACCCGCATGAATTGTCGGGCGGACAACGCCAACGCGCCATGATCGCGATGGCGCTGGCGCTGGAACCCGCATTGCTGATTGCGGACGAGCCCACCACCGCGCTCGATGTGACCACGCAGGCGCAGATTCTGCATTTGATCCACGACCTGCAACGCCGCAAAGGCACGGCGGTGCTGTTCATCACGCATGACTTTGGTGTCGTGGCCGAGATCGCTGACCGGGTGGCCGTGATGCAGCGCGGTGTGCTGGTGGAAAGCGGCACGGCCGAACAAGTGCTGGAGCACCCGCGCCACCCGTACACCTGTGCGCTGATCGCTGCCGTGCCGCCCTTGGAGCCGGCTGCGGCAAGAGCAGGCAGCTTCGACGATGCGCCGGTCATTCTCAGTACCGACGCGCTGTCCAAGACCTACCGCAAGCGCGGCTGGCTGGGCCGTGCGGGCCGCGTAACGCATGCGGTCGACGGCGTGTCCATCACGCTGCGCGAAGGCGGCACGTTAGGCATCGTGGGGGAAAGCGGGTCTGGAAAATCCACGCTGGCGCGGACCTTGCTCGGCCTGGTGCCGCCCGATGCGGGCGCCATCACGCTGGCGGGCAAACCGTTGGTGTTCAAGGGTGGAAGCGCCCATCGAGACCACGCACGGCGCGTGCAGATGGTGTTCCAGGACCCGTATGGGTCATTGAACCCGCGTCAGCGCGTGGGCGAAATCGTGGCGCAAGGCCCGATGGTGCACGGCACGCCACGGCGCGAAGCCATGGCGCGCGCCGCCGAATTATTTGAACTGGTGGGATTGTCGGCGGACGCCATCCGCCGTTACCCGCACGAATTCTCCGGGGGGCAACGGCAGCGCGTGGGCCTGGCGCGCGCGCTGGCGATGCAGCCGCGCGTGCTGATTGCGGACGAACCCGTTTCGGCGCTGGACGTGTCGGTGCAAGCGCAGGTGCTGGCCTTGCTGGCGCGGCTGCGCGACCAGTTGGGCTTGTCCATCGTCTTCATCACGCATGACTTGCGCGTGGCCGCCCAGGTGTGCGACCACATCGCGGTCATGAAGAGCGGCCGCGTGGTGGAATCTGGCGTGTGCGCCGACGTATTCCGCCAGCCCGCCCACCCCTACACGCAAGCGTTGCTGGCGGCGGTGCCGGGCAAGAAGTGGAACCCGGCCGAAGTCGCGCTGCGCCTGGCGGCCTGAGGCGGAGCTGCCAACGGCAAGCCGAAGACTCAAAGCCGCAGACTTCAAGGCGCAGACTCACAGCCAAAGACTCAAAGCCGCGGACTCAAAGCCACTGAGTCAAAGCCACTGAGTCAAAGCCGAAGACTCAACGCCGCAGACTCACAGCCACATCAATGCGCGCCCGGTGCTGCCGGCGCGCCGTGCTTGCCCACGAGCGTCGCGCTGGCTTCATTCAGCCCGATGACTTCCACGGCCCGGCCGGCGCGGCGCAGTTTGGCCGCAGTCTTCTCCAACGCGTCTACGGCCGAAATGTCCCAGAAGTGGGCGGCCGACAGATCAATCACCACCGTCTTGACCGGCTCGTGGAAATCGATGGCGGCCGCAAAGCGGCTGGCCGATGCGAAGAACACCTGCCCCGCGTAGCGGTACGTGCGCGTGGCGCCGTCTGCCGACAGGTGCGACGTGACGTTCAGCATGCGCTTCACCTTGCCGGCAAAGAACAAACCGCTCAGGACCACGCCGGTGAACACGCCCCGGGCAAGGTCGTGCGTCCAGAGCACCACCAGCACGGTCGCCAGCATCACCACCGACGACTGCCACGGATGCGAGCGCAGGTTGCGGAACGAGCGCCAGTTGAACGTGCCGATCGACACCATGATCATCACCGCCACCAGCGCCGGCATCGGAATGCGGGCCACAAGCGGCCCCAGCACCACAATCAGGAACAGCAGAAACGTGCCGGCGACCAAGGTGGACAAGCGGGTGCGTCCGCCCGACCGCACGTTGATGACCGACTGCCCAATCATGGCGCAACCGCCCATGCCGCCCAGAAAGCCCGTGACGATATTGGCGATGCCCTGGCCCTTGCATTCACGGCGTTTGTCGCTGTGGGTATCGGTCATGTCATCGACGATTTGCGCCGTCATCATGGATTCCAGCAGGCCCACGGCGGCCATCGTCACCGAGTACGGCAAGATGATGCGCAGCGTGTCCAGCGTGAACGGCACGTCGGGAATCATGAACGAGGGCAGGGCCGACGGCAGTGCGCCCATGTCGCCCACCGTGTTGACGTCCAGCCCGCCGTAGATCGACACCGCGGTCATGGCGATGATGGCCACCAGCGGCGACGGCACCGCCGTGGTGACGCGCGGCAGCAGGTAGATGATGGCCAGCGCGCCCGCAACCATGGCGTAGGCGACCCACGTCACGCCGGTCAGTTGGGGCAATTGCGCCATGAAGATCAAAATGGCCAGCGCGTTGACGAAGCCCGTCACGACGGAGCGCGACACGTATTGCATCAGCAAGTCCAGCCGCAAGAAACCGGCCGCGATCTGCACGACGCCCATCAGGACGGTGGCGGCGAACAGGTAGCCGATGCCGTGCTCGCGCACCAGCGGCGCAACCAGCACGGCGACTGCGGCCGTCGCCGCCGAGATCATGCCCGGGCGGCCGCCCGTGAAGGCGATGATCAACGCAATGGAAAACGAGGCGTACAGCCCGACGCTGGGGTCGACGCCAGCGATGATCGAAAAGCCGATGGCTTCAGGAATGAGGGCAAGCGCGACAAGAATGCCCGCCAGGATGTCGCCACGCGGATTGGACATCCAGCGGCTGCGAAGCTGCAAGAAAAAAGACATGTTTGGGCTCGGAATGCGTCCGAGATCGCTTGGAGTTGTCCGAGGGATAGGCGCCCGGCCGAGCCACCCAGCATGCCGGGTCCACGAGGACCGCGATGTCGGTCCGCCACCTCCGTTGCAGAGGCGGCGGGCGGAATTGTACACCCCGTCGTACGGGCCGGAGAGGGCCTTAGGCGGGGGGCTGCCGGGTCTTAGAAGCGGTAATTCGCGCTGAGCTCCACGCGCCGGCCTTCACCCACCAGCCATTGCGTCTGGTTGTAGTAAGCGGTTTCCGCGTACTGCCGGTCAAACACATTGAAGGCGCGCAGCGCCAGGCTCAGGTCGCGGCGCGGCTCCCATTGCAGCGCCAGATTGGTGGTGGTGTAGCCCGCCATTTCCAAGCGGTTGGCCGCGTCCGCATAGCGCTTGCCCACGTAACGCACGCCCGCGCTGGCCGTCCATTGCGGCGCGAACTTCCAGCTGAGCCAGGCATTGGCCACGCGCTCCGGCACATCGGTCGGCACATTGCCATTGCGCGAGACCGACACGCCGCCCACCGATTCGTTGAAGTCGTCATAGCGCGCGCGCAGCGCCACGGCGTTCAAGTCCAAGCGCCAGGCCGGTGTCAGTTCCACACCCAGCGTGGCCTCCACCCCGCGCGACGATTGCTCACCGACCTGGATGCGCAGCGCCGGGTCGTTGGGGTCGCGCGTGACCAGGTTGTTCTTCTTGATGTGATAGGCGGCCAAGGTCCATTGGCCCTTGTTGTCCCAGAAGGTCTGCTTGACGCCGATCTCCAACTGCTTGCCTTGCGAGAGCTCGTAGTTCTTATTGGCGGGCGACAGCAGCAGCAGGCTGCCGATGGGGTCGGCGGCCTGGGCGTATTGGGTATAGACCGACACCGTGGGCAACACGTCGTACACCGTCCCTACGCGCCAGCCCACGTTGCTGTAAGTCGTGCGAAAGGCGGTTTCGTCGGCAACAAGATCGCGGCGCTTCAGGTCGATATGGTCATAGCGCAACCCGGCCAGCACCGACCAGCGCGAGTTCAGCATCAAGCGGTCTTCGGCAAAGAAGGCGTACTGGCTGGCCGTGTTGCGGTACCGCGGCGTGGTGCCGGCGATGTTGATGAAGCGGCCATGGTCGACGTCATACGGGTCCACCAGCGACGTGCCGGAATAGGGCGAGTTGTTGGTGTGCTTGAGCGAGGCGCGGTTCAGTTCGAACCCCACCGCCACCTTGTTGGCCAGGCCGAACAGATGCCCGTCAAAGGCGGCGTCGGTGACGGTGCCCACCTGTTCCTGGTCGTGGCGGATTTCGGTGTAGCCACTGCGCTCGATCATGCCGCCCGGCACCCATGCGTAGTTTTCGGCGTCGCGGTAATCGCGCTTGCTGCCGATGGCGTAGATGCGGCTTCTGACAAGGGTCGCGGGGTTGGGCGACCATTCCGCCTTCAGCTCGGTGCGGCTGTCGCGATAGATGATCTTGCTGTCGGCGACGTTGTAATTGTGCTTGGCCAGCCCGTAATCCAGGGTGCCATCGGCCAGCGGGGTGCCGAAGTAGCGGGTGGGTTCCTGCCACGCATAGGCCTGCGTCAGCGTGAAATTCAGCTCGGGCGACACGTCCAGGCGCACCGCGGCGGTGATGGCGGCGTCGCGTGAATCGCCCAGGCTGATGCCGGAATCGGTGTGGTTGCCGCTGACGTCCAGCCGGTATGACCACTTGTCGTCCAGCGCGCCGCCGCTGCCAAAGCCGAAGCGCTGGGTATCGTGCGTGCCCACGGCCGTCATGAATTCGTTTTCGATGGGGCCGCGCGTGGGCTTTTTTGGAATCACGTTCACGACGCCGCCGATGGCGCCTTCGCCATACAGCACGGAGGCGGGGCCGCGCAGCACTTCGATGCTGTCCACGGCCCAGGGGTCATACATGAACGTTTGGCCGACGCCGCCGTACTGGCGCACGCCGTCATACAACTGCGCGACTGAGTTGGAATCCGTAAACCCGCGCGATGACAATGACGAGCCGCCGTTACCCGGGTGGCGCATGGCGGTGATGCCGGCGGCCTGGGTGATGGCGTCGGTGACGGTGGTGGCGCCGCGCGCACGCAACTGTTCGTTGCTGATGATCTCGATGCTGGCGGGCGTCTCGAATGGCGTCAGGCCCAACAAGGTGCCGGTGGCCGATGGCGCGAGCAAGGTCGGCGATGGCGTGTCGCCCGACACAGAAATGGCGGGCAGGGTGGCGACGGGCGCCGTTTGGGCATGCAGGGCGGATGACGTGGAAAAAACAGAGGCGAGTGCCGTCCAGACGGCCACGCGCCGCTTCAGGACGCAATGCGCCCCGGCGGGATGAAAAGACATGAGTGCTCTCGGTAAGCGATGACAGGCCGCGCGCAGGCGGCAACGGAATTAGCGCAATACCGAGGGCAGGGGCGGGGCGCGCGCGCCCAGCGGCGCCCCAATGAGCGACACCTGTACAGGCGCGGGCGGCGCACGTGCCGCCAAGGGATGCGCCATGATGGCGGCCGCCGCTACCCGCAAAACGGGTGAAGACGGCAGCGCTACAGCGGCCAGCGCCATGCCCATGGGGCAGGTGGCGGCTTGTGCTGCATGACGCTCGTCAGGCGCGTTGTCTTGTTTGGACGGGCCTTGCACCCAGATCGGGCCGGCTGCCGAACATAGCTGGATCAGCGTGCCGCCTTGATGGGTGGCGGGCATGAAGCCCTGCGGCACAATCGCCTTTAACGCGAACAGCATCAACACCAGCCACAGGCCGGCGTTGCCGCGATGCAGGAAAGGAAAAGGGCTGCGCATGATCGGCGCCCATTCTAGAGCGTTTCGGCAGGCGCGTCGCCCCTTGCGCTAGACCGTGCGCGCGGCCCAGAACGCCGTGCGCACCGCGGGCGATGCGGCAATGCTGGCGGTGACGCGGTCCAGATCCAGCTCATCAACCGAGGCCTCGCTGAGCGCGGCTTCAATCTCTACTTCGTTCTCGCCGAACTGATCGATCTTCAATTCCGACAGCGGCAGTTGCTCGGCTTCGAGCACGTCTTCCAGCACGGTCATCGCCGCCTGCCGGTGTTCGACGTTGGCAATCACATGAATCACGTTGGTGACTTCCGACGTCTGTGAATCCAGCGGCTGGCGGTTCACATAGCTGACCACGGGGCGCAGCAAGGTGTTGGCGGCCAGCACGAACGCGGTGGCGGCCACGGCTTCCAGCATCAAGGAAGCCCCGGCGCACGCGCCGATAGCGGCCGAGCCCCACAACGTTGCCGCGGTGTTCAGGCCGCGTATGCTGCCGCCTTCGCGCATGATGGCGCCCGCGCCCAGAAAGCCCACGCCAGAGACCACGTAGGAAATGACGCGGGCGCCGCCGTCATCGCCAGCCACCCGGAAAGCCAGGTCGACGAAGATGGCCGCGCCCACCGACACCAGCACGTTGGTGCGCAGCCCGGCGGTGCGTTGACGGAACTGGCGTTCGAAGCCGACGATGGCTCCCAGCACGAACGCGGTCGTCAGGCTGACCAAGGTATTGGCCAGCGTCAGGTATTGGATGTTGTCGAAGTTTTTCATTGTTGTGTCCTGCTTTGTTCAGGCCTTCTTAGTCGGGCGTTCTTAGTCGGGCGTTCTTAGTTCGGCCCTTCGTGGTTCAGCCCTTCTTAGTTCAGCCCTTCTTAGTTCAGCCCTTCTTTGTTCGGCCCTTCTTTGTTCGGGCATTCCTACGGCAGCCGCCAGATCGATTCCATGACCAGCCCCAGCCCAATCAGCCAGATCAGCACCAGTGCAAGCACGCGCGCCAGCAGCAAGACCTTGTACGGGTCTTTCATGACAGTCTCCTTGCAGAATGTGGTGCTCAGGCCGGCAGCACGGCAATCGAAGCGCCGGCGTCGCTTTCCCACTGCACGCGGCGCACGTCGGGGCTTTGGCCCAGGCGCAGCGCAACGGCATTGAGCAGCTTGCGCAGATGCGGCGGGCAGCGCAGGGTGACAACCGTTGAGGCCAATTGGTCGGATTCGCCGCGCGAGACGCGCACGGTCAGCACCGGAAGGTCCAGCGCTTGCAGCTCGAAGTACAACTGCTTGCGCAGTGCGGGCAGCACGGCGCTGAGGCTGACGATGGTGAATTGATAGACCGGCGTTGCGGCCGGCGCTTTGATGAATTGCTTGATGCGCATGTTCGTCTCCTTGAGGGGGGAGTACGGTGGAAGGTCCACAGGCATGCGCCGCCTGACCGGCAGAATGCGCGCGCAACAAGGCCCGCGTATCGCGTCGTCGGTAAGCTTTTGGGGGGAGAGGGGCAAAGAGCCCAAGTCCTGGCTGTTCGCAGGACTTAGCGGAAAGAGGGTTTCCGCGAATCCTGCGTCAAGCGGCGCTAGCAGTCGGTGTTCGACTACATCCGTCGTTGTCCACAGTGATCTCTAAGTGGTTGAAAGTGCCCGGAGTTTAACGCGCACCTAGGGTAAATACCAGGGAAAATTTCAGTGGTTTGTGAAGGGTCAGGCGGAGCTTCGTATCCGGCCCGCCTGACCTTTCTGCGCCTGACCCTTTCCGTCACTTCGGCTGCGGAGGCGGGCCGGCGTAGTACAGCGCCAGCGCTTCGATTTCGCTGTCGGTCAGGCGCTGCGAAAACGCACGCATGACGCCCACGTCGTCATTCTGACGCGAGCCATTGCGAAAGGCGTTCATCTGGTCCGTGAAGTATTCCTTTGATTGGCCCGCCAGGCGCGGCAACAAGGGGCCTTCGCCCAGGCCACGCAGGCCGTGGCAGTTGGCGCATGCGGGTAGCGCACGGCTGCCATCGCCTTGCACGTCCAGCTTGCGGGCCGCTTCGCCGCCGAATTCGCCCACATGCATCGGCGGGCCGGCCAACGTGCCGTAATAGGCCGCGACCCGGCCAATTTCCTGTTCGGTGAGCCCGCGTGCGATGGTGTTCATCAAGGGTTGGACGCGCGTGCCGCTGCGGAAGTCGGCCAATTGCTTGGCCAGGTACTCGCTGCTTAAGCCCGCCAGATTCGGGAAGATGCCGCCGGTGGGCGTGATGCCGGCCGGGCCATGGCAGGCGATACAGGCTTGCACGCCAGCGCCGGGTTTGCCGTTGGCGGCCAGCTGCTTGCCCGCTTCCGGATCAGCGCCGCGCAGGAATCCTTCCCAGGCCGGGCGGGACGCGCTGAAGTCCAGCGCGCTGCGTCCCGGCACAGGCGTGGGCGGTTTGAGTGCCGCGGTGGCGGGTGCTGGCGCAGGGGAGGTGGCCGGTGCTGGCGCCGATGCTTGTGCGGGCGCCGATGCCGATGCCGATGCGGGTGCCGATGCGGGTGCCGATGCGGGTGCAGGTGCCGATGCAGGTGCAGGCGCTGAAGCCGAAGCTGATCCCGAAGCAGGTGCCGATGCCGGAGCCTGTGCTGGCGCCGTCGCGGGCGTTGCGGCAGCCGTTACCGCGGTTGCGCGGATCAAGCCGTCGCCGCCCGTGCCGATCATCTGGTGGGCGGTGGCGATCAGCGTCACCGCAGGCGGTGCCATGATCAGCAGGACGGCGATGGTAATGCCTTTGCGATGTTCGATCATGATTACACCAGCCGCCCCGGCGAACGCAGGTAGTCCGCCTTGATTTTTTCGACGATCCAGTAGGCGGTGGCGCCCACGGTGCCTGTCGGGTTGTAGCCCGAGTTCTGCGGGAACAGCGCCGCGCCCGTCACGAACACGTTGGGCACGTCCCAGCTTTGCCCGTAGCGGTTGACGACGCTGGTCTCGGGGTTGTCGCCCATGGCCGCGCCGCCGGTCAGGTGAGTCGACTGATACGCGGTGGCTGAGAACGGTTTCTTGCGCGGCCCGGGTTCGGTGCGCGCAATGCCCTTCATGGCACGCCCGATTTCATCGCCCTTGTCGGTCAGGAACGCCGACATGCGGATGTCGTTGTCCGGAAAGTCATAGGTGACGCGCAGCAGCGGCAGGCCCCATGCATCCTTGTAGGTCGGGTCCAGGCTCAAGTAGCCGCCGCGCCAGGGCTGGGCGGAGCCGGTGATGGTGATGGAGGCCGAGTGGTTGTAGTAACGCTTGACCGCCTTCTTCCAGTCGGCGCCCCAGGTGGGCGTGCCTTTGGGGGTGGGGTGATAGCCAATCGGCGCGCCGCTCACGACCTGGATTTGCAGATAGCCGCCGCCCACGAACCCGTGCGGCCCGTGGTCGAAGTTGTCGGCGCTGAAATCGTCCATGGTGACGGCCACGGCGCCCGCGCCCATGAAGGGGTTGATGTTGACGGACTCATCAAAGAACAGGTTCACGCCGGACGTCGTCTGGTGCGTGTAGTTGCGGCCGACGACGCCGGTGTCCGTCACGGGGTCATAGGGCTTGCCGATGCCCGACAGCAGCAGCAAGCGCACGTTGTTGACACCGAAGGCGCACAGCACCACGATCTCGGCGGGCTGAAAGACCTCTTCGCCTGCGGCATCCACATAGGTCACGCCACGCGCACGCTTCTTGTCCGGCGTGAGCTCCACGCGCAGCACATGCGCGCCGGTGCGTATTTCAAAGTTCTCCATCTTCATCGCCACCGGCAGGATGCACACCTGCGGCGAGGCCTTGGCGAAGTGCTCGCAGCCGAAGTTGGAACAGAAACCGCAATACACACAGGCGCTCATGTGCAGGCCTTCGGTGTTCACGTAAGGCCGGGTACAGAGCGCTGACGGCTGCACATAGGGGTGATAGCCCAGCTTCTTCGCGGCCTCGCCGAACAGCGCGGGCGCGTAAGGCACTTTCATGGGCGGGTTGGGGTAGGGCCGCGAACGCCAGGGCTCGAACGGGTTGCCGCCTTCCTGCTTCTGGCCCTTGATGTTGCCCGCTTGGCCAGACGCGCCGATCAGGTAATCGTAGCGGTCGAAGTAGGGCTCAAGCTCGTCATAGGTCAACGGCCAATCCTGACAGGTCAGTTCCTTGTCGAAGATCTTCGCACCGTAGCGTTCGGTGTAGTGGCTGCGAATGCGGAAGTCGGTAGGGTCGAAACGGTAATACGCGCCCGACCAGTGATTGCCCGCGCCGCCCAGATGCGTGCCGGGATACGCGAATTGCCAACGGCGCATGGGCAGCGCCTTTTGGTCGGTGGAATTGCGAAACGTGAAGGTCTCGGTGGCGGCGTCCTGGTGCAGCTCGTGCCGGCGCGTGTACTTCAACTCATCGTGCACGTTCGGGCCTTGGAAGTCGGGGGACGGCCAACGCGCCTGCCCGCGTTCCAGCACCACCACGCGCTGCTTGGCCGCCGCCAGCTCCTTGCCGATGATGGACCCGGTCCACCCGCCGCCGATGATCGCCACGTCCACCGCGGGTAAGGTCTTAGCCATGTCCGTCTCCCGGCTTCATGTTGTGGCTGACGGCATTGGCGATGGACACCGGTTTGCCGGCCCAGATGACGCCATGCCGTTCGATGTCGTTTGAGAACGAGGCGAACGCGCCGGGAAATCCCACCAGCTTCCAGCCGACCATGTCGGCGTTGCCGCCATAGAGCGGGTCCGAGAAGAAGCCTTCGATGGTGGCGTCCAGCAAGGCCTGGAAAAAGATATCGGACGGCAGCGGCGAAAAATCCGGTTTGCCGGCCTGCAAGTCATGAAGCCAGGCGTCTTGCCTGGCTTCATCGAGTTCTGCAAAGGGTTTGCCGTCTTGCTTGCGCGTGGCGGCGTCCAGGGCGGCCAGCCCGCGCCGGATCATCTCGGCGGGCGTGAACGACAACTGATAGCCCTGTTCCGGCGTGCCTTTTTCAAACGGGCCCTGCCGGTAAAACTGGCTGCCCGCGCCCCAGGCGCCAGCCAGTTGGCCATCCAGGAAGTTGGTGACGCCGGCCTCTTTCGCGCCCGGGCCCAAGTCGTCGGCGGGGATCAGCCGCGCGGCAATGGCGTCCATCGCCAGCGCTTCCTGGGCATTGAAGAATTTGTAAGTGCGGTTGGCGGGGGAGGCGGCTGGCGGGCTCGCGCCATGCCCTGTTGCGGGTGGGGACTCGCCTGGAGCGCCGCGTGCTGTCACGGCCCATGCGGCGCCGGGTACACCCACCGCCAGCGCTTTGAGAAGTCCGCGCCGTCCTGCCAAGGGCTGATCGGCCGGCGCAGGGCTGATCGGGGATTCATTGTCCGGGGCTTGCTCGTCCATGCATCACTCCAGCATCGGGGCAGGCACGAAACTTGCCCCTTGTCGAAAGAGATACCGCATCACTTCGCTAATCCGTCGGCGCTTAGTTTGTCACTATTTACGTCTGGGAGACAACAATGAAAAGCCACAAACTGCTACTGCTATCCACATTACTGGCGGTGTTGCCTTGGCACGCCGCCAGCGCGCAGTCGCGCGAGGCAACGCTGGTTGCGCAAGCCGCACCGCCCACCATGCCGATGCCTACCGCAGACGAAAAGACTGCGCCCGCGAACGCCATTGGCAAGCCCGTCCCCGGCGCGCGGATGGATGACGGGAAGAAAATGCCATCGACGGAAGAAACGGATGCGCAGAACAAGGCTGGTTCCAGCCCCAGGCAGGATGACCCGGGCGCAGACACCCGCAGCCAGGGGCAGGGCAAACCGGGCGACAAACGCAGTGTGCCCGACGCAGGCAAGGCGCCCATGCCGGATGGAAAATCGACCACGCCTGGCGGTAAAACGGGCGCCCCGGACAACGCCGGCATGCCGGGTTCGGGCGCATCGTCGGGGTCAGGGGGCTCTGCCGATCCGCGCTAGGGTGGGGTTGCGCCGCCCGTGCAAGGAATTCGGATTCAGGTAATATTCAGCATCCTGTAAGAACGAGAGCACGGCGGTAATTTCGCGTGACGGCTGCCCCTGGCAGGCCTGCGATTGCCGCCCACTATGACCGAAGACCCTCCTCCTAGCAGGGCGCCCAGGCGCCCGAACACCTTCCGCTTTGCATACGCCGCCGGCTTCGCCCGGCGCGCCGATCCGGCCCGCGTCGTCGCAGCCACGCCTCAATTGGCGTGCCGCGCACCGCCGCAAGCGCCGCCGGGCCTCCTTGCCCGCATCTCCCCGCTTGACCTCATACTCACCTTTCAGCAAGGCGGAGCCGCTGTGTGTGCGCGCCCCGAACCTGCGACTACTGCGGACTAACGATGATTTTCGACTGGATGAACGACCCCACCGCCTGGCTTGGCCTGGCGACGCTGGTCATTCTTGAAATTGTTCTGGGCATCGACAACCTGGTGTTCATCGCCATCCTGGCCGACAAGCTGCCGCCTGAACAGCGCAATCGCGCACGCCTGATCGGCCTGACGCTGGCGCTGGTGATGCGTCTGGGCCTGCTGGCCAGTATTGCGTGGGTGGTGACGCTGACCGCGCCGCTGTTCACCGTGTGGGGCGCGGAAATTTCCGGACGCGATCTGATCCTGATCCTGGGCGGCTTGTTCCTGCTGTTCAAGGGCACGATGGAACTGCACGAACGCGTGGAAGGCAGCGCCAGCCACGACGCTGGCCAAAAGCCGCAGCACGCCGTGTTCTGGCAGGTGATCTTGCAGATCGTGGTGCTGGACGCCGTGTTCTCGCTGGACTCCGTCATCACCGCGGTCGGCATGGTGCAAGACCTGAGCATCATGATGATTGCGGTCGTGGTGGCGATGGCCGTCATGATGGTGGCGAGCCGTCCGCTGATGGCGTTTGTGGGCCGCCACCCGACCGTGGTGATCTTGTGCCTGGGCTTGTTGCTGATGATCGGTTTCAGCCTGGTTGCCGAGGGCCTGGGCTTCCACGTGCCCAAGGGCTATCTGTATGCGGCCATTGGCTTCTCGATCTTGATCGAGCTGTGCAACCAGCTAGCCCGTCGTAATCGCGCCAAAGGCACGCACGCGCTGGGACGCCGCCAGCGCACGGCGCGGGCCGTGTTGCGCCTGTTGCACGCGGGGCGCGCCGGCCAGGCGGGCCAGCAAGCCGACGAGGTGGTCGCGCTGGTGGACAGCGCGGGCGACGAACCTGCGTTTGCGCCCGAGGAAAGCTCCATGATCGAACGCGTGCTGTCCGTCGGCACGCACGACGTGCGCTCCATCATGGTGCCGCGCGGGGACATGGTCTGGTTGGATGTGGCCGATACGCCTGACGTCATCGTGCGCAAATTCTCCAGCGGCCATTCGCGCTTGCCGCTCTGCGCGGGAGACGTGTCGAACGTGCTGGGCATATTGCATTTCAAAGACCTGCTGCCGCTCTTGCAGAACCCCGGCCCGATTGACCTGGTGGAAATGGCTCGCGAACCGCGCTATGTGCTGGAGACGACGCCGGTGCTGAGGGTGCTGGAAGAACTGCGCGCTTCCCGCGACCACATGCTGATTGTGGTGGACGAGCATGGCGTCTGCGAAGGCCTGGTCACGCCGATGGACGTGCTGACCGCGGTGGCGGGCGAACTGCCCGAACACAGCGAAGACCAGCCCGAAGCCTTGCAGTTGTCTGACGGTTCCTGGTTGCTGGAAGGGCGTTTGTCGGTAGGTGAGGCCGCGCGGCTGTTGAATACCCCGGCGCTGGCCGAAGACTACCCAGAGGACGCCACGCTGGCCGGTTGCCTGCTGCGTGCCGTGGGCCGCATTCCCGAGGCGGGTGACACCATCGCCCTGCGCGATTGGGGCTTTGAAGTCACGCGCCGCGATGGCTTGCGCATTGACCAGGTGCATGCGCGTTCGGTGTCGCAGGAAAATGCCCCCATGCGTTGATTATTTCCTTCCATAACGCCCACAGCGGAGCCACCTCAATAGGTGCCTCCGCTGTTTTTTTGCAACGTCAAAATGGGCAATCGGGCCGTTTTCTATAGCGGATCGGCCGGGAATATCCGCCTTGACTCATCCCTTGGGGAAAGCAACACTCTGTGCGAATATTGCTTCAGATTTAACTCTTCTCATTTTCTTTATTAACAAATAAGAGAAGATTCCTAGTTCGACGGCGTGTCTTTGCATTTTGTTATCTCTGGTTTGGAGAGCACCGCATGGGCAGTACGAGGTCTCAGGCAAGGGAGTTAGGCAGAAGAGGAATGGGGTTGTGCTGGGTGATGACCTTGCGCAGCTTGCTGGCGGCCGCGGCGCTGGCCACGCTGGCGGCGTGCGCCAGCAAACCCGCGCCCATCCAGGATGAAGCGTTGCGCAGCGCGGCCAAAGAGGCATACCTGTATGCCTACCCGATGCTCTACAACTACAAGACGATGTCCGTGCAGGCCATCCAGCCCGGCGGCAAGGAGTACGTAGGCGGTTTCGGAAAATTCCGTCATTACTCCCAGCCGTACACGCCGGAAAATCGGGAGATTGTCACCCCCAACAACGACACGCCGTACTCCTGGGCTTGGCTCGATCTGCGCGCGCAGCCTTGGGTGTTGAGCCTGCCCGCCACGCCGAAAGACCGCTACAACGTCTTCCAGATGGTGGATATGTACACCTACAACTTCGCCTATGCGGGGGTGCGCGCGACCGGTTTTGGTGCAGGCAATTACCTGATCGCCGGGCCGCATTGGAAGGGGGATACGCCCAAAGGTATTACGAAGGTGCTGCGTTCGGAGACGGATTTCGTCGCCATCCTGGGCCGCACCAGTCTGAACGGCCCGTCCGACGAGAGGGCCGTGCAGGCCTTGCAAGCCAAGTACCAACTGCGCCCGCTCAATGTCTTTGCGCACCAACCCGCGCCGCCCGCTGCACCTGATGTGGACTGGCTGCCTTGGGACGAACAGCGCGCGACATCGGTCGACTTCATTGCCTATCTGAATCAGTTGCTGGCGTTCACGCAGCCGCAACCCGCTTCCGAGCAGGACATGATGCGGCGCTTTGCCCAGATCGGCATTGCGCCGGGCAAACCGTTTGATGCGTCCAAGCTGGACCCGGTCACGCGCCAGGCGATCGAGGAGGGTGTTGCAGACGGCAAGGCCGCGTTGCTGCAGGCGGAAAAACAGACGCGGTCGTCCATCGGCTTGTTTGGATCGCGCGAGACGCTGGCGGGTGACTACACCAAGCGGGCGGTGGCCGCGGCGATGGGTATCTATGGCAATTCGTCAGAAGAGGCCGTCTATCTGGGATACGAAGAAGACGCGCATGGGCAACCGCTGGACGGTTCCAAGTCGTACGTGATCCGGTTCGAGCCGGGCCAATTGCCGCCCGTGCAGTTCTTTTGGTCCATGACGATGTACGACTTGCCGGGCCGCCATCTGGTGGCGAACCCGATCAATCGCTACGCGATTGGTGACCGTACGCGCGGTTTGAAACGCGGCAAGGATGGTTCCTTGACGCTGTATGTGCAGCACGCCAACCCCGGCAAGGACAAGGAATCAAATTGGCTTCCCGCGCCGGAAGGCCGATTCAATATCGTGGCCCGCTTTTACGGCCCGAAACCCGCTGTCCTGGATGGCACATGGAAATTGCCCAAGGCCGAGCTGGCGCCTTGATGCGTAGGGGAAGGGGAAGCAATGAAGTCGAAAAACGCGCGCTCGAATTTGTGGCCAAAATCGGTCTGGCCCAAATCGGTCTGGCGTAACACATTGGTGCCGTCACTGGCCTTGGCGGCCCTAGGCGCATCCGGCGCGGCCCATGCCACCGAAGGCGCACTGGGCCGGCAGATCACCGGCACCAATGTGCAGCCCAACGCGGGCATCGTGTCGCCCGAGCCGATCTGGGCGGTGAACTTTGCCCAGATCTATCTGGACGGCACGGTCGGCGGCAGCCGTGAAGTGCCGGTCGGCGGCAGGACGTCGTTGGGCTTGGACGGGCAGGTTGCGTTCACGCTGGCCACCGTGCTCAAAACCTGGGACACCGGCCCTGGGCGCTGGAACTTTGCATCCAGCTTCACCTTGCCGTACGTCTACACGAAAGTGGACTCCACATTGACTGGCCCCGGCGGCCGCGCCGTGGGGCAGACCGACAAAGCCTCGAACCTGTTCGATCTGTATTTTTCTCCGATCATCGCGGGCTATCACTTTTCCGAAACGTCGCATATGGCGCTCAGCCTGAACGTGTGGGCGCCCACCGGCAAGTACAACGCCAAAGACATGGCCAACCCCAGCCTGAACAATTGGACGTTCATTCCGCAGGTGGCCTATACGAAGATCTTTCCAGAGTCTGGCTTTCAGCTGGATACGGTGGCGGGCGTGCAGTTCTTTACCCGGAACAACGCCACCGACTACCAGAATGCGCCCCTCTTCAGCATGGACGTGATGGGCCGCAAGATGTTCAGCAATGGCGTCAGTGTGGGGATGATTCTGGGCACCATTCAGCAGTTGGGCACCGACACCGGCCCCACGGCCGACAGGCTCAACGGGTTCAAAGGCAGGGATTGGGCGCTGGGCCCGATCGTCACGTACGACACCAAGCTGGCCGACAAGCGTTCACTGTCGCTCGGCCTGCGCTGGGTGCCGACAATCAGCAGCACCAATCGCCTGGACAGCACCAGCACGTTCATGGGAACGGCCACGCTGGTGTTTTAGGGCGACCACGTCGATCAATGGACTGCCTGCAAGCCGGACAGCAGGCAGCGCTAATGACTTTGATATCGGATGGTGATTCAGATGACGGCAACGCAAACGAAACACAAGGCCCGCCTGGTTGGGGCATTGCTGCTGGGCGGCGTGGCGCTGGGTGTCGCAGCCAGCACGGCCTATTTGGTATTGGGCGACGATGGCCGCCCGGAAGCCGTGAAGGTGGTGCTGGGGGATGGCAAGAACGGCCCGCCCGGAATGGCATGGGTGCCGGCGCGTGAGTTCCTGATGGGCAGCAGCCACAAACTGGCGCAACCCAATGAGATGCCCGCGCACAAGGTATCGGTGAGCGGCTTCTGGATGGATGTGAACGACGTGACGAACGCGCAGTTTCGCCGGTTCGTCGAGGCCACTGGCTACGTCACCACGGCCGAGCAAAAGCCGAAATGGGAAGATTTGAAAGTGCAGCTGCCCCCGGGCACGCCGCGTCCGGATGACAGCCTGCTGGTGCCCGGCGCGATGGTGTTTGTCGGAACCGAGTCCGAGGTATCGCTGCGTGATTACTCGCGCTGGTGGCGTTATGTGGCGGGGGCCAACTGGCGCCATCCGCAAGGGCCGGCCAGCTCCATTGCCGGCAAGGACGATCACCCCGTCGTACAGGTGTCGTATGAAGACGCCCAGGCCTACGCGAAGTGGGCGGGCAAGCGTTTGCCGACCGAGACGGAATGGGAAATGGCGGCGCGCGGCGGCCTGGAACAAGCCACCTACGCGTGGGGCGAAGAGTTGCTGCCGCAGGGCAAGCCCATGGCGAATATCTGGGATACCCAGCAACAGCAGCCATTCCCCGTGGTCAAAGACGAAAAGGTGCAGGTGGGCACGATGCCCGTGGGCAGCTTTTCACCAAACGGCTATGGCTTGTATGACATGGCCGGCAACGTCTGGCAGTGGACGTCAGACTGGTATCGCGCCGACGCCTTCAAGATTCAGGCGCAGTATCGCAAGCCGCCGGTTGACCCGGCCGGCCCGTCAGACAGCTTCGATCCGGATGACGGCATCGTGCCCGCCGGTGCGCCCAAGCGCGTCACGCGCGGCGGCTCGTTCCTGTGCAGCGATACCTATTGCATCAGCTACCGCACCAGCGCACGGCGCGGCACGGACCCGATGAACGGGATGTCGCACCTGGGCTTTCGCACGGTCATGACCACGCAGCAATGGAAACTGGCGCAGTCCAGCAAGCACGGCGTTGCCAGCCGATGACGCCGTCGCGTCGCAACGACGCGGCAACCACGCAAAGGAATAGGGCATGCCGATAGCCAACCGCGACAGCATCCTGGAACTGGAGCGTGCCATCGCCCAGTCCGTGTTGGGGCAGGACAGTGTGATTCGCGAGGTGTTGCTGGGCCTGTTGGCCGATGGCCATGTGCTGCTGGAAAGCCTGCCGGGCCTGGCCAAGACCCGCACGGTCAAGGCGCTGGCCGCGCATCTGGCGGCGGACATGAGCCGCATCCAATTCACGCCGGACTTGCTGCCGTCCGACATCACCGGCGCGGAAGTCTTGCAGCAGGACGCCCAAGGAAACAGCCGCATCCAGTTCCAGCAGGGGCCGTTGTTCGGCAATTTGATTCTGGCCGACGAAATCAATCGTGCGCCCGCCAAGGTGCATGCGGCCTTGCTGGAAGCGATGGAAGAGCGGCAGATCACCGTGGCGGGCACCACGCACCGCATGCCCCCGCTGTTCATGGTGCTGGCCACGCAGAACCCGATCGAACAAGAGGGCACGTATCCCTTGCCGGAAGCGCAAATGGACCGCTTCGTCATGAAGATCGTGCTGGACTACCCCGACGCCGCCAGCGAAATCCGCATGCTGTCGCTGCTGCGCGGGGAATCGCAACAGAACGGGGCGCCCGCTGATGCGCGCCTGCCGCAGGAAACGCTCTTTGCGTGCCGGGCCGAGATCAACCAGGTGCATGTGTCCGACACCTTGGACCGCTACCTGGTCGACCTGGTCAATGCCACGCGCCACCCCGCGGATTACGATGCCGATCTGGCGCGCTGGATTCAGGTGGGCGCAAGCCCGCGCGGCGCCATTGCGCTGGACAAGGTGGCGCGCGCCCACGCGTGGCTGGCGGGGCAGGACTATACGTCGCCCGATGACGTGCGCACCGCAGCCAAGCCCGTGCTGCGGCATCGGCTGCACCTGTCATACGACGCGGTGGCGGATGGGGTGACGGCCGATCAGGTCATCGGCAAATTGCTCGATGTTGTGGCAATTCCCGTGTGAGCGCACCCATGCCCACCGCCACGCCCGCGCCCGACGTCCATGTTCGTATTCCGGACCTGATGGCGTTGGAACCGGCGGCGCGCGGTTTGCGCTTTTCCAGCCGGCAGCCCATCAACAGCATCCTGGCGGGCCAGCATGGGTCACGGCTGCGCGGACGCGGGCTGGACTTCGAAGAGCTGCGCCGCTATCTGCCGGGCGACGACTTGCGCCAACTGGACTGGCGGGCGTCGCAGCGTTTGGGCAAGCCCTACATACGCACCTATAGCGAAGAGCGCGACCGGCCGGTGCTGGTGCTGGTCGACCAGCGCATGGGCATGCACTTTGGCTCGGTGCGCAGCTTCAAATCAGTGGTGGCGGCAAGGCTGGCGGCCATGTCGGCATGGATGGGGTATCAGGCGGGCGACCGGGTCGGCGGCCTGGTGTTCAGCGACGACGGCATCGACGCGATTCGCCCCTTGCGCAGCCGCGAACGCATCCAGGCCTTATTCGCGGCTATCGTCCGGCGCAACCAGGCGTTGCGCGCGGATGCCCCGGATGTGGATGCGGCCGGCCGCCTGAACCAGGCGCTTGAGGGCGCGCTGGCCCAGGCGCCGCACGACAACCTGATCTGCCTGATCAGCGACTTTGCCGGCGCCAATGACAAGACCTTGCGGCTGCTTCGCACCCTTGCCGCGCACAACGACGTGATTGCGACGCTGGTCTACGATCCCTTGGCGGTGCACATGCCGTTGCGCGGCCGCTTGGTGGTGACGCAAGGCGAGTTGCAGGTTGAGGTGGCGGCCGACAAGCGGCAGGTGCATCAGCCCTTGTCGGACTTCTTCACGGGCCGGCTGCGCGACGTGGCGGAACTGCTGCGCCGCAGCCATGTGCCGCTGCTGTCCATCGACACCGCCGACGACACCTTGACGCAATTGCGCCGCGAACTGGGCCGCGAAGCCGGGGCAGGGAGGCGCGCATGACGGTAAGCGCCGACGACGCATTGCCCTCGGTGGACCAGCTAGTGCAACTGCCGTTACCCGCGCCGGTCAGCTACTGGCCGCAAACCTGGGGCTGGCTGGTGGTGCTGGCCGCGGCGGTACTGCTAGGCGGCTGGCTCACATGGCGCGCCATACGTAAGCATCAGCGCAACGCCTACCGCCGTGCGGGCTTGCAGCGCCTGGAAGCGCTGCGCCAGGCGGCGCAGGCTGATACGCTGGCGGCGCGTGAATTACCCATTTTGCTCAAACGGGTCGGCCTGTCGTCGGTGCCAGAGGGCGAACGCGTGCGAGTTGGAGCCTTGACGGGCGAGGCCTGGCTGGCCTTTATGACGCGCAATGGCGGCGCGTTCACGCCGGATACCGAGGCGCTGCTGCGGGTGCTGGCCTACGCGCCGCCCGACGCGGTGCGCGCCATTCCGCCCGCGCACTTGCAATCCTTGTTTGCCGCCAGCCGGCAGTGGATGGAGCGGCATCATGTGGCGGCTTGACTATCCCTGGCTGCTGATCCTGCTGCCGCTGGGGTGGCTGGCGTACCGCTATCTGCCCGCCTATGTGCAGCGGCGTGGGGCCTTGCGCATTCCATTTTTTGAATCCGTCGCGCGGACGATAGGGCAGTCTCCCCAGCGCCCCGGGGTGCGGCGCGACGGCTGGCAACTGGCGCTGAACGTTCTGGTCTGGGCCTTGCTGGTGTTGGCGTTGGCGCGGCCGGAACGCGTTGAGCCGCCGCTGGAACACCGGCAGCCCGTGCGCGACCTGATGCTGGCGCTGGACATTTCCCAGTCGATGGAAACGCAGGATTTCGTTGACCCGTCGGGGCAGCGCAAGGACCGCCTGAGTGGCGTCAAGGCCGTGGTAGCTGATTTCATCGCGCGCCGCAAGGACGACCGGCTGGGCCTGATCGTGTTCGGCACCGCCGCGTATCCGCAAGCGCCGCTGACGCAAGACCACGCCACCCTGAGCCTGCTGCTGGACCAGGTGACGACCGGCATGGCGGGGCCAAACACCGCCATCGGTGATGCAATCGGGGTGGCGATCAAGCAGCTTGAACAGGCCAAAGAACGCGACAAGGTGCTGATTTTGCTGACGGACGGCAACGATACCGGCAGCGCCGTGCCGCCCGACCGCGCGGCGTCGATGGCGGCCGACCGGCACATCACCGTCCACACGATCGGCATTGGCAACCCGCAGGCGCAGGGGGAAGACAAGGTGGATTTCGCCGCGCTGGAACGGATCGCCAAGGCCACGGGCGGGCGCTTCTTTTCGGCGCAGGATCAGGCGTCCCTGCAACAGGTGTACGCCACGCTGGACCAAATTACGCCGCACGAGGTGCGCGAGCTGCGCCATCAACCCAAGCAGGACTTTTTCTGGATTCCGCTGGGTCTGGCGGTGCTGTTGCTGGCGGTGTGGCACGTGGGCGCCAGCCTGCGCGCGCGCTGGGCAGCCAGCTCGGCCAGATCGGCAGACGGGGCAGACACCGCAGGCGGGGCTGGCGGAGTAGGTGGAGCAGACAGAGCACGCGGTGCTGGCGGTGCAGCAGCCAAGGAGGACGCGTGGACGTCGACCTGAGCGCCTTCCATTTTCTGCGCCCCTGGTGGCTGCTGGCGGTGCCGCTAGCGTTGCTGTTGCTGTTGCTTTGGCTGGGCCGGGCGCAAGGCGGACGCGTGGGTTGGGGCAGCACGATTGCCCCTGCCTTGTTGCCGTACCTGATCGTGAACGCACCGGGCAGCCGGGGGCCGCGCCCGATCCATGCCGTGGCGGCGCTATTGATGCTGGGCGGCATTGCGGCTGCCGGCCCGACGTGGCAGCAAGACCTGCCGCCGTTTCTCGACAACCAGGCGCCGCTGATCGTGGCCGTGGATTTATCGCCATCGATGGATGCGGCAGACGTGCCGCCCAGCCGCTTGCAGGCGGCCAAGCACAAGCTGCATGACCTGCTGGCGCGCCGCGCGGGCGCCAAGACGGGGCTGATTGCGTACGCGGGCTCCGCGCATCTGGTGCTGCCGCCTACCGACGACCCAAGTCTTGTCGACCTGTTCATCCAGTCCTTATCCACCGAACTGATCGCCGCGCCGGGCAAGGACGCCGTTGGCGCCATCAACGTGGCCGCCTCGGTATTGAAATCCACGCAGGCGGGCGGCACGGTGTTGCTGGTGACAGACGGCGCGGACACCAGCCAGTTGCCGCAGGTGGAGCAACTGGCCAAAGCGGCCGACTTCCAGATACTGGTTCTGGCCGCCGGGGCGTCGGATGGCGGCGTGCTGCGCGACGCCCGGGGCCAGCCGCGCATGGACAAGGACGGCAAGCCCGTGCTGGGCACGTTCGACGCCGGCGCCATCAAGCAACTGGCCGACGCCGCCCGCGCACCGCTGGGCAGCCTGACGTTGAATGATGACGACCTGGACTGGGTGACGCTGCACGCGCAACGGCATTTCCAGGACGTGCAGAACGCGGGGCAGGCGGTTCACTGGAAGGACGTGGGCTACTGGCTGTGCTGGCCGCTCGCCATCCTGGCGCTGCTGTGCCTGCGGCGCGGCTGGAACGTCAACTGGCTGGCTGGGCTGATGCTGGCGAGTCTGGCGGGCTTGTATGCGCCCAATACTTACGCAAACCCCAACGCAAGCGCCAACGCCAACCCTGTCGCCAGCACCAACCCTGTCGCCAGCGCCATCGCCAACGCCTTCTTCACGCCCGACCAGCAAGGCCGCTGGGCCTACGAGCACCACGATTACACGCGCGCCGCCGCCCTGTTCCAGGACCCGTACTGGAAGGGCCGCGCCGCCTATGACGCGGGCGACTACTCATTGGCCTTGGCGGCGTTTGCCCGGCTGGACACGGCCGAGGCGAACTTCTATTTAGGCAATACCCAGGCTCGGTTGCGCCATTATGACGACGCGCTGGCCGCGTATGACCGCGCCTTGCGTCAGCGCGCGGACTTTCCCGAAGCCAAGAAGAACCGCGAGCTTGTCGCCAAACTGCAAGCCGCCATCGAGGCCGAGCAAGAAGACGACAACAACGATCAAAAGCCCGACGATGTGGCCCGCGACAACAAAAAGGGCGCGGGCAAGATGACGCAGGTCGAGGTGGCCAAGGCGTCGTCCGATGATGTCTGGTTGCGCAACCTGAGTTTGTCACCCGCCGGGTTCCTGAAGCAGAAGTTCGCAATTGAAGACGCGCGCCGGAGCGCGTCCGTTCCCACGGGAGCGCGTCCATGACGTTGATGCTCAGGCTGCGAATGCTGATGGGGGTGCTGGCGCTGATCGCGCTCGGCTCGTTCGCGCAAGCCCAACCCCAAACCCAAACCCAAACCCAGCCGCCCGACCCCGGCCCACAACTCCGCGCAACGGCACGCATGGCCACCGACAAGCCGTTGACGGTAGGCGGCACCGCCACCTTGCAAGTTGATGTGCTGACGTCCACCTGGTTTACCCAGCCGCCAGAACTGCCACCGCTGAACATCCCCGGCGCGATGGTGACGGGCCCAACCGGCGACGCCACTTTGATCCGCGACACCATCGACGGTGTGCCCTACAGCGGATTGCGCTTTGCGTACCTGATCAGCCCGACGACGGCGGGTGCGCTGCAAGTGCCCGCCATGTCGATCCGCGCCCAGGTTGGCCAGGCCAAAGCGCCGCTAAGCACGCAGACACAACCGCTTGATGTACAGGCTTCTGGCCCGCCGGCGGGCGCGGCGGGTTCGGGGCATCTGCTGGCGGCAACGGGGGTGCAACTGACCCAGCAGATTCAGTATTCCGCGCAACCGCCGTCGGTGGGCGACCATATCAGCCGTGTCATCACCGTGCAGGCGCAAGGCGCGCAGGCCATGCTGATTCCACCGCCTGCCAGCCCCGATGTGCCGGGCCTGAAGGCGTACCGCTCAGAACCCGTGCTGACGCAGTTGTCGGATAGCCGCGGCGGATTTCTGGGCGGACAACGGGTCGACCGGATCGACTACGTGGTTGAACGCGCCGGCGCCTATGCGTTGCCCGACGTCGAACTGCCGTGGTGGAACCTGACCACGAACAAGGCGGATCGCGCCGTGTTGCCCGAACAACGGTTCGAGGCCAAGGCTGGAGCCGCGTACCAGACGCCATTTTCAATCCAGCAAGACCTGCGTGATCTTGGCCGGCAGGTGCAGGTTCGCATCCCCGGCGGCTGGCTGCTGGTGGCGGCCGTGTTGATCGTCGTGGCGCTCATGGTCTGGCTGGGCCGGCCAAGCTGGCGACGCATCACAGGGTGGACACGCGAACGCGCGCTGGCTTTACGCGCCCGTTGGCAGGTGTCGGAACCGTATGCCGCCCGCGCCATGCGCAAAGAACTGGCCCAGCCTCATGGACGCTTGAACGCGCTGTATCACTGGCTGCGCTTGAGCCGCCGCTCGGTCTCTATCGCTGACGCCACGGCGAGCCTGTCGCCGGATCTGCACAACGGCGCCGCCGCAGCGATGCGCGATTGCTACGGCGCCACGCCGAACCCCGCCCGAGGGCTCCAGGCTTTGAGCCAAACCACACCGCGCTGGCGAAAGGCGTTTCGTGCCGACGTTGCCCAGGCGCACCAAGAAGACCTGTTGCCGCTGAATCCCCGCAAGATCGACCGCCACTCCGGAGAGCACCGATGACCTTGACCCTGCGCACCGCACAACGCCTGTTCGCCATGCTGGCGCTGCTGTTTCTGGCCGGCATGGTTCACGCCCAGACGCCACTGCCGTCCTGGAACGATGGGCCGTCACGGCAAGCCATCGTGGAGTTCGTGGCGGCGGTCACGAAAGAGGGCGGGGCGGATTACGTCGCGCCGGCCGACCGCATCGCTGTCTTCGACAACGACGGCACGCTGTGGAGCGAACAGCCGTTTTACTTCGAACTGATATTCGCGCTGGACGAACTCAAGCTTATGGCGCCCAAGCACCCGGAATGGTCGCAAGAGCAGCCGTATAAGGCAGCGCTTGAAGGCGACCACAAGACGTTGGCCGAGTCCGGCATGCACGGCCTGATGAAAATCGTGGGCGTAACGCACACCAACATGACAACCCAGGCCTTCTCGGACGAGGTCAAACAATGGGTCAAGACCGCGCAGCACCCGCGCTTCAAGCAGCCCTACACCAGCTTGACCTTCGCACCGATGCGCGAACTGCTCGATTATCTGCGCGGCAACGGCTTCAAAACCTATATCGTCTCAGGCGGCGAAGTGGAGTTCATGCGCGCCTGGGCGCAGGATGTCTACGGCGTCCCGCCCGAGCAGGTAATCGGCACCACTGTTGTCACCGAATATCAAATGCAGGACGGCAAGCCCGTGCTGATGCGCACGCCCAAGCTGGACTACAACGACGACGGCCCGGGCAAACCGGTGTCGATCAACAAGTTCATCGGCCGCCAGCCCATCTTCGCCTTTGGCAATTCGGACGGCGACCTGCAAATGCTGCAATGGACAATGGCCGGGCCGGGCAAGCGCTTTGCCGGTCTGGTGCATCACACCGACGCCAAGCGCGAATGGGCGTATGACCGCGATTCAAAAATCGGCAAACTGGACAAGGCCTTGGACGAGGCCAACAGCAAGGGCTGGGTCGTTGTGGACATGGCACGCGAATGGAAACGCGTCTACGCGTTTGAAATGCCAAGATAAGTTGGGAAACCAGAAGGCCAGGCCGACGCCAGCACGGCGCCGGGCAACACGCTAGAGGAACAGCGGCATGCGGATGGGAACGGCAGCAATGGAAGGCTTGGACACACAACGGCCGGATAGCGGCGCACGCACATTGACAACGGCTCGCCCGGCGGCGCTGCTGTTGATGTCGGGCGCGGCGGCGCTGGTGTTCCAGGTGTTGTGGATCAAGCAGTTGTCACTGGTGGTGGGCGTGGAGGTCAGCGCCATCGCCGGGGCGGTCAGCGCGTTTTTTCTAGGGCTGGCGCTGGGCGGCTGGTTCCTGGGCCGCAAGGCCGACCGCGTGGATCGGCCCGTGCGGTTCTACGCGTGGCTGGAGGCAGGCGTCGCGGTGTCATGCGTGGCCGTCACCGTGGCGCTGGCGCATAGCGCGGCGCTGTTCGTGGCGGTGGAGTCGTTCAGCCCCTTGGCCGCGTGGCTGATGATCGGGCTGCTGCTTGCCATTCCTTCCTTTCTGATGGGCGGCACCTTGCCCGTGCTGATGCGCGCCGTGAATCGCCAGGATGCAGCGGCCAGCCGGCGCGGCGGCATTCTGTACGCCGCCAATACCTGTGGCGCAATTCTGGGGGCCTTGCTGCCGGCGTTTGTGCTGATTCCGCGTTTTGGCGTGCAAGGCGCCGCGTTGGCGGCGGCGTCGTTGAATGTGTTGGCCGCGCTGGGCGCCTGGACGCTGGACCGCAAGGCGGTGGCGTTAGCCGCGCCCGCGCCAAGCGCCACCGCCCCGTTATCGGGCGAGGCGCGTCTGGCGGTGGCGCTGTACGCCGCAGCGGGTGGCGTGGCGCTGGGCTATGAAGTCATTTGGTCGCAGATGATCGTGCCGTTCATGAGCACGCGCGCCTTTGCGTTTGCGATTGTGCTGGCGACGTATCTGGCTGGCCTGGCCATCGGAGCGGCCGTGTACGCCCGTTACGCGCACCGGGTGCGCAACCCCTGGGGCGTGTTCGGCTGCCTGATTGCCGGTGCGGGCCTGCTCGCCGTGCTGGAAGTGGCGGTGTTGGGCAAGTGGCTGGTCGTGGCGCAGACGCATGCGGAAGCGGCCGTCGTGCAGCTGACGGGCAGCGCCATCGCCGGCATGTGCGCGCGCTTTGCGGTGGCGGCGGCAAGCTTTGTGCTGGCGCCCACGGTGTTGCTGGGCGCGGCTTTTCCGGCCGTGCTGCGCATTGCCGTGGGCGACCGCCACGTGGGCCGCGAGGTGGGCGCGGTGCTGGCCTGCAATACGCTGGGCGGCATTGCTGGCACGCTGCTAACGGGATTTTTGCTGTTGCCGGCCTTGGGGCTCGTGCGCACGTTGGGGGTGCTTGCGGCCATGGCGGCGTTGATCGGGGTCATTGCGGCGTGGCGCGGGCGGGTGACCGGCACGGCCACTTCGGGTATCGCGACGGCCCTGGTCGGGATGGCGGCGTTGGCCGTGGCGGTGCTGTTGCCCGTGGACCAATTCGCGCGGCTGCTGCCGGGCGCAAGCGGCGCGGGCCTGGTGTTCTATGAAGAAAGCCATGGCGGCACGGTGGCGGTGGTTGAGCAGCCCGGCCAAGGCACGCGCTTTCATCGTCTGTACATTCAGGGCGTATCGAATTCGGGTGACGCCATGCCGTCGCTGCGCTACATGCGCTTGCAGGCGCTGCTGCCGCTGATCGTACACAACGGCGACCCGAAATCCGCGTTGGTCGTGGGCTATGGCACGGGCATCACGGCGGGTGCGCTGTCGCAATACCCGGGGCTGGACAAGCGGGCGGTTGCCGAACTGCTGCCTGCCGTATTGCGCGCCGCGCCCCATTTCCAAGGCACGTTCCAGGCGGCATCCGATCCCGGGCTGGAAAAGCGTCTGCGCGATGGCCGCCGCGCGCTGCAAGCCAGCACTGAACAGTGGGACTTGATCACACTTGAACCGCCGCCACCGTCGGCCACGGGCGTGGTCAACCTGTATTCGCGTGACTTCTATCAGTTGGCCGCCAGCCGTCTGGCGCCGCAGGGCATTGTGGCGCAATGGCTGCCATTGCCCACGCAGAACGAGGAAGACACACGGGCGCTGATCGCCAGCTTCATCCAGGTGTTTCCGCACGCGTCGTTATGGACGAGCGAGCTGCATGAAATGCTGTTGGTGGGATCGATGCAGCCGCTGGATCTGGACGCGGCGCGCATTCAGGCGCGCTATGCGCAACCGAACACGGCGGCAGCCTTGAAGGCAGTGGGCATTCCGTCTGCGTCGGCGTTGCTGGCGACGTGGGTCACGGATCGCGAGGGCTTGGCGCGCTTTGCCGGGGACACGCCCGCCGTCACGGATGACCGGCCGGGTATTGAATACGCCACCTGGGTGCGGCCTCGCGAGATTGCCCGCGTATTGCCAGCGCTGCTGGCCGAGCGCAAAGAGCCGCCATTGCAAGGCGCCACGCCAGAGCAGCTGTCCGGCATCGAGCTTGAACGCGCGCGCCTGGACACCTTCTACCGGGCGGCATTGGCCGCCTACGCGGGCGACTGGGAAACGTGGGGCCGGGAGATCAATCGCCTGGCCCGCAACGATGGCGACAACGCCTATTACCGGTGGTTCATGGGGGACGGCGGCAAATAGCGCTTAGCCGTCAACTGCACACCTGCCGCCACGGCGCAATGCCGCGCGGCGGGCAATAGCCCGCGCAGGGCATGGCAATGGACACGCCGCTTTGGCAGCGCAGTTCAGGGGCTTTTTCCCCGTACGGGATGGAGCCCTTGCAGTCGCAGCTGGCCAAGCCTGCGCCCGATGGCAACTTGCGGGGCAAGGGGGCTGCGGAAGGCGAGGGTGAAGCCGCGGCGACGTCGTCGTTGTTGTCATCGCTTTCGACGACCGCACGCACCTTGGCCACCGGCATATTGCAAGACTTGGCAATGGCTTTAACGGATTTCCCTTCGTCGGACATCGACAGTATTTTCTTATCGCTGCATGCCGCGTGAGCCGGTGAAGAAAAACCACCCCATATCGCTATCGAAACGATCGCCAGAAATAATGACCGGTGCAAAATCATCACGCGTCTCCAGCATATTTAATGGGTCAGAAAATACGCCGTAGGCCTGATGGCGCAAGCTGTCGCGGCCTAGCGTAGTGCGCTGATTTCCGCAGTGTCAATGCGACCCGATTAAATAATCTGAACGGTGAATGATGAACGCCGGCCATGATGTTGGACGTGGCCGAAATGCCCGGTCCATGCGTACGGTTCTGGAATTACCAAGCGCCGAGGATTGGGTGTGCGGCAATCTCGGCATCCGCCGCCGCGCGCGCGGCATGCAGCGCCGCGTCGCCGCGCGCCGTGCCTTCCACCGAAAAGAACGTCACGGTTTTCAAGCCAATCGTGCCCAATACGTGCTTCAGGTACGGCGTCAGGAAATCGGGCTGCCGCGCGGTATCCCCCGAGAATTCGCCGCCCGACGATACCGCCACATACACGGGCCGGTCGGGCAGGTTGCCAATCTTGCCTTCCGGGGTGATGCGGAACGTGCTGCGCACGCGCACCACGTGGTCGATCCACACCTTCAGCGATGCGGGCACCGTGAAGTTGTGCATGGGGGTGGCGATGACGATGTGCGTCGCGTCGAGCAGCGCCTGAATCAACTCAGCCGATTGCCGCAGCGCGCCGCGCGCCAATACGTCTTCGGCCGGGTCCATCGGGGCGCTCAAGGCGGCGGCATAGTCCTGATCAACATGGGGCAGGGTGGTGGCGTCGATTTCAACTACCGCAGGCGGTGTGTCGCCCGCCGTGGCGATCAAGCGTTGAATAATGCGTTGCGACAGACGATGGCTTTCGGCTTCTCGGCCACGCGGGCTGCAAATGATGTGAAGAATGCTCATGCGGTGGGAAGATCCAGGTTCTTGCTGAAACGAATGGCGCTGGTCAGCAGACCTTGCCGGAAATAAAAGCGTTGGGCCAGCGCGTTGGACAAGCCCGTGTCCAATACCAGCTTGGTGCAGCCGGCCTCGCGGGCAATGCCGTCAAGGGCGTGCAGCAGGCGCGCGCCCCAACGGCCGCCACGGCGCGTGCTGTCCACCACCAGATCATCCACGTACAGGAAGCGGCCGTAGATCAGGTTTTCCTGGAAGCGATAGCCGGCCAGCGCCACGGCGCGGCCCGCGTCGATGCCAGCCAACAGACGGTAGTGGTCCGCACGCATGCGGCCGATGCGAGCGGCAAACTCGCTGGCATCCGCCAAATGCGGGCGCAGCTCGCGCATCAGGGGCAGGCAGGCCTGAATGTCGTCGTCGGTGTCGAGGTGTTTGAGATCGGTGTCGGTCATGAATGGCATCAGGAGAAGGCAGTACGAATGGGCTCGAATGCGTCAGGCCTCATCGTAAAAAGGCCATGCCATAATTTGAAGGGCCATAAATTGAACTTTGGACTATGCCATGATCAGCGATCACGCCGATGACCTGCCGCCGTTGGCGCCTAATAGCGCCGAGCCCTTGTACCGGCAGATCTATGAGCGCTTTCGGAACGCCATCGCCGAAGGCACCTTGAAACCGGGTGACCGCATTCCGTCGGCGCGCGCCTTGGCCAAGGAAATGGGCGTGGCGCGCGGCACCATCGAAGTCGCCTATTCCTTGTTGGGCGCCGAGGGGTATATCCAGACGCGCGGGCAGGCAGGCACGATCGTCACCCCCGACTTGCAGCCCCAGCCGCCCGCACCGGCTACCGCGCCCCTGGTCGACGCCGCCGACGATGACCACGGCTGGCAGCGGCCGGCCCGCATCCTGCCGTTCCAAATGGGCTTGCCCGCGCTTGATGCGTTTCCGCGCAAGCTGTGGGCCCGCTTGGGCGCGCGGCAACTGCGCAGCCTGCAAGCGCCGGACTTGTCCTACCCGCCGGCCAACGGCCTGGCCAGCTTGCGCACGGCGGTGGCGGCGTACTTGCAGGTGGCGCGCGGCATTCACTGCCAGCCCGCGCAGGTGTTCATCACGTCGGGCTACAACTATTCCATGCAACTGATCACGCAGGCGCTATTGGAACCGGGCGACCGCGTATGGGTGGAAGACCCCGGCTATCCGCCCACGCGCGCATTGCTGGCACAGGCGCGCTTGCAGGCCGTGCCGGTGCCGGTGGACGCAGATGGGCTGATCGTCAATGAAGGCATCGCGCGCGCCGGACAGGCGCGGGCGGCGGTTGTCACGCCGGCGCACCAAAGCCCGCTGTCCATGTCCTTGTCACTGCCCCGCCGGCAGGCGTTGCTGGAGTGGGCCGAACGGCAGCAGGCGTGGATTGTGGAAGACGATTACGACGGTGAATACCGGTATGTCAGCCGGCCGTTGCCGGCGTTAAAAAGTCTGGATACGCAGGGGCGGGTGCTGTACGCCGGGTCGTTCAGCAAGGTGCTGTTTCCCGGCATGCGGCTGGCGTATCTGGTGGTGCCTGACGCGCAAGTGCCACGATTCGACCGGATCAGCCGCCTGCTGTCGGGTGGCGCGCCAGGTTTCACGCAGGCGATTCTGTCGGCCTTCATCACCGAAGGCCATTTTGGCCGGCACATTCAGCGCATGCGCCGCTTGTACAGCGAACGGCGCGACGCCACGGCGGCGGGGTTGAGCGCGGCATTGGGCGCCAGCATGCACATCGAACCGCAGCCCGGCGGCATGCATCTGGTGGCGCGCATGGATGGCAAGCTTAGCGACCGGTCATTGGCCGCCAGGATGCTGGAGCAGGGCATGTACGCGCATCCCTTGTCGCGGTGGTCGTCGTTGCCCAACCCGCCGTCGGGGCTGCTGCTGAGCTTCACCAACATCGGCTCGCAAGAGCAGGCCCATGAACTGGGCCTGCAAATCCGGGCGTTGATGTAGGCGGGTGTGTTGCGAACGGGGCCTAGGAAAGCCGAGCCCACGTCTTCACGCTGGGCCGGCTTCGGAAGCTGAGCCTAGTTCAGCCCGGCTTAGTTCAGCCCGGCCTTGTCCAGTCCGAAGGCGGCATCCGCTGAGCCTGGCACGGTGCGAAATGCCACGTTCAAGCGGTTCCAGCCGTTGATGCCGATGACCAAAAAGCTCAGGTCCGAGATTTCCGCTTCGGACAGATGCTCGCGCACCTGTTCGTAGACCTCGTTCGATACCCCTTGCGGCGACAGGGTGGTCAGCGCTTCGGTCCAGGCCAGCGCGGCGCGCTCGCGGGGCGAAAACAGCGTCGATTCGCGCCAGATGGCAATGTGGTGCAGCCGCAGTTCGCGTTCACCGTGAATCTTCGCCTGCTTCACATGCATGTCCAGGCAAAAGCCGCAGCCGTTGATCTGCGACGCGCGGATATCGACCAAATCGCCGAACTCCTGCACCACGGGGGATTTTTTCACTGCCGCGCTGTAGTCCATATATTTCTTGGACAGTTCCGCCGACACCTGGAAGTAATTCAACCGCTGGCTCATAGGCCTACCTTTCTGAAAAGCTGTTATCGAAGGGGGATCACGAGCCCGTAGGATGCGGCAGATTGGACCAGGGAAGAAGTGCCATAAAGGGTGTTTTGTTATAGGCCATGCTGGGCCATGACGGCGCCAGCTGCCGGCCAGCGCAACGCAAAGCGCGCACCGCCCAACGGGCTGTTCAGGATGCCGATGGTGCCGCCATGGTTGGCCGCCACCCGCTTGACGATGGCCAGGCCCAGGCCCGCGCCGCCCGTGCCCCGGTCACGGCTTTCGTCCAGGCGCACAAAGGGCTCGAACACGCGTTCGCGGTCGGCTTCGGGGACGCCGCAGCCATCGTCGTCCACCCACAATTCGTATCCGCCGTCTGGCGTCTCGGTCAGTTCGATTTCCACACGGGCGCTGGCGTAGCGCACGGCGTTCTGCACCAGGTTCAGCAATGCGCGGCTCATATAGCGCGGGTGCAGCGTCACGTGGGCAGGGTAGCCCGCGCGCACGTCGCAACGGATGCCGCGAGCGTCGGCCTGATGGGCCACCAGCGCCAGCGCCTCGCCCAGCCAGTCACAGACGTCAACGGTTTGCAGGGTGACGGTTTCGTCAGTGGGCCGTTCCAGCCGCGCGTAGACGAGCAGCTCGGCCACCATGGCTTCCAGTTCTGAAATGTCGGCGCGCATATCTTGCAGAATCTGGCTGCGGCGGGGCGGGTAGTTGTCCTGGCCTAGCATGTCGACTTCGAATGACAATCGCGCAAGCGGCGTGCGCAGCTCGTGCGATACCGCGTTGGTCAGGCTGCGCTGGCTGTCGATCAGCGCCGAGATGCGCTTGGCCATCAGATTGAAACTCTCGCCCACATGCCGGATACCGGAAATGCGCGACAGCCGCACGCGCACATCCAGGTCACCTTGGCCCATGCGCAACGTGGCGTTGCGCAGTGCATCCAGGTCGCGCCAGATGGGCATCGCCCACGCCAGCAGCAAAATCACGGTCAGCACCATGCTCACCGCCGCCCAGGCAGACCAGTTGATCCAGCGTTCCATGGCCGGCTCGCCGGGCACGCGCACATCCAGCCACTGCACGGGTTCGCCGGGCAGGCGCGTCAGATAGGTGTTGTAGTCGTCACGCATGATCAGGCCGGTGCGGTCCAGCTGTTGCTGTTCCGCCTGCGTGATGGTGACGGCGTCCGGATGCAGCAAGGTCAGCTTCAGACCGTAGTGCGGCTGGAGGGCGTCCTGGATGAAGGCGGCGCGTTCGGCCGGCGCGACGGGGTCAAGGTCTTTGTGCAGCGCGTACATCTGTCCCCGCACGGTGCTGTAGGACAAATCGGCGCTGATGGCTTCCAGGAAGTAGCCAAAGCTGATATTCACCAATTGGGACGCCGCCACGAAGGCGATGGTGGCCACAATAAAAACGCGGATCGCGAACTTGAGCATGCGCGGGCTGGCCGGGAAACAATCGCGCATGCTAGCGGCGGGCCACCGGGCAATCTGCCGATGTTTGTGGGGCAATTGTGAAAATTCGTGCAGTGAATCCCCTTGGCGCCCGATTGAAACCCGGGCGCGGCCCGGCTATAAGCTTGAACCTGGATCTGAAATCCGGCGCCCCGACTGTCTACGAAGCTTGAGTCCCATGCCGCACCCCCCATCTCATGACGAACACGTCGCCAGCAAACCCGCCACCCACGAACGTGCGGAGCCTGGCCGGGGGTCTTGCCTGGAAGTCTTTCTGATCTTTCTTCGCCTGGGCCTGACGTCGTTTGGCGGGCCGGTGGCGCACCTGGCGTACTTCCGCACCGAATTCGTTGACCGCCGCCACTGGATGGACGACTACGCGTTTTCGGATCTGGTGGCGCTGTGCCAGTTTCTGCCGGGTCCAGCCAGCAGCCAGGTCGGCATGGCGATCGGTCTGCGGCGGGCCGGTTGGGCGGGCATGGCGGCGGCATGGCTGGCGTTCACCTTGCCTTCGGCGTTGGCGCTGATCGGCTTTGCGCTGGGCCTGGCGCACTTTGGCTGGTTGTCCGCCTCGCCCGTGATTCATGGGCTGAAGGTGGCCGCGGTGGCCATCGTGGCCCAAGCCGTCTGGGGCATGGGCCGCAGCTTGTGCCCGGACCGCCCGCGTGCCGGGCTGGCGGTGGCCGCTGCGCTGATCGCGATCACACTGCCCACCACGTGGGGCCAGCTAGGCGCTATTGCCTTGGGACTCGTCGTGGGTGGCGCATTGCTGCAAGTGCCGCCTCGGCCCATTCTGGCCAATCGCGCCCAAGGGGTGTCGCGCCGAGCGGGCTACACCGCGCTGGGGTTGTTTGTGGCGTTGCTGGTCGGGCTTCCGGTCTGGGCGGCGATGTCGGACGCGCCGCTTGCCGCGCAGATCGCCGGGTTCTACCGCGCGGGCGCGCTGGTGTTCGGTGGCGGCCATGTGGTGTTGCCGCTGCTGGAGACGGCCTCGGTCTCCGGTGGAATGGTTTCGAATGCGGATTTCCTGGCGGGCTATGGCGCGGCGCAAGCCATGCCGGGGCCGCTCTTCGCATTCGCCGCTTTTCTCGGGGCCATGTCATCCGGACCCCTATCCGGATGGGGCGGGGGCCTGTTGCTTCTGGCCGTCATCTTTCTGCCCGGCGCCTTGCTGCTGGCGGGCGCCTTGCCGTTTTGGGAAAGCCTGCGCCGGCGTCCCGGCGTGCGCAACATGGTTGCCGGGGTAAACGCCAGCGTCGTGGGCATTTTGCTGGCGGCGCTGTACGACCCGCTATGGACCAGCGCCATCGTGAACCCGGCCGACTTCGGCCTGGCCCTGTTGCTGTTCGCCTTGCTGGTCTATGCCCGCTGGTCCGCCGTGTGGGTGGTGTTGCTGGCGGCGGCGGGCGGGTGGGCGCTGCAATGGCTGATGTAAGCCTGCCAGCGCCGAGCGCGTGCTGATTTACGCTTGCCAGCGCGGCGCGCGCTTTTGCAGGAAGGCGTCAATGCCTTCGCAGGCGTCCGCTTCCATCATGTTGCGCGCCATCACATCCCCCGCGTAGTCATACGCGTCCGCCAGCGCCATTTGCCGCTGTTGATAGAACATGCGCTTGCCGTAACGGATGGCGGCAGGACTCTTGGCCAGGATGTCGTCCGTCAACGCGCGCACGCGGGCATCCAGTTCGGATTCAGGCACGGCATCGTTGATCAAGCCCCAATCCAGCGCCTGCGCCGCGTCGATGAAGCGGGCGGTCACCAGCATTTCAAACGCGCGCTTGGCCGACACATTGCGGCTGAGCGCCACGGCCGGCGTCGAGCAGAACAGCCCTACGTTGATGCCGGATACGGCAAATTTCGCGGTGTCGGCCGCCACCGCCAGATCGCAGCTGGCCACCAGCTGGCAGCCCGCCGCGGTGGCGATGCCATGCACCTTCGCGATGACGGGAACGGGCAGGGCTTGCAGCCCCTGCATCACCCGGCCGCACTGGCGAAACAGCGCGCGGTAGTAGTCCAGCGAAGGCTGGCTGCGCATTTCGCGCAAATCATGGCCTGCGGAAAACGCCTTGCCCGCGGATTCCAGCACCACGCAACGCACGTCAGCGTCGCGGGAGAGGGCGTCGATCTCGTCTTGCAACGCCGCCAACATGCCTTCCGACAAGGCATTGAATTGCGACGGACGGTTCAGCCGCAGCGTGACGACACCGCCTTCGGACGTGCGCAGCAACAGGGGTTCTTGCGTGGGGGAATCCAGGGCCATGGTTGTCTCCAGAAAGGTTTTTTCTGGATACTAGCGCAAGCGGCTTGGCCCCGAGGAATCAACCCGCCAACTTGCGCGCCATACCCGCCGATACGCACAGCAGCGGCGCCACAATCACCAGGCCGATCAACGCCATGGCGGCTTGGGGCGGCATGGCGCTGTCCAGCAGCACCGTTGCAATAACGGCGGAACCGCTCATCTGAAAAAGCCCGTACACGGCGGCTGCCGTGCCGGCGCGTTCCGCGAACGGCTCCAGCGCCAGGCTCAAGCCCGATCCCAGCGCCAATGAAAAGCCGACGGTCAGCACGGCCACGGGCAGCATGAAGAGCCATGCCGATAGCGGCGCCCACATCCACGCGGCGGCGTGCATTGCCGAGGCGAGCAGCAGCGCCACCATGCCGACGCGCACCATCGTGTGCCGGCCAAATCGCGCAATGAAGGTGGGCGCCAGGAAGAAGGCCGCGATATTGATGGCGGCGTTGCCGCCAAACCAGGCGGAAAAGCCCAGCTCGGAATAGCCCAACTGCTGCACCAGCACCACCGGTGCAGCGGATACGAACACCAGAATCATCGCCATGCCCGCCATGCCGAACATCGCGAAATACAGGAAGCGCCCGCTGGCGACGATCGGCGTATAGCGGCGCAGGCTGTACAGGGCACCTCGCGGTTGCGTGGGCGCGGCGCGGGTTTCTTCGAAGCGGCGGGCAAGCAGCACGGCCAAGGCCAGCGCGAACAGCACCATGAAGACAAACGTGCTGCGCCAGCCGGCGTGAACCGCCAGCGCCCCGCCCAGCATGGGCGCCAGCGCCGGCACGGAACACAGCGCGCCATTCAAATAGCTATAGACGCGCGCACCCACCGCCGGGCTGAAGCGATCACGCACCGCGGCAAACGCCACCAAGGATGCCGAACATGCGCCCAGCCCCTGGATGACGCGCGCCACGTAGAAGACCTCAAGCGATGACGCCGCCGCACCCAGCGCAGACCCCGCCAGGTACGCCACGGCACCGCCCAGCGCAACAGGGCGCCGGCCATAGCGGTCCGCCAAGGGGCCAATCAGCATCTGGCCCAGGCCCACCGCGAAGATGAACAGCGTAATGCTGGCTTGCAGCGCGCTGACCGGCTGGCCAAAGCCGTCGGCCATGGCGGGTAGCGAGGGGAGGTAGATGTCGATGCCCATCGGCGTCAGCGTGACCAGCCCCATCAAGAGACCGATCAGCCAGCGTTGGCTTCGGGAGGTTGCAGCAGACTTCATTGCAGGCTCGGGGCGCAAGGCCCGGGAAAACCCGACATTATCCATGAATGCGCTGGCCGTCCATTGCGGCGCGGTCGCCGGGCGCTGCGGTGCGTCGTTGTGCGCTGTTGTGTGTGATTGTGTGCGCCGTAGTGAGCGCGGCAATGTGCGCAGTAGAATATTTCCCCATGAACACACCCGCCTTTCGTCCCCGCATCGTCATCCTCTACTGCACGCAGTGCCAGTGGCTGCTGCGCGCCGGCTGGATGGCGCAAGAACTGCTATCGACGTTTGCGAACGACTTGGGAGAAGTGGTGTTGCAGCCCGGCACGGGCGGCGTGTTTCAGATTACCTACAACGGCGATCTGATCTGGGACCGCAAGAGCGACGGCGGCTTCCCCGAAGCCAAGGTGCTCAAGCAGCGGGTGCGCGACCGGCTCGATCCGGGCCGGCCGCTGGGCCATATCGACGGCCACACCGCCGGGCCCGTAGCGGCGCCCGGCGAGTAGTGCTTACGCGGTTGCGTTAGTGCTTGCTTAGGCGCTTGCACAGGCGCTTGCACAGGCGCTTGCACAGGCGCTTGCACAGGCGCTTGCACAGGCGCTTGCACAGGCGCTTGCACAGGCGCTTGCACAGGCGATCAACGCGAACGTTGATCGCCTTGCGGTATTACGCCGCCGATTCCGACTCGCGCAGCGTTTCGCGCGTCTTGTTGCGCTGACGCACCGCAGACACCACCAGCAACGCAATCAACGCCACGCATGCCAGGATGAAGCCCAGGCTGATCGGACGCGTCACGAAGATCGACAGTTCACCGCGCGACAGCAGCAGCGCACGGCGGAAGTTTTCTTCCACCATGGGCCCGAGCACAAAGCCCAGCAGCAATGGCGCAGGTTCAAACCGCATGCGAATCAACGCATAGCCGGCCGCGCCAAACACCGTCACCATCGCCACATCGAACAGGTTGTTGTTCGTGCTGTAGACCCCCACGCAGACAAAGAACAGCGCGGCGGGGAACAGATAGCGGAACGGCACCGTCAGCAGGCGCACCCACATGCCGATCAGCGGCAGGTTCAGCAGCAAGAGCAGCACGTTGCCAACCCAGAAGCTGGCGATCAGCCCCCAGAACATGTCGGCGTGTTCGATCATCATCTGCGGACCCGGCTGGATACCGTGGATGATCAGCGCGCCCAGCATCAGCGCCATCACCGGATCGCCAGGAATGCCCAGGCTCATCGTGGGGATGAAGCTCGTCTGCGTCGACGCGCTGGTCGCCGCTTCCGGACCGGCGATGCCTTCGATGGCGCCGCGGCCGAAGCGACGCGGTTCACGCGCCACTTTCTTTTCCACCGCGTACGAAATGAACGACGCGATCGTCGGGCCGGTGCCGGGCAGAATGCCGAACGCCGAACCGATGGCCGTGCCGCGCACCAGCGCACCGCGAGACTGCTTGATGTCGCCGGCTTCGGGCCGCATCGACTTCATGCTGATCTTGGCGGTGGTGACCTTGGTGTCGCCGCCGATGCGGTTGATGTTCTTCAGGAAGTCGGCCACGCCGAAGAGCCCCATGGCCAGCGCTACGATCTGCAAGCCGTCGGACAGTTCCAGAATGCCGAAGTGAAAGCGCATCGTGCCGGTGTTGACGTCGGTGCCGACCACCCCCAACAGCAGGCCGACCACCACCATCGCCACGCCCTTGATCGCCGAACCCTTCGCCAAGGTGGCGCCCGCCAACAGGCCCAGCATCATCATGGAGAAATACTCGGCCGGGCCGAACTTGAAGGCCACGTCCACCAGCATGGGCGAGAACAGGATCATCGCCAGGATGCCCACCGATGCGCCGCAGAATGACGAGAACATCAGCATGAACAGCGCGGAACCGGCCTTGCCGTTGCGCGCCAGCGGATTGCCGTCCAGGCAGGCCACCGCATGCGACGCGGTGCCAGGCAGGTTCAGCATGATCGACGTGATGCCGCCGCCATACTGCGAGCCGTAGTAGATGCCGGACAGCATCACCAGCGCCGCCGTCGGCGTCATCGTGTAGGTGAGCGGCAGCAGAATGGAAATGGCGGCCAGCACACCCATGCCCGGCAGCACGCCGATCAGGTTGCCCATGAACACGCCGAACACGGCCCACATCAGGTTGTCCAGCGCGAACGCGACGGAGAACCCATGCATCAGGTTGTTGAAAATTTCCATGGATCAGCCCCAGCGGAAGAGCGGAAACTGCAATTGCAGCGCCCACGAAAATACGGCCACGCCCAGGATCGTCACGCCCACGGCCAACGCGGCCGCGCTGCGCCAGGTGTGCTGGCGGTCGCCCATGGCCGAGATGAACACCAGGACAAACGTGGCGGGCACCAGGCCGCCAAACTTGCCGACCAGAATGAAGGCGAGCAGGCCGCCGATGATGCAACCCCAGCCGCGCCATTCGGGCGGCGGGATCTCTTCGGCGTCTTCTTCGGCCGCAACGGGCGAGGCCGCCATCTTGGCGATGATCAGGCCCAACAAGACCAGCAGCACGCCCAGGATGGCCGGGAACATGCCCGGCCCCATGCGCGCCAAACTGCCTAAGGTGTATGTGGATGCCTGCGCGATGGCGCCCAGGCCCAGCACGATCATCGTGCCTGCTGCCCACGCCTCGCGCCGGACGGCGCTGCGTTTCGATTGCATTGGTCTAGTCCTCCCTTGTTGTGCTTTTGTCTGACTGACGTCTGAAAAAAAGCTGACATTGCAATGAATGCGGGAGTCTAAAAATCCAAACTTCCGTTCACCTTTCAGGCAAGCGGAGAATTGCGGCGGGGCTTATTTTTTTTGGCTAAATCGCGGGAAATCCCTAGGTTTTAGGGGGCTTCATGAGTGTTGGTGAGGGGCGCTTTGCGGTTGGCCGGAAGGGGAGTGCTGGTTGCGGAGGGCCGGTTGCGGACGAAAGCACGCAGCCAAGGCGAACAGCACCAGGCAGATCAGCGTCATCAATATCCACGCCAGCGTGAGGTCCGCCAGATGCTGCCGGATCACGCCAGCGGCAAACGGAAAAAGGGCGGCGATCAAATACCCCACGCCTTGCACGAACGACGCCAGCCGGCCCGCTTCAAGCGGGGTTGCGGCATGGTCCATCGCCACGATGAGCGACAACGGAAACAGCGCGCCGATGCCCAGGCCTGCGAGGACGGCGGCGGGCCACGCCAGCGTTCCGGGCGACACGATCCAGCCGAGCAGCCCAACGAGCAGTGCCGCGATCGCCAGGAATAGCGCCGGCCGGCGATCCGGCAAGCGGCCGATACCCAGCGACACCAGCAGCCCCGCCACGATTTCCGCCGCCGTCACCGCGCCCAACAATTGCCCCGACGCGACTGGCGTCCAGCCCAGCGCGGTGTAGTAGGGCGGCAGCCAGGCCAGCACCAGCGTATAGGCGCCAGTGCCAAGTCCGAAGAACACCGCAAGCAGCCAGCATCGAGCGCGCGACGTTTGGAATTGGCCAGCGTCCGCGTGCAGGGCGGCGGCGGGATGCTGCGCGCGGCGGTTGACCAGCAGCCAAGCCGCCAGCGCCACCGCCGCCGGCATCGCCCACACGGCCAGCGCTTGCAGCCCGCCCGCGTGTGCCGCCATGACGGGAGAGGCCACGCTGGCGACCGCCGCGCCGCCCATGATGGCGGTGGAATAAATCCCCATGATGGCGCTGCTGCTCGCGTGGAATCGGGTCTTGATGTAGATCGGCAGCAGCGCTTGCGTGACGGCAATGCCCAGCCCGGCCACGACGCCGCTGGCGAGCATCAGCAGTGTCTGGTCGGCCCACAAACGGCCTGCCGTCGCGGCAGTGATCAGCGCCAACCCCGCGATTACGCCATGTTGTTCGCCCAGCAGCCGGCGCAGCGGCGCCACGCTTAACGCGCCCAATCCCATGACGAACACCGGCAATGCGGTCAATAAACCCGCCGCGGTGTCGGACATGCGGGTGGCGGCTTGCAGCTGGTCCAGCAAAGGGGGAATGGAAGCCAGGACAGGGCGAAGATTCAGCCCCACGAGGATGATGGCGGCGATGCGCCAGGCGTTCAGACGAGAAAAAGACACGGTTGCTCCACAGCCGGCCGCGCCGCTTGATGCTGCGCGCTCCGGTAAACTATCTCGGCGTCAAGATATTTGGATTTTATCTTGACGTCAAGACAAATGGAGAATGACCGTGGATAGAGCAAGCCGAGCCGTCGAACAATGGAACCGCGAACGACCCGAATTGGATGTGTCGACAATGCGAGTGCTGGGGCGCTTGGGCGAATGCGCGCTCGTCATCACGCGCGACCGCATCAACCCGTTGTTCGCGGAATTTGGGTTGCAGCCGGGCGAATTCGATGTGCTGGCCACGCTGCGCCGCAGCGGCAAACCTTATGCGCTGACGCCGACGGCGCTGTACGAAGACGCGATGATTTCATCGGGCAGCATGACCAATCGGATTGATCGCCTTGAGAAAGCCGGGCTGGTCGTACGAACGCCCAACCCCGATGACGGGCGCGCCACGCTGGTCATGCTGACCAAGCCTGGTTTGAAGCTGATCGACGAGGCCGTCGTTGCGCATCTGCGTAACCAGGCAGAGGTGCTATCGCCCTTGAGCGCAGCGGAGCAAGAGCAATTAAGCCGCTTGCTTGGGAAATTGCTCAGCGCTTACGAATAGGGCGCAGAACAGGGCGCGGACAAGGCGCAGAATAGGGTGCAAACAGGGGGAGCTGAGCAAGCTGATCGAAGACGGCGCGCTCAGCTCCCGTTTCCAGCCGGTTCGCTACAGCCCCAGCTCCGACAAGCCCGGGTGGTCATCCGGGCGCCGGCCCAGCGGCCAGCGGAACTTGCGGTCGGCTTCCTTGATGGGCAGGTCATTGATGCAGGCGTAGCGATTGATCATCAGGCCGTCTTCGCCGAATTCCCAGTTTTCGTTGCCGTAGGACCGGAACCAATTGCCGGAATCGTCATGCCATTCATAGGCATAGCGCACGGCAATGCGGTTGCCCGTGTACGCCCAGAGCTCCTTGATCAACCGGTAATCCAATTCCTTGGCCCATTTGCGCGCAAGAAAGTCGCGGGCTTCGTCGCGGTTCTTGACGAACTCGGCGCGGTTGCGCCAATGCGTGTCCAGGCTGTAGGCCAGTGCGACCTTGTCCGGGTCGCGGCTGTTCCAGCCGTCTTCGGCCAAGCGAACTTTCTGCACCGCGCTCTGGTGCGTGAAGGGCGGCAACGGCGGGCGGACTTCAGTTTGGGATGTCATGGCTAAGGCCTCCAGGGGAAAAACTTCAACGGGCGCGCGGTAGCAACGCTTCGGCTGCGCGCTGCGCGCTACGGGTAATGGACAAGTCGCCCGTGACGAGCGCCACGGCGATGGCGCCGTCGATCAGCACCAGCCATTGGCGGGCGGTCTCTTCGGGTTCGGGCAAGCCAGCGGCCTGCACCAAAGACAGCACGTGGCTCAGCAAGCGTTCTTTGTGCAGCCGAGAAACCTTGCGGATGGGATGCTCGGCGTCGCCAATTTCGCCGGCGGCGTTGAGGAAGGCGCAGCCATGAAAGCCATCAGACGCAAACCATTCTTGCAGGGCGTCAAAGACGGACAGCAAGCGGGCGTGCGGCGTTTCCGCTTGGGTCGTGGCGGCGATGAACCACTGCATCCAGCGCTCATCGCGCGCTTGCAACGCAGCCGCCACAAGCGCGTCTTTCGTGGGGTAGTGCTTGTACACGCTCTTGCGCGCCACACCCGAGGCTTTCACGATGGCATCCATGCCCGTGGCATGAATGCCGCCTTGGTAGATCAGGGTTTCGGTTGCGCGTAGCAGCCGCGTTTGGACGTCGGAAGCAGTGTCAGGTGTGGTGGTATTCATGGTGGGAGAATGATCGTTCTTCTGTTGATGGCGAATCGTAGAATGATCGTTCTCGTTGGTCAATCGATTTTGCTGAAACGCGTACGGCGCGACGCGTCATTTGTTCTGAAACCCGCCTTTTGCTTGCTTTTTCAGTCAAAAATATGCTAAGATCTTTTAATTGCTGGTGAAAAATACAAAATAATTTTCCAGGGCTGGTTTTGACCGGAAACCCGGGCCCCCCACTGGAAACCCAGAAGACCAGGTCAATCGCCGCGTACGAACAACAACATAAACGTACGTGGCGTTTTCATTACGGCGCTGCCATTTCAGAATGCTCCCCCCGCAGCTTCACAGGGCATTCCAGGCGCGTCCGAACCCGGCGGTGCTGCGCTTTAGCGGGGGAGGCCATGCGCCTCGCATAGGAGAACGCTCATGTCGCATCAACTTATTGGTAAGAAGTGGCGCTTCGAGATTCCGCCCCTTAACTGGAAGGCCCCCGACGCGAACACGGATTCCGAAATCGACGCCGTCGCTTCAGATTCCGACTCCTCCGACGACACTGACACGTCACGGTCCTCCAAGTAGTTCTCAACGCTGTCCGCGTTCGCGGCCTGATCCACGCTGATTAAATTGCCCCAAACGGCGCGCCTTGCGCGCGTCGTTTCAGCTTGTCAGCCGCACTTTCCCTTCCCGTACCGAGTCTTTGCGCCGGCGCCCATTGCGCTGGCGTGACTTCGCCTGCGCGCGTGATGGAGCAGGCTAAGGCGCGGGCAACGTCCGCACGCATCCCAATTCCTGTCAGTGAGTCTTTGGAATGCCTGAAAACACGTCAAGTCATCAGCAGGTTAGGCCTTTCATCTATGCCACGACCACGTCGCGGTCATTGATGTTTTCTCATGCCGAAATCCAGAGCCGTATGTGGACGAAAGATCCGTCAGCGCTCAATCTGGAATACACGCGGATCATGATGGCGTTCCTGCTGTTCAACCCCGAGCCCCGGCGCATTGCGATGGTTGGCTTGGGCGGCGGGTCGCTTGCCAAGTTCTGCTATCAGCACCTGCCATCGACCAGTATCGATGTGTTCGAGATCAATCCGCACGTCATCGCATTGCGGGATTCGTTCATGGTGCCGCGGGACGATCACCGCTTTGCCGTATTGCAAGGCGATGGCGCCGAACTGGTTCGCCAGTACCAAGGCGAGTACGACGCCATTCTGGTTGACGGCTACGACATCAACGGCCTGCCACGGCAACTGACGACCGACACGTTCTATGACGCCTGCCGCAATGCGCTGGCGCCGGAAGGCATGATGGTGTGCAATTTCCATGCCTCTAATTCACACTACGGCACGTATCTAGGCCGGATCAAGCAGAGCTTTGCAGGTTCAGTCATTGAAGTCAGCGATACGTCGTGCGCGCACAGCATCGTGTTCGCTTGCCATGGCGAAACGCTCAAACGCCGCAGGGCGTTGCCCAAACGCAAGCCAGATGCAATGAGCACCGAAATGTGGTTGCGCCTGGCGCCCACGTATTGGCCGATGCTGGTGTGACGCACCGCGCCGGCGCAGGCGTTGCGTGCGCTTAGTTGGGTGCGCGTAGTTGCGTGCGTGTAGTTGTGTGCGCTTATTTGCGTGCGCATATCCACCTCGATACGACGCCCCGAAGGCAAGTTGCCATCGGGGCGTCAGGTGTTACGGCCAATAATTTTGCGCCTTAGAAGTGGTGGCGCATGCCCACCACGGATTGGAGCACGTGCGAATCGCGATGATCGACGCGGTCAAGCAGGGCGTAGAGGTTGGTCCGCTTGGACAAATCATATTGATAGCCCAGCCCCCAGCCCTTGATCTTTGAGCTGGTGGCGCGCTGGTACGTGCCCAGCACCTTGCTGTTGGCGCTTAGCGGGAAGCTGGCGCCACCCACGAACGAATTGACGCGCTTGTATCCCGCAGACGGCCCGACGTTCGGGTTACGCAGGTTGCCATACCCCCCATGCAGCTGCATCCATTCAAAGTCATACGAGCCGGCCAACTGCAAGTTGGACGCGCGCTTCTTGTCGGGGATGCTGGCGTTGGGGTTCAGGCGCTCGTATGTGAGCGCGGTGGAAAACGGCCCATTGCGATAGCGCAGGCCTGCGGTCCAGACGCGGTCGTGGTCGGCGGTTTCAAACTGGGTGTTGTCGTGGGATTCAAAGCTGTACCCCAGCCCGGCCTGCCACCCATTCCACACCGGCGTACGGTAGATCAAGGCGTTGTTCACGCGGCCTGAATGTCCGAAGTCGCCGTCGTTATAGCCCGATGTGACGGACGACGACGCGCCGCCCCACGACGTGCCGAAGGGCGACGCAATGCCGCCCCAGCTATCGCTTAGCACTTGCTGGCGGCCCGCGCGCAGTTCACCAAATGGGCCGGCGAAACCCAGATACGCCCAACGCCCGAATAAGCGGCCTTGGCCTTGCGTGCCGTTGGAGGCGTGGAATCCGCTTTCCAGCCGGAACACCACGCTGTATCCACCACCCAGATCTTCAACGCCGCGCAGTCCCCAGCGCGACCCGGATTGTGTGCCATCCCGCATGTCGATGCGGGATTCCGACGAGGGGTTGGCGCTGTCGTGTTTGCGTTCAAACGCCAGACCCAGATCAACGATGCCGTACAGCGTGACACTGGTGGTGGACGCCTGCGCCATGCCGGTGACGGACACGGCGGCCAAAGCGGTGAGCAGAGCACCTGCCTTTTTCCTTGCTGCGGTCATAAGAACCCCATGTGATGTTGTTGTGTTGCGTGGGACAAAAGAACCCCCTGCGGCCGGCCAAAAGGCAGGTCGCGGAGGATGGTGGAAAGGATTTAGGGGAGGGGGCTAGGAGGCGGGCAGGCGGCCACCGGCCAACGTCACGGGCGACGTTGCCAGGGATAGCGATAGGGGCGGGATGACGCCACTGTGCGGAATGAAATGTGGGGTGAAGTGCGGAATGAAGTGCAGGATGAAAGTGCGCGCGGACACGGCAAGCGAAGCTCCCTGGAAATAGCGCTTAGCCGCCGCTGCCTAGCCGCCGGTCAAGCACTAGTTAACATCGCAATGAACATGGCGCATTATGGGGAAGCGAGGTCGCGAAGAGAATCAGACGACTACGATAGTTGGTGCTAGCAGCGCTGACCGCGCGGCCAAGCCGAGAAAATCAGACGGACTTACCTGATGGCCGCAGCTCAACACTGTCGTCAAGACACGGGCTCGCCAATTGTGAAGACAACGGCTCGCCATGTTGTGAAGACAACCGCTCGCCATGTTGTGAAGAAAACGGCTCGACATATTGTGAAGACAACCGCTCGCCATGTTGTGAAGACAACGGCTCGCCATTGACCTGCTGGCCTGGGCTCGCGGCCGCCGACACCTTGCGGCGACTACCCCGCGTGCACGACCACCCGGTTACGCCCTTGCTCCTTGGCCGCGTAGAGCGCCGCATCGGCCGCCTGGAACACCTGGCTCACCTCTGGCCCGGATGACGGCCATTGCGCCACGCCTGCCGACACCGTGATGCCATCCACGCCATGCAGCCGTCGGCCGGCCAGGTGTTTGCGCAGGCGCTCGGCGACGGTTGCGGCCTCTTTGGTTCCCACTCCCGGCAGCAGAATCAGGAACTCTTCGCCGCCATTACGGCTAAGGATGTCGGACGGCCGCGAGCATTCGCGCATCAGTTGCGCCATGCCGCGAATAACCTCATCGCCCGTGGTGTGCCCATAGGTGTCGTTCACGCGCTTGAAGTGATCAATGTCCAGCGCCACCACCGCAAAGGGCGTGTCGGATGCTTGCAGCTGCTCGACGGCGTCCTGCGTTCCGCGGCGGTTGCGCAAGCCCGTCAGGGGGTCAGTGATGCTGGCCAGGTTCAGCTTGCCGATCTTGTCCTGCAAGCTTGTGAAGCTCCAGATCACGGCGCGCTTTAACCGTTCCGCTTCGAAGTACCAGGCTTTGATGGACTGCACGCGCTGCATCGCAACGGCCACATCCTGGTGTTCCACATTGGTGGCCAGTTGCGACAAGGGCAGCGAGATCATTCGTGCGCACCACCAGATGGCCAATAGGAACGCCAGCGCCAGCGGCGCCGCGTAGCCGATCAGCGCCCAGATCAGGTCATGAATCGGCTCCAACGTTTTTTCCGCCGGACGTTGCGCGACGATGCCCCAGCCACTTAGCGGCTCCGCCGCGTAGCCCGCCAGCATGTCCACCCCCTTCGTGTTGACCACCCGTTGCGCGCCGGCGTGGCCTTGCGTCACGGCGGCTACGACCGGATTGCGCATCACGTTTTCACCAATGCGGGCGGACTCCATGTGATAGATCAACTGGCCGTCGCCATCCACCACAAACAAGTAGGAGCCGTCTTGATAGTGGTGCTTGCCCAGCAATTCCTGCAACGCGCTGTCGTTGCGCAGATAGATCGTGCCGGCGATATAGCCCAGATACCGGCCGTCGTTCGAGAAGATCGGGTGCGACAGGTTGATGAGCATGTTGCCGGCAATCGACACATAAGGCTTGCTGATCAGCGGCTGGCGCGCCTTCAATGCCGCTCGGCTGCCGGCGCTATCTACCCGCGTGCCTAGAAAATTGCGGAAGCTCTGGGTCGTGGCCAGGATGATGCCGTCTGCGCTGACGACGCCTACCGAGTTGAAGTTGTCGGCCTGCTCCTGCAGGCGCATGACTTCCGCTGCCAACCCATCCAGGTCGTCAACCTGGCTGGCCAAGTGGCGCGCGCTGTAGGCAAGCTGCTGCTGCGCCGCCTTCAGGAAATGGGTGGTGCTTTCCGCAAGCTTGGCGGCATAGACGCGGTTGGCCTCCAGCGTGTTGGTGATGAGCTGGTCGCGCTGCACCAGGTAGCTGGCGTATAGGGCATTCGCGGTCGCCGCGATGGCGCTGAATACGGTAAGCGCAAGCACAAGCCCGCGTAGGTTGATTCGCATGGGGTGGCGGACTAGGGCTAGGACTTGGGCGGGCGAGGGGCGCACCGTAAATGTGGGCGGCGCAAAGAGGGCGAAGGAAAAGGCGTCATCGTATTACGGCAGGCGCGGCGCACATCTATAGGTCGTCTGGCTCAGCTTCGTCCATCAGGCGGGCAGCGGGAGACTGGGCCGCAGCCCCCGCCCGGAAATAACCCATGACGGTGGCGACGCTGGCATGGCCCGTCATGGCCATGGTGTCGCCCAGCGGAATGTTGCGCCGGCCAGCTTCGGTAACGAAACCCGAGCGCAGGCTGTGGGCGGAAAATTCGCCTTCCAGCCCGGCAAGCTTGCAGCGTTCCAGCACGATGTCGCGCACGGCGGCAGCGGCCAGGGGCTCTCCAATCACATCGCCCCGGCGCACGCGACGAAAGATCGGACCCTGTTGAATGCCGCTGGCGGCTAGCCAGGCGTCCAGCGCCTGCGCGGCGCTGCCGACGATCGGCTTCTGGTCGTCTGCGCGGCGCGCGCCCGACTGATTGGTCTTGGATTGCGCCAGCGTATAGAGAAAGCCTTCAGCCGTGCGGACGGTGTTTTCGACCGTGGCGCGCACCACTTCTGACCGGCGCCGGCCGCCGCTGGCCCACGCAAACAACAAGAGCGCGCGGTCTCGGATGCCGCGCAAGGTGTCGTCGCAGGTGGCCAGCATCGCCTGCAAAGGTTCGCGGGTCAGCGCTTCCTTCTTCGCCGGCGCCACGCCGCGGCGCGCATAGGCGCGGCGCGTCTTGGCCAGCAATTCGCGCACGGTCGCGGCCCGGCAAGGGTTCGGATGCCCCAACAATTCATGGGCCTTGGACAGCACAGACACCCGTTGCAGCAAGGTATTCAAACTGGGTGCGCCCAGCCGCCCTTTGGCTTTCAGGCGAACCAGCTCCTGGTCCAACGCCAGCGGAAGCTCCCATTTCAGGCCGTGATCCGTCGTGCGCTGCGCATGGTCGACCACGAACTGGATGACGGCAGCCTCAGGCAAGGGCAGGGCAAAACGCTGCCCGTAGCGCAGCTCGAACCAGGCCGTCCAGTAACGGATGGCGGCGCGGTAGCTGGCGGCGGTGTTGGCCGAGCTGCCTTCGCGCATCAAGCTGCGCACGGCGGCGTCGGCCTGTACATCCAGCGCATGCGGGTCCAACAAGGGCAGCGAGGCCAGCAATTTCAGCTGCATGGGCAAGGGTGGCTTCAGGGGTGGGTCAGGCGAAGCCAGAACTATACGGAATTGCCGCGCAACTGGGGTGGGGCCGCAATTCCGAGGGAATTCGTTCTGAAATCGTACGATGTGCCTATTTCATACATATTCTTATGTATGCTGTATGATATCTAACACGAACAGGAAATAGATCACGATAAGGTTCCATTATCGTGACTAATTCAGTACCCAAATGACGATAAGCGAGGGAGTGACGGCGATGGCCACGGGAATTACGGAAAACGACGTCTGGACGGCCGCCGACGCCTTGCTGCTGGAAGGCGCGCGCCCCACCATCGAACGGGTCAGGCAAAAAATTGGCCGGGGCTCGCCCAACACCGTCAGCCCGCACCTGGAAACCTGGTTCCGCGCGCTGGGCGCCCGAATCAAAGACCCTGGCGCGTTTGCCGCCGCCCCGGCCATCCCCGACCCGGTAACGCAGGCCGCCACCCACTTCTGGGAAGCCGCCTTGGCGGAAGCGCGCGCCGAACAAGCCGATTCATATCGGCAGCGCTGGGAAGAACTGGCGGAAGAGGGCGAGCGACTGGCGGGGCAGGCCGAACAACTCCAGCAGCGTGAGCTCCAGCTGGCGAATCGTGAACAGGATTTGCAGGAAAGCTTGCGGCTGGCTACTGCACAGCTGGCCGCCACCGAAGATCGCCTTCAGGCGGCGGAGCAGCTGTTGCGCCAACGCGATGAACAGCTCAAGCAAAGCCGGCTGCAATTGGAAGACGCGCGCGGCGCCGTTCAGACGCTGCTGACCGAAGCCGAGAAGATGCGCGGGCTGCACGCCCAGGCGCTAGAGGCGGTAGAGGCTCGGCACACCGCACACGAACGACGCTGGATGAACGAGCTGGATGCCGAGCGCGGGGCCGCTAAAAAGCTGCAATTGCGGCTCGACGAGGCCCAAATCGCCAGCCAACGGCAGATCAGCCAGCTGCAAACCTCGCTAACCCAGGCGCAAGAGGGCAAACGCGCGGCAGAGCAGGAGACGCAGCGGGTCAGAGCCGAATTCAGAACAGAAATCCAGGCGGCGCAGGCACGCCACGAGGTCAGTCAAGATGTGGCGCGTGACGCGCTGGCGTCCGCACGCGAGCGGGAACAGGCGCTGGAAGCCCGGGCGGCCGCGTCCGACGCGCAATCGGCCGCGCTGCTGCTTCAGCTACAACAAAAGGATTCGCAAGTGGGCGAGCTGACGCGCCATTTGATGACATTGGCGCAGCAGAATACGGCGGCGCGTAGCGCTCTGGATGAGAACGCCGCCGCGCGCGCCGCTCAAGCGGATGCCGATCAACGGCCCGGGTAAGTACCCTGAAATGGCGTGTTGTCAGGTTCGCCGAAATTCTCGGCGTGGTAGTTGGCGTGATTCCGTGTGTCAGTGCTGGAGCTAGAGCGTGGTTGCGGGGAGTTGTACGAGCTGGGTGCCGTGCAGCCGGCCAGCGCAAAAGCCAGCAAAATGGCCGACGATAAGCCGGTAGTGGTCAGGAGCCTCATGGCATACCTCCATAGAGATGCGCCGCCCGGAAGGCAGCCACCGGAGAACCCGGCGCCGTCGCCATCCTCAATCAATTCGCGTTCAGCGGCATCTGCCCGTAGCAAACGGCGTGCCTGTCCCGGCGCGCAACTAGTACAAGTCTGAGCAAAATTCGGATAAATTCGAAAGATCGCATCCCATGGCCCCTTGGGCAGCCGCCCAACCCTGGCGATGCGCCATCACGCGGGGCGTCATGCCTTGCCAGGAGCACCGGGTGAACCCACGTCCGAACGTCGATCTAGCCCGCATCCTGCTTCTTATCGTCATCCTGGCCGCCTTGATGGTGGGCAGCCTGTACGTGTTGCAGCCCTTCCTGCCGGGCCTCATCTGGGCAACCACGATTGTGGTGGCGACCTGGCCAGTGATGCTGGCCATTCAGGAACGTTGCGGCGGCAGGCGCTGGGCGGCCACTGTGTTCATGCTGCTGATCCTGCTGTTCGTGATCGTGCTGCCGCTCTATCAAGTCATTGCAACGCTGGCGGAACATAGCGGCGCAATCATGGCCGCCGTCAAAAGCCTGCCGGACTATGCGCTGCTTGCACCGCCGAGCTGGATACGCAGCGTTCCCATTGCCGGTCCGCGCATCGCGCAGGAATGGCAGACCTTGTCCGATGCCGGCGCGGGCGGGTTGCTGGCGCGGCTGGAACCTTATCTGACCACCGCGGCGCGCTGGCTGCTGGGGCACGCCGCGATCGTCGGCGTGTTTGTGGTGCACATGCTGGTCACCATCGTCATCTCCGGCATTTTGTACGCCCAAGGCGATATGGCGGCCGACTTCGTCAGGCGCTTCGCCAACCGTTTGGCGGGTATGCGCGGTGTGGCGGCCATTCGGCTGGCGGGCGCCGCCGTCCGGGCCGTGGCGCTGGGTATCGTCGTGACCGCCGTGGTGCAGTCCGCACTGGGCGGTGTGGGCTTGTGGATTGCCGGCGTACCGTCTGCCGGCATCCTGACTGCCTTGATGGTGATGCTGTGCCTGGCGCAGCTGGGTCCGTTCCTGCCGATGCTGGGCGGGGTCATCTGGCTGTTCCAGAACGATATGAAACTGGCCGCGACGCTGCTGCTGATCTGGGCGGTGCTGGTCGCCATGTTGGACAACCTGCTGCGCCCGCTGCTGATCAAACGCGGCGTGAATCTATCGATGCTGCTGATTTTGTCGGGCGTGCTGGGCGGCATGTTCGCCTTTGGCATCGTCGGCCTGTTTATCGGGCCGGTCATTCTGGCCGTGACGTCCACGCTGTTGACGGCCTGGATCAACGAGGTGCCGCCGCCTGACGATACCGCCGCAGAGTTCACCGCAATTCCCACCGTGGCCGACCCGGCGTTGCCGGGAACGCCCGTGGAAAAGGCGTAACATTCGTCTGACACCGCGGGCGCAACGCCCGCTTTTTTTGCAACACCCCGGCAATACATGACGATGCACCCGACTGCGCTGGCTGACAGCGCGCCCGAATTCCTTTTCACCCCGGCAGCGCCCGCATTCCAGGCGGGGGCCCGATGAGCGAAAGCGTACGCCTGGCCAAGCAACTGGCCGCGGAACAAAACTGCTCGCGCGGTGACGCCGAACGCTATATCGAAGGCGGCTGGGTCGCCGTGGACGGCAAAACCATCGAAGAGCCCGGCTTTCGCGTGGCGCCGGGCCAAACCATCAGCCTGTTGCCCGGCGCGAAGCTGGAAGACATGAAGCCGGTGACGTTTTTGGTGCACAAGCCGGCCGGCACTTATGCAGACAACGAACCGGGTTCCGCCCGCGACCTGATCATTCCCAAGAACCAGATGCCGGGCGACCGCGCTAGCCAGCGCTATCTGAAGCGCATGTTCAATGGGCTGAAGCTCGTGACGCCGCTTGAGCGCGCCGCAAGCGGCCTCGTCGTGTACACGCAGGAATACGCCGTGTCGCGCAAGCTGGTGGAAGAGGGCAAGCTGGTTGAGCAGGAATACATCGCGCAGGTCAGCGGGCAATTGAGCGAAGGCGATCTTGCGCGGTTGCAGCGCGGGCTGGCGTTTGATGGGCGCGCCGCGACGCCAATGAAGGTCAGCTGGCAGAACGAAACCCACCTGCGCTTTGCACTGAAAACGCCGCTGCCGGGCTTCATTGAATTTGTGTGCGACACGGCGGGCCTGCAGTTGCAGGCGCTGCGCCGCATCCGCATTGGCCGCTTGCCGCTGGCGGGGCTGGCGGTTGGCCAATGGCGCTATCGGTTGGACTACGAACGGTTTTAAGTGCCCATGATCTTGCCTGGCGAGCCTACGCAACGTTCCGATCACAGCCGTCGACGCTTTTTGAAGCAGACGGGCGTCTTGTGCCTGTCGGCATTGGCGTTGGCTGGTTGCGCTGGCCCCGGTCGCGCCCCCGTGAAGGGGCAAGCCCCGCCAACGCCGCCTGCGCCCGCCAATGGCAAGGGAGCGGCTGCGGTGCCGGCCCTGCGCCCGGGTGCAAAAGTGGCAATTGTGGCGCCGGCTTCGGCGGCGCTTAATGCCAGCGATGATGCCGCCCAATGGTTGGAGTCGCGCGGGTTCGTGGCGCAAGTCATGCCTGCCAGCCGCACGCGGCAGGATGTGCCGTATGAGTATCTGGCCGGCAGCGACGCCGACCGCTTGGCCGATCTGCATGCGGCATTCGAAGATCCCGACGTAGGCGCGGTGTGGTGTTTGCAAGGCGGCTTTGGCTCGTGGCGCTTGCTGGATCAGCTGGACTTCGGACTTTTGCGGCGGCATCCCAAGCCCTTCATCGGCTACAGCGACATCACCGCGCTGCACCTGGCGCTGCAACGCCATGCGGGCTTTGTGACCTTTCACGGGCCGATGCTGGCGCAAGACCTCTTGGCCGGCAAACGCGAACCCACGGAATCCGCCTTGTTCGCGATGGTCACCGGGCAGATGGGCAAGGGCGCATGGATCACGCCCCCGATGAACTCGCTGCCGACTGAGCTTGTGCCGGGCGTGGCCAGCGGCCGCTTGATTGGGGGCAATTTGGCGTTGATTGGCGCGCTGATCGGCACTCGCAACGACATCGACACGCGTGACGCAATCCTGTTCATCGAAGACGTCAACGAAGCGATTCCGCGCGTGGACAGGCTGCTGGGCCAGTTGGCCGCCGCCGGCAAATTCGATGGCGTCAAAGGCCTGCTCGTGGGCAACTTCACCCGGCTTGGCGTGCAAATGGACGATGCGCAGGCGCAAGGCCTGCTGTATCCGTTGATCCTGGACCAGTTCCGCGCGCGCGGAATTCCTATTCTGGCCGGCTGGCCCAGTGGCCACGGCGACCCAAATCTGACCTTGCCGCTGGGGGCGCGCGTCACGCTGGACACGGCGCGCGGGGCATTGCGCCTGGATCAGGCTGTGGTGGTGTAGCCTCCGCGTTATGTCTCATTAATAGCGCATAGTGCATATTAATGATCTATTAATGATCTATTAATGATCTATTAATGATCTATTAATGATGCATTTAATTGTTGAAAATGCATCATTAATCGTGCAATTCGCGCAGCACGGTTCTATTATTGACCCATGAAAAAGAAGATAGAACCCAGCTTCGACGCCGCCGAGGCGCTGGTCCGCCTGGGCGCCAACCTGCGCACGGCTCGCCTTCGCCGGGGCGAATCCGAAACCACGCTGGCCAGCCGGATGGGCGTGTCACGCGCCACCATCGCGCGGCTGGAACGTGGCGACGGCGGCGTATCGCTGGCGCTTGCCGTCGAAGCGTTGCTGCAATACGGCTTTCGCGATCAGGTGTTTGCGCTGGCCGACCCAGAAGAAGACGGGGTGGGCAAGCGCTTGGATGCGATGCGCCGGCCCAGCCGGGGCAGTGGCGGGGCGTTGCCAACGCATCGCGCCGACCCCGCCAAGCTGTAACGCCCGGGCCCGGCCATGGCACGTTCCCGCAAGCACAAATCGGTTGAAAGCGAACTCTTCGTCTATGTAGACATACGCGGCGAAGCGGTCTTGGCCGGCGTGCTGACGCTGGACGACACCGACGAGAACCACTTTTTCGCCGAATTCACCTACGTGCAGTCCTACGTCAACGACCCCCGCGCCTTTGCGCTGGACCCGTTGAATCTGCCGCTGATCGACGCCAAGACCACCTTTCGCACCGAAAGCCGCTACGAAACGCTGGGCGCCATTTTCGACGCCGCGCCGGACGCGTGGGGGCGCAACGTCATGCGCGTCGACAAAGCGGGGGCGCGCGTTACCGAAGATGAAGTCCTGCTGCGCGGGCGCGGCATGGGCGTGGGCGCGCTGTTCTTCAGCGCGCGCTTGCTCACGCCGAACATGCGCAAAACCTACCGGCTGCCTGAAGTCAGCCAGGTGGAATCGCTGGCCGATCTGCTGACAGATATCGACCAAGGTGTGAAACCCAAAGGCTTGTACCGCGACATTCTGGGCAGTTCCTGGGATATCGGCGGGGCGCGGCCAAAGACGATTGTTCGCGACGAACACGGCGAAATGTGGATCGCCAAGTTTCCGCGCAAGGGCGATTCCTACGACCGGCAGCGCGTGGAATTCGCCAATTTGCAAATGGCGCGCGAGATCGGGTTGACCGTGCCCGAGGTGCGTTTGACCGAAACGCATCTGGGCGCGGTGCTGTTGACGCATCGCTTTGACCGCCAGCGCCTGCCTGCCGCCAGCGGCGCCGACCCGGTTGTCGCCCGGCGCCATTTCCTGAGCGGCGCGTCGCTGATCAGCCCATCGGTACAAATTGGCAAGCGCGAGCTGGACGGCGCGCGCGGCAAGGCGACCTATTCCTATGCGCGCCTGGCGGACGTGGTGCGCCGCGTGTCGTCGAACCCCGTGCAGGATCTGAAAGAGCTGTACGCCCGCATGATCCTGAACGTGGCGGTGCACAACACCGATGATCACCTGAAGAACGTGGGATTTCTGAAGGATGACGGCGCGCACACGTACCGCTTGTCGCCGCTATTCGATGTGGTGACGCAGGAAGGGTCCGCCAAGCATTACCTGCATATTGGCGCGGCCGGCCGGGACAGCACGTTCGAGAATTGCCTGACGGAGTACCGGCGCTTCGGCCTGCGGTCGGAAGCGGCTGCGCGTTCCATCCTGGACCCGGTGCGCGACGTCGTCACGCAACGCCGGCGGTACTACGAGGCGGCCGGTATGCCGCCGCGCGAGATCGAGCTGGTGGAAACGACGCTGGCGGCGTGGCGCGTGCAAGGCTAACGAAGTCGCGTGGAACCTCATCTGCACGCTGATCAGGAACCCGGCCTAGGACGACACCGCCGGTGCGGCGTCCTCGCCGTGGTCCGCATGGATGGCGTTGAAGTCGATGCGGCGTCCCTGCGTGACCATGCCTTCGTGAAAATCCCGGCTAAGGGCGGCCAGCGTCACGCCGCCAAACCGCTCCATCAGCAACGCCTGCGCGTCTTCGAAGGCGCCGTCCAGCGCCTTGTTCACGGCGGCTTCTACCAGGCAGCCGGGCGATTCGCTGCGGTTGCCCATGGCGAAGATCTCTGGCGACCCTAACGCTTCGTAGATGTCGCGCAGCGTGACGTCGTTGAAGTCGCACGAGATGGTCCAGCCGCCGCCGTGGCCTTTTTCCGATCGGACCATGCCTTGTTCGCGCAAGCCCGCCATGATGCGGCGGATAACGACGGGGTTGGTCTGCATGACCCGGCCCAGGTCTTCGGAGGTCATGGGGCCGGGCGCTTCGGCCATGTGTAGCAACACGTGGAGGACACCGGAAAGTTTGCTGTCTCGTCTCATGCAACGCATGCTATTGCATGAGCTGGGGCAGGGTCAAACGCAAGGGGCGATCGAACACTAGCGGCACCCCCCCCCCGCAATGCATCGCCCATCAGCGTCCAAGCAACCCCTCATCCTCAAGCTAAATAAGCGCTTTTCATCGATTCAATAATCGTTGTATTATCCACGCATGACTGAAGATCAAGCCGTATCCGCTCTTGCCGCCTTGGCCCATGTGCAGCGCCTGCGTGTGTTCCGCGCGCTAGTCGTTGCCGGCCCCGAGGGCCTGACGCCCAGTGTGCTGGCCGACCAGCTTGGCGTGGCGCGCAATGCGCTGTCGTTCCACTTGAAAGAGTTGTCGCATGCGGCCCTGGTCACGGCCGAGCAGCAGGGCCGAAACCTTATCTACCGCGCCGCGTACCCGCAGATGAACGGTCTGCTGGCGTATCTGACCGAACATTGCTGCCAGGGCGCACCTTGCGGCCCCGACGTTTCCCTTTGAATTTCCCTGAATCAAAAGCTGTCATCAATGCAAATGCCGTCTTCCTTCCCATCCGTATCTCCGGCGGATTCCCCCACTGATTCCCCGTCCGATCTGCCAAACCTGCTTGCCGAGCATGTGGATAGCAACATCGGCGCCGCCCTCGACCGTCCACGGTCCATCCACGCGCCGCGCATCCTGTTGCTGTATGGCTCGCTGCGCGAGCGCTCATTCAGCCGCTACGCCACCGAAGAGGCCGCCCGTTTGCTCCAGCGCTTTGGTGCGGAAGCGCGCATTTTTGATCCCTCTGGCTTGCCGCTGGTGGACGACGCGCCAGAAGATCACCCGAAAGTCGTGGCGCTGCGGGATGCCGTGCAATGGGCCGAAGGCATGGTCTGGTGTTCGCCGGAACGCCACGGCGCGATGACCGGGCTGATGAAGTCGCAGATCGACTGGATTCCGCTCACGCTTGGCGCGGTGCGGCCCACGCAGGGCAAGACGCTGGCGGTGATGCAGGTCAGCGGTGGGTCGCAATCGTTCAATGCGGTGAATCAGATGCGCATTCTGGGCCGCTGGATGCGCATGCTGACAATTCCGAATCAGTCGTCGGTGGCCAAGGCCTGGCAGGAATTCGACGACGCCGGCCGGATGAAGCCGTCGGCGTATTACGACCGGATCGTCGACGTCATGGAAGAACTGGTGAAGTTCACGCTGCTGACGCGCGATGTCTCGCCGTATCTGGTGGACCGCTATAGCGAACGCAAGGAGTCTGCCGAAGCGCTGTCCAAGCGCGTGCGCCAGGCGGCAATCTAAGCCGCTGCCTGCGTTCAGCGCCAGCGTTCTCCTCTTACACAGCCGCCGCCTGCGTTCGCCGCTAGCTTTCACCTCTTACACAGCCGCCGCCTGCGTTCACCTCCAGCTTTCATCTCGTAATCCGCGGCCTGGCCTCGCGCCATTTCCTATATCCGCTTGGCCGTCCAGCTTCCCTTGCCGGCGGCGCTGCCGCTCATGGTCTTGCCATTGACCTCGCCCGTGTAGCGCACGCCGTTGGCCACGAACGAAATCGCTTTGCCGTCCAAGCGCGCGTCCGAGATATCCGCCGAACCCAGCTTGCCCGACAGCATCTGGTAGTGCTGGGTCAGATGCAGCGTCTGGCCATCAACTTCCCACTTTCCGTCGACCTTGGCTGGCACGATCCACAGCAGCGCCGTGCAATAGGTGGAGCACTCCTTAGTGACGGTCTCGGCCGCGTCCGGCTCCCAATCGCCCATGCGGAACGTGTTTGACACCACGCGGGTGCCGGGCGGCAACTGAAGCAGGGTGGGGCGCAGCTTCTCGTTGATGGTCGACAGCAGGAACATGGTGATCACGTCGGCCTTGGACAAATCCGTCTTGAACAGGTCGGCCGCCACGAAGGTGGCCCGGTCGGCCACGCCCGCGCGTTGCGCGTTGCGGCGCGACAGCTCAACCAAATCCGGGTTGTATTCAATGCCTTGCGCGGTCAGCCCGCGCTGCGCGGCGGTGATGACGGTGCGGCCGTCGCCCGAGCCCAGGTCCATCAGGCGGTCTTGCGGCGTGACTTTGGCCATGTCCAGCATCTTGTCCACGAGCGTTTGCGGCGTGGGCACCCAGATGACGTCTTTGCCATCCTGGCCCACGTCGGGCACGTAGTCGCCGGACGCTTTGGCGTCTGTCGTAGTGACTGTCCTAGCCTCTGTCTTGGCCGCCGGCTGGGCGTTGGCGGCGGCCACGAACGCCAGCGACAGCGCCATGGCGGTGGCCACCATCATCATGCGTGTGCGCGTCTGCGTAGCGCGCTGGACACCGGCAACGGGCGGGCGGGCGGAGTAGGGAGGCAGAGTCGAAGGTTTCATGATGGAAGGTTCCTTGGGTTAGCCCGGCAGCCGGGCAGGCTTGAGCAATCGCAACATGGGGACGCCAGCCGCCAGCACGGCCAGCCCGATCAACGCGCCAGCGCCCGCATACACGGCGCTGGAATAGACCAGCCCGGCGCACGTCAGGGCCAGCAGCAGCGGGGGCAGCGGATACAACGGCACGCGAAACGGCCTGGCGCGATCCGGGTCTATCTGGCGCAAGCGCCAGACCGACGCCGCGACCAGCAGCATGAAGATCCAGAAGACGGGCGCGGTATACGCCACCATGGTTTGCACGCTGTTCTGGCTGAAGGCGCCCAGCGCCACAAGCGCCAGCGTGATCGCGCCTTGCGCCAACAGCGCCGCAACCGGCGTTGCATTGCGTGCGCTCCAGCCAGACAATCCCCGCAGCCGCGGCACGTCGCGCCCCAGCGCGTAATACACCCGCGCCCCGGTGATGATGGTGCCGTTGATGGTGCTTAACGCCGTCGCGCAGATCATCAAACTGAGCAAGGCGGCGGCATAGGGTCCGGCGGCCAATTGCATGACGTCTGCGCCCAGCGCCGGCGTGTCACGCAGGCCTTGCAGGCCGAAAATCTCCAGCAACGCCAGATTGGTCAGGACATAGGCGCCGGTCACAACGACCGTGCCGATGAGCAGAACGCGGCTCATGTTGCGCCCCGGGTTGCGCAGTTCGCCGCTAAGGTAGGCCGCTTCGTTCCAGCCGCCGTAGGTCAGCAACACAAACACCATGCCCATGCCCATCAAGCCCGCGGGGTTGCCGGTAAGCGCGGCGGGCGCGGCGTCCAAGGCTGTGCTGTCGGTGGTGGTGGACAGGCTGGCGATCAACACGGCGCCCAGCGCCAGCAGCGTCAGCACCGTAAATACCCATTGCAGCCGCTTCGAGTGTTTCGTGCCGATCACGTTCAGCGCCGTCAGGGCGACCACGGAAATCGCGGCATGCAGCGCCGGGCCGTGTGTTCCCAACGGCATCAGGCGCTGAGCGTAATCGCCATAGATATAGGCGACAACGGCGATGGCGCCAGTCTGGATGACCGTGCACCGCGCCCAAGCGAACATCAGCCCCACGCGTGCGCCCCAGGCCCGGGTCAAATACAGATATTCGCCGCCTGCGCCGGGGTACGCCGAGCCCAATTCGGCGTAGCACAGCGCGCCCACCAACATCACCAGGCCGCCGGCGCACCACAAGCCGATGTACATGGCTTCTGAGCCGGCATGCTGCGCCACCAGCGGCGGGAAGCCAAAAATGCCGATGCCGATCACCACGCCTACCAAGACCACGATCGCGTCCATCACTGACAAACCGGCGCGCGGGTCCTCCACCTCGGTGTGGGCGGCGGGCGAGGAGGAGGTAGTCATCGGAGGCTCTCGGATAGGCGGCGGGACACAGGCGCGGCGCGTGCCGGAGAAGGCGCCTGACATTAACCTGAATCATTAGCGACCCGAACGAAAGCAGAAAAGTTTCTGCGGGTTTTCCCGGGAAAGTCCAAACCTATCGAACGATCATTGCGCGCGGCATCTATAAATGACTTCATAAATGTAATGCAACATCTTGATTTAGCGTATAAAACTCCCTACACCTAAAGTGATGTAGTTAAAGTGCTTTATGAAGTATTTTTTAGCCATCTCCACCCGTAAAATTTCCAGATGAATCAACACGACTACCAAATCGCACTGCGCCGCGTGCTGGACCAGCACACCTCCCGCGCCCAAGAAAAACTGGCTGCGCTGATTGCCGCCTTGCCGGAAAAAGCCCGCGAAATTCAATTTGGCATATTCCCCGACCAGGACGGCGAGGGCACGTTCTCGGTCGTCATCAGCCTGGACGGCCCCGACTTGTATGTGCTGAACAAGGCGGTGGACGCCCACCGAACCTTGTTCGACGTCCGCCACACCAGCAAGGGCCTTAGCCCGGCGGTGCCGCAGTTCGCCCCCGACAGCACCGGCTTTGCCGTGCATGACGCCATTGCGGATACGGCAGCGGACTGGATCGAAGTGCTGTGGGAACAGGCAGGAAAGGGAAGGTCGCCGTTGCCCGGTTTGGTCTACGGCGATGACGACGCGGGTAAGACCTTGCCGCGCGAATTGAAGCCGTAGTTCGCCTGCCATTGCCCCAAAAGTTGCCACGAGGTTGCTCCGACGTTGGAGCCTAAACTGCCCCGTTAGCTGCCGCTGCATTCAGCGGAAACCCAAGCCAGGCGCCAATTTCGCTTAACGTGGCAACAATTTTGGCGCCTATTTACTTGCAAATAGATCCTATTTATACTCCCGCCCGGAGTCGGACGCTGGGTGTCCGGCTGTCGTGTCATTGACTCTTGCTGCCTCCTGTCGCACTGAGGATGACCGCTACCTGTGGTGACGTCTCAGCAGGCGTCTGGAGAAGAGCAAGATGGCGAAGGCCAACCTTAAGCAAGCGCGGGCGTCGTTCCCGCTGAACCGCCGCGCCGCGGCGATTGCCGCCGCCTTGGCTGGTCTGTCCGGTTTGGCTCAGGCGCAGACGGCCCCGGGGCCTGCTACAGCATCTACTACCGTACCGGCCACAGCGGCCGCCGCCAGCGAAGCAGGGGAGTTGGCCGCCGTCACCGTAACGGGCGACTGGCTTGGCACGCCCACCGAAGAAAAGGTGTTGTCGCATCCCGGCGCCCGCACGGTCGTCGAGCAGCAGCAGATCGTGGAAAGCGGGTCCAGCAATGTGCGTGACGTGCTGCGCCAGATTCCGGGCGTGCAGGTGCAAGACAGCAACGGCACCGGCGGCAGTGACGTGTCGCTGAACGTGGGCGTGCGTGGCCTGACGTCGCGCCTGTCGCCCCGGTCCACCATCTTGATGGACGGTGTGCCGATGGCCTATGCGCCTTACGGCCAGCCGCAGTTGTCGCTGGCGCCGGTGTCGCTGGGCAACCTGGAGTCGGTAGACGTAGTGCGCGGCGCGGGCTCCGTGCGCTACGGCCCGCAGAACGTGGGCGGCATCATCAACTTTGTGACGCGCCAGATTCCGACGGACTTCACGACCAGCCTGAACGTAGGCAGCGAAATCTATAGCCACGGCGGCAACGTCAAGACCACGCCCAGCCTGTTCCTGGGCGGCACCACTGACCAAGGCCTGGGCGGCGCGCTGCTGTATTCGGGCACGCACGGCGACGGCTATCGGGCCAGCAACGATTCCACCGACATCGACGACGTGATCCTGAAAGGCGCTTATCGCTTCTCGTCGACCGACAACGTGGCCGTCTCGCTGCACCACTTCGAAGGCAAAGGCCGGATGCCGGGCGGCCTGACCACCGCGCAATACTCAGAAGACCCGTTCCAATCCACCCGCCAGTACGACCAATTCACCGGCCGCCGCACGGACGGGTCGCTGAAGTACACACATAACGACGGCGTGAACAACTTCGAAGTGCTGACGTATTACGTGGACTCGTATCGCGGCAGCGACATCGAACAAGCCGGAACCGGCGCCACGGCCAACCAGTTCCGCCTGACCTCAGCCCCCCGCAGCTACCACTATTTCGGGTTTGAACCGCGCTATTCGCGCCTGTTTGACTCGGGTTCGTTCGTGCAGGAGATCAGCGTTGGCTACCGTTACCTGAAGGAAAGCAGCTCGGAAGTGGCGGGGCGCACGGCGTACTACAACCCGGCGGCCGGTGGCGACGCCTTCGACCTGAAGATGCCGACCTACCAGACGAGCGACGGCGGCACCACCGCCCACGCCTTCTATATCGACGACCGTATCGACATCGGCAAATGGACCATCACCCCCGGCGTGCGCTTTGAAAGCATCAGCACGTACAACAACGTCACCAACTTCAATACCGCCACGGGCGCGGTCACCAGCGCCTTGTCGCCGTCGATCGACTCGCGCGTAACGCTGCCAACCTTGTCGGTGCTGTACCGCGTGGATGAAAAATGGTCGCTGTTCGCCAACGCCGGCAAGTCGTTCGGGCCGCAGCAGTACAGCCAGTTGGCGTCTACCACCGAAGGCTTGCACCCGGAAACGGCCAAGACCTATGAAATCGGCACGCACTTTGCCGGTGAGGCCTGGAGCGGCGAATTCACCTTGTTCAATATCGATTTCGACAAGGAATTGCAGCTGACGCGCTCCATCGTGGGCGAGGGCATGTGGACCGACCTGGGCGCCACGCGCCATCGTGGCCTGGAATCCGCCTTGCGGTACGACCTGGGCGACCTGAGCGACGCCTTGCGCGGCCTGTCCGTCTACGCCACCTACACCTACACGCAAGCCATCGCCAAGGCAGGCGCTTTCGAAGGGCGCGACCTGCCGCTGTATTCGCGCCAGGTCGCCTCCATGGGTGCGCGCTACGCGGTGCAGCGCTGGACGTTTAACGCCGACGTCTTCGCGCAATCCAAGCAACATTCGCCCGGTTCCCCGGATGCGGGCGCGGGCTACGTTACCGAGGAAGACGCCAGCGGCCGCTTGGGTGACATCCCCGGCTTTGCGACGGTGGCGGTGCGCGCGGGCTACGACTTTGGCAAGGAAATGAACAACATGAAGGTGGCCGTGGGCATCAAGAACCTGTTTGACCGCCGCTACTACACGCGCTCCACCGACAACAACGGCGGCAAGTTCGTGGGCCAGCCGCGCACCGTCTACCTGCAAGCGTCGGTGGCATTCTGAACCGCGCCCGCACAATCCAAAACGGGGCCTTCCTATGAAGGGCCTGCGCGGCGTGTGGCTGCGGGTGCACCGCTGGCTGGCGCTTAGCGCCGGCTGGGTGCTGATCTTCTCCGGCTTGTCCGGCGCGGCGCTTGTGGTGACGCCGGCGCTGGACCGCTGGGCGAACCCGCAGCTCTTTGAAGTCCGCCCCGAAGCGCAGTCCGACGTCCGGTCCGAAGCGCAGTCCGACGTCCGGTCCGAAGCCTCGTCCGACGTCCGATCTGCAATCGCGCCTGCGCAAGCCCCCGTAGCCCTTGATACCGTGTTGGGCCGCGTCCGGAAAGAATTCGGCGACGGCGCCAACCTGGTATTCCGGCCCGCCCGCAACCCCGGCGAAACGCTGCAAGTGCGGGTACGCGGTTCGTGGCGCGGCACGCTGTACCTGGACCCCGCCACGGGAGCCGAGCAGGGCCGGCGCGGTGACGCCGAGGGCGCGGCGAACGTGCTGTTCAAGCTGCACAGCGCGCTGTACCTGGACGGCACGGGCAAAGCCATTCTGGCTTGGGTGGCGCTGGCCTATCTCTTCCTGCTGATCACGGGCCTGATCCTGTGGTGGCCGCGTCATTGGGCAAAGGGCTGGAATATTGCGCTGGACCGGGGCTTGCTGCGGTCGCTGTTTGATCTGCATCGCGTTGGTGGCGCCACATTGAGCCTGCTCATCGCGGTGTCGGTGGCAACCGGCGCCTACATGGCCTGGCGTCCGCTGGGCGCGGCCGTCACCTGGCTAAGCGGCGCAACCCCCGTCAAGGCGCCCAAGCTGCCGCCCCTGGCCGGCGAACCGGCCGGCGGTTCCCCCTGGACACTGGATCAGCTGGCGGCCCGCGCCGTTGCGCAATTCCCCGACGCACCGCCCATCGGCTATATCGTCGTGCCGCCCCATGCCAACGCGCCCACCCGATTCCGGATGATGCTGGCCGATGATCCGCATCCCAATGGCATGACCTCGGTCTGGATCGACCCTCGCACGGCGCAAGTGTTGGCGGTACATCGCTGGAACGAGCTGGACCCGGGCGCCCGCGCCACGGCGGTGATCTATCCGCTGCATATGGGTGAATTAGGTGGGGTCGCGCTGGAAACGGCGGTGGCAATCGGTGGACTGGCGCTGGGCGGGCTGGGCATCAGTGGCGCCTGGCTGTGGTGGCGACGGCGGGCCATCAAGCGGGCAGGGCGTCCGCAGACCGCCGGCTAGCCGCCCGCAGACCGGCCCCTAGCCGCCCGCACCGACCCCGCGCAGGAATACTATTTGCTGATCACTCTCTAATAAGAGGAGCTGATCATGGCAACAAGAACCATCTGGAAAGGGGCCATTTCGTTTGGCCTGGTCCACATACCGGTCGGCCTGCACACGGCGACCACCGAGTCCGGCGTGGACTTCGACTGGCTGGACAAGCGCTCGATGGACCCGGTGGGCTACAAGCGCATCAACAAGCGCACCGGCAAGGAAATCGACCGCGACAACATCGTCAAGGGCGTGGAATACGAAGACGGCCAGTACGTCATCATTTCCCCGGAAGAGATTGCCGACGCCTACCCCCGCACCACGCAAACCATTGAAATACAACAGTTCGTGGACATGGCGGACGTGCCGTTCGTGTATCTGGAACGGCCGTACTACGTCGCGCCCATCAATAAAGGGCAGAAGGTGTATGCCTTGCTGCGCGACACGCTCGCCAAGACCGGCAAGATCGGCATCGCCAAGGTCGTGATCCAGACCAAGCAGCACCTGGCCGCGCTGATTCCATCGGGCGACGCGCTGGTGCTGAACCTGATGCGCTGGGGCGACGACGTCAAATCGATGGATGATCTGGAGCTGCCCAAGTCCGGCGCCAAAGGCATGACCCCCAGCGCCAGCGAACTGAAGATGGCCAAGATGCTGGTGGACGATATGTCCGGCAAGTGGGACCCGACGGAATACAAGGATGAGTTCAAGGCCGCCGTGATGGGGCTGGTTGAGAAGAAGGTGAAAGCGGGCAAGACCGAGACGGTGTTGGAACCGCAGGAAGAATCGCCGGCCTATGCGGACAACGTCATCGACCTGACCGAGTTGCTGCAACGCAGCTTGAAGGGTGGCAAGAAGGCGGCGCCCGCGGCCAAGAAGGCGCCGGCGGCGAAGAAGGCGGCCTCTGGCAAAACGGCCGCAAAAAAGACCGCTGCAAATAAGACAGCTGCAAAAAAGACACCCGAAATAAAGGCAGCTGAAATAAAGACAGTCGCAAAGAAAGCCCCCGCCCAGAAAACTGCGGCGAAGTCTCGCAAGGCGGCGTGACATGGCCGACTCGCTCACGACCTATCGGCAGAAGCGCAATTTCCAGGTGACGTCTGAACCGGCAGCAGGCGGCCAACCCAATGAAAGCGCGCGCGCCTTCGTCATTCAGAAACACTGGGCCAGCCGGCTGCACTACGATTTTCGGCTGGAACTGGATGGGGCGATGAAAAGCTGGGCGGTGCCTAAAGGGCCCAGCTACGACCCGTCGGTCAAACGCATGGCGGTGCAGGTTGAAGATCACCCCATCGCCTACAACCAGTTCGAAGGGCAGATCCCCGAAGGGCAGTACGGCGCGGGCAAGGTCATTATCTGGGACGAAGGCGTGTGGGCCCCCGTGGGTGATGCCCGCAAAGGCTATCGGGAAGGCCATCTGAAGCTCGACTTGCAGGGCAAGAAGATGCAGGGCCGATGGGCGCTGGTTCGAATGAAGGGCAAGGAAAGCGACAAGCAGCCGCCCTGGCTGCTGATCAAAGACCGCGACGATTTCGCGCGCGCCGAGGCTGACTTCAGCGTGGTGGATGAGATGCCCGACAGCGTCGTGCCATTAAGGGCCAAGGGGGACAAAGGGGCGAAGGCGGCGAAGGGCAAAACGACGGGCAAGGCCAACGCCCGGGCGAAGCCGGACTCTAAACCTGACGCCGTGCCCGATTTCAAGCCCAAGCCCAAGCCCGCCGCAGAGGAGAGCAAACTGCCCGGCCACGCGGCTGCCTTGCCCGCGTCGCTTAAACCCCAACTGGCCACCTTGATCGACGGCGCGCCGCCCGAGTCCGACGATTGGCTGTACGAATTGAAGTTCGACGGCTACCGCTTGCTGGTCCGCATCGACGGCGACGACGTCAAGCTGTATACCCGCAACGGGCATGATTGGACGTCCAAGCTGCCGCATATTGCCGAAGCCTTCGGCAAGCTGCCCGCCAAATGCGCCTGGGTGGACGGCGAGGCCGTGGTGCTGGACGAGAACGGCGTGCCGAATTTCCAGGCCTTGCAAAACGCCTTCGATGGCGACCGCACCGGCAACATCATCTTCTACGCTTTCGACCTGCCGTTCATTGGCCAGCGCGACTTGCGGGACGAACCGCTGCAGGTGCGCCGGGCGTTGCTGGCGCAGCTGATGGAAACATCGCACGACGACCACCTGCGCTTCAGCGAGGCCTTCAACGCGACGCCCGCAAGTCTAGTGGCGTCCGCCTGCAAGATGGGCATGGAAGGCATCATCGCCAAGCGCCTGTCGTCGCGCTATGTGTCGCGGCGCAGCGACAACTGGCTGAAGATCAAATGCGCCAAGCGCCAGGAATTTGTGATCGTGGGCTATACCGCGCCGCAAGGGTCCCGCGAAGGGCTGGGGGCGCTGCTGCTGGCGGTGCACGATGAAGATGGCGCGTTGCGCTATGCGGGCAAGGTCGGCACGGGCTTTGACCGGGCGAAGCTGATCGCGCTGCAAAAGGACCTGGCGCGCATTGAAACCCACGACAAACCCGTGTCAGGCGGAGAGGCGAAAGGCGTGCACTGGGTGAAGCCGGAACGCGTCGCCGAGGTGTCGTTTGGCGAATGGACCAGCGACGGCCATATCCGGCACTCGGTGTTCCGGGGACTGCGCGACGATAAACCGGCACGCCAGATCACGCGGGAACGTCCGGCAGCCGGCCCGGCGGATAAAGCCAGCAAGGCGGCCAAGACAAGCGGCGCAGACAAAACGAGCCGCGCAGACAAGACCAGCAAGGCCGCAACATCCGCTCAACCGCGAACCGCAGCCACGCCGCGCGCCAAGCCCGCCAAGCTCACGCATCCCGAACGGGTGATTGACCCGTCCGCCGGAATCACCAAGCTGGACCTGGCCCGCTACTACGGACTCGTCGCACCCTTGCTGCTACCGCACCTGAAAGACCGCCCCGTGTCATTCCTGCGCGCGCCCGGCGGCTTGAAGGCGCCGTTCTTCTTCCAGAAGCATCTGGAATCCGCCATGCCCGGCGTCAAATCCCTGCCGGCCAAACTCGACCCTGATCATCCTCCGCTCTTGGAAGTGCCTACGGCCGAAGCCATCATGTCGGCCGTGCAGATGAACGTGGTGGAATTCCACACCTGGAATGCGGTGAAAACCGCCATCAGCAAACCCGACCGCATGCTGTTCGACCTGGACCCCGGCGAAGGCGTGGACTGGCCCGCGGTGCAACAGGGGGCGCAGCTCATGCGCACGATGCTGCAAGAGATTGGCCTGGAAGGGTGGTTGAAAACCAGCGGCGGCAAGGGTTTGCATGTGGTCGTGCCGCTGCGCCGGCAACAGGATTGGGACACCATCAAGGCGTTCTCGCAGCGTATCGTGGCGCATATGGCCGCGACCTTGCCGCAGATATTCGTCGCCAAGAGCGGGCCGAAAAACCGGGTCGGAAAGATCTTCGTCGACTATCTGCGCAACGGCTTCGGCGCCACAACGGTGGCGGCCTGGTCGGCGCGCGCCCGGCCAGGCATGGGGGTGTCGGTGCCGGTCGCCTGGGACGAACTGGCGGACTTGAAGAGCAGCTCGCACTGGACCATCAGCAATATCCATACGCGGCTGGATGCGGGCAACACCCCGTGGGACGGCTACGCGCCGCAGGCGGTGGGCCGCGCGATGGCGGCGATGGCGTTCGATCCGGCGAAGTGACGGGCCCAAGTGAACCCGCCCAAGTCACCCGCTCCACCGGCCTAGACCCTGTTTCATCGATTCTGTATTCTGCACGCTGGCAGCTAGCGGGTAGGACGCTTCCCGATGAAAAGAAAAGTAGGGCTGTTGACGGTACTGATCGCCTTGGCCATCTTCAGCGTGGCCATCGGCTTTTTCAACGCGCTCTACGCCGGCTATCAGGTGCAGAAGGCGCAAGTGGTCAAGAATTCGCTGGAATCCAATCGGGCCTATTCGGAAAAGCTGGCCGAATTCATCAACCTGTATATCGATTCGGTGCACCGGCAGCTGACGGCCAGTGCCGGCCGCCTGTCGGCCGCGCCAGTCTCGTCCTCGGCCACATCATCTGGCACCTCTTCGGCCGCGTCAGTCTCATCGGACGCACGGGCGGCGGCAGTGACGGAATTGTCGCGTCTGGCCAGCCAGACCCAGGGCGTTTCCGCCGCCATGCTTGCGGACGCCAGCGGCGTGGTCATCGCGCATTCGGGCCAGGCGTCGGCGGTGTTGTCCGGGGTGAAAACACTTCAAGAATTGGGCATGAAAGAACGCCGGCGGGCGGATTGGGTCATGCCCTGCTGCACGCGCGAAGACCAACGCGCCGCGCTGATGCTGGTGGAACCCATCGTCAACCCGGCAGGCGCTATCGCGGGCTTTGTTGCGGCGGTCGTCATCCTGGAACGCGGCAGCCGGCTGGACAAGCTCATCGGTGAACACGCCTATGCCGACGGCACAGACGTCTATTTAGTGAACGTGGACGGCCAGGTTTTGTACAGCCACCAGACCAGCGGACCAGACCCGTCGGTGCTCAGCCTGATCAAGGCCGACATCTCGCCGACCTCTGGCCCAGGGTCCGCGCAAATCAAGGAAGCCTCGGGCAGCACGATGCTTGCCGGGTATGCGCCCATCACCAAAGGCAAATGGGCCGTCGTCATGCAACGGCCGCTAGACGAGGCCTTGTCCCCGGTGAAATCGCTGCTGGCCGAATCATTGCGGCTTGCCATCCCCGCCGTTGTCCTGACCTTGATCCTGGTTTGCGCATTGGCGTACGCCATCGCACACCCCTTGACGCGGTTGACGCGCGCCCTGGCCAGCTCCAAGGCCGTCGATGCCCGAGACCCGCGCGCCAGCACCCTGACGACCTGGTATGACGAAGCGGACCAACTGCGCCAGGCGCTGGTCGCCACCTTGGCGCAGCATCGGCGCGAAGTGGGGCGGCTGAATACCGAGACGATGACCGATCCCATGACGGGGCTGATGAACCGCCGCGCCCTGGATCAGCGCTTTGACGAACTGGTGGCGGCCGGTTCACCCTTTGCGGTGATTGCGCTGGATCTGGACCATTTCAAGCAAGTCAACGACGTCCATGGCCACCCGGTGGGTGACAAGGTGCTGATTTCATTGGCGAATACGCTGATCAGCAGCGTGCGCCAGCAAGACCGGCCGTTTCGCATCGGCGGCGAAGAATTCGTGGTGATTGTTCACGCGCCCACGGCCGACGTGGCCATGCACACGGCCGAACGCATCCGGGCAAGCGTGGCCGCCAAGCCGATGCCGGAGGGCGTGGGCCACGTCACGGTGTCGGTGGGCGTGGCGTTATGGCCACAGCATGGAAATTCGCCCGAAGCTGTTGTCAAATGCGCTGACCTGGCGTTGTATGCCTCGAAAGAAGCAGGCCGCAACCGGGTCACGCTGTGGAAAGAGGGAAGTCCGATCAACGAAGGCTGAGCGTAGGTGGCACTTTGAACTATTCACTTGTTCTGGTTGGCGCGGCGGTTGTCTTCTTTTTTCTGTTGCTTGGCGCGATCCGCGTGGGGCGATACCTGGGGCGCCGGCACGCCGGCGATGACAAAGGCACGGCGGGGTCGGCGGCCATTGAGGCCTCGGTGTTCGCATTGCTTGGTTTGCTGATCGCCTTCACGTTCTCGGGCGCGGCCCAACGCATGGCTGACCGGCGCAACCTGCTGGTTGTCGAAGTCAACGCGATCGGCACGGCGTGGCTGCGCATTGATTTGCTCAATGCCGACGACCAGCCCCTCTTGCGCGACCAATTCCGCCGTTACGTGGACGAACGGGTCAGTTACTACAAGCACGTGGCCGACCTGGAGCACCGCGACGCCATCGCCACGAAGGTGGGCGCCCTGCAGAACGAGATCTGGAAAAGCTCCATCGCCGCCAGCAAGCACGCCGTGCCGCCGTTCGCCGCGTCATACATCGCGTCGGTCAATGACATGTTCGACTCGGCCACTGCGCAAACCGTGGCGCAGAAAGTGCATCCGCCCATCGTCACGTATCTGTTCCTGGGCTTCCTCGCCTTGGTGTGCGCGTGCCTGATCGGCATCAACCTGGCCGGCGCCAAGCGCGACACCTTGCTGCACCAGATGATCTACGCGCTGGTGATGGCGGTGGCGCTGTACATCATTGTTGACTTCGAATTTCCGCGTATCGGGGCGATACGCATCGACCAAAGCGACGCCTTGCTGCTGTCGCAACGGCAGGCGATGGGTAGCGCGGCAGAGGGGGTTTCGAAGTAGGGGGCAGTCAAGCCAGCAGCGGCGTCAGGCGGCCAAGCAGTGTGCGGCCGATGGGCGACGCCAAGCCCGCAAACGCCGCCACGTTCAGCCCGACCGTGACCCAGAACCACGCCCGGAAGCTGGGCTTCACGGACTTGTGCCGGAGTCGTTGCTGCGCCAGCAACGCGCCCGGCCAACCGCCGACCAGCGCCCACGCATGCAGCGTCCGTTCCGATATCCGCCAGCGCTTGGCCCTGGCCGCGGACTTGTCATAGGCGTACACGGCGAACGTGATCAGGCTAAGCGCCACATAAGCCAGCCCGACCCACAGCGGCACGCCCCAAAAGTAAGCGGCCAGCCCGTAAGCGAAGACAAACAGCGCAATCAGCATTCGGAAAGTCCGAGTTGATGTGAAGAGCCGCCATTATCCTCGCAAGGGCTGGCCGAGGCAGGCGCCCCAATGATGACGCGTGCTTGCAGCGCGCCGCGATGATGACGCTAGCTTGCAGCGAACCGCGATGTTGGCGCTTGCAAGCAGACGCCGCAAACACGACGCCTGCTTGCCTGTTGGCGTCTGCTTAGAAACGCACGGCCAGCTTCAACACGCCGGATTGCTGGCGGTTGCCGCCGCCGAACTGCGCGTCGTAGGAAACGCCCGCCGTCGTGTTGCGCGTGATAGCCATTTCGGCGCCCAGACCCACCACGGCGGCATCGCGTGCGATGGGCACACCCGTCACCGAGAACGTGCTGCCGCCGTCAAACGCCAGTTCCTGCTTGGGTTTCACATCACCCATGGCATGGCGCCAGCCCAACGATGCGGTCAGACGGCCCGGCGCCACGTCGGAACCGAACTGCCATGCGCCGCGCAGGCCCAGCGTGGTGCTGGTGACGTCGTCAGTGCTGCTCGACCCATGCAACGCAGCCGTTCCGCCGGACTCCTTGAAGTCACGCGTGCGCAGCTGGTTCCACGCCAGGCCGGCGTAGGGTTCGATGCTGGTGACATCGTTCAGCGGCACGTTGTAGCCGAGTTCGGTGAACAACTGCGTCGACGATGCGTTATAGGACGACTTGAGCTGCTGATTCAGGCTGCCCGCCACCACATCGCGCTTCGCGTCGATCTCGTGCCAGGTGTAGGCCGCGCCCGCCATGAAGCGGATATGGCCCGCGCCAGCCTCGAAGTTGCGCCCGCCGAACAACGCCGCCGTGTAGCTGTCGACATTCGTGCGTGAAGACACGTCGGCCATCGAGTTGTGGCTGCCGATGTAGCCCAACGCGCCACCCAGGCGCCAGCCGTTGCCGACCGCGCCATCACCGCCAATGAAAATGCCGCCCGCCGATTGGCTGACGCTTGTCGCGTTGCCATCACCGCCGAACTTGCTCCAATTGCCGAACGCTTGCGCCCAAACGGGCGAGGCGCCGCTTTGCGGCAGCGCGTCAGCCGAGGGCGCACCCAATTGGGCCGTCGGCCGGCCAGCAAGCACCGGGGCGTCAAGGTTGCCGCGGAAGTGCGACAGCGGCAACGTGCGCACCATGTCGCCCTGGCTTTGCAAGACGCTCGTCGTGCTGGCGTAGGCTTCGCCGGACAGCATCGACAGCGCCGAGCGCGCTTCGCCCGGGGTCATGGTCAGGACGGCCGCGGTCACCTGGCTGGCGCCAGAGGTTTTGTCCGCTGCGCTGCCGCTTGCGACGACGGAAGATCCGGTGGTGGGTGCAGGGGTGGTCCCCGCCGTCGTGCCAGTGGTCGTTCCGGTGGTCGTTCCGGTGGTCGTGCCAGTAGTCGTGCCAGTGGCCCCGGTGGTCGTCCCCGTTCCCGTCGAAGTCGATCCGTTCCCGGTCGTGGCAGAGCCGCTACCCGTCGACGTCGAGCCGCTACCCGTGGAGCCGTTACCCGTGGAGGCCGACCCATTCCCCGTAGACGCCGAGCCGTTTCCAGCCGACGACGATCCGTTGCCGGTCGCGGGCGGATCTTGCTGATCCAACGCATTCCCCGCGTTGTTCGCGTTGTCCGAGCCGCCGATGCTTCCGATCGGCACGTCGTTGCGCGTCAGCGTCATGAAAGCATTCTTGGCGTCGTAGCTGAGCGTGGGCGTCAGGAACGCATACGAGCTGGATGCGCCCTTGAACGTGCCTTGCACGCCGCCGTCCGCCGTCAGGATGTTGTAGGTGGTGCGCGGCGCGTAATTGCCGTCGGGGCCCACATGCGCCACCGTGCCATCCAGGTAGGCGACGCCCGTGACGTGGATGCGGTCGCTGGCGCTGCTGGCCGGGTCGGCATGCACGCGATAGATCGTGTTTTCGCCAAAGGTCATGTTGCCGTTGACGGTCAGCGTGCCGATGGGCGAGCCATCGTTGCCGGGCGACACGACAGCGGTGGGGTAGAGCGTGGTGGTGCCCACTTGGCCAACGCCGGCCAGCACCACTTCGCGGCCGATATCAATGGGGCCGTTCAGCTTGCCGTCGATCTCCAGCGCGCCGTCGGCGATCAAGATGGGGCCGGTCAGGCCGCTGCTGTCGGCGGTCAGGATGACCGAGCCGGGGCCGGTTTTGACGAAGCCCTGCGTGCCTTGCAGCGGGTTGTCGATGATGTCGACGAACTGGCCGGACGCATACGTGCCGTCGCCCACGACAATGGCCGGCGGGTTGCCACCGCTGCCAACCAGCGTGATGGGCGCGCCTTGCAGGCGATACCGGTCAGTGGCGAACTGAAGGCCCGATACGCGCACCGGGCCGGCGCTGCCGTCGACGGTGACCGTGCCGGCCGCGCCCGTGAAAATGGCATAGCCGGCATCGGGGAGGGCGCCCGTGGCGTTGGTGGGGCTGTTCCAATTCGTGCTGGCCGCCGTCCAGGTGCCATCGCCGCCGCCCGAACGGGTCGCGGACGCCGCGCCATTGCCGTTCCACAAGTTGGTCGTGCTGGGACCCAGGATCAGGTTGATCTGCTTGTCACCCGTCAGCGACTGGATGGTGGCGCCGGGCTGCGAGTCGCCCGTTACCGTGCCCAACGTCAGGCCGTTGCCGCTCAACGTGCCGCCGTAAGACAGAATTCGGTAGTAGCCCGCGTTGACGCCCAGCGTGTTGACGGTGACGTTCAGCGTGGTGTTGTTGATGGCTGCATTGCCGCCAACGGTGATGTTGTCGCCGGTGCCGGGTTGCGTAATCGGCAGCCCGGCGTAACCGGTTTCAAATGCAAATTCGGCATTGTTCATCGACAGGTTGCCGTTCACGACCAGATTGCCGTTGGACACACCGGTCGGCGTGCCGACGGAATATCCCGGCGCAACGCGCGAGTTGCCCGACACGTTCAAGTCGCCATTGATCCGGCCAAAGCCTGCGACGGTGCCGTTCGACGCGGCATTGACGTTACCCGTGACGACAACGCCAGCGCCGCCGCCATTGCCGCCAATCACCAGCGTGCCGCCGTTCACATCGACGCCGCCGGGATAGTTCACCGAACCATCGAACACCTGCGTATTGCCCGAGGTAACGGTCAGGTCCGCGGCCATGACGCCACCGCAGTACGTACTACTCAAAGCGAGCGTTGCTGTCAGCCACTTCTTCGTGCCATTTATCAAAACGTGAGTCCTTGTCTTCTGATTATTAATCCGGCGCCCACGCATTACTAAATTGCTGTAAACGTATAATTACGTTACGGCAAAATAGGCTAATAAATGGAACGCGCCGTCGAAAAAAAGGACGCAATGTATACCAATTTTTTTACAGCACAAAATACGGGCTAACAGATACCATCCCATTGAAATAACTAGGAAATTTGGATACCAACCGATCTTTTAATACTAGTTATTTGGATACCATCCGCATTATTGAAATGGCATGAATCGACACATTTAATATTATTAAAAAACAAAACCGCTACACACCTGTCGCTATCTCTAGCGCCTGGCGCGCAGCAGCATTAGCGCGCCGCAGGCGGCCAGACCGATAGCGCCGGACAGCCACAAAGCGTTCGCTCCCCAGGCGTCCAGCGCCAGTCCGAAAAGAAGCGGAGCAAGCGCCTGCGCGATCCTTGCGGGCATCATCAGCCACCCCTGACGCGCACCATATCCCTGGGCGCCAAAGAGCACCAGCGGCAACGTGCCCTTTGCGATGGTCAGGATGCCATTGCCGGCGCCGTGCAAGATTGCAAATACCGGGGCCATCGCTGGCCCAGCCATCAATAACACCACCACGCCGGCGGGGTGCGCCAAGGCAGCCAAGCGTGCTGACAGCAGGGGATGAACGCGCCGCAGAAACCCGAACTCGAGCACGCGGCCAGCCACCTGCGCGGGACCGATGAGCGCGCCCACTGCGACTGCCGCTGCCAGCGAGGCGCCCGCAGCCTCAAGCATTCGAGGCAAATGCGTGGCCATGGCGGTGCTGATGAACCAGGTCGCGGCAAAGACGAAAGCGAGGAGGGCGGTTGCGTACCCCGCGCGTTGGCGCGGCGCAGGGGCAGAAGAGGAATCTGCCTTCGTGGGTTCCACCGCCGCCGGCTTTTCAACGTTCGTCTGCGTGATCAACTTCGGAAGCCAGGCATTGAGCGGCAAGCCAATCAGCAAATGCATGCCCGCCCAGCCAAAGCATGCGTTGCGCCAGCCGAACTGCGTTTCCATCCAGGCCGACAACGGCCAGCCAACCGTGCTGGCAAAACCCGCAATCAGGGTAATGCCCGTGATCGCGCCACGGGCGTGGTTTCCATACAGGCGAACCAGGCTGGAGAACGCCGCTTCGTACAGGCCGGCTCCCATTCCTATGCCGATAATCAGCCACGCGGCGACCATCGACCAAAGCCCTTCGGACAGACCCAGCATGGCCAGGCCCAGCGCGAATACCAGGTTGGTGCTAACCAGCACAATGCGCCCACCGTGCCGGTCGATCGCGTACCCCGCCCAGGGGCCGACCAAGGCTGACACCACCATTGCGCCGGAAAAAGCCGCAAAGACCGTCGGCGTCGGAACACCCAGTTCATGGGCCATCGGGGCGGCCAACATGGCAGGCAGGTAATAGGACGAAGCCCAAGCCAGCGTTTGGGCCGTTCCCAAAGAGCCGACAACCCTGACGGGTGCGCCGGTCACCGGTTAGCCCCGTTTCGCGCCAGCGTCGTACCAGCCTTTGGACTGATTCACCACCCGCACAACCAGCAGCATCACCGGCACTTCGATCAACACGCCAACCACGGTGGCCAACGCGGCGCCAGACTGGAACCCGAACAGGCTGATCGCGGCGGCGACGGAAAGCTCGAAGAAGTTGGATGCGCCAATCAGCGCTGACGGGCAAGCGATGTTGTGCTTTTCGCCCACGCGACGATTCAGCCAGTACGCCAGGCCAGAATTGAATAGCACCTGGATCAGGATCGGCACCGCCAGCATGGCGATCACCAACGGCTGGCCAATGATGGCTTCGCCCTGGAATGCGAACAGGAGCACCAGCGTCAGCAGCAAGGCGCCCATGGAAAACGGGCCGATCCGCGCCAACGCCGCTTCGAACGCGTCGTGCCCGCGACGCAGCAGCGCGCGGCGCCAGAGCTGGGCGAGGATGACCGGGATCACAATGTAGAGTCCAACGGACACAAGCAAGGTGTCCCACGGCACGGTGATGGCCGACAAGCCCAGCAGCAGCCCGACAATGGGCGCGAAGGCGAACACCATGATCGTGTCGTTCAACGCCACTTGGGAAAGCGTGAACACCGGATCACCGCCGGTCAGCCGGCTCCATACGAACACCATGGCGGTACATGGGGCTGCGGCAAGAAGAATCAGGCCAGCGATATAGCTATCCAACTGATCAGCCGGCAACCACGGCGAAAAGACCTGGCGGATGAATAGCCACCCCAGGAACGCCATGGAGAAAGGCTTGACTGCCCAGTTGATGAACAGCGTCACGCCAATGCCGCGCCAATGCTGTTTGACCTGGCCCAATGCGCCGAAGTCCACCTTCAGCAGCATCGGAATGATCATCACCCAGATCAAAATGCCAACGGGCAGGTTGACCTGCGCGACTTCTAAATGCCCAATGGTTTGAAATAGGGCGGGCATGAGCTGGCCCAGGGCAACGCCGAGGACGATGCAGAGAAACACCCAGAGCGTCAGATAACGCTCGAAGACGCTCATTCCACCGTTCGCGTGAGGCACGGGCGCCGCTGCCTGTGTAGGGACTGACATCGGCTTACTCCTGGGCTTTGCCAATGCCGCGCAGCTCGGTCTGAAGTGACATAGCATCCAGGCGGTCAATGGGCAAAGAAAGGAAAAGCTCGATGCGGCGCTTGAGAACACGTGCGGCGTCATTGAACGCCTTGCGACGCTGTTCCTCGCTTCCTTCATCAGCCGCAGGGTCAGGAATGCCCCAGTGTGCGGTCATGGGTTGACCAGGCCAGACGGGGCAAACTTCCCCGGCGGCGTTATCGCAAACAGTGATGATGAAGTCCATTTTCGGCGCGCCCGGTTCTGCGAATTCGTCCCAGCTCTTGCTCCGATAGCCATCGGTAGGCAGTGAAAAAGCGCGTAGGGTGGCGAGCGCCAACGGATGAACCTCGCCTTTGGGGGTGCTGCCGGCGGAATAGGCGTGGAACCTATCGCTAGCCAGTCCTTTGAGCAGGCCTTCGGCCAAGATGGAGCGGGCCGAGTTGCCCGTGCAGAGAAACAGCACATTGAAAGGGGGGTGCGACATGGGAAGTCCTAGCAGCAACGAGTGGAGAGTGTGGAGTCGGAGGCCTCGCAAGGGGCACCTTGGCAGCAGTGTTCAGTGAGGTAGCCAAGCAGCGCATTCATCTGCGAGAAGTCAGCGCGATAGATCAGATTTCGGCCTTGTTGCTCAACGGTGACCAGGCCGGCGTGCGACAGCTCTTTCAGATGGAAAGACAAGGTGTTGCGCGCTACGCCGAGCTGGTCGGCCAAGACGCTGGGAGTGAGACCGCCGAGCCCAGCCACGACGAGCGCGCGAAAAACGCGTAGACGTTGGGCGTGGGCGAGGGCGCCGAGGGCTGAAACTGTTTGATCTTCGTTCATTGTTCGATCATACAACGATTGTCGAACTATAGAACAGTACAAGTCTGTGATCGGGAAGATGGACGTCCGCTGTCGCTTTGAATTTTCAACATTGAGCGGCGCAAACGCGCTGCGCATTCGATCTGATCCCAGACTTCATCCCGGTGTTGGGGTATGTCGATGACGTACTGTTGCCGCCAGGCTTGATCTACTTGGCCATCAAACTCTTGCCGCCGGACGTGCTTGCCGATTGCAGACGCCAGGCAGAGGCCTGGATGGAGTCGGCAGCCTCAAAGCCGCGCAGCAGGATGGGAGCCGTGCTGATCGTGGCAGTGTGGGTGAGCGTTGGCCTGGCTGCGTGGCTTTGGTTCGTGCAACGAGCCTGAATGGGTCGATAAGTAGGGCTTCACCCATAAACCTTACTTTACATAATACACATTATGCGCATTACGCCCAGAGCTAGCGGGGTACCCACCACCCAGCCTGTGCCAAAGCTAATCTTCGTCCGAGGAGCAACCCCTGCTCCCCACCCACCGGGCCTTGGGCGCCGTCGCGTCGCCATCACGGCTCCGGAATGTTTTCCCGGAAGATGACCTGAAGCCGCGGCAGGTAGCTGGGTTCGGGCGCGCCCTTCACGGCCGCTACCAGCAGCTTGACGATCTCGCGGGCCTCGACGCGCGGGTTCTGGTCGATCACGGCGTCCATGGTGCGATCGAGCAACAGGCGGCGCGTGGCTTCGGTGAGGTCGTGGCCCACGAAGACAATGCGATGGGTGGAGGCTGCCTTACCTGCGCGACCCTCGTTTGGCCACGCCTCGGCGGGCCGCGCCTCTTTCAGCGCCCGGGCGATGCCTTGATTGCCGGCGCCGATGTTGTAAATCGCGTGCGGCGGTTCTTTGCGCAGCAGATCCTGCGTGACGGCAAAGGCGCGGTCGCGGTCGTCGCCGATCTCAAGAATGTGTGCAATGCGCAGGTGCGGAAACTCTTCGCTCAGCAGCGAGCGAAAGCCCATCTCCCGCTCTTCGTGGCCGCGATACGCCAGTGACCCCACGAACACCGCGACCTTCCGCTCCGTGTGCTGTGGCAGAAACCGGCCCAGCAACAGCGCGGCCAGGCGGCCTGCGGCGCGGTTGTCGATGCCCACGTAACCCAGGCGCGCCGAGATCGGAATGTCCGACACCAGGGTGCTCACATGCACGCCGCTGTCGCGCAGCGCCATGATGGCGTCGCGCACTTGGGGATGATCCAGCCCGACCAGGCCAACGGCCTGCGTCTGCTCGCGCAGCTCGTAGAGCTTTTGCGCGAGCTTATTGGCGTCGAACCCCTCGATCAGGTGCAGGCGGGCCCGCACATCGGGGCGGGTGGCGGCTTCTTCGAGCAGGTGCTGGCCCAACGCGGTCATGAAGCTGTTGGTGCCAGCGGGTAAAACGAAATCGACCCGCACATCCTGGCTGGCGGCATCGGCGCCCTGGACGAAGTAGCCAAGGCGATTGGCGATTGCCAGCACGCGGTCGCGCGTCTTGCCGCGCACGCCGTCGCGGTCGTTCAGCACCCGGTCCACGGTGGCGGTGGACATGCCGGCTTCACGGGCAATGAGGGAAATGGTGGGACGCATGCGGGGCCAGGCTCTCAAAACACCATCAGGACGATGGTGGCGAGGCCATCATAACCCATCATTTGCAATCATTCGGGATCAAAAAGGTAACGTTGCGGCCCTGGAAGCGCCATCTGCCTTTACCACTGATTGTTTTGATGTGATTATCGCGGCTCAATAACATCAAACACCGCACGGCAGGATGCCTGGCAGTCGACAGTGCATACCAAGCCGGCAGGAGGAGCACATGTCGCACCCTACCCTGGTGCCCGACCCGCCCGTTCGGGAACGGCGTTTTCGCATCGGCTGCATTGGCGCCGGCATGATCATGGCCGAATGCCATCTGGCGGCCTACCAGCAGGCCGGCTTCACGGTGGCGGCGATCGCGTCGCGTACCCAAAGCAAAGCGGCCGAGATCGCCGAACGCTACGGCATCCCGCGTGTGCATGAGAATCCCCTGGCCCTGATCGCCGATCCGCAGATCGAGATCGTGGACATCGCGTATCCGCCCGACCTGCAGCCCGCGCTGATTCGCGCCGCATTGCGCGCCCCGCACGTGCGCGGCGTGCTGGCACAGAAGCCCCTCGCCCTTTCGCTGGACGAAGCCCGCGCCTTGCGCGACGAGGCGCGGGCCGCCGGCAAGATCCTGTCGGTAAACCAGAACATGCGCTACGACCAATCGATGCGCACGCTCAAACAGCTGCTAGACCAGGGCGTGCTGGGCACGCCGGTGTTCGCGCAGATCGACATGCACGCGATCCCGCATTGGCAGGATTTTTTGCGCGGCTATGACCGGCTGACGCTCTCGAACATGAGCGTGCATCACCTTGATGCCTTGCGTTATCTGTTTGGCGAGCCCACCGAGATCACCAGCATCACCCGCCCCGATCCGCGCACCGAGTTCGCGCATCAGGATGGGCTGGTGAGCACCACGCTGCGCTTTGGCAACGGCCTGCTCGCGCTGTCGCTTGAAGATGTGTGGTCAGGCCCGCGGGCCGAGGGATACCCCGACGACCAGCACATCCGCTGGCGCGTGGAAGGCACCGAGGGCGTCGCGCGCGGCACTATCGGCTGGCCCACCGGCGAGCCGTCGACCCTGAGCTACGCCTCGCGCGCGGCCAAGGGACATACCGACGGGCGTTGGATAACTCCCAAGTGGGACACGATGTGGTTTCCGCATGCCTTCATCGGCGTGATGGAGCAGTTGCAGTACGCGCTGGCCAGCGGCACCGAGCCTGCGTTGAGCGTGACCGACAACGTACGCACGATGGCGCTGGTCGAGGCCGCGTATACGTCCATCGCCGAAGGCCGCACAGTACGGCTGCCGGCTGTTGAATAACCAGACAGAAAAAACAGACGGAGACAACCATCATGATCCAGACCGGAATCTTCTCGGGCTACTTTCCCTATGAGCTGGAGCGCACCGCCAAGGTGATCCGCTCGCACGGCTTCAACACCGTGCAGCTGGACCTGCATTTCAAGGACATGGAGCTTGGCCCGGGCCAGCTGACCGCGCAGAAATGCGCACAGATCCGCGACACCTTCCGCCACTACAACCTGCCGGTGTCCTGCATCTCGGCCTATACCAATATCGTTCATCCCGATCCCGCCGAACGCCAACGCCGCAACGGCTATCTCAAAGAGATCCTCACGCACGCGCGCCAGTTGGGTTCGCCTTACGTGATCTCGGAAACCGGCACGTTCGCCACCGACAGCGACTGGGTGCATCACCCCAAGAACAAGACCGAGGAAGGCTGGGACCAGTGCCGCGCGATGATCGCGGAGCTGTCGCAACATGCCTATGACCATGGCGCGGTCTTCCTGCTTGAGACCTACGTGAACAACGTGGTGGGATCAGTCGAGGAAACGCTGCGCATGTTCGCCGAGGTGGATCACCCTGGCCTTGGCCTCTTGATGGACCCGACGAACTACTTCGAAGCGCACAACATCGACCAGATGGACCGCACGCTCAATCAGGTGTTCGACGCCCTCTCCGACAAAATCTGCATCGCGCATGCCAAGGACGTGAAGCGTTCGGGCGATGACAAGTCGGAAAAGCACAGCGACATTGGTGACGACGGCGCGGCCGAAAGCCATACCTTCCGTGGCGTGGGCGAGATCGAGCTGCCGGCGCCGGGCCTGGGCGCGCTCAATTACGACCTCTATCTGCAGCGCCTGGCGAAAAAGCACCCCAACATTCCCATCATCATCGAGCACTTGACCGAAGACGACGTGCCGCGCGCCAAGAACTTCCTGGACGAGCGGCTGCGCGCGAACGGCCTGTAGGCCGCCTGCCGCAACAGAGGCGCACCGCGAGCCACCCTTCCCTAAGGCCCGCGGCGCGCCTAAGAACACGATTCTGAACACCGACACCGGCAAACGCGCACCCGCGCCTTTGCCAGGGAGAACTCATGCCTGACATTTACGGAACCTGGATGACGCGCCGCGACGTGGAGGCGCGCACCGGACAGCTTGCGCAGTTTGCCGGCGTACGCCTGATGACGCTGGACGACGGGCTGGAGCGCGGTATCCGCATGCTGGAGTTCCGCAGCGGCACGGGCCTGCGTTTTACGGTGCTGGCGGATCGCGCGATGGACATCGCCGATTGCGAATACCGCGGCTTCGCCATGGGATGGCAGTCGCCGTCGGGCTTTCGCCATCCTGGCCTGCATGACTATGAAGGCGAAGGCGGACTGGGCTGGATGCGATCGTTCTCGGGCCTCATGATCACCTGCGGACTGGACCACATTCTGTTCATGTACGACGCACCGGCCGACAACTATGTGTATGGCCCGCGCAAGACCGCCAAGCAGTCCATCCACGGCCGCGTGGGCACCATACCGGCGCGCCTGACCGGCTACGGCGAACGCTGGGACGGCGATCGCTGCGTGCTGTGGGCAGAGGGCGTCGTGAGCCAGGGCACCGTGTTCGGTGAGCACCTGGAGCTGCACCGCCGCATCGAGATCGAGGTGGGCACCAACGACATCAAACTGTCGGATCGCGTGGTGAACCGCGGCTTCTACCGCACGCCGCACATGCTCTGCTATCACATCAACCTGGGCTATCCGGTGCTGGACGCCGACTCGCGCTATCTGGCGCCGATCCGCGATGTGGTGTGGGCCGCACACGAGCAAACCTACCGCGAACAGGGCGTGGGCTACCGCCGCATGCCGGCGCCGCAATTGGGCTTTCATGAGCAGGTGTGGCAGCACGAGATGGCCGCCGCCGCCGACGGCAGCGTCCCGGTGGCCCTGGTGAACGATAAGCTGGCCCTGGGCATGCAGGTCAGCACCTTCAAGCATCAATTCCCTTGCCAGTATCAATGGCAGAACCTGCAATCGGGCCAGTATGCGATGGGCATCGAGCCCTCGACCAACCATGTGCTGGGCCAGGGCGCGGCGCGTGAGCGCAACGAGCTCATCTGGCTCGAGCATGGGGAAGAACGCCGCTACGACACTACGTTCAGCGTGCTGGGCTCGTCCGCCGAAATCGCGGCATGCGAAGCACGCATCCGCGCAATCGCGGTGCAGCCCGAGGCCGATTATCCGCCGTTGTCGGGGCGTTTCGCGCCCATCGCGGGGCGCACATGAGCGCGCCCTTCTCATTGCAAGGCCGTCGCGTGCTGTTCACGGGCGCGGCGGGCGGCTTCGGGGTGGACACCACGCTTGCGCTGCTGGAAGCAGGCGCCCGCGTGATCGCGCTGGACAACCACGCCGGGCATATCGATCGCTTGCGCAGCACCGTGCCGGCGCGGTTTTCCGACCAGCTTCACATCCTGCAGGCCGATCTTGCCGACGCCAGCGCGTTGCAGTCGCACCTTGAGCAGCTGACCGCCCAGGGCCCGATTGATGTGGTCATCAACAACGCGGCGATCTACCCTTCGCGTCCGTTCGAGGAATACAGCGACGAAGAGCTGGCGCGCGTGCACCGCGTGAACGTGGAGGCGGCGATTCAGATCGTCCGCGCGGCCCTGCCCGGCATGCGCGAACAGCAATGGGGCCGGGTGATCAACATCTCGTCGATCACGCTGTCCGGCGGCTGGGAAAACCTGCTGCCCTACGTGCAATCCAAGGGCGCGATGGTGGGCGCCACGCGCGCATTCGCCCGCGAGTTCGGCAAGTGGGGCATCACGGTCAACGCCATCTCGCCGGGCGCGTTTCCCACCGACGCCGAGAAGATCCATCCCGATCCCGACGGCTACAACCGCATGGTGCTTGAACGCCAGTCGGTGAAGCGCCGCGGACACGCAGGCGACATCGCCGCGGCCATCATTTTCCTTGCCTCGGACGAGGCGGGTTTCATTTCCGGACAGACGCTGGCAGTTGACGGCGGCTGGGTCATGCATTGAGGCGCATCGGCGCACGCAGAGGGTAGAAGCATGAGTATTCTTTCTGGCTACAAGGTTCTGGACTGCTCCATCGCCATGGCGGGGCCTTTCGCGGCGCAGCGCCTGGGCGACCTGGGCGCTGACGTGATCAAGATCGAGCCGCCCACCGGCGAATGGCAGCGGCACGCGCCCGCCGGCGGCATCACGGGCAACAAGATCAACGTGTCCTTTCTTTCGCTGAACCGCAACAAGCGCTCGCTCGCGATCGATCTGAAGAGTGCCGGCGGCAAGGAGATCATCCAGAAGCTCGCGGCGCAGGCCGATGTGTTCATCCAGAACTACCGTCCGGGTGTCGCCGGCCGTCTGGGGGTTGACTACGAGACCCTGTCGGCGCTGAACCCGCGCCTGATCTATGTATCCATGTCGGGCTTCGGCGAAGACGGCCCCTATGCCACGCGCCCCGGTCAGGACCTGCTGTTGCAGGCGATGTCGGGCGCAATGCTGTCGTCAGGCCGTGCGGGCGAAGCGCCACGCGCGGCAGGCCAGTATGTGGTCGACGCCGTCACTGCGTATTGCGCCTTCGAAGGCGTGCTGGCCGCGCTGCTGCACCGCGAGCGCACCGGCGAAGGCCAGAAAGTCGAGGTCAACATGCTGGATGCGATCACCACGATCCAGATGCAGGAGCTTTCGGTCTACACCGTGGGGCACAAGCCGCAGGTGCGCAGTGCCGAGCCGCATGCCCACGTGTACATCCGCGCGCCCTACGGCACCTTCGCGACCAGCGACGGCTATCTGGCGCTTGCCATGCCCGACATGAACGTGCTGGCGCGCGTGACCGAAGAGCCGCGCCTGGCCGAGTACACCGGCGAGCGCGACGGTTGGGAAAAGCGCGACGAGATCTATGGGCTCGTGCGCGACACCCTTGCAAAGGCCTCGACGGCCGACTGGTTCTCCAAGCTCGATGCGGCCGGCATCTGGTGCAGCCCCGTCTATGGATACGCCGATTTGGTCGACGATCCGCAGATCGCGCACAACGGCACCTTCGTCGAGTATGAGCATCCGACCGAAGGCCTGATCAAGACACCGGGTTTTCCGATCCGCTTTTCCAAGACGCCGAGCCAAGTGGTGCGCGGCGCACCGCTCACCGGCCAACACACCGACGAAGTGCTGCGCGATTTTGGCTTCAGCGCCGACGAGATCGCCGCACATGCGGCCTCGGGCGCGGTGCTGCGTGGAGCCTCGGAATGAGCGAGCGCGCCCTGCCCTACCGCGGCCTTACCTGGGACCATCCGCGCGGCTTCAATGCGCTGCACGCCGCCACCGCTCTCACGCCGCTGGTGCACTGGGACAAGCAGTCGCTTGAAGGCTTCGAATCGGCGCCCATCGCCGAACTCTGCGCCCGCTACGACCTGGTGGTGCTGGATCACCCCCATCTCGGCGAGGCCCTGGCGCACGATTGCCTGCAAGCGCTGGACACGGTGTTCGCACCCGACGAGCTGGCGCGCATCGCGGGGGATAGCATCGGGCTGTCGTACGACAGCTATCGCATGGCCGACCGCCAATGGGCGTTGCCGCTGGACGCCGCCACGCAGGTCATGGCCACGCGCGCCGATCGGCTCGACGGCCCCGTGCCGCGCACCTGGCGCGAGGTGCTGACGCTGTCGCAACGCAGCGGCGCGGTCGCGCTCAGTTGGGGCGGCCCGCACCCGTTCCTGTCGCTGCTGTCGATCGCGGCCGCCATCGCGCCCGATACCGACCTGCGCCCGCACGGCGCTTGGCACGACGAGGCGACGCTCGCCGACGCGTGCGATGTGCTCAGCGAATTGGCGCGGCTCACGCCCGCGCACGCCCTGGCTTACAACCCGATCGCGCTGCTCGGCCACATGAGCTCGCGCGATGACATCGCGCTCTGCCCGCTCGTCTATGGCTATGTGAACTACGCCACCTCTGCGGTCGCGAAACCGCTCACGTTCCGCGACGCGCCCGAGGCCGACGCGGGCAGGCCCGGCTCGATTCTCGGCGGCACCGGCATTGCGATATCCCGGCGCTGCATCGTGGGGCCGGAGTTGCGCGCGCATCTACTGTGGTTGCTGGCGGCCGATACCCAAAGCCGCTTCATCCCGCAGCACGAAGGGCAGCCAAGCCATCGCGGCAGCTGGGCCGATGCAAACGTGAATGCGGCGAGCGGCAACTTCTATGCCAACACGGCCCGCACGCTTGAAGCCGCCTCGATCCGGCCGCGGCACGATGGCTACATCGCCTTCCAGACCGAAGCCTCGCAGTTCCTGCGTGACGGCGTCGCCGCCCGCGCATCCTCCCACGCATTGGCGCGCGGCCTGACTCAGCGCTTCCAGGCCAGTCTGGCCGGCGCCCACAAGCACACCGCAACATAAGGATTTCGACGTGAGCGCACTCGTTAATCTCAGTATCGATGGCCATGTCGCCATCATCGAACTTAATCGTCCCGAGAAGCTGAACGCGATGACGCCCGAGATGGCTGACCTGCTGATCGCGGCGGTGGAGCAATGCAACACCGATTCGCAGGTGCGCGCGGTGATCCTGACCGGCGCGGGCCCCAAAGCCTTCTGCGCCGGCTCGGACATTACCGAGCTTGACCGCTACGCCACGCCCTGGGATTTCCGCAATCGGCTCGACTACTGCGACTGCGTGCGCATGTTGAAGAAGCCCACGGTGGCAGCGATCAACGGCTATACCTTCGGCGGCGGCCTCGAGATGGCGTTGGCCTGCGATATCCGCATCGCCTCCGACAACGCGCGCCTGGGCGCGCCCGAGATCAAGCTCGGCTGGATCGGCGGCGGCGGCATGACGGCGCAGCTTGTCCATGCGGTCGGCCCGAGCAATGCCGCACTGATGGTGCTGACCGGCGACCCCATCCGCGCCGAGCAGGCGCTGGCCTGGGGCCTGGTGAGCGAGGTGGTTCCGCAGGAACAGTTGCGCGAGCGCGCGCAAGCACTTGCCGCCACCATCGCCTCGCGCGCGCCTATCGCGGCCGAGACGGCGCGCGTCAATCTGCGCGCCGCGTTGTCGATGCCGCTTGAAAAGGCCGTGGAATACGAGCGCGATCTGCAAGCAATCTGCTTCGCCACCGCCGACGCCAAGGAAGGACGGAAGGCATTTGAAGAAAAGCGCGCGCCGAAGTTCGAGCGGCGCTGAGGGGTGCGGTGACGCCCGTGAAGAGGAAAGCGAGCATTCGCGTCACCGCACCGACATCCGAGGGTGGCCGCTTAGGGTCCCGCAGCGGCCATAGCCCTCCCCTCGCGTATCAGCTCTAAATATCGGCTACATCGCGCAGCCGTACGCCGGAGAAGTTGGCCGCACTCAATGCATCAAACATCGCGCGGTCGCAGATGGGAGGTGCGCCCATGCGATCTTGGCGGAAGATATGGGCATCTCCCACAACATCCTGTTTGAACACCAAGCTTGTCGCGCCGACGAGGCTATAAAGCTTCTCGTCCTCGCCGGTTTGATAATTGTGGTCGAGCTTGATCCTCACGCGAGAGGAGGCTTCATCCAGGGCATCGAGTCTGCGCAGCACATTGCCTAGGTAGTACTTAGGACCGGGACTCCCGTCAGCAAGGCTGAAGTCGCATGCCACAAATGCAAACGCCTCGGCGTCCAATTGCTCAAACAGTTGCTTCAACGGCTCCGACACAATCCATATGCCGGCGAGCTCTTCCAGATCGCGTGGCATTCCGCCCTTCTCCGGTACATGAACCAGGTGCGGACGCTGCGGATACTGATCTGGCATTCCATTAGGACGCGAGACGACATTCATCCCCGGATCGATCAGCTTCTGTTCGTTGGCGATTTTTATGCCGGGCACCCTGCCGTTTCCCAAGAAGCTGGCGTCGAGCAGGAAAAATTTGCCCTTATGAGAGGCGGCTTCGCCTGAAACTTCAATGGCGGTGGGTTCGGTCACGGTGGCTTCCATCATGGATGTGGGCGCAGAACGGGAATGCAGGTGAGTCGATGCTAACGGGGCTTTAGCGCAGCCACAAGTTCCGTCGAAACGGTGCCTGTACTTGATTCACTTGGCGGCTTCCGGCCAGAAGCTGCCGGTCGCACAAAGCGGTGCCTTATGACAGCTCAAGATCTAACCGCTGCCGTTTATCGGAGTAGCACGAGTTCGGGCATCCCTTTCTCACCGCACCAGACGATAGCGCTCTGTTCGAAGCGATCTCCCATTGCTTTAACCTGGTCGAGTTCTAGGCAAAGCACCAAAAATCTGTCCTCATCACAGCAGCCGCCCGAGCCTATCTGTTACATTCAATATCCGAAATATGTGATCGATAACCGGGCCGGCGCTTCTCGCCAAAATGAGGCGATCAACTAGATCGCTTTATTGCAGCAGCCCTAGAAAAACTGAGAAGGAGGCTCGCTCGGTCGAGCCTGGAAAAAAATGCGAAAGAAAGGTACTCGGGCACGGAGAAAGCGCCGCGACAACGCAGAATATACAGGAGGGTTTAGCGCCAAAGCATTTCGAGAGCATCTGCGCGGCTATAATCAACAGACCAAATCTCAGGTTGAATCGGCTCTGGGCGCAATGCGACTTCGCGCTCATTGGTCAAGATACCAGGAGATCATCCACTCACTTCTGATTTCTGCGCCCGCACATGTTAGACAGCTGTTTGCGCTTGGTCACCGTCGCTACGGCGAATTGATATGGGGCGAGCCATTCCCCGAAATTCCCCTTTCGGATGAACTTATCTGGACAGCTCACTGGCTTAACGTTAGGTCGAGACAGCTTTCCGGATTTAGAAAGACCTCGCTCCGCATACAGCAGCTTGTTGGCTCTGACCAAGCAGACACGGCTCTCGACCAACTCAATCTCCTGGCTAACACATCCGGCCATACGCTGTGGCAAACGGAACTTCAGGCAGCGGTGTTGCAGCTTTTCAAAGGAAGTGCTGCACAGCGAGCCTATACATCAAAGCTCCGCACTGAAGCCCCCTTGTCCTCGGTTTCGGGCTTTCTTGCGTATCTAATTAGCGATCGAAACGACGAAAGCCAAACCTATGACTCATTCTACTCACGCACTTTGGAGCGCCTTCCAAGAGTCGCCGTAGAAGGTTGGTTGCAGTCATATCTCTTATACCGAGTCCTCCAGCACTATGATCCAGTCCCGAACAACATTGCGCTGAATCTGCGCAACGAGCGCCTTTCGTCGATCATTGACCTTTACGAGACTTTCGTTGAGTCAATACTGACTATCGTAACTACCTACTCGCTGAAAGCGTTCCGACCTGCGGTGCTGCGCGCGCTCGATATTCTGAGCGACCTCGAAGACAGCCGGCTTGACCGCATTCGCGTTCTCGCTGGCGGGCAGCAGTCGGAAGTCGTACCTCCGGCAAACGACCCGAGTCTGCGGATTCCGCCAGTGCAAGAGGATATTCAATCGTCCTTTACCAGCTGGTCCACCGTCCAAGATCTCTTCGTTTGGAAATCGCCTACGGCCAAGCCCAATCTCGGAAAGATTGAAGCGGAGGCGTACGAACCTCTTGCTGAAGTGTGGCAGAACGGCAGTAGAGCAGAGAAGGCTGTCGGTAGAGCTCTCAAGCTGGGCGTCAGCTTAAAGTCATTGGACATCGGAAGTGCTATAGCGGGCCACGCCGAAAAGCAATCCGGCAAGACTGAACGGACGTTGTTGCTTGCTCCCGGAGCACTTATCTATAGACTTCGACCACAGTGGGAAGAAATTGTTGGAGGTCCATTCGACCTTTCTATACCGCAGCTGAGGGCCTACGTGTCGCGCGAAGGGGCGACAGACTCTGTAGCGGTCGCCATTCTTCGCTGTGTCGAAGAACCAACACAAACGCTCGAAGGCATTCCCCCCCTGGCGCAATTGTGGCTTATCAACGTCTACGACTTCCAGGGCAACTATGCGTCCGCTACCTATGTCATCAACAACCTGGAAAGGCTAGGAGGTCGCTGGGCTCGTGAGGCGATGCGCAGTCGCTTCGTATTGGCATATTCCAGAGGCCACCTAGATCAAGCATGTAACCTCTTGAGCATTGCGGTTATTTCGCAAAACGACGTGAGTGTTGAGCTCCCAGTCTCAGAAATGTTTTTTAGCCGAAAATGGAAAGATTTTTCGAAACTCGACCCAATTGAAGTCGGTATAGCATCCTTCTGCGCGTTCGACGCGCCTCCGAGCTCTTCGGTCCGACACATTTGTTCTTCGAGTTGCCGATCTGTGATGAAAGCTGGGTATCGAAGCATGATTGAGTCCCCCCCCGATCCCTCTATGCCAGATACGAGACGGAAGGAAATCGTTTTCTTTTTTTCGAACGTTTGGACGGAGGACGCGCTTGGCCGAACCGGGATTTTTGAGTCAACGCAAGAAGTGCGTGTCGAACGGATAAAAGTCATGCAACACCTCATTGCATGGGACGACAAACAAAATACCGACACTTACGTGAGTGAAATCAAGCGCCTAACAGTCAATGAGACCCTCTGGCTTGGACTAAAGCACCTGAATGAGACTCGGGTCTTCGTCAACGAGCCGGCAATTACGCGCTGGGCGGAAAAGGAGCTGACCGAAGACTATGAGCGATGGTTAGCGCTGGCAGGTACTGATAGTGACGGTGAGGTACACACCGAAGAAAAGTTGCTGCAATATCTTGCCGCTCCAGCAGATACGCATAGTAGCGTGCAAGATTTCAAAAGCCTAACGGAAGCTGAGGGCGCGCTCATTCTTGCCATTAATCGACTGCTTACGCGTTTTTTGAATGACCCCGCGGATGGCCTCAATTGCTACCTTAGCCTGAGGGTGAGGCACGGCACGATGACCGGAACACTGTTCGGGCCTTCTGAGACTGCCGACCTGTTCATGCCGGATGACGAGCCGAAGGATGAGGCCATTATGCGGCTCACGAAGGCTTATGGAGGAAGGGACTCCACGATCGAGGTGGTGTACAGCGCTCTTTCGAAATTTACTTCTGCAATGATCGACGTTGGTGCGAACCTAGTGACGGAGCGCGTACAAATTCAGAGCGACGCAAAACCCGACGGTCTTCTATACGCAAAAATTAACTTCCTCGCGCTACCGTCTACGTTCATGAATGTGGCTAGGATTAGCTTTGATTATTTCATTTTCGTTAACTACACATTATTCTGGTCAGCGCTTGGCCACTCCTTAGTCAAAGCCCGAGATTTTTTCAACGAAAGTGTGCGACATCAACTGGAGGCGATTTTCTCCACACTAGTGGATGACCTTCAGCCTGTAGCCACAGAATTGCCATCGCTATTGACAGCTGTGCAGCAGACCGCAACGCTAACTTCTGCCCAGTGCGGCATAGTGGCGAACTGGTTCCAAGTTCCAAAGCATCGGGGCGTGGCACAGCAAGTCTTTACCGTTCGATTGGCAGTCGATATTGCAAGTAAGGCAACATCGAACGTCTATCCGGGATTTTCCCCCGATCTTCGAGTCCAAATCAGTGACGAGGAACTTCCGCTCTCTGGACTCGGCCTTTCAACTGTCGCAGACTGCCTATTCGTCATACTCCAAAACGTCGCGCAACGCTCAGGAAATCCGAAGTCTGGAATAGTCACCATTAGGGTTTCTCTACTTGGCGACGATACGCTCGTGATATATGCCGAAAACTCAATTTCTGACGGAGTGCTGGAGCAATTACAAGCGGGCACACTTGCCGCGCTTGTCGAGCGCTACGGTGACACGCAGCACACCGCCCAACGCATCGATCAAGAAGGCGGATCCGGTCTCCCCAAATTATGGAGGATGACTAGGGCCGTCGACAATCCACTTGCATCTGAACCGCTAGCCTTCGGTCTCACCTCAGAGGATGAATGGTACGTGCAGGTCATGCTAAAACTCGTCTCTCAGGATGGTGTCTATCATGCTGCTTAGGAGGCTCCGAGTTTTACTGGTCGAAGATGACGAGCCCAAACTTCGTGCAGTCAAGGAGTTTCTGGAAACTACCTTTTCGCCTGCGACACTTGTCCTAGCACGCTCCTATTCATCAGCGATGAGCGAACTCGATAAGGACCGGTTCGATCTGGCGGTGTTGGATATGTCGTTGCCTACCTATGACCTTGCGAAAGACGCCGAGGGGGGGGGAGACCCGCAAGGTTACGGCGGGCAAGACCTAATGCGAACGCTTGAAGGCGATTTCCCTCATATGAAGGCGGTCGTTATCACTCAATACAACATTTTCCCCGACCCGCAAAAGGTCAATTCGAAGACGTTCGCGCAATTGCAGAGTGAATTAGAGACTGAATTTGGTGAATTATTCCTAGGAATGGTTTCATATTCTGGCAAACTGGGTCGCTGGAAGATAGACGTTAAAACAATTATTGAAGAGAATTTCCAAGATGAAAATTCTAATTATTGACGACGACGATACAAAGCGCGCATTGCTCACTTCTACGCTTGCTTCATTCGGAGTGCAGAGCATCGATATAGAAATCGCTAAATCGGCAGCATCCGCTCGAAAACTCTTCACCGAACGAAATTTCGATGTTGTTATCCTCGACTTGGTTTTGCCAGTGAGCGACAGAAGCGGCAATCCTTCACCAGACATTGGGTTTGGCTTGCTTCAGGAGCTGACGGACGAAGCGGCAGCGAAGCGAATCGTTGGCGTCACAGCGCATGCGGAAGCCCTTGTTGAGTACGAGTCTGGATTTCGCGAACTGACAGAACAGTTGCTTTTTGTTGGCGCGGACAAGGCGGAATGGAAGGAATCTCTTCGCGCCTTAGTATCGCAAGTTACAGCACTCGCGACGAAGAGGCCGGCGTACGATGTCGATGTATGCTTCGTTTGCGCGCTGCGAGCACCTGAGTATGAAGCAGTGCTAGCTCTCGAAGGCATCGTCTGGGGCGCTGAACAGGTTCTAGCCGGCCAAACGTTATTCAAGAAGGGAACTCTTCAGATTAATGGCAGATCTTTGAGCGTGGTTGCCGCCCATTCCAAATCCATGGGGATGGTTGCGGCCTGTCACCTCACGAAAACACTTATAGAGACTTTCCGCCCGAGGACGCTAATGATGACCGGCTTCTGCGGTGGACTACCTGGCGAGGTTGAACTCGGAGATGTCATCATTGCAGAACGTAGTTGGGACTGGCAATCGGGAAAGTGGACAGACAGCGGATTCGAACAAGCACCTGATCAGAAAGAGGCGACGGGTGAACTTGTAGCGCTGGCAAAGTCCCTAGAGAGCCAAGCGGTGGAACTTATGCGCAGCGTCGTCCATCACCGCAATCCCGGTCGCGCTCCAAAATTTTGTATCGGCCCAATGTTGACTGGGAGCGCCGTCGTCACCGATGAAGAGCTTCACGAGATGTTTGCTACACAGCACCGCAAGGCCATAGCAGTGGACATGGAGTGCTACGGCGTTTACTACTCGGCATACTACGCCGAAGAACCAAAGCCGAAATTTCTCTGCATTAAGACAGTCGCGGATCTCTGCGGTGGTACGAAGGGAAAAGAATTTCAACAATATGGAAGTGCGCTCAGTGCGAGAATCGCACTATCAACGCTGCTAAATCACTTCGCGCTGACCGATATATAGGTTTCCGGCGAATTTTAGCTACACACTCAAGACTAGGTGGCTATTGCATAGGGTAATCCCCCCGCAAAAGCGATGATGTGGATTCAGACGGTCGTGCAACATTGCGTCCAGCGCTTCAGCCGGGGTCCTGAATCCCAACGTTTTTCTGGGCCGGGAGTTTAGCTTGGCGGCACCTGCATCAAGCTCGCACTGCGTATAGTTTGCCAACCCCGTTCTTTTTGGGAAGTACTGGCGTAGCAGGCCATTCGTATTTTCGTTGGTGCCTCGCAGCCAGGGGCTGCCCGGATCGCAGAAGTAAACGACCATATTGGTGGCAATACTAAAGTGCCTGTGCGCTGACTGACCTGCTCCCCGTGGTTAGTACGAAATCGATGTAGAGTCCGTTCACAAAGGAACGGCAATGAAGAAACGATTCACGGAAGAACAGATCATCGGCGTGCTGAAGGAGGCCGAGGCGGGAGCCAAGGTCGCAGACCTATGCCGCAAGCACGGCATCTCCGACGCGACGTACTACAACTGGAAGGCGAAGTTCGGCGGTATGACCGTCTCGGACGCCCAGCGACTGAAGGAGCTGGAGCAAGAGAACAACAAGCTCAAGAAGCTGTTGGCTGAATCGATGCTGGACAAGGCTGCGCTTCAGGACCTTTTGAGCCGAAAGTAGCAAGCCCGCAGGCCAAACGCGAAGGGGTCAGAACGTTGATGGCTGAGCGCGGCATGGGTATCACCCGGGCCTGCGGGCTGGTGGGCATCTCCCGGTCGCTATTCGCTTATGAAAGTAAGCGTACGGGCGATGTGGCATTGACCGAGCGCATGAAGGAGATGCCAGCCGTCAAGCGACGCTACGGCTATCGGCGCATCCATATTCTGCTGCGCCGTGAAGGCTGGCAGACGAATCACAAGCGGGTCTGGCGGCTGTACAGCCAAGCCGGCTTGAGCGTTCGTAAGCGTCGCCGCAAGCGCATCACGCCCGCAGAGCGGGTAGTTCGTCCTGTTTCGACGGCGCCGAATCAGAGCTGGTTCGATGGACTTCGTGTCCGATGGTCTGGCCTATGGCCGCAGGTTCCGGTGCTTGAACATCGTCGATGACTACACGCGCGAGTGTCTTGCCATCGAGGTCGATACATCACTGCCGGGATTGCGAGTGGCGCAGATGCTGCAACGGCTTGCGGAACTGCGTGGGTTGCCCAAATCCATCACCGTGGACAACGGCCCGGAGTTTGCTGGCAGGGCCTTGGATGCTTGGACCTATCAGGTCGGCGTGAAGCTGTCGTTCATCCGACCAGGCAAGCCCGTGGAGAATGCATACATCGAGAGCTTCAACGGAAAATTCCGCGATGAATGCCTGAATGAGCATTGGTTCATGTCACTGCTCCAAGCCAAATCCTTGATCGAAGACTGGCGCGTCGAGTACAACACCGAACGCCCGCATAGCGCGCTGGGATACTTAACGCCGGAGCAGTTTGCTCAGGCGCATCGGCAACAAAGGTTTTTAACCCTGGACTCTATGTCGGTACCGTACTAAGTCTGGGGGCAGGTCAATCCTAACTCACGCGCGCAATACTCGGGGTTAAATCTCTCGAAAGTTTCAGCTTTTAGATAATTGATCATCACGGCAGGCAAGAGATTAGTATGATATCGCGAGACGATCAGCGGATTTCCTCCCTGTTGATAGACACCTTGACTATCGCTGGAAAACTGAGCCAACTGCGAAAACAGTTGCATATCCAGCGGATTTCTAGCATTCGGATTATGGAAAACACATAATCCGTCTAGCAGCATCTCAGGATTTTCTGACGTTACCTCGTGTAACCGGAAGTTTGGCTCTTCAAAGAAATACCTGACATTTAGAATAGCGTCAAAACTAAAGTTCTCCGATTTGTATAAAGAAGCGAGCTTTCCGAGAGTGAGTGTGCTGCTGAAGATGACTGCGGAAACATCTTCATATGAAGCTTCATTAAACAACCCAAGTTTGATTTCCGCATCAGTTCTAGGTTTTTTGATAGAAGACTTATTAACGTATTTTTTATTTATTGGATCAAAATACTGTCCGTATAACAGTGCGAACATTGAGTATATGAATTCTCGGCCGTACGAAATCTGGTCGTAAGAGCAAATTGCAACGATATAAGGCTTATCTAGATCTACCCAATCACACTCAATATAACCTTTTATCATTTTTCCTTTATTTTCGAAGCCACGATATTTTTTGAGCTTTGAAAAAAAGGAGTTCGAGTGGCGTGTAATAGCTTCATCAATTATTTCGGAAAATTCTTCTCGTGTAGCAATAGGGTGTAGATTGCGCTCAATGTCCTCTATTGTTCGCAACGTTTCAGGGATTCCATCTTTTCGCACCTCAGAAACAACTGCTTCAACATAAAGTTCAGAGGGTTTTTTAATGATGAAGTCAGGCCTATTATGTCGAGTGGAAGTGACAAATCCTAGCTCCTTGAAAACCGCATGAAGATATAGCTCCCAAAATGTCGAATGAAAGGTGGTTTGAAATTCAGTCTTTGCCTTGTTGTCCTTGTCATGAAAATCTTGACTCCAGCCTGAAATTATCTCTTTAGCCCCACGATAGCCAAAATTATTATTCAAATCATTGAATTTTGGATGAAGTGATTTCGTATCAACACTTTCATCTACCACAAAGAAATCCACAATTTTTCCTTATAAATAATAAGATTGGATCAAAGAGAAACCAAGAGAGGCCCCAAAATCTCCTAAACAAGGATAGCAGTAAGCAAAATCAAGTAGAAATACCTAAAATGAACTTTTGCAAACGGCCAATACCGGACCACCCTAGAAATGACCAACAGACAGTGAGCGGGCGATAGTCCGCCAATGGAACGTCGGTGTCGACTGTGGTGTTAGCTCTCACCGTACCCTCACCACCGTGCTCTGACGTCCGAGTGATGGCGTTCCCTTGAAGGGAGGGCAATGCTGGTGCAGGAGGGCCTCAAAGCGTTGGTATTCCGAAACTAAAACCGCGCCGAACACTAGGCGTGCGTCCCTCAGTTCAGCGATGTTCGGCAGGCCGATATTACCGTTCCTGTGCCCTTGAACGTGGGCCTTGATTCGGCTAACTGGTGAGATGTCTTTGCCCCAGTAAACAGGGTACCAGTCAGGAAAGCCCGGCACTTGGGCTAGCCCGGTCTTGGGGGCTGCGGGCATGTGAGTCCAGATCCCGTACACGGCGGCAGCAGATTGCTGAATCGGGAACTCGCCCCCAATTTCAATAGCGCCGTACAGGCAGTCGTGAACTTTGAGACCGTGCTCTGCGGCGAATGATTTCAAGAACTTTGGAACGAGTGCGACTTCTGGCATGTGAAACCTAATCTTGAGTGATGGGTGGCCTTTGACGAGCTGAAGATACAGTCACTACATCCGCTTTGGTATGGCCGGAATCGTACCCCCACTTGATGGTAATACTGGTAGGGCGATCACCAGGCGCACCGCAGGGAGTCTGTTTTCGCCGCTGGCTGCACTCGGCCGTTAGGAGCCCATCCTGACGGGCTGCTATGGGTCGGAAGCGGGCAACCGAGAAGCCCGGCTGCCATCCCCGCAATTGCCTTCCGGCGAATTCCAGACGGCAGCCTCCGCCCTTTTCGGGGCGACACACAACAAGCGCAACGACGACGCCCGATGTGTCCGTGCAACAACACCTCCCCACCTGGAAATGGAGGCTTTGGGCCTCGCAACTCTGCCCAACGTCGAAAACGCGTCCCCGCGACAGGTACCGACGCTACCAAGCATGCGCATTTCGCCCAGCATCAACCCGGACCATCACTCGACGCAGCAAGCAGCGGCACCAGCACGTCGCTGATTGGTGTGGGAATCCCGTGAGCCTGCCCGCGTCGGGCAATGACGCCGTTGCGGATGTCCCATTCCAGGGGCCGGCCCGCTACGCGATCCGTCAGGATGGATGTTCCCATGTCGGCGGGCGCCGCTTGAAACTTGTGCAGAATTTCCTGCGGTACGTTGTCGCCCAGTTCGGCGCCCTCGGCGCGCGCCACGGCCAGGCACTCTTGCAGATACGCCAGGGCGAGCTTGGCGATGTCGGGCCGGGCGAACATCCCTGAACGCCGATGCGTCAGCGCCATGAGCCCTGCCACCGCGTTCTGCATCAGCTTGCGCCAGGCCTCGGATTTGAAGGTTGCGGTGATGTCGACGGCGCACCGGGTGTCGCGCAGCTTGTCGGCCACCACGCGGGATGCCGCCGTGTCCGGCAACGTCAGCCGCACATCGCCGCGCAAGCGCACTGAGCCATCGGGCTGCGCCTGGGCAGGAAACCACACCACAGCGGGAACGATCTTCGCGCGCGGGGCATGCGCGGCGATTTGCTCCAACTGCTCTACCCCGTTTTGCAGGACGCACACGACGGTCTCCGGCCCGCACAATGCCGCAAGCCATTCCGACGCGGATTCGACTTGTGTCGCCTTTACCGCGAGGAACACCAGCTCGACTGTGCGATCAATCTGGTCAGGATCAGTTCGCACCGGACCGGGAACGATGATGCGGCGATCGCCATCCAGAAGGGTCAGGCTATCGCGCGGCGAGCGTCCGCACAGCAATGGCGTACGGCCGGCCTCTTGCAGTGCGGCCGCAACCGTCGTTCCGATGGCGCCCGGCCCGATGATGGCGACGGTGGCTTGTGTGGTGGTTTCCATCCTGGTTGGCTCTTTGCGGAGCAAGCCGCAGCAAAACTCGGTTGTTCAATTCCAGCCCAAGCCGTTTGCGGCATTAAAGGGCGAGAGCATGTGACAACGTATTCTATTGGGCCTGCGTCAGTTGGAGCCGTTCACCCCTCAGGACTTTGATGCCAACGCCTGCGCCAACGCCGCTTTTGCGCGTTCCGCCGCCTGCGCATCGCCCTGTTCCGCCAGCACCTGCGTCAGCTGACGCATCTGGCCGGCGCTTAATCCCACGCGCATGCTGGCCCGCACATGCGCCAGCAATTGCGGCTCTGCGCCGGGCGTCGCCGCCAGCGCGCCGACGGTCGCCAGCTCCCGGCTTTGCCAATCCAGGTTGTCGCGTTCGAAGATGTCGCCGAACAGATGCGCTTGCAGGAACTGGTTGATGACGGGCGCAAAGTCGAACAACGGGCCTTGTACCGGCGCGCCGGAGATCTTCGTCTGATTGGCCTTGCCGGCCGCCAACAATGCATCGCCGGTGGCGACGGCGCGGCTGGGTTCTAAGCCGATCGGGTCTTGCATGCCGCGCTGCTTGCGGGCGTCCACGACTTTCATTAGTTCAGACAGCGCATTCAGGCTGCGCGGAAAGCCCGTGTACGCGTAAAGCTGAACCAGAATTTCCTTGGATTCGTTTATGGTCAGGCCGGCGTCAAGCCCGGCGTTCAAGGCAGCATTCAGGCGGGGCATGTCGCTAGTGGCCATGAATGCGGCAATAGGCGGAATCGCCTGTTGCCGTGCGTTCAAGGTGTCGGAGGTGTCGGCCGTTGCATTCGTCGACGCGGCGGCACCGGCGGCCGATGCCGCGGCGGCCGATGCCGCGGCGGCCGACGTACCAGCAGCCGCATCCCCCGATTTCGCGAGGGATTCGGCCGGCATCATGCCCGACATCAAGAACGACGCGCACAGCGCACTGAGGGATTTCTTCATTTCGGGCTTCGCTCCGGCTTGGCGTGACTGAAGCTGAAATGGTACGGGCCTAGGGCTGTTGGATTAAGCCCCCTATTCCGCATTCACTCGTGAAATCGATTCATCAATGTCCGCCCCGCTCTGCCTGCGCCCCACGCTGCCCTAACGCCGAACCCGCAACGCTTCAATCACCAACGCCATGGCCGGCGCCATCTGGCGGCGGCTGGCGTAGTAAAGGTGATATCCCGGCAGCCGCGGCCACCAGTCTTGCAGAATCGGAATCAGGCGGCCGCTTTCAAGATGCGGCGCGGCCAGATCTTCGGGCACATACGCCAGCCCCTGCCCATCCAACGCCGCTTGCAGCATCAGGAACGTGTTGTTGAAAATCGCCTGCCCTTGCACGCGAACGGCCAACGACTTCTTGCCCTTTTCGAAGTCCCAGGCGTACAGGCCGCCATGCGTCGGCAAGCGCAGATTGATGCACGGATAGCGGGTCAGGTCGTTGGGCGTTGAGGGCAGCGGCTGCGAACCCAGGCAATCGGGTGACGCCACCACCGCCATGCGCAGATCCGGCCCGATGCGCACGGCGATCATGTCCTTGTCTACGATATCGCCCACGCGCACGCCGGCGTCGAAATTCTGTTCGACGATATTGGTCAACGCGTAATCCACGTTCAACTCCACACGCACGTCCGGGTACGCGCGCAGCAGTTCGCGCAACTTGGGCCACAGCACCGTGGCGATGGCGTGGTCGTTGGCGGTGATGCGCACGGTGCCAGCGGGTTTGTCTTGCGCCGAGCGCAACGCGGCCAGCTCGGCGTCCAGCTCGCTGAACATCGGTGACAAGGTGCTCAACAGGCGCGCGCCGGCTTCGGTTAGAGACACACTGCGAGTCGTGCGCGTCAGCAGACGCACGCCCAGACGGGCTTCCAGCGTGGTCATGGTGTGGCTTAGCGCCGACCGCGACACATTCAGCTGAGCGGCCGCGCGCGTAAAGCTGCGCGCCTGCGCCACGGCGACAAACGCGCGCAAGTCGTTGAGGTTTTCCGTGGCCATTGGTGAATTCCATGCATAGGTGTATGCGGATTTTGCCATCTTATCGCCCAATGGTTGGCTCCCTATACTCATTTCAACGACGGACCTGCCTGCATAAGCGCTGCGGCCCCGGTCCCTTCCCCACCGCCTTCGATTGGACGCCCACCCATCATGAAACCCCTAGCCGCTGCCGCCGTTTCCCTATCGCTTGCCGTCTCTGCAGCGTCCGCCAAAGAAGATGGCGCGTTGATTACCGTCACCCCCATTGGCACGCAGCCGTCCGCGCAGGGCTCGGCGGACTACTTCACCGGTTCTGTCCGTGTCGATTCGTTGTTCAACCGGCCTGCGCCTGCCCGAGTCGGTGGCGGCACGGTCACGTTTGAACCCGGAGCACGTACCGCGTGGCATACGCATCCGCTGGGTCAGACCTTGATCGTGACTGCGGGCGCCGGACTGGTGCAGGAATGGGACGGCCCGGTACGCGAGATCCGCCCGGGTGATGTGGTCTGGATTCCGCCGCAGGTCAAACACTGGCATGGCGCGGCGCCGGCTACGGGGATGACGCATATCGCGATTGCCGAAGCGCTGGATGGCAAGGCGGTCGACTGGATGGAAAAAGTCAGCGACGCGCAGTACGCGGTGCGCTAAACGGAATAGCGGCGGGATGGGGCCGCCACCCTGAAAGCGCCGTCCCCTATCCCCTATCCCCTATCCCCTATCCCCTATCCCCTATCCCCTATCCGCTAAATCCCAACTGCCGCGACAGCTCCGCCGCGCACGCCAGCAACGCGCGCGGCACGTCGCCATCCCAGTCCGGCGGCAGGCGCGCCGCTTCGCAGGTGGTGGATAGCGCCAGTACCATGTCGCCATTGGCGTCGAACACCGGCGCCGAAAACGCATTGACCGTGACCTTGTGCCGCGGCGATGGCGCGCTGCCGACCACGCGCGCCAAGCCATGAACGCGGGCGTCTTCCACGCGTTGCGCGAAATTGCCGGTGTCGGGGTGGCCTTCTGCCGCGCGGGCATCCAGCTCGTGCGCGATCACGGATTGCACGACTTCTGGCGGCATGAACGCCGCGAACACCGCGCCGGTCGCCGATTGCGTCAGGCTGACGACGACGCCTGTCTGCAAGTAAGGGCTGACGGGCGTGGGCGACGGTTCCCATCGGATGATGGTGGCGCCCTGGTTGCCCCACACCGCCAGGCCAACGGTACGTTGGCCGATCCGCTGGCAAATCTCGGGCAATGCCGCCGTGGCGTATCGCACCGCGCGCAAGGCGGATAGCCCGGAGCCCGGCTCCGCTGCGGTGCCAGACGCTTCGCCCAAGTCATGCGCAAAGGTCAGCCGATAGGCGCCATCGCCAAACGCCAATGGCCGCTGGCCGGCGCGATGCAGGTTGTGAACCTGGCCCAGGTAGATGACATGGTCGCCACCCGGGTACGCCGCAATTTTTTCGCATTCCAGATAAGCGGCGCAGTCGTCAAGAATGGGGACGCCGCCTTCGCCTGCGCGATAGCCCACGCCTTCGAATTTGTCGCCGCCGGATTTGGCGAAGCGGTTTGATACCGGCACCTGATGGTCGGCCAGAATGTTGACGACAAAGCGTGGCGCGTCACGAAAGGCGGGATAGCTGCTGGATTTCAGCGACTGGCTCCACAGGATCAGCGGCGGGTCCAGCGATACCGAGCTGAAGGAGTTGGCGGTGACGCCAAAGGGGCGGCCCTCGGCGTCCAGCGTGGTCACCACCGTGACGCCGGTGGTAAAGGCGCCCAGCGTGCGGCGCAATTCGCGGGAATCAAACGTGTTCATGCCCTGCCCTCCTTGCTTTTCCGATAGTCGATCAATTGCGCGACCGAAATGATGCACAGCGCGTGATGCAGTGCGAAGCGGACGAGGTCGTCGCGCCGCGCCATACCGCCGTCGTCGCGGACAATTTCACACAGCACGCCGCAGCGGTTTCTGCCTGCCAGTTGCGCCAGGTCTACGGCGGCTTCGGTGTGGCCCGGGCGTTCCAGCACCCCGCCGCGGCGTGCGCGCAGCGGAAAGATGTGGCCGGGGCGCACGAAGTCTTCGGCGCGGGATGCCGGGTCGGCCAGCGCGCGCAAGGTGGCTGCGCGGTCGGCGGCGGAGATGCCCGTGGATATGCCGTGACGCAAGTCCACGCTGACAGTAAATGCAGTCTGAAAGGATTCGGCGTTGTCCTGCACCATCAGCGGCAGCGCCAGGCGGTCGAGCGCCGCGCCTGGCATCGCCACGCAGATCAATCCGCTTGTGTGACGCCGCATGAAAGCCAGCGCCTGCGGCGTCATGGCGTCGGCGGCCATGATCAGGTCGCCCTCGTTTTCCCGGCCCTCGTCGTCCACGACGATGACGAATTCACCGCGCGCAATGGCGGCGATGGCGCCTTCTACCGAATCCAATGCGCGCTCTGGCCGGTCGGCCGTAACGTTGCGCAGATCTGCCCGCAGAACCTCCATGGTCCCTCTCCTTCTGACTGAACAAGCGCAGTCTAGGAGCGGCTACCGGCGGCCACAATTTGCGGAAGTGAATTGACTTATAACGATCGCGAATAAATTTCTAGCCCAGCGCTTCCAGGCGTTCGCGGAAATGCTGGCGCAGGTAGGCGCGAAAATTCTGCGCCGCCGCGCTGAGCTCGGCCTTGCTGCGCACGACGCTGCCGTAACGGCGCGAGGCGTCCAGGTCTTGCACCTGCACGGTAGTGCGCGTGCGGCGCGCGTTGTTCTGCGCCATGGAACGCGGCAGGAAGGTGATGCCGTTGCCGGCGTCGATCATGCCCAGCAGCACCGGCAGCGTCGAGATGATTTCCGGGTTGAAGGCCAGGTTGCGCCGCCCGAACTCGTCGGCCAGGCGCTTGCGCAGCGCCGCGTACCGGTCCAGGAACATCAGGGGATGGTGGCGCACCATGTCCAGCGTGACGACGCCCGCGTCGGCCAGCGGGTGGTTGGCGGGTACGACCAGCAGCATGTCTTCTTCGGCCAGCAACTGAAAGCGCAGCCCGCGCGGCGTGCCGTCCAGCGCGGCCACGCCCATATCGGCCTTGCCGTCGACCACGCTGCGCACGACTTGTTCGTAAGGCAGATCGCGCAGCACGACGCGCACGTCGGGATAGCGTTCCTGATAGGCGTGGATGATTGCGGGCATGACGGTGGCGGAAATCATCGGAGTGACGGCCACCGTGACGCGGTTGCGCTCGCTTTCGGCAGCGCTTTGGAAACGCGACAGCGCCGCGCGCAACCCGGACACCGCCTGCTCGGCCGCATCACGCAGGAACAGACCGTCTTCGGTGGGCTCCACATGGCGGGTCGTGCGCAGCAGCAGCTTCACGCGCAGCTTGTCTTCCAGGCGTTTGACGCGGTTGGTCACCGCCGGCTGAGACAGGTGCAGCTTGCGCGCGGCGACGCTGAAACTGCCCTCTTGCACCACCCATAGAAACGTTTCGAGCTCGTCGAGTTCGATCCGGGTCAGCGAGGGGCGGTCCGACGATTTATTCATGGTGGTTATAAAAGTATCACGCTAGGGAAATTGTGTGGGTGGCGGCGCGACGTCAATACTTCCTGACAGTTTTCGAACCCTGCCGATGGATCAAACATGACACCCAAGACGCCCCGCCAGATGACTCTCGTCGCCTTCCTGCAAGCCCAAAACTGCTCGAACTATGTGGGCTCGTGGCGACATCCGTCAAGCATGAACGACTACCTGTCGCCGGAATACTACCAACGCATCGCCCGCACGCTGGAAGACGGAAAATTCGATATGGCGTTCTTCGACGACCGCCTGGCGATGCCCGATATCTACGGCGCCAGCCACCGCGAAACCGTGGCCCATGGCGTGCGCGCCATCAAGCTGGAACCCACGTCGGTGCTGATGGCGATGGCCATGGTGACGTCGCGCCTGGGCCTGGGCGCCACCTACTCCACCACCTATTACGAACCGTTCCATGTGGCGCGCCTGTTCGCCACGCTGGACCTGATGACCAAGGGCCGCGTGGCCTGGAACGTGGTCACGTCCATGAATGATTCGGAAGCGGCGAACTTCGGCCACTCCGAACACCTGGAACACGATCTGCGCTATGACCGCGCCGACGAATTCATGGAGGTGGTGATGGGCCACTGGGACACTTGGGCCGAAGGCGCCATCGTGGCCGACAAGGAAGCCGACCATTTCGCCGACCCCGATTTGGTGCGCCGCCTGGACCACGCAGGCCGCTTCTTTCAATCTCGCGGGCCGCTGACCGTGCCCCGTTCCGCCCAAGGGCATCCCGTGGTGCTGCAAGCCGGGCAAAGCGGACGCGGGCTGGCGTTTGCCGCCCGCTGGGCCGAAGTGGTGTTCGCCAAGTACCCCACGCTGGACAACGGCAAGAAGCAATACAAGGCCTTGAAGGATGGCGTGGAAAGCGCGGGCCGCGACCCCGGCAGCGTAAAGATCTGCCCCGAGCTGAAGATCATCGTGGCCGACACGCAGGCGCAGGCTGAAGAACAGCGGGATCTGGTGGCCAGCCTGTCGCGCCCCATCGATGGCCTGACCATGATCGGGGAAACCCTGAACATCGATTTTTCCGGCCGCCCCTACGAACAGCCGTTCACAGACGAAGAGCTGGCGGCGGTGTCGTGGCAAAGCCTGCGCGACAAGGTCGTGCAAGTCAGCGGCAAGCGCAACCCATCCGTGAAGGACTTTGTTGAAGCTTCGGGGCGCGGCACGCTGAACGACGGGCCGGTGTTCTGCGGCACCGGCAAACAAGTCGCCGACCAGATGGAGGAATGGTTCAACACCGCCTGCGACGGCTTCGTGCTGTCGGCCACATCCGTGCCCGGCACCTATGAAGACATCGTGCGTCTGGTGGTGCCCGAGCTGCAAAAGCGGGGTCTCTTCCGCAAGGAATATGGCGATGCCACGCTGCGCGGCACGCTGGGCCTGACGGTTCCCCGCGCCGGCGATTGGCGCGCTGCCCGTTGAGCGCCCGGCCATGACGACACCCCCCGTACGCATGATGTCGGCAAGCGGCATCCTGGGTTATGGCTTTCCTGAAGCCTCGCTGGCCGCGGCATTGCGGCTCAAACCTCACATGATCGGCGTGGACGGCGGCAGCAGCGACCCCGGCCCGCATTACCTGGGTTCTGGCAAGACGCTGAATTCCCGGATGGCCATGAAGCGCGACCTGTCGCTGCTGCTGCGTGGCGCCATCGCCAACGGCATTCCGCTGATGGTGGGCACCTGCGGCGGCGCAGGCGGCGCACCCCATCTGGAAGCCTGCGCCGACATCATCCGCGACATTGCCGCTGAACACGGGCTGCATTTCAAGATGGCGCTGATCCATGCCGAGCAGGACAAGGGCTGGCTCATCGAGCAACTGCGCGCCGGCCGCGTCGAGCCCTTGGACAACGCCCCGGCGCTGACTGCGGGCGCCATCGACAACGCCGTGCGCATCGTGGGCATGATGGGCCCGGAGCCGTATCTGCAAGCCTTGAAGGCGGGTGCGCAGGTGATTCTAGGCGGACGCGGCACCGACCCCGCGCCCTGGGCCGCGCTTGCCATGCATCACGGCCTGCCGCCCGCGCCCGCGTGGTACGCCGGCAAGATGCTGGAATGCGCGTGCAACGCCGCCATACCGAAGAAGCACGATTGCCTGATGGTGACGGTGGGTGAAGACTATGTTGAAGCCGAACCGCTGAATCCCGAGCTGCGTTGCACGCCGCTGTCGGTTGCGGTGCAGGCGCTGCACGAAACCGCCAGCCCCGTGTTGCGCCACGAACCCGGCGGCGTGGCGGACGCCAGCGCGTGCCGCCTGGATGCAATAAGCGACCGCCGCGTGCGTATCACCGGCATGCAATGGCATCCGGCGCCGTACACGGTGAAGCTGGAAGGCGCACGGCTGGCGGGCTATAGCGCCATCGCGTTTGCCGCCACGCGCGACCCCGGCCTGATCGGGCAGATCGACAGCTTTTTGGCGTTCGTTCGCGAATCCACCGCCACCAAGGTGCAGGCGCTGGGCATCGACCCGGCGGGCTATCAGCTGGTGCTGCGCCATTACGGGCGCGATGGCGTGATGGGGCAATGGGAGCCCGACGCCGGCACCACGCCGCAGGAGGTCGCCATCATCGCCGAGGTGGTGGCGCCCACGCAGGAAGTGGCCAACGCTGCCCTGTCGCTCGCCCGCGTGACGCTGCTGCATTCGGACTTTCCGGGCCGCATGTGCCGCGAGGGCAACATGGCGTTCCCGTTTTCGCCGTCGGATATCGAACGCGGCGCGATCTACGAATTCATGTTGCAGCACGTCGTCCGCGTGGACGATCCGCTGGCCATGTTCCCCATCGAATACGAAGAGGTCTAGCGCCATGATCAAGCTGAAACACATCGCTCGCGCCTGCAAGAGCAAGAACGCCGGGCCCTTCCACATCACGCTGGACATCATGTTCGACAAGCCGGCGCTGTTCGAAGCCGTGCGCGCCACCGGCGTGATCAATGCAGAGCTGATCGCCGAGCTGTATCACGTGCGCCCCGAAGACGTGCTGTTCACCGAGTACGCCCCGGCGCTGGCCTGGAAAGCCACTTTGCGCCGCCGTATCCCGTCGGGTGCGGTGGGCGACACGGACGTGTATGGCGCGCAGCAACATGCGCCGTTGCTGGATATTGAAGTGCCTTTGGACATCGCAGCATAGCGAGGCCGGCCGGGGCGAGCGCGCCCCGGTTTCCACGAAGAACCAAGCAATGCCGCCAGGCAATGCACCAATAAGTGCCCCCAAGGAGACAACCATGAAAAAAAGCCTGTTGCTGTCCGCCCTGCTGCTTGCGCCCGGCCTTGTGCCTGGCGTATCGCAGGCCCAGGAAACCCTGAAAGTTGGTGCGCTGGTCACGCTGTCTGGCGCTGGCGCCGCGTGGGGCCAGGCCATGCTGTACGCGGCCGAGCTGGCCGCCGATGACGTCAACGCCAAAGGCGGGCTGGAGGTCGGGGGCAAGCGCTACAAGGTGCAGATCATTCCGTATGACGACAAGTACCAGTCCAACGACGCCGTCACGGCCGCCAACCGGCTGATCTCGGACGACAAGGTCAAGTACATCATCGGCCCTACCGGTTCCGCGCCCGCACTGGCCGTGGCGCCGCTGACCGAACGCGAGAAGGTCATCACGATGACGCTGGGCTTCACCGCCAAAGCCTTGAGCCCAGAAAAGCCGTTTTCGTTCCGCCCCAACCTGACGACCGAGGAAACGTCCTACCCATCGATCGAATGGATGGTCAAGGAATACAAGCTGAAGAAGGTGGGCGCGCTGTTCCCCAACGATGAATCGGGCCAGCAGATTTCGCGCGACTTGGAAAAGGCCTACGAGAAAGCCGGCTCGCAGATGTCGTCCAAGGAATTCTTCGAACGCCAGCGGGTGGACATGGTGCCGCTCTTGACGCGCATGCTGGCGTCCGGCATTGACGCGATCGAGCTGGATGGCAATTCCCCGGCGACTGCCGGCCTGATCGTGCGCCAGGCGCGCGAACTGGGCTTCAAGGGCCGCATCGTGCGTAACGGCGGCCCGGCCACGCCGGAGATCGTCGCGGTAGCCGGCAAGCCGGCCACCGAAGGCATGCTGGTGGGTTCCCTGACCGATCCGGACAGCAAGGCGGTGTCGGACTACGCGCAGCGCTATCAGGACAAGTACAAGAAAAAGATGAACGGCTTCAGCCCCGCTTTCTACGACGCCACGCACATGCTGTTCGCGGCGATGCAGTCGGCAGGCACGGTGGCCGATTCCGACAAGGTGCGCACGGCGCTTGAACAGCTGAAAGACTACCCCGGCATCCAGGGCAAGTTGAACTGGGGCGGCAAGGCGCGCTACGGCATCGACCACCAGGTGGAAGCGCCCTTCTTCATCTCCGAGGTCAAGGACGGGCAGGAAGTGATCCGCGCGCGTTGCTCGGTCAAGGTTTGCGAAACCATCAACCGGTAGGCAGCCATGAGCGTATCCACCCTACTTGCCCAGGCGCTGGTCAACGGCGTCATCATCGGCCTGCTGTATCTATTGATGGCGGTGGGCTTCACGCTGGTGTTTGGCGTCATGCGCATCGTGAACTTCGCCCATGGCGAGTTCTACATGCTGGGCGCCTTCTCCGCTTATCTGCTGGTATCGCACTATCAGATGCCCTTCATCGCCGCCGTCGGCCTGGCCTTTGTCATCGCCCTGGTGCTGGGTTGGATGATCGAAGAACTGGTGCTGAAACCGTTCCGGCACGACGAGCTGAACGGCATGATCGCCACCATTGGTCTGGCCATGATCTTGCAGGCCGGCGCCTTGATGCTGTACGGCCCCGACCCGCAATTCATGCCTTCGGTTGCCGACGGCATCCTGACGATTGGCGGCGTGGTGCTGCCCATGTCGCGGCTGTATGTGGTGGCCTTCTCGGTGGCGGTGCTGGTGGCGCTATACGTATTCCTGGGCCATAGCCGCAACGGCCGGGCGCTGCGCGCCGTGGTGCAGGACATGGAAATCGCCACCGCCCAGGGCATCCGGGCGCGGCTGATCTATCCGCTGGGCTTCGGCATCGGGGTGGGGTTGGCCGCGATTGCCGGCGCGCTGATGGCGCCGCTGTTCTCGGTGTCGCCGTTCATCGGGGCCACGCCGCTGCTCAAGGCGTTTGTCGTCGTCATCCTGGGCGGGCTGGGCAGCATTCCTGGCGCGGCGCTGGCCAGCCTGCTGCTTGGCGTGACCGAGAGCGTGGCCAGCACCTTCATGAACAACAGCATTGCCGAGATCCTGATCCTGGTGCTGGTGATGCTTGTCCTGGTCTTGCGCCCGTCGGGGTTGCTGGGCCGGGCGGAGGCCTGACATGAACCATACCAAAGCACTGCGTTCTCTAGCGGTGACGCCGCCGCGCCGCGCGTTGCGGCCCAGCAGCATCGCCGGATTGATGGCGCTAGCCGCCCTGGCCGTCTTGCCGCTGGCCTTGAACGACGCGTTCTACCTGCATCTGGCCATCTTCATCTGCCTGAACGCCATCCAGGTCAGCGGCTTGTCGCTGCTGGCGCGCACAGGACAGGTCTCGCTGTGCCACGGCGCGTTTGCGGGCATCGGCGCTTACGCGTCGGTGGCCGTGGTGATGGGCGCGGGCCTACCGTTTGCCGCTGGCTTGCTGGTCGCGGTGGTGGCCAGCGCGGCGTTCGCCTGGCTGCTGGGCGCGATCGTGCTGCGCCTGCGCGGCGTGTACTTCGTGCTGGTGACCTTTGCGTTCGGCGAACTGGTGCGGCTATGCCTGCTGGAAGGCGACACGGTCACGGGCGGCGCAAACGGCATCACAGGCATTCCGCCCGCGGCGCTGTTCGGCTACGTGTTTTCAACCAAGGCGTCGTTCTATTGCCTGGCCGTCGTCATCACTGCCGCCGTGTTCTTCCTGCTGCATCGGCTCTACCGCTCACCTGCCGGCCATGCCGTTGATGCGGTCGGTGAAAACGCGAACCTGGCGGAAGCCAGTGGCCTGGGCGTGCGCGGCACGCAGACGTTTGCGTTCACGCTGGGCAGCGCGCTGGCCGGGTTGGGTGGCGCGTTGACGGCGCATTACCTGGGCTACGTGTCGCCCGAGTCGTTCAACATGCACTTGTCGGTGGCGCTGATCATCATGATGGTCGTAGGCGGGCGCGCCTATCTGTTCGGCCCGCTTGTGGGCGCCCTGGTCATGACGCCGCTGCCCGAGCTGTTCCGGGGCGCGGTGGAAACGCAGAACATTTTCTATGGCGCGGCCCTGATCCTGATGTTGCGCTTTCTGCCTCAAGGCTTAAGCAGCCTGGGACGCCGCGTGGGAGACAAGCGATGAACGCGCTATTGCAGGTGGACGGGTTGTCGAAGCAATTCGGCGGATTGAAGGCTGTGTCGGGTTTGAGCTTTTCGGTGGCGCGTGACGAAGTGGTCGGCCTGATCGGCCCCAACGGCGCGGGCAAAAGCACCGCCTTCAACCTGATCACGGGCACCATCCGGCCCAGCGCGGGCAAGGTGCGGCTGGATGGCCGCGACATCACGGGCATGTCGCCGAGCCGCGTCGTGCGGCATGGGCTGGCGCGCACGTTTCAATCCGCGTCGGTCTATCCGGGCGCAACGGTGGCCGAGAACATTCATCGCGGCGCCTTGGCCACCCTGCCCGGCTCAATCTGGACGCACGGCATCAACACGGCGGCGCAACGCGAGGGTCTTGCGCGCATCCACCGTGAAGTGGACGACGTGCTGGAACTGACCGGGCTTGGCCCTTTCCGCGATGTACAGGCGGGCGGGCTGGCCTATGGGCACCAGAAGAAACTGGGCGTGGCCATCGGCATCGCGACGCGTCCCAGCGTCTTGCTGCTGGACGAACCCGCGGCCGGCCTGAACGGCGAGGAATGCGCCGAGTTCGGCCGCCTGCTCAAACGCCTGCAACACGAACGCCACTTGTCCCTGCTGCTGGTGGAACACCATATGGCGCTGGTCATGGAGCTGTGCCAGCGCATCGTCGTGCTGGTGCAAGGCGAAAAGGTGGCCGAAGGCACGCCGGACGCCATCCGCCAAGACCCCGCCGTCATCGAAGCCTATTTGGGAGCCCCCGACTATGCCCACTCTTGAAGCGCGGCAATTGGCCGTCAGCTACGGCCCGCTGACGGCCGTGCACGACGTGTCGTTCACCGTGGAAAACGGCCAGATCCTGGCCTTGGTCGGCTCCAACGGCGCAGGAAAAAGCTCCACGCTGAAAGCGCTGATGGGCTTGAAGCCGCTGACGCGCGGCACGTTGCATTGGGACGGCCAGGCCATCACCACCCTGCCCGCCGCCGCCCGCGTGCGTAATGGCATCGCGTTGTCACCGGAAGGCCGGCGGCTGTTTCCCCGGATGTCGGTGCTGGAAAACCTGCAAGTCGGCGCCCATACCGTGGGCAGCGCCACCACGCGCCGCCGCACGATGGACCAGGTGTACACGCTGTTTCCGCGCGTGGCCGAACGGCGCGCGCAGATGGCAGGGTCGCTGTCGGGCGGCGAACAGCAGATGGTGGCGATCAGCCGCGCGCTGATGGCGCAGCCGCGCTTGCTGATGCTGGACGAACCCACGCTGGGGCTGGCGCCGAAGGTCATCGCGGAAATTGCGCAGGCCATTCTGACGCTGAACCGCGAGGGCGGGCTGTCGATCATTCTGGTTGAGCAGAATGCCCGGCTGGCTCTGCGTTTGTCGCATCACGCCTGCGTGCTGGAGCAAGGCAAGGTGGTGCGCACCGGCACGGGCGAGGCCCTGCTGCAAGACGACTTCATTCAGGAATCTTACCTAGGCGCCGAGACCCGACATGACTGAACACGCCCTTCCCGAATACGAGGTGTACGCGTTGCGCTTTGCCAGCATGACGCGGCGGCAGACCGAGAACTTCATCTTTCGCGACGAGCACGATGGCGTCGTCGAGATGGACTTCTTTGTCTGGCTGATCCGCCACGGCAAGACGGCCATTCTGGTGGACACCGGCTTCGGTGAACGCAGCGCCACGGCGCGCAAGCGGCCGCTGGAATGCTGCCCCATCGACGCGCTGCGCCATCTGGACGTAGACCCGAGCGCGATCCGCGACGTGGTGCTGACGCATCTGCACTGGGACCACGCGGGCAATCTGGACAAGCTGCCCAACGCCACCTTTCACGTGCAAGATGCCGAGATGTCGTTTGCCACGGGCCGCTGCATGTGCGAGCCGGTGCTGCGCCGCGCCTTTGCCGTGGAAGATGTGTGCGACGTGGTGCGGCGCGTGTATGAAGAACGCGTGTGCTTTCATGACGGCGACGATGCGCTTGCGCCCGGCGTGGAGCTGCTGCACGTGGGCGGCCACACCAAGGGCTTGCAAGCGGTGCGCGTGCATACGGCGCGCGGCTGGGTGGTGCTGGCCTCCGACGCCGCACACTACTACGCCAACATGACGCGCCGCATCCCCTTCCCCGTGGTGATAGACGTGGAGCAGATGCTGGCGGGCCACGCCCGCTTGCTCAAATGCGCCACCACGCCCGACCACTTCGTGCCGGGGCATGACCCGCTGGTGCTGGCGCGCTATCCTCACGTCGAAGGCGTGCCCGTGCCCATCGCCTGCCTGCACCGCGAACCGGCTCCCTTGCGTTGAACTTCCGATTCAGGAACCTCACGACCATGCACCACGCTTCAACTCTGACGCCGCCGTCGGCCAACCCTGCCCAGGCGCTGGCCCGGTTTGCGCACGCGCTCACCCCCGCTGCCTTGCCCCAAGCCGTACGCGACAAGTCCACCCAACACATTCTGGACGCCATCGGCCTGGCTTTCGCGTCCAACACGTTTCCCTTTGCAGGCCCCGCGCTGGCGGGCATCCGTGCGGCCGGCGCGCCCGGAGAGGCAACGGTCGTCGGCGCCAACATGGCGCTAGCCCCGCGCGACGCTGCGCTGGCCAACGGGTACTTGATGCACGGCCTGGATTTTGACGATACGCACCCCGCCGCCATCGTCCACCCCACCGTCGCCTGCCTGCCCGCCGCATTGGCCATCGGCCAGGCCACCGACGCGCGCTGGGGCGATGTGCTGGCCGCCTACGCCGCCGGCATGGAAACCGCCATCCGGCTGGGCCGCGCGGTCAAGGGCGGCTTTCACCACGTGGGGTTTCACGCGACGGGCGTGGTGTCGCACTTTAGTTCGGCGGTGGTCGCCGGAAAGTTGCTGGGCCTGACCGTGCCGCAATTGGTGGCCGCCCAAGGCATCACCGCCAGCACCGCGTCCGGCGTGCAGGTGTTTCTGGAAACCGGCGCGTGGACGAAACGCATGCACCCGGGCTGGGGCGCCATGGCCGGCATCACCGCCGCGCACATGGCGGGCGCGGGCTTTCACGGCCCCGACCGGCCCTATGAAGGCAAGTTCGGTTTCTTCGACGCGTACCTGCAAGCGCGCGCGGCCGAGGTCGATGCCGACTCCATCGCGCAAGATCTGGGCCAACACTGGACGTTGCTGGAAACTGCGATCAAGCCGTATCCCGTATGCCACTTCATTCACGGCGCCGCCGAAGCCGCGCTGGCGTTGCGCGCCGATGTGGGGGACGTGGGCCAGATCACACGCATTGAATGCGAATTGCCTGCGCAAACCTTGCCCATCGTGGCCGAACCCCACGCGTCAAAAATCTTGCCGCGTTCCGACTACGAAGCCAAGTTCAGCGCGCAATTCGTCGTCGCCGCCTGCCTGCTGCGGGGCCGCTTCACGCAGGCAGAACTGGACGACGCCAGCCTGGCCGACCCCGCCATTCTTGCGCTGGCGGCCAAGGTGCAATGCGCGGTGCAGGCCGACACCGCGTTCCCCAAGTATTTCTCGGGCGCGCTGCGCGTGCATCTGAAGAACGGTTCGGTGTTGCACCGCCATGTGCCCATGAATCTGGGCAGCGGCGAACGCGCGCTCAGCCTGGACGACATCGCGGCCAAGTTTCGCGCCAACGCCGCATTGCGGCTGCCGGCCGACCGCGTTGAGACCATTCTGCAAGCGCTGCTGGCGGCCGATGACGATACGCCGGTACGTGAGCTGGCCCGTCTGCTGGGCTGACGGGTGGATGGGCGGATGGGTGGATGGGTGGATGGGCGGATGGGCGGATGGGCGGATGGGCGGATAGGGGCTATGCTGCGCCACATCCCACCGGGATGGGCTATGGCCCGTCTCGCCCCGAACCACGAGGCAAGCCGTCATGGACATGAAGCAGTTGCGTTACTTCGTCATGGTCGCCGAGGAGCTGAGTTTCAGCCGCGCCGCCGAAAAGCTCAATATGTCGCAGCCCCCGCTGTCCCTGCACATCAAGCTGCTAGAGGAAGAGCTGGGCGTGCAATTGCTGAACCGCACGCGCCGCGAGGTCAAGCTGACCGACGCCGGCGCCGTGTTCCTGCGCGAAAGCCGCTTGCTGCTGGGGCAGATGCGCACGGCGGTGGGCGCTGCCGTAAGGGCTGCGCAAAGCGATGCGGGCGTGTTGCGGCTGGGAGTGGCCACGTCTGCGCTCTTCAATGTGTTGCCGCGTTTTCTGGCGATGATCAAGGCCGCCTACCCCGGCGTGGAAGTGTCCGTTGCGGATATGCAATCGCATGATCAGGTGTCGGCCGTGACGCATGGGCAGATGGACATCGGCATCGTGCACGTGCGCCCCGACCGCAGCAAACTGATGCGCGTGCCGATTCTGCGCGAGCCGCTGGCCGTGGTGCTGCCCTTGGGACACCGCCTGGCCACGGGCGATTTCGCGTTGTCGGAACTGGCGGAAGAACCGATGGTTTCCTTGGCGCGCGAGAGCGGCCCGGCGGTGTTCGACGCCATCGTCGCGTCTTGCTACGAGGCCGGATTCAGCCCGTCGTTCAAGCACACCGCCCGCAATCCGCTGACCATTTTTCAGATGGTTCGGCTGGGGTTCGGCGTGGCGCTGGTGCCGCGCGCGTACGCGTCCAGCGCCTATCCCGGCGTGTGCTTTCGCGAACTGGCGGGCACCGCCGGCCAGGTGCGCATGGAAGCCATCTGGAGCGACAAGCATGCGTCTGACCTGACGCGGCGCATCGCCACGCAATTGCTGCCGCGTCTGGCCGAGCCCGATTAGCCGCGCCCGTCGATCAGCTTGACCGTCACCGGGTGGTAGTTCTGCGCATAGCCCGCATCGCGCGCCCGGCACATCAGGTCGTGCGCGTACTGGGCGATGTGCGGTTTGAAGTCGGCGCTATCGGCCAATGCCAGCGCCAGGCTCGCGTCCTTGATGGCGTAGGTCAGCGGAAAGGTCTTCTCGGGAAACTCATCCTTGGCCATCGACTTCATGCCGTGGTTGCGCAGCACGAAGCTGTCGGCGGACCCTTGCGACAAAAGTTCGAACAGCTTTTCGCCATCCATGCCGCTGCGCCGCCCGATCGTCAGCACTTCGGCCAGCGCGTTCACCGTCATGAACACCATCATGTTGTTCAGGATTTTCAGAATCTGGCCGCTGCCCGTGTCCCCACAATGCAGCACGTCCGAGCCCATGCATTCCAGCATGGGGCGCAAACGCGCAACGTCCGCTTCGCTTCCGCCCACGCTGATCATCAAGGTGCCGGCTACCGCGGCCTGCTTGGTGCGTGCCACCGGCGCGTCCACGAAGCCGATGCCGGCCTCGCGCAGCCGCGCCGCCAAGGCGCGGGTGCGCGCCACGTCGCTCGTGCTCATGTCCACGATCATGCCCGGCCGTTTGGGCGACGCCAGAATCTCGTCCACCACCGACTCCACCTGATCGATCGACGGCAGAGACAAGAACACAATGTCGGATTGACCGGCCACGTCAGCCACCGACGCCGCCGCCTGCCCGCCTTGCGCCACCACGCGCGCCACGGCATCGGCCGCGCGGTCATACACGTGCACGGGCTGGCCCGACTTGCGCGCCAGATTGATGCTCATGGGTTCGCCCATCACGCCCAGGCCAATAAAGCCCAAGTTCAGTTGTTCTTTCATCACTGCTCCTGTTTCGAATTGGGTAACGCGCCGCGCGGGATCAATCTGCCTTGATGCGGGCGGCGCTGATCAAGGTTTTGTATTTGCTGAATTCGCTAGAGGCGTACTGGCCGAACTCGTCGGGCGATGAGCCCACGGGCTGGAACGAAATCGACGCCAGCTTTTCGGCAACAACGGGGTCGCGCAACGCCAGGCGCACTTCTTTCTGCACCCGGTTGACGACGCTTTGCGGTGTGCCGGCGGGCGCCCACAAGCCGTACCAGCTGGGCATATCGAAACCGGGGAAACCGCTTTCGGCAACGGTAGGCAGGTCGGGCAGCGAGGCCAGGCGCTGGTCGCTGGTGACCGCCAACGCGCGCAGCCGGCCGCTTTGCACATGCGGGTAGGCGGACGCCATGGGTTCGATCATGGCGGAGACATGCCCGCCCATCAGATCCACCAGCGCAGGGCCGCCGCCCTTGTACGGAATCACCGGCATGTCGACTTTGGCTTCGACGTTGACCAATTCACACGCCAGATGGCCGGCCGCGCCAAACGCGGCGATGGCCCACTGCACTTCGCGCGGCCGCTTGCGGGCGTCGGCGATCAGGTCGGCCACCGTGCGGTACGGGCTGTCGGCCTTCACCACCAGCAATTGCGGCAACGCGCCGATTTCGGTGATGGGCACAAAATCATTGATGGCGTCGTAAGTGGCGGTGGTCAGCAACGAGGGGTTGGCCATCTGCAACGACGCGTTCAGCAGCAGCGTGTAGCCATCGGGCTTGGCTTGCTTGACGTGCTGCGCGCCGATCACGCTGCTGGCGCCGGGCCGGTTTTCGATGACGACCGGTTGGCCCAGCTGCTTTTCCAATTGCGGCGCCAGCGTGCGCGCCACGGTGTCCACCGACCCGCCAGGCGGAAACGGCACCACCAGCCGGATGGGGCCGGCCGGGTAGCCGCCCTGCCCCGTGTTGGCCAAAGCCGGCCCCATCAGCGCCAGCGCACACACCGCCGACAACAGCGAACGGCGTGACAGCCCGACGCGAAGACCGCGCGGGTCGCGTTGTTCTTTGTTCATGTCTCGTCCTTGGTTGCGGTGCGATCAGGTCCGGATGGCGAACGGGTCGCGCACGTCGTTGGAATAATCGATCATCACGTTGCGCGTGGTCAGGTATTCCTTTAAACCTGCCTCGCCGCGCTCGCGTCCAATGCCAGATTCCTTAAAGCCGCCAAATGGCGCCTGCGCGCCCAACGCGCGGTACGTGTTGACCCAGACCGTGCCGCTTTGCATGGCGCGCGACACGCGCAACGCCCGGTTCAGGTCGCGTGTCCACAGACCTGAGGCCAGGCCGTAGCGGCTGTCGTTGGCCATGCGGATGGCGTCGTCTTCGGTGTCAAACGGAATGATGGCCAGCACAGGGCCGAAGATTTCTTCCTGCGCCAGGTGGCTGGCGTTGTCGACGTCGGCAAAGATGGTCGGTTCGATGAAGTAGCCGCTTTCCAGACCGGGGCCGCGTGCGCGTCCGCCACCGCACACCAGGCGTGCGCCTGCGCTTCTTGCCGTTTCGATGGCGTCCAGGATGCGGCGGAATTGCGGCTCGTTGGCCACCGTACCCATTTCGGTTTCCGGGTTGGCCGGGTCGCCCAGCCGGATGCGGCCGGCGCGTTCGGTCAGGCGTGCAACCACTTCGTCATACACGCCGCGCTGCACCAGCAAGCGCGAACCGGCCACGCAGGTTTGGCCCGTCGCGCCGAAGATGCCGGCCAAGGCGCCGACGACCGCTCGTTCCAGGTCGGCGTCGTCAAAGATGATGTTGGGGGATTTGCCGCCCAGTTCCAGCTTCACGGGAACCAGCCGGCGCCCGGCCATGGCGGCGATTTCGCGGCCCACTTGCGGGCTGCCGGTGAAGCTGACGAGCGCCACGCCCGGGTCTTCGACAAGAGCCCGGCCGGTACGTGCGCCGCCTGTCACCACATTGAAGACGCCCGGGGGAAAGCCCGCTTCCTCGACCAGCGCCGCAAATTCCAGCGTGGATGCCGACGCATGCTCAGACGGTTTGACGACCACGCAATTGCCCGCAGCCAATGCCGGCGCGAGCTTATTGGCCAGCAACGCTAACGGCGAATTCCACGCGGTGATCAAGGCCACCACGCCGTAGGGTTCCAGCGAGACATAGTCCAGCGTGTTGGGCTGGTCCAGCGGCACATGCTGGCCGAACAGCTTGTCGGCATAGCCTGCGAAGTAGCGCAGCTGGCGGCCTACCCACAGCATCTGCGGCCGGGTTTCGCGAACGATTTTGCCGTTGTCGCGGCTTTCGATCGCCGACATGCGGTCGGCCGACGCTTCGATCAGCCCCGCCAGCTTGTGCATCAATGCGGCGCGTTTCACGCCCGGCGTATCGCGCCAGACGGTCTGAAAGCAGCGGTTGGCGGCGGCCACCGCCTGGGCGACGTCTTCCGGACCGGCATCCGAAATTTCGGCCCAGACTTCGCCCGTATAGGGGTTGGTGCTTTGCAGCATCCGCCCGTCGGCGGCAGGCACGCGACGGCCGTCCACGACCAACTGATAACGCTGTATCACGCTTGTCTCCTTGATGTTTTACGTCGGCGTCTGGTGCGCCGCGTCCCCGGCTAAGGGGGCAAAAGGAGTATGGAAGGCGTGCGTGCTTCTCGTCTAATACTGTTTTAAGACTTCTGTTATTTCGAACTGGCGATTACGGCGGCGGCTCGGAGGGTGAGCGCCGCCGCGTAGGCGATAGGGCCGTTGGCGGCGGCCCGCTTTTGCTCAGTCAATACGCCCAATCGACGCGCCCGCTGCCACCGCCTGCCCCGGCGCGGCTTCGTGCTTGAGCACGCCGTCGCGATGGGCCAGCACCTGCATTTCCATCTTCATGGCTTCCATCGTGGCGATCAGCTCGCCTTGCTTGACGGTGGCGCCGTCGCCGGCTTTCCAGGCCTGGATGGTGCCGGCAATGGGGGCCGCCACGCTTTGCGCGCTGGCCGTGGCCGCCGCATTGCCAACCGCACTGTCGCCCGCTGCCGCTGCGCCCGCCGATTGCAGACCGCGCAGCAACTCGGCCGGAAGCCCGAGCGACACGCGCTTGCCGTCAATCTCCACCGCCGTGCGGTGCAGGTTCACCGCGCCCAACGGCGCCGGACGCACCGCGGCTTCCAGGTCATTGGCAAAATCGGTTTCGATCCAGCGCGTATGCACCTTGAAGCTGGCGCCATCGCCCAGGAAGTCGTCATGCGCCAACACCGCGCGATGAAACGGCAGCACCGAGGCCACGCCGTCGATACGGAATTCCGCCAGGGCCCGGCGGGCGCGGGCAATGGCTTGTTCGCGCGTGGCGCCCGTGACGATCAGCTTGGCCATCAGCGAATCGAACGTGCCCGGAATGGTCGAGCCCGATTCCACGCCGCTGTCCACACGCACGCCCGGCCCCGACGGCGCGGCGAAGGTGGTGATGCGGCCCGGCGACGGCAGGAAACCCCGGCCCACGTCTTCGGCATTGATGCGGAATTCAATGGCGTGGCAACGCGGCGCGGGCGCGGCGTCGATTTGCAGCGGCAGGCCATCGGCAATGCGCAACTGCTCCACCACCAGGTCCAGCCCGCAGGTTTCTTCGGTGACGGGGTGTTCCACTTGCAGGCGCGTGTTGACCTCCAGGAACGAAATGGCGCCCGACGCGCTCAGCAAAAATTCCACGGTGCCTGCGCCCACATACCCGGCGTGCGCGCAGATGTCGCGCGCCGATGCATGGATGCGCTGGCGTTGGTCGTCAGACAGGAACGGCGCGGGCGCTTCTTCCACCAGCTTTTGGTTGCGGCGTTGCAGCGAGCAATCACGCGTGCCCAACACCACGACCTTGCCGTGCTGGTCAGCCAGCACCTGGGCTTCGACGTGGCGCGGGTGGTCCAGGAATTGTTCAACGTAGCATTCGCCCCGGCCAAAGGCGGTGACGGCTTCGCGCACGGCCGACTCATAGAGTTCGGCCACGTCTTCCATGCGCCATACGACCTTCAGGCCGCGGCCACCGCCGCCAAACGCCGCCTTGATGGCAATCGGCAAGCCGTGTTCTTGCGCAAAGGCCAGAACGTCTTCGGCGCCAGTGACGGGGTCGGCCGTGCCAGCCACCAGCGGCGCGCCGACTTCCAATGCGATCTTGCGGGCCTGGACTTTGTCGCCCAGACGTTCGATGGTGTCGGGCGACGGGCCAATCCACGTCAGGCCAGCGCCGATGACGGCGCGCGCAAACACCGCGCTTTCCGACAGGAAGCCATAGCCCGGGTGCACCGCGTCTGCGCCGCTGCGGCGCGCCGCGGCAAGCAGCTTGTCGATGTTGAGATACGTGTCGGCCGGGCGGTCGCCGTCCAGGCCGTAAGCCTCGTCGGCCATGCGCGCATGCAGGGCGTCGAAATCGGCATCCGCGTAGACGGCGACGGACTTCACGCCGTAGTCGGCGCAGGCGCGGATGATGCGGACGGCGATCTCGCCACGGTTGGCAATCAGGACTTTCTTCATGGCTGGCATGGGTCTGGTTAATTCGTTGTGACCGGCGCGGCGGGGACATCAACCGGGACGAAGTCGGAAACGGGGTTGAAGCGCACACGCGCGCCAATGGGAATCTGCGCCGCGCGGTCCAGGTGCCAGGGGGCAACGGAACCGATCACCGGGTAGCCGCCCGTGAGCGGATGGTCGGCCAGAAACAGCACGGGCTGGCCGCTGGCCGGCACCTGGATCGAGCCTTTGCGCGTGCCCTCGCTGGGCAGTTCGGCGTGGTTGGCGCGTTGCAGCGGCGTATCGCCATTCAGGCGGATGCCGACGCGGTTGGATTGCGGGGTGACGGTCCAGGCTTGGCGCGACAGCAACGCCACGGCATCGGCATCGCACCAGTCGGTGCGCGGCCCCAACACCACGTCCAGCACCACCTCGGTGTTCTGAACAGGCAAGTCTGCCGCGGGCAATTCCGGCGCGCCCACGATAGCGCCCTGCCCGGCCGGCAGAATGCCAATGCGGTCGCCAGCGGCCAGGGGCTCGGGGCCGACGCGGGCCAAGGTATCGGTAGACCGGCTGCCCAGCACGGGTTCAATATCAAAGCCGCCGCGCACCGCCAGGTAATAGCGGATACCGGCGTCGGGCTGGCCCAGCGACAGCGTGTCGCCGTCGTTCAAGGCAATGGCTTGATGGCCTGGCACGGACCAGCTGGCGCCAGACGCATCACGCAACGTCAGTTCGCCACGCGCGCCCGTCACGGCGACCACGCACGCGCCATGCGCACGCATCTGGAATCCGCCGTAGACGATTTCAATGCAGGCATCGCCGGGCGCATTGCCCACAAGCCGGTTGGCGGCGCGCAGCGCGCCGCGATCCATCGCACCCGATGCGGCCACGCCCTGGCGCGCCTGGCCGGGGCGGCCCAAGTCTTGGAACACGGCTTGCAGGCCGGATGCCACCACGTCGATTGCCGGCGATCCGCCAGCCATGCGCGGGGCGCTGGCGGACGCGGTTGCGGCCGGGGTGTCAGACGCGGCAGGCAACGGGCCGGCGTCGAGGAACCGGACGCGGTAACCGGGTTGCAGCAAGGCGGGCGTCTCGCGCGACAAGTCCCACATGGGGGTCGGCGTCACGCCAAGAATCTGCCAGCCGCCGGGGCTGGCTTGCGGGTACACGCCGCTGAAGGTGCCTGCCAGCGCCACGGCGCCAGCGGGAATACGGGTGCGCGGCGTCTTGCGGCGCGGCACATCCAGCATGGGGTCGCCACCGCTCAAGTACGCGAAACCCGGCGCAAAGCCGGTGAACGCCACGCTGTAGGTGCCGCCCGTGTGCCGGCGCACGACCTCGTCGCGCGTGATGCCGAGCAGGCCGGCCACGTCGTCCAGGTCTTCGCCGTTGTAGTGCACAGGAATTTCAACGAGCTTGCCGTCGCGTGCGACGTGGCCGCTGGTGTCGCGGCTGCCGATGTCGGCAATGAGCGCGTCGCGGGTCACGGCTTCCGGGCCGAAGATGACCAGCACGGTGCGCGCAGCCGGCACCAGCTCGGTCACGCCAGGAATCGGCTGCGTCTGTAGCGCGGCGAACAGGGCCAGCGTCTGCTCAAGATCGTCAAGCTCAACGAGCAGCGCATCGGTGTTTACGGGCAAAAAGCGCACGCAGTCTCCTAGACGGAAATTTCCGGGGCAACGTCAGTGGTCAGTGGGAAATGGCGGCAGATAAGCGTTTAGGCCGCGTCAGCAAACGATTGGATCGCCACGCCAGCTTGCTCCAGGCGGCGGCGCACTTCACGCGCCATGTCCACCGCGCCGGGGCTGTCGCCGTGTACGCAGATGGAATCCGCTTGAACGCGCGTCAGGCTGCCGTCGATTGCTTCAACAACGCCCTCTTCCACCAGACGCAGCATACGCTGCGCAACCGCTTCCGGATCATGCAGCACGGCGCCCTTTTCACGGCGCGACACCAGCGTGCCTTGCGGCGTATAGGCGCGGTCGGCGAAGGCTTCGGCCACCACACGCAAGCCGCGTTCGCGCGCCAGCGGGATCAGCGGCGAACCGGCCAGCGCCACCAGAATCAGCGACGGATCAATCTCCAGCATGGCCGTGATGACGTCGTTGCCCTGGCGCGCGTCGTGCGCAATGGTGTTGTACAGCGCGCCATGCGGCTTCACGTAGCGCACCGGAACGCCGGCCGCGGCAGCCAGGCCTTTCAGGGCGCCGATCTGATAGATGACATCGGCGATGAGGTCGGCGCTGGCCACATCCATATTGCGGCGGCCAAAACCGGTCAGGTCCGGATAGGACACGTGCGCGCCCACGGTCACGCCATTGGCGGCTGCCGCTTTCAGTGTGGTCAGGATGCCGGCCGGGTCGCCCGCATGAAAACCGCAGGCCACGTTGGCGCTGGAAACCACCCGAAGCATTGCGGCGTCGTCGCCCATGCTCCAGGCGCCCAGGCTTTCGCCCAAGTCGCTGTTCAAATCAATCCGTGCCATGTCACTATTCTCAATTCACCGGCGGGTAGACAGCTGTAGAACCGTAGTTACAGATGTGTTCTACAAAACGGATTGAATGGTAGATCAGAATAGACACGACTGCCTATCAGTATTTGCCCCAGCACAGTACGAAAAAGGCAACATTGAGGGACAAAATAGCGGGGCTGTCGGATACACTCCGGTTTTTCCCCCGCCCATTCGTGCCCATGATTGATCCGAACGCGCACCAGACCCTGACCGATAAAGTCACCGAACAGATCCGACGCCGTTTGATCAATGGCGAGTTCGCGCCCGGACAACGCTTGTCCGAAGCGACGCTGACGCAGAGTCTGGACGTATCGCGCAATACCTTGCGCGAAGCGTTCCGCAATCTGACCAAGGAAGGCTTGCTGACGCATTCGCCTAACCGGGGCGTGGCGGTGGCGGTACCCAGCATGGCGTCCATCATCGACATCTACCGCGTGCGGCGCATGATTGAATGCCAGGCGCTGGCGCAGGCTTACCCGCACCACCCGGCGCGCCAGCGCATGCGGCAAGCGGTGGACAGCGCCCTGGCCTGCCGTGAACAACAAGACTGGACGGGCCTGGGCACCGCCAACATGGCCTTTCATATGGCCATCGTGGAACTGGCCGACAGCGACCGCCTGAACGCCATGTTCTCGTTGCTGCTGGCCGAGCTGCGGCTGGTCTTCGGCTTGTTGCAAGACCCGGAATTCCTGCACGCGCCCTACGCCGAAATGAATGCGCGCATCTTGCGCTGGGTGGAAGCCGGTGAGTTCGGCGTGGCCGCCGATGCGCTCAAGGACTACCTGGCGCAGTCCGAGCGCATCGTGCTGGCCAGCTATGCGCGGCGCGTGGGCGGCGACGGCGGCTGAACGCGCCACGACCGCAGCGCATCCACCACCACAAACGCCAGCAGGCTCACGCCCATCACCGGCAGGCACCATCCCAAGGCCACCGCCAACGCCGCCGCCGTAATGCGGCCCGGCCACGACAGGCCCGCCCAGGCTTGCGTCAGCGTTTGCGCCGTTGCACCCGCCGCCGGCCGGCGCAGCCACCACATGCGATAACCCAGCACGATCATCACGGTCAGCGCGATGCCAATGGCGCCCATCAGCAGCTGATTCGGCCAGCCGAACAGAATGCCCATGTGCATGTCGACGCCCCAGCGGATCAGTTTGGCGATCAGCGGAAAGGTGGCGAAGTCGGCACGGCTGGTGATGGAGTAGGTGGCCGGATCAATCGCGATGGTGTCGACCTGCGTGGGCCAGGAACGGTCAACTTCACGCACCGTCCACGCCTGGTCCGCCGTGCGCGGCGGCCGGATTTCCAGCTGATTGCTGTCAATGCCGCCTTGGCGGGCCGTCTGCAAGATGCGGTCGATATCCCCCGCCGCGGCCGGCGTCGGCATGGACATCGAAGCCATTCCCGCCATTCCACCGTGATGATGCGCGTGTTCGCCGCCCGCCTCCGCAGGCGCTGCTTGGCTCGCCGAATCCCCCGCCACCGGCAGTTTCAACGACACCGACGGCGTGATCCAGCCCAGCTGGGCGCGCAGTTGATCCACGCGTCCGCCCGCCCAGTTCGACCACGTCAAGCCAGTGGCCGACAAGAACATCAGGCCCACCGCCAGCCACAAACCCAGCAGCGTATGCCAGCGCCGCGTGCGCAAGCGCGGGCTGCGCGCCGTGTTGGCGGCAGCGGCACGGCGGCGGCCGGCCAGCCACAACACCAGCCCGCCCAAGGTGGCCAGCCACATCCAGGACGCGGCCAGTTCGCTGTAATTGCGGCCCAGTTCGCCCAGCATCAGGTTGCGATGCAGATAGTCCAGCGTGGTGCGAAACGGCAACGTGCCGCTGGTGCCGTAGACGATCATGTCGCCCTTGATGTCCAGCGTGGCCGGGTCGACGAACAGCGCCCGGCTTTCAGAATCGCCCAGCCCCGGCTGCGTGAACATGACCCGGGTGGTGTCGCCCGGCCCCGGCGCGGGGCGCACGGCGAACAGACGTGGCCCCTCGCCGATGCGGGCGCGCGCGGCGTCGACCTGTTTGGCCAGCGGCAGGGCCGGGCCGGTGGACGACGTGCGGAGCTGGTCTGCATAGAGCAGGCTTTCGATCTGGGGCGTCAGCACGAACAGCGTGCCAGTCACGGCGGCCACCAGGATGAAGGGGCCGACGAACAGCCCAATGTAAAAATGCAGGCGGGTGATCAGCGCCAGCACGGCGCTGCGTCCCGCCGTTTGCGCGCGCGCAGGCGCGGCGGCGGGGGAATCCAGGGTTTGGGTGGACATGGAAGCCTCGAATACAGATGTCGAATACGGATGCCGAATAGGAATTCGATCCGGGTTTCAAATACGACGGCGCAGCCCTGCCCGGGCGGCCGTCACGTGCGCGATGCGCGCACAACAGAAACGGTTATTCGAAAATCGAGGGAGGCGCCCGCTGCCCCAGCGGGGGACCTGCGGCGGGCATGGGCGGACGCGGGCTGTCCGCCAGAAACGGTTTCTGCGCCAGCCAGCGCAACAGCATGGGCGCCAGCGCCACAACCGGCGGCACGTCCAATACCTGATGGGCACTTAAGCCGAACGGGCACTCTTGCCCTGCCCCGCTCGTGTCGCCATGGCCCGCGCCAGGGTCATAGTGGCCATGATGCGGGTCTAGCTGCACGGATAGCGCCTGAAGCGCCGCCAGCGTCCCGCCACCCGCCGAGCAGAATCCCAGCGCCAGCCGCCCTTGCCGCAACGCGTCCGCATCCGGCATATAACCCACCGGCACCCAGGCGCGCGCCACCAGCAACAGCAACAACAACAGCCGCCCGACATCGGCGGCTGTGGCAAAGCGGGGGAATCGACAGGAAAAACCGGGTCGCATGCGTCCTATCCGTGGCGCCAGAAATTGCCAGCGCCAAGGCGGCATTTTACTCAGGCTGTCTGGGCGCGCCACCTGTTGCATTCTGCTTGCGGTTGCCCTCTTTCGAGCATAAATTGATCGAACCCGTTTTTTTCAATGGACACATTGCGTGCCCGGGAAGAACTCGGCGTCGAAAGGTTGTTTTTTATCTTTTAAGCCCGCGAGGAGCGTTGCGATGAAAGTGAAACACCTGCTAGCCCCGACAGCCGTTGCGCTGTCACTGCTGTTCACCACGCCTGGCGTGGCCCAACCCGCCGATCCGGCGCCCCTGATTACGGGGAAGCAATGGACGGAATCAGACGCCAGCCACAAGAAAGCCTTCCTGCTGGGCGTTGCCAACCTGCTGCAAGTCGAACGCGCGTATCAAGACAAGCGCAAGTTGAACGACACTCAGACCCTGGTTCCCCGGTTCTCGACCGGGCTGCAAAACCAGACACTGGACTCGGTGCGCGAGAGTCTGGACAGATGGTATGCCGCGAATCCCGCGAAGCTTGACCGCCCCGTGATGGAGACGCTGTGGTTTGAGGTCGTCGCACCTGGCGCGAAGCGCAAGCCTTGAAGGAGCCCATCATGAAAATGATTCGAACACTAGCCATTGGCATTGCGATCGGCACGCTTGCCGCCTGCACGAACATGACGCCCAAGCAGCAAGGGACGGTGTCGGGCACGGCCATCGGCGCGGCCGCGGGCGCGGGCATTGCCGCGATTGCGGGCGGCAGCGCCTGGACGGGCGCCGCCATCGGCGGTATTGCGGGTGGCGTCGCGGGCAATATCCGCGGGGGCAATTCGGGGTACTAACGCCACCGGTTATGGATGCCACCCCTCGCCCGGCGTTCGGATCGTTCGTGATCCGCGCCGGGCGATTTAGTTGGGCTTGACGCGCCGCCTTGCTGCGTGGGCGGTTTGCTGTCCCTGCGTATTTCTACCCCCGCCTATTTCTGCTTTTCCCGCCACGCCTGGTACTTGGCCTGGTTTTCCTGATTGGGCGGATAGAGCCCCGGCAGTTTTTCTCCTGCTTCGACCTGCTGCATGATCCAGCCTTCCAGCCGTTCCTGCTCGATGGCGATTTCCACCACTTCGTCCAGCAGCGCCGCCGGAATCAGCACCCCGCCGTCGCGGTCCAGCACGATGACGTCATTGGGAAACACGGCCACGCCGCCGCAACCCACGGGTTCCTGCCAGCCCACGAACGTCAAGCCGGCTACCGACGGCGGCGCCGCCGCGCCCCTGCACCAGACGGGCAGCCCGGTGCCTTCCACCCCTTCCAGATCCCGCACCACGCCGTCCGTCACCAGCGCCGCCACCCCGCGCTTTTGCATGCGGGCGCAAAGGATGTCGCCAAAAATACCCGCGTCCGTCACGCCCATGGCGTCGACCACGGCAATGCACCCTTCTGGCATGTCTTCGATGGCCGCCCGCGTGGAAATGGGCGATGCCCATGACGCGGGCGTGGCCAGGTCTTCACGGGCCGGCACGAAGCGCAGCGTGAACGCACGCCCCACTATCCGCTTGGCGCCAGGCGCCAACGGCTGCGCGCCACGCAACCACACGTTGCGCAAGCCTTTCTTGAGCAGCACGGTGGTCAGCGTGGCGGTGGTGATGCCGGACAGGGCCTGGACGACACGGGCGTCCAAGGGCTGGTGTGCAATCGTCATGATGCGAATTCTCCGAAGGTTGCCTTGAATGGTTGTTGATTGTGGCGCCAGACAAAACTCGGCACAACGTTGATTTTGCAGATTCAGAAAACGCTTTTTCTATCATTGCGGAGGGGTTCGCTCGCGGCATCGCGCCCGGCAATATTGATTAACCGGTATGCGTCTTTTTGGGGGACGCATGAGAATCACAGGAGTAGGCATAAACAACCGCTTTTCTTGTGACTTTGAACGGCCCACAGGTCCGTAATATCGCACGACCTTAATCGCTGTTTTATTCAAATTGATAAATGCACGATTGATTGGCCCGATTCGCGGCAACCCGGTTTCTGCACGATGAAAAATAAATAACCGGACTGTGAAGTTATCGCTTGATTTTTTGCTTCAGATTCCACGGCGCGGCTCCGATCCTGATGCCAGGACGCATGCAACGTGCCGTCTTGCTCGATTTATTTCCCTTGGTCTGCGCCATGGCTTTCAACGTTGCCCGCCGTGATTGCTGCCGCCCCTATAAATTGTTGAAAAGCGAAAATGCCTCCTTATCCCCTGAAACGACAGTCGACAATCCTCGCCTTGCGTGCGATCGGCCTGACTGGTGCGTATGCGCTTAGTTTGTTATCGGCATCACCAGCGATGGCCCAGTTGACCACCTGGAACGGATCGCAAAGCAGCCAATGGCAAGACGCGCTGAACTGGACGCCGAATACGCTGCCGACCCTTTCGAGCTTTCTCTATATCAATAGCGTGACACCCAATGCTCCTGTCATTGATAACGTCAGCGCACAGGCCGGCACCGTGTTTTTGGGCGCCGTTGGCGGGCCTTCGCTCACCGTGCAAAACGGCGGACAGTTAACCAGCGACTCAGCCATTATTGGCAATTCCAATAATGGTCTGGTTCCCGGCATGGAGCTGGAAAGCGGCACGGCCACGATCACCGGCATCGGTTCGAAATGGACGGCCACGTCGTTCAGCGTAGGCTTTATCGGCACCGGTACGATGACGGTGTCGTCGGGCGCGCAAGCCATTTCGTCACAAACCGCCATGCTGGGCGGCCATCTTGGCGCAGACGGCACGCTGAACATCTCGGGCGCGGGCACCAATTGGCAGTCCGGGCAGATCACGGTCGGCGCTGACGGCAACGGCACTTTGACGATTTCCGATCAGGCAACGGCCCAAAGCGCCAGTCTGCTGGTGGGGGCAAACACCGGTTCCATCGGCACGGCGCTACTCACCGGCGCCAATACGACGCTACAGACAACCCAGGACGTCTCGGTTGGCGCGGGCGGCATCGGTACGCTTGAAATCCGGGACGGCGCCACGGTCACCGCCGGCACCCGCACCAGCATTGGCATCAGGAATGGCGGCGTGGGAACGGTGTTGATCTCTGGCGCCGGCAGCCGCTTGTCATCGTTGAATAATTATGTCGCCGTAGGCGGCCAAGACGGGTCCAAGGGCACGCTCGCCGCCAGCAGCGGCGCGGTCGTTGACGCGTACCAAGTCATCGTCGGCTACGAAGCAGGAAGCCAAGGCACCGTGACCGCCGACGGAGCAAATACCAAGCTGAAGACATCGGGCGCGTTCCTGGTGGGCTTTCTGGGCGACGGCACCACCACCCTGACGAACGGCGCCACCATCGAGACCGCCAACCGGGTACGCATCGCCGATTCGGCAGGGTCGACCGGCATCTTGAACATCGGCGCTGCCGCGGGCGATGCCGCCACCGCGCCGGGCAACGTGCAGGCCGCGCTGGGCGTGCGCTTTGGCAATGGGGATGGCACGCTGGTGTTCAACCATACCGGCACCGACTACCAGTTCAACAGCTCCATCAATTCCATCAGTCCGGGAATGGGCTCCATCAACGTGCTGGCGGGCAAAACCACCCTGACCGGCGATTCAAGCGGCTTCAGCGGTCAGACTCAAGTGCTGGGCGGCACCCTGGCCGTCAATGGCGTGTTGGGCGGTGGGCTTACCGTGGCCAGCGGCGCAACGCTGCAAGGCGGTGGCCAGGTCGGTACGACCCTGCTGCAAAGCGGCGCCATCCTTGCGCCGGGCCAAGCGGGCACCACCTTGAAAGTGGCCGGTGACCTGACGTTCTCGCCCGGCACGGTTTATCAGGTGACGGCGGATTCGCAATCGTCCGCAAGCTCGCGCGTGGCCGTCACCGGCACGGCGAATCTGGCGGGGTCCGTGGTGCATGTTGGCCCGGACAGCGGCTTTCAGACGCAACGGCAATACACCATCCTGACGGCAGGCGCCGTCAACGGGCAGTTCGGCGCGGTGACCTCGGGTTACGCCTACCTGGACCCGGCCTTGCAATACGACGCCCAGAACGTGGTGCTGCAACTGGGCCGCAAGCAAGTGCCGGTGGACCCGGGGTCGCCCCAAACCCCGGACACGCCCACGCGCCCCATCGCATTCGCCGACGGTGCGCAAACGGGCAACCAACGCGCCGTCGCCAATGCACTGGACAGCTTGCCGGCCAGCAACGCCCTGCACAATTACATCCTGACGTTGCCGGAAGGCGCGACGGCTGCGGCGTTCAACAGCCTGTCGGGTGAAGCCCACGCGAGCGTCACCTCGACGCTTACCAGTTTGAACACCACCGTGCGCACCGTGCCGTTGTCGCACCTGCGCGCCAACCTGGGCGCGGGCATGGTGCCGGGCGCCCCCACGGCGCAAGCCGGCGGCACGTTGTCGGCATCGGCACTGCCCTCTTCCGCTGCGCAGCCCGCCTGGGCCGAAGTCATTGGCAACTGGCAGACCCTGAAAGGCAACAGCGATGCCGGACAGGTACGCCAGAACACGGGCGGCGTCTTTGCAGGCGTTGACCATGCCTTGGGCGGTGGCTGGCGCCTGGGCGGCGCATTGGGATTCACCGACGGCAATGTGCGCGTGGACGACCGCTCGTCCAAGGCGGACGTTGCCGGCTATACCGCGGCGCTGTTCGGCGGCAAGGTGTTTGAAGCTGGCCCCGGCAAGCTGAACCTGATGGCGGGCGCGTCATACACCTGGCACGACATTTCTACAGAACGCTACGCCAGCGTGGCCGGCGCATCGCAAAAGTTGACGGCCGATTATGGCGCCAGCACCACGCAGCTGTTTGGCGAACTGGGATACGCGCTGCCCATGTCGGACCGGATCAGTCTTGAGCCCTTTGCCGGCCTGGCATGGAGCGACACGCGCACCCGTGGCTTCTCGGAGTCGGGCGGGTCAGCCGCCCTGCGTGGGCAAAGCAATAGCAACACGCAGACCACCAGCACGCTGGGCTTGCGTGCGCTGACGAACTTTACCGTCGGCCGCACCGAGAGCCGTTTGCAGGCCACGCTGGGCTGGCGCCATGCCTTTGGCGATGTACTGCCGCAAACCACCATGGCGTTCGATGGCGGCCAAGCCTTCACCGTGGCCGGCGCCCCCATCGCCCGCGATGCCGCCTTGGCAGAGCTGGGGGTGGAAGCGGCCCTTACCAAGAACGCTACCATCGGCCTGACCTACAGCGGTCAATTCGGCGGCGGCAACCGGGAAAATGCGGGTTCCCTGCATATGACCTGGAAGTATTGAGGGCGGACTCGTCGTAAAGGCGGCCCCGCTCGTCGTAAAGGCGGCCCCGCGCGGGCAGGCCAGCAAGCGGCATCACCCTCCGCGCGCCTGGGGCATATTTGCGCCCCAGGCACGCGACTTGCGGACGAGCTGAATTTTCCACGCCCGGAGAGTTCATGCCCGCCCCCACCGACGATTCCCCACGGACGTTGACGGTGCTTACCGTCAACACCCATAAAGGATTCACCAGCTTCAACCGGCGCTTCATGCTGCACGACCTGCGTGAAGCCTTGCGCACCGCAGCGCCGGATGTGGTGTTCCTGCAAGAGGTGCTGGGCGAGCACCAGACGCACGCCGAACGGCACCCCCACGCATGGCCAGCCTTGTCGCAGTATGAGTTCCTGGCGGACACCCTGTGGACGGACTTTGCCTACGGCCGCAATGCCGTGTATCCGGCCGGGCACCATGGCAACGCGATCCTGTCGCGCTACCCCATCGAGCGCTACGAAAACCATGACGTGAGCGTCGACGGCCACGAAGGCCGGGGCTTGCTGCATTGCGTCCTGCGCATACCGGAGTTCGCCACACCCGTACACGCCATCTGCGTGCATTTGGGCTTGCTGGAACGCCATCGCGGGCAGCAATTGAACGATTTGTGCGAACTGGTTGCGCGCGAAGTGCCTGACGGCGAGCCGCTATTGATTGCGGGCGACTTCAACGACTGGCGCCTGAACGCCGACCGCCTGATGCGCGGCTGCGGCACGCAGGAAGTCTTTACGACGCGGCTGGGCCGCCCCGCCCGCACCTTTCCCGCCCGCTGGCCGCTCTTGCGGCTTGACCGCATCTACGTGCGCAACGTGCGCGACTGGCGGCCGGTGCCGCTGGCCTCGCGCGTGTGGTCGCGCTTATCGGACCATGTGCCGATCTCGGCGGAGATTGCGCTATGAACGCCGTGAACCTCGGATGGCGGGAAGGCAACCGCTACACCTTGCTGGAAAACGGCGAGGCGTATTTTCCTGCCGTCAACCGCGCCATTGATGGCGCGCAGAAAGAAGTGCTGGTTGAAACCTTCATTCTGTTCGACGACAAAGTCGGCCAGGCATTGCAGCAGACGCTGATTGCGGCCGCCCAGCGCGGAGTCAGCGTAGACCTGCTGGTGGACGGCTACGGCTCGGACGAGCTGACCCCTGAATTCATCGGCGCCATGACGGACAGCGGCGTGCGCGTACACATATTTGATCCGCGCCCGCGTCTCTTGGGCGTGCGCACCAACGTGTTCCGCCGCATGCACCGCAAGATCGTGGCCGTGGATGGGGTGTGCGCCTTCGTGGGCGGCATCAACTATTCGGCGGACCACCTGCCCGACTTCGGGCCGGAGGCCAAGCAGGACTACGCCATACGGATAGAGGGGCCGCTTGCCGTTGATATTGCGGACTACGCGCGAGCTGCACTGGACCGCCCCCGCCCGCGCCGGTGGCGGCGAACCCCGAAAGACACCATGCCTGAAGGCGACGGCGGCGGCCGGCTGGTGGTGCGCGACAACATCGAGCACACCACCGACATTGAACGCTACTACCGCGCCGGCCTGCGTTCGGCCAAGCAGGATGTGCTGATCGCCAACGCCTACTTCTTTCCCGGATACCGCCTGCTGCGAGAGCTGGCCAAGACCGCGCGGCGCGGGGTGCGCGTGCGGCTCTTGCTTCAGGGCGAGCCGGACATGCCGGTGGCCCGCCTGGCCGGCACCATGCTGTACGACTACCTGATGAGCGCGGGCGTGGAGATCCATGAATATTGCAAGCGCCCGTTGCACGGCAAGGTGGCCGTGGTGGATGACGACTGGTCCACCGTGGGTTCCAGCAACCTGGACCCCTTGAGCCTGGCCCTGAACCTGGAAGCGAATGTGGTCGCCCGTGATGCATCGTTAAACCAGGCGTTGCGAGCCAGCCTGGAACACCTGATCGCACACGACTGCAAGCCCGTCCCCGTCAGCCCGCAACCCAAGTGGGCGCTGCGCCGCTTCTGGATCGGGGTGGTGGTGTTCCACTTTCTGCGGCGCTTTCCGGCGTGGGCGGGTTCTTTGCCGGCCCACAAGCCCCGCTTGCGCACCATCGCGCCCGGTACGCCGGGTGAAGGCGAGGCCGCATGAGGGTATTCCGCACAAACTTCATGCGATCGCTGCGCCACCGCTGGCCGCGCATCAAGAAAGTGCTGCCCTGGCTGATTCTGGCCGTGGTGGCAGGCCTGCTGTTCTACTTCGGCCGGTCGGTCGATTGGCCGCAGGTGTGGCAAGCCATGCGCCGCATTCCGGGCGACGCCATCCTCTTGGCCGGGGGCTTCGTGGTGTTGGGCTACCTGAGCTATGGCGCGCTGGATCTGCTGGCCCGCCGCTACACGAAACACAAGCTGCCCTGGCCGACGGTGCTGGGGGTGGCCGTCGTCAGCTATGCACTGAACCAAAGTCTGGGCGTGCTGCTGGGCGGCCTGGGCGCACGCTTGCGCCTGTATGCCCGGCTGGGTTGCCGCAAGGCGTTGGCGACACGGGTGGCGGTGTTCTCGGCCGCGTCAAACTGGATCGGCTACGCCTGGGTAGCGGGCGCGGTGTTTGTCAGCGGCGCGCTGCCCGTGCCCCAAGGGTGGGAGGTTGGCACGGGCGTGCTGCGGCTGATTGGCGCGGGGATGCTCGCGGCCGGTATCGCCTATGTGTGGACGTGCGCGCGCGCAACCACGCGATCAGCCACGTTGATGGGCCAGCACATCTCGTTGCCCGGTGGCCGCATGGCCGTCATGCAATGCGTCACGGCGGGCCTGTCGTGGCTGTTCATGGGCGCGGTGGCGTATGTGCTGCTGCAAGGCAAGGTGCCCTACCCGGTAGTGCTGGGCATTTTGCTGTGTTCGAGCTTTGCCGCGGTGCTGACTCGCGTGCCCGGTGGGCTGGGCACGACAGAAGCCATCTTCGTAGCCGTGCTGGCGCCCAAGATCCCGTATTCGGAAGCCCTGGGCGCGGCGCTGGCCTACCGTGCCTGCTACGCGCTGGCCCCGCTGTGTCTGGCCTTGATTGCCTTTCCGCTGATCGAAGCCGGTATCGCGTGGCGCAAGCGGCGCCAGGCACGCCCCTTGCTGACCCCGTCCCCATGAAACCCAAACCGCCTCCTTCCGTTTCCGATCTTGTCGTCGCCTACCCGCGCCGCGCTACCGCGTCGGAGCACGAGATTGCGTCGCAAGAAGCGCTGGCCTCACGACTGGCCGCCTTGCTGGGCCGCCGCTTCGACCCCCACTTCCGGCCCAGCCGCCACCGGGGCGAGCCCCCGCCCTACTACGTGCCTGACCGCACCATCATTGGGGTGGCGCGCGCTGGCCGATTGGGCATTACCCGGGCGGCGGACCTGTATGGCGGCGTGGCCCCGCATTCCTTCGTGGCGGGCAAGGCCATTACCCATGGGCTGATCGGGCCGCAGGCCAAAGCGCCCAAAGCCTGGGTCGCCAGTTTGGCGGACGCGCTGCGCGACGTGGTGCTGGCGGGTTACACCGCCTTCACCCCGCAGGATGCCGAAGCCGCCGGGGTGGCGCTGCTTAAGCACGGGCCGCTACGGATCAAGCCCGTTGACGCCAACGCCGGACGCGGCCAGATTGTGGCGCGTAACGCCGACGAGTTACGGGCCGGGTTGGCGGAACAATCCGCCGCCGTCATGCGCCGGCTGGGCCTGGTGCTGGAAGAAGACTTGAAAGACGTCGTCACCTACAGCGTCGGCTGGGCGCGGGTGGGGAAAATGGAAATTGCCTATGTCGGTACGCAGTCGCTGACGCCTGACAACCAGGGCGTGTCGGTCTATGGCGGGTCGGAACTGCGCTTGGCGCGTGGCGGGTTTGATGCGTTGCGGGCGTTGGACTTAAGCGAACACGAACGCCAGGCCGTCGCCATGGCCTGTCAGTACGACACGGCGGTGTCTACCGCCTACCCGCAACTGTTCGCATCACGGCGCAATTACGACGTGGCGTTTGGCGTGGGCGCCGCAGGCGAGCCGCGTGCGGGGGTGCTGGAACAATCGTGGCGGGCCGGTGGCGCCAGCCTGGCCGAACTGGCCGCCATGCAGGCGTTTGCCTTGTCGCCGTCCATGGCGTCGGTGCGCGCCGCCACCCGGGAACGCTATGGCGAAGACGCGCCTCGGCCCATCCCGCAGCATCTGGTCTTTCATGGCGTGGATTCCGCCGTGGGCCATATCAGCAAGTCGGGTGGCGTACTGGAGGATGCCGATGGCGGCGCATAGTGACCCCATCGCGCTGACGGTTGACGGCCAGACCCTGGACGGCACCTTTCTGACACCCGAAGACAAAGTCCCCGGAGTGCTCTTCATCCACGGTTGGGGCGGCAGCCAGGAATTTGATTTATCCCGCGCCAAGGGCATCGCCGCATTGGGCTGCGTGTGCCTGACCTTCGACCTGCGCGGCCACGCCGCCACCCGCGAACAGCAGATGCAAGTCACCCGCGAAGACAACCTGCGCGATGTCGTGGCGGCGTATGACCGCCTGGCGTCGCATCCGTCGTTGGATTCGGGCTCCGTGGCGGTGGTGGGCAGCAGCTATGGCGGCTATCTGGCCGCGTTGCTCAGCAATGTGAGGCGGGTGCGATGGCTGGCGCTGCACGTGCCGGCGCTATATCTGGATGATGAATGGTTGCTGCCCAAGAACCAGCTGAACCGCGATACGTTGCGCGCCTACCGCAATAGCTATGTGCCGCCGGAGTCCAACCGCGCCTTGAAGGCGTGCGCGGATTTTGGCGGGGATGTGCTGATCGTCGAGGCGGAGCACGACACCTTCATCCCGCACTCCACCATCATGAGCTACCGCTCGGCCTTCCGCCGTTCGCATTCGCTCACGCATCGCATTCTGGACGGCGCCGACCATGCGCTGACGGAAAAATCCGCCCAACGCGCGTACACATCCATTCTGGTGAACTGGGTAACTGAAATGGTGACCGGCGCGCGGATGGGGAACCCGCGCCCGGTGCCTTGACGCGATGCCCGGACCTGGGTCCGGGCGTCTGGTCTTACCAATAGATGTCTTGCTTGTAGTACGTATGCAGGTCTCGCGCCCACGTCTCGTCCGCCATGCTTGGCCAGTTGTCCTTGTCAAAGCCCGGCGCGTTCTTCAACGTTTCCTTATCGACGTTCAACACGAAGCACTTGCGGTCCGTGTCCAGCGTCAGCGCGGCCCAGGGAATGGCGAACAGCTTGTCGCCAATGCCCAGCACGCCACCGCGCGATAGCACCGCATACGCCACACGGCCGCGCGGCACGTCGATCATGATGTCCTTGATTGAGCCCAACTCTTCACCCGCCGAGTTGTAGACGTCATTGCCTTCCAGCGTATCCGCCGCCATGACCTGCGGGCCAGGGCCGCCAGGATTGCTCTTGGGGCCGCCCACGATATTGGTCTGGTTTTCCATGGTCTATCTCCTTTGCCGGGCATCCGCCCTGCGTTGTGGTGGTAGGAATCGTCTTATCCGCAAGCGCCGTGCCACACCGCGCACGGCATCTGCGTCGGCTTAACTGGCCCACCATTGCTTGATCGTGGCGCGTAGCGCGGCCGCCCCGGTGGCGGCGTCTTCCTTGCGCAGCGCGGTCATGTAGGCGCCGAATTGCTTAAGCGAAATATGCGGCGGCATGGGCGGCACCTCGGGGTCGGTGACCACTTCCAGCACGACGGGCCGGCCGGCCATCAGGGCGCGGTCCCATGCGGGGCCTACCTCATCCGGCTCGGTGACGCGGATGCCCTCCAGGCCCAGCAGGCGGCCGTAGTCCGCATAGGAAAATTCCGGCAGCCATTGCGAATATCCAAAGCGCGGGTCGGCGCCCATGACGCGCTGTTCCCACGTCACCAGGTTCAAATCGCCGTTGTTCAGCACCAGCACCACCAGGGTCGGGTTGGCCCAATCCTTCCAGCGGTGCGCGATGGTGATCAGTTCATTGATGCCCAGCATCTGCATGGCGCCGTCGCCCACCAGCGCCACCACCGGCCGCCCCGGGTGCGCCAGCTTGGCCGCCAACGCGTAAGGCACGCCGCACCCCATGCTGGCCAGCCCGCCCGACACCGAACCCATCATGCCTTGGCGCAGATGCACGTCGCGCGCATACCAATTGGCGGCGGAACCGGAATCGCAGGTCACGATGCACTGCGGCGGCAAGCGGCGCGACAATTCCAGAAATGGCCGCTGCGGGTTCACGCCCTTGGCGTCGACCATGGCGCGCGACACCACGGTTTCACGCCATCGGGCGACCTTTTTTTCGATGCCTTTGAGCCAGCGGTCGGAGGGCTTGGCGCCTAGTTTCGGCAACAAGGCTTGCAAGGTCAGGCGTGCATCGCCGACCAGCCCGGCTTCTACCGGATAACGCAAGCTAAGCCTGCGGCCATCAACATCAATCTGCACCGCTCTCGCCTGGCCTTCCTTAGGTAAAAATTCCGCGTAAGGGAAAGACGTACCCACCATCAGCAAGGTGTCGCACTCGTTCATCATTTCCCAACTGGGCTGCGTACCCAGCAGGCCGATGGCGCCCGTCACATACGGCAGCTCGTCGGGCAGCACGGCTTTGCCCAACAGGGCCTTGGCCACGCCCGCGCCCAGCCGTTCGGCCACGGCGCGCACTTCGTCGCTGGCTTCCAATGCGCCGGCCCCCACCAGCATCGCCACGCGTTCGCCGCGGTTCAGAATCGACGCCGCGTTGTCCAGCGCCGCTTCGGGCGGCACGGCGGCATGCGAGGTCAGGCCAATACCGGTGTGCACCGTGCCATGTTCGCGCGGGGGCACTTCCACGGCTTGCAGGTCTTGCACATCGTTGGGGAAAATCAGGCAGGTCACGCCCCGGCGTTCCATGGCGATGCGCATGGCGCGGTCAACCATGTGACGCGCCTGCACGGGTGAAGTCACCATGTGGACGAAGTCATGCGCCACGTCCTTGAACAGGCTGACCAGGTCCACCTCCTGCTGATAATCGCCGCCCAAGGCGCTGCGCGCCTGCTGGCCGACGATGGCCACAACGGGCTGGTGGTCAAGCTTGGCGTCGTACAGGCCATTGAGCAGATGGATGGCGCCGGGGCCGGACGTCGCCAGGCACACGCCAACCTGGCCGGTGAACTTGGCATGCGCGCAGGCCATGAACGCCGCGCCCTCTTCGTGACGCGCCTGGACAAACTCCAGCTCCTTGTTCTTGCCAAACGCGCCAATCAGCCCATTGATCCCGTCGCCGGGATAGCCGAACACGCGTTGCACGCCCCATTCGCCCAAGCGGGCCAGGACAAAGTCGGAAACGGTTTTCAAGTTGGGGCTCCTTGGATGGTTGCGAGTGGTCCCGCACGAGATCTGGCCCGCCGCAATCCCCATGCCTGCGCGTCGCAACGCCTGCCCCCCAACGCCCAATGCTGCGCTGCTCCCAAATTTACAAACACCAGCAACAACGACGCGTAACCCGCCCCGATGCCCCGCAGGGTTTCACCTGATCGGCTCAGGCACGTCACTTGCGCATAAGAAGGCTTACGGAATCGGGCCCCCTTTTTCAGCGGCCCTCCGACTTTCCCCCGGAGCAAGAAGCATGGCGACGACGATACTTATAGTGGCAGCCGAAGCGTTTCCCTTGGCGAAAACGGGCGGTCTGGGCGACGCCATCACCGGCATGGCGCGCGCCTTGATCCAACGCGGCGTACCCGCAACCATCCTGCTGCCCGCCTACCGCGGCGTGGCCAAGCAGTTGGACAGCGCGCATGAAGTCGCGCGGCTGGAAGACTTGCCTGGCGGCGATGCGCGCTTGCTGGCCGGGGTATGCCCGACTTCCGAGCTGCCTTTCCTGCTGCTGGAAAACGACGCGCTCTATGACCGCGCCGGTCTCTATGTGGATGAAGATGGCCAGGAACACCACGACAACGGCCTGCGTTATGCCGCCCTGTCGCACGCCGCGATGCGCATCGCGCGCGGCTTGCCGGGCCTGCCCCGCCCCGATGTGGTGCACGCGCACGATTGGCATGCGGCCTTGGCGCCCATGTTGATCCGTGAGGCCGGCATTGACGACGTCAAAAGCGTGCTGACCATCCACAACCTGGCCTTCCAAGGGCAATTCCCGCTGGAAGACGCCGCCGCGTTTGGCATCCCGCCCGCGTGCCGGGGCGAACACGCCACCGTCGCCTGGAACAAGCTGAACTTCATGAAGGCGGGCATCGGGTACGCCGACCGGGTCACCACCGTCAGCCACACCTACGCCCGCGAAATCCTGACGCCCGACTTCGGCTGCGGTCTGGACGGTTTGCTGCGCGAGCGGGCACCTGACCTGATGGGCATACCGAACGGTATCGACACCGTGCTGTGGGACCCGTCGCGCGATCGGCACCTGGGGTCGCTGCAATACCACTCGGGCGACCTGGCGAACAAACGCCTGTGCAAGACGGTGCTGCAACGCGAATTCGGCTTGCTGCAAGACCCGAACGCGACGCTTGTTGTGATGGGCAGCCGGCTGACCGAACAGAAAATGGCGGACGTGGCCGCCGAGGCCTTGCCGCGTGTGCTGGAAGCGTATCCGGACATGCAGGTCGCCATTCTTGGCCAGGGCGACCGCCGGCTGGAAGGCGCGCTGAAGGCGCTGGCGGTTCAGTACCCGCAGCGCTGCGCGACCCGCATTGGCTACAACGAGGCGGGCGCGCATCGCCTGCATGCGGGCGGCGACATCCTGCTGCACGGCAGCCGCTTTGAGCCCTTTGGCCTGACGCCGCTTTACGCCATGCGCTACGGCACCGTGCCGATCGGCTCACGCGTGGGCGGCATGGCCGACACCATCGAAGACCCGGGCGCCGACACCCCGCTGACCGCCATGGCGTTTGCCAACGGCTTGCTGTTTGACGGCGACCACGTCGACGCCATGGCCAACGCGCTGTCACGCGCCATGCACCTGCGCAAGCATCCGATGCTGTGGCGGGCGATGCAGCGCAACGCCATGAGCACCGATTTCAGTTGGCAACGCGCCGTGGGGGCTTACGAGGAACTGCTGGCGTCACTGGTTTCCCGCGAAGACGCCACCCAAGAGCAAGGCGAAGCACTCAGCCAACGACACGGCCAGGCACGCGCTCAAGCGCAAGGTAAAGAAATCGATGCCGCCACGCCGGCCGCTGAACCCGCTCGCAACCGGCGAACGCGTCAGGCGCGCGGCTCAATGATGCCGGTTTAAGACAAACCCAAAGGCGAACCCAAAAGGCAAACCCCGCATGGCTACCCGCCCCACCCTTCCCACGCCCGCCCTGCTGCGCATCTGCCATGCGCAGCAGGGTTTTGCGCGCTTACCTGTTGCCGCCGCCGGCTTGGATGGCGGCGCAGGCAGCAGCACCACGCAGGAAGCCCGGCTGGCGCGCATCCAGCAGGCGGGGTTTAACGCCGTGCTGATTCCGCCGCCGTGGTTGCGAGCGGCCGATGCGCAAACGCTGGCGCCGGTTGATGCCGACTTGAGCGCAACGCAAACCCGCACGGAACCTATCGTCGCCACCTACGAGCGGCTGGCGCAGGCGGCTTCCGCCCACGGGCTGGCGCTATTCGTGCGGGTGGCGTTTGACCGGGTGTCGGTAGACGCCGCCGCCTCGACCGCGCCATCTGGCTGGTATCAGGCGCGCGACGACGACCCGGCGCGTGACCCCCGCTTGCCCAGCCGCGAGTGGGGCGTGAAGACGCTGCGCACACCGCCCCCGGATGGCTTTGCAGATGCGTGGTCGCGTCGCCTGAACGCCTGGGCCGACGCGGGCGTGTCGGGCTTTTTGTTCGAAGCGCCGCACTGCCTGCCCGCCGCCACGTGGCAAGCGATGCTGACGCCGCTGCGCGAACGGGCCACGCCTGCACGCTGCCTGGCGTGGACGCCGGGCCTGACCGTCGAGCAGCTGGCCGCTTTGTACGGCGCAGGGTTTGACGCGGGCTTTTCCTCACTGGCGTGGTGGGACTACAAGGCCGACTGGCTGGCCAACGAGGCGCGCCGGCTGAGCCGGCTTGGACCCTTTCTGGCCAGCGCGTCGCCGTTGGAAGCCGATCATTCCGCGCCCGCCGACCGCCGCCGCGCCTGGGCCGCCGCCTTTACCGCCACAGGCTGGATGGCGAACGAGTCCGACATGGATGCGCTGGCCGACACGCCGGACGTCAACCGCTGGTTGGACGAATCCGACCCGCTCACGTCATTGCCCCGCCTGCTGGGCGGGCGCGACGGCCGCGCAACGCTGATCTTGCGCAACGCCCAGAACGGCGCAACAGACACCACCGATGCAACCGGCATTCTGGCGCTGAACCCGTCCGCCACCGCGCCCGCCCATATCGATTGGGACGCCGCCGCGCCCAGCTTGCCGCCCGGCGACATCCTGCCGCAGCGGGTGACGGACGCGCCCGCGCTCGCCAGCGCCACCTTGCCCCCGGCCGATTGCGCGCTGCTGACGATAAGCCCCATGCCGCCTGTGCGCGAGGCCTCGCGCCACCCCGGCCCGCGTACCGAAGGCGGCGCCGGCCTGCGCATCGCGATTGAGAACGTGTCGCCCGCCGTGAATGACGGCGCCCTGCCCATCAAGTGCGTGGTGCATGAACGCATCGTCGTGCAGGCCGACCTGCTGATGGACGGCCACGACCGGATCGCAGGCGAACTCCGTTGGCGCGCCGCTGACGAATCAGGCTGGAGCCGGGTGCCACTTGCGCTTGTCACCAATGACCGCTGGCAAGCCAGCTTTCGCCCGCGCCGCATTGGCCCGCACGAGTTCCAGGTGGCGGCATGGTTCGACGTCTGGGAAACCTATCGCCATGACATCGAAGTCAAACATCACGCCGGTGTGGACGTGCGCCTGGAGGTCGTTGAAGGCGTGTTGCTGCTGCGCGAGGCCGAGAAGCGCGCGGGGAAGGGTTCCGATGCGGGAGGCAGCGTGGCGGTCATCAAACGTGCGCTGGCCGCGCTGCCCAAGGCCAAGCCCAATGCCAAAACCGGCGTCACGCTGGGAGACTCCCCGCCCACCGACGACCAGATCGCCCACTTGCTTAGCCCCGAACTGGCCCGCGCCATGCGCGAGCTGGACGCGCACGCCTTTGAATCCGTCACGCCCGAGCCGTTCCCCGTGTGGGTGGACCGCCCCGAAGCCTGCCACAGCGCCTGGTACGAGCTGTTTCCGCGTTCGCAAGCGCGCGAGCCCGGCCGCCACGGCACCTTTGATGACGTCATTGAACGCCTGCCCGACATCCGGGAAATGGGTTTTGACGTGCTGTACCTGCCGCCCATCCATCCCATCGGCCTGCGCAATCGCAAGGGGCCTAACAACAGCCTGGTCGCTGGCCCCGACGATGTGGGCAGCCCTTATGCCATCGGTTCGGCCGATGGCGGGCACGACGCCATCGAGCCCAAGCTGGGCAGCTTGCAGGACTTTCTGCGTCTGGTGCGGGCGGCCGACGACCACGGTATGGAGATGGCGCTGGACTTTGCCATCCAGTGCTCGCCTGACCACCCCTGGCTGGCCGAGCACCCCGACTGGTTCTCGTGGCGGCCCGATGGCTCGTTGCGCTATGCCGAGAACCCGCCGAAGAAGTATCAGGACATCGTGAATGTTTCGTTCTACGGTTCGCCGCCCCGCCGCGCCCGCAAGCTTGCGCTATGGCGCGCGCTGCGCGACGTGGTGCTGTTCTGGGTGGACCAGGGCGTCCGCATTTTCCGGGTCGACAACCCGCACACCAAGCCGCTGCCCTTCTGGCAATGGCTGATCGCCGAAGTGCATGGGCAGCACCCGGATGTGCTGTTCCTGTCCGAAGCGTTCACCCGGCCCAAGATGATGTACCGGCTGGCCAAGGTGGGGTTCACGCAGTCGTACACGTACTTCACCTGGCGTAATGAGCGCGCCGAGCTGCAAGCGTATCTGGAAGAAATTTCCCAGCCGTCGCCGGCCGACTTCTTCCGTCCGCATTTCTTCGTGAACACGCCTGACATCAACCCCGTGTTCCTGCAAACGTCGGGCCGGCCGGGCTTTTTGATTCGTGCGGCGTTGGCAGCGACAGGGTCGGGGCTGTGGGGCTTATACAGCGGTTTCGAGCTCTGCGAAGCCGCGCCGGTGCCAGGCAAAGAGGAATACCTGGATTCCGAAAAGTACGAACTGCGCCCGCGCGACTGGCATCAGCCCGGCAATATCCGCGCCGAAATCACGCGCCTGAATCACATCCGCCATGCCAACCCGGCGCTGCAAACCCACCGCGGGCTGACCGCCATCGGCAGTGGCAACGACCGCGTGCTGGCCTTTGTGAAAGCCACGCCGGGGCTGGGCAATGTGGTGCTGACGGTGATCAGCCTGGACCCCTTCCACCCGCAGACCGCGCACGTGGACGCGCCCTTCTGGCTGTTTGGCGAAGGCCCCGGCGCAGCATTCGACGAAATCCACCAAACCCACCAAACCCGCGAACCCCGCCCCGATCACCTGGAAGCCGAAGACCTGCTGACGGACACCCGCGACACCTGGCGCGATGCGACGCGCGCGGTGGCCTTGTCCCCCGATCAACCCTATCGCATCTGGCGGCTGTCGCTGCATGGCTGATGCCGCCCGGAGCCCAACCCCATGATTAGTGAAACCCAACCCCAGAAGGATGACAGCCTTTGGTACAAGGACGCCGTCATCTACCAGCTGCATGTGAAGTCGTTCTTCGACTCCAATGACGATGGCGTGGGCGACGTGCCCGGCCTGATCATGAAGCTGGACTACATCGCCAGCCTGGGCGTGAACACGATCTGGCTGCTGCCCTTCTACCCATCGCCGCGCCGCGACGATGGCTACGACATCGCGGACTATCGCGGCGTGCACCCCGACTACGGCACCGTTGCCGACGTGCGCAAGCTGATCCGCGAGGCGCATGCGCGCGGCTTGCGCGTCATTACCGAACTCGTGGTGAACCACACGTCGGACCAGCACCGCTGGTTTCAGCGGGCGCGCACCTCGCGCCCGGGGTCGGCCGCGCGAAATTTCTACGTGTGGTCCGACAACGACAAGGCCTATGCCGGCACCCGCGTCATCTTCTGCGACACGGAAAAATCCAACTGGACGTGGGACCCCGTCGCCAACGCCTATTTCTGGCATCGCTTCTATTCGCATCAGCCAGACCTGAATTACGACAACCCGCAGGTGCTGAAGGAAGTGCTGTCCGTCATGCGCCACTGGCTGGACATGGGCGTGGACGGGCTGCGGCTGGACGCCGTGCCGTATCTGGTGGAACGCGAAGGCACCAACAACGAGAACCTGCCGGAAACGCATCAGGTGTTGAAGCAGATTCGCGCGGTGATCGATGACGAATACCCCGGCCGCCTGTTGCTGGCCGAAGCCAACCAATGGCCGGAAGACGCGCAGGAGTATTTCGGGGCGGGCGACGAATGCCATATGTCGTTCCACTTTCCGCTGATGCCGCGCATGTATATGGCGATTGCGCAGGAAGACCGCTTCCCGATTACCGACATCATCCGGCAGACGCCCGACATTCCCGCCACCTGCCAATGGGCCATCTTTTTGCGCAACCACGACGAGCTGACGCTTGAAATGGTGACGAGCCGCGAACGCGATTACCTGTGGAGCGTGTACGCGGCTGACCCGCGCGCCCGCATCAACCTGGGCATCCGCCGCCGCCTGGCGCCCTTGCTGGAGCGCGACCGCCGCCGCGTCGAACTGATGAACAGCCTGTTGCTGTCCATGCCCGGCACGCCGGTGCTCTACTACGGCGACGAGCTCGGCATGGGCGACAACGTGCATCTGGGCGACCGCGATGGCGTGCGCACGCCGATGCAATGGTCGCCCGACCGCAACGGCGGCTTCTCGCGCGCCGACCCCGAACGCCTGCCCCTGCCCGTGCTGATGGGGCCGCTGTATGGCTACGAGGCGGTCAACGTGGAAGCGCAGCAGCGCGACCCGCATTCGCTCTTGAACTGGACGCGCCGCATGCTGGCGCAGCGCCGCCAGACGCACGCCTTCGGGCGCGGCACGCTGCGCTTCATCCTGGCCGGCAACCGCAAGATTCTGGCGTACCTGCGCCAATGGAACGACACCACGATTCTGTGCGTGGCCAATCTGTCGAACGCCGCGCAGCCGGTTGAGCTGCAATTACAGGCCTTCAACGGCCGCGTACCGGTGGAAATGCTGGGCGGCACGCCGTTTCCGGCCATTGGCGAATTGCCATATCTGCTGACGCTGCCGCCGTATGGCTTTTACTGGATGGACCTGAGCGTGGACGCCGCGCCGCCGAATTGGCATGCCAGCGGCCCCGCCCAGATGCCCGAGCTGACGACGCTGGTGCTGAAGTCGCGCGGCGGCGCGTCGCTGACGGATGCGTCGCGCGCGGTGCTGGAAAACGAAGTGCTGCCCGAATACCTGGCGCGCCAGCGCTGGTTCCCGGGCAAGCATGCGCCCGCCCGCGCCCGGCTGGCGTATGCCACGCCCTTTCACACCGCCAGCGGCGAAGCCTATTGGGCCGAGATCGAACCCGAAGATGGCGTGGCCGGGCTGCGCGCCCAAGCGCCGTTCGTTCTGGTGTGGGATGAAACCGCCCAGGTGCAATACCCGATTGCGCGGGTGCGGCGCGGGCCAGAGGTCGGCATTCTGGCCGACGCCTTCCTGCAACCCGGCTTCGTGCTGGGCGTGGTCGACGCCTTGCGCGCGGGCGGCGAGCTGGATGGCCGCGAAGGCGGCAAGCCGGGCGACAAACCCGGCGTCATCCGCTATCTGCCTGAACCGGGGCTGGCTGAACTGGATCTGGGCGACGCCCCCGCCCTGCAATGGATCAGCGGCGAACAGTCCAATAGCTCCGTCATCGTCGGCGGACAAGCCATTCTGAAACTGCTGCGCAATGTGCGGCCGGGGGTGTCACCAGAAGTCGAGATGACGCGCTACCTGACCCGCGCGGGCTACGCCAACATTCCCGCGTTGCTGGGCGAAGTGCTGCGGGTGGATTCGGAAGGCGTGCCGCACACGCTGGCCGTGCTGCACGCCTTTGTGACGAACGAAGGCGACGCCTGGACGTGGACGCTGGATTACCTGAAGCGCACGCTGGGCGCGGCCTTGCTGGGCAACGCCACGCCAGACGAATTCGAAGCCAGCCTGGAAGGCTATACGGTGGTGGCGGCCACCATCGGCCGCCGTCTGGCCGAGCTGCACAACACGCTGGCGCAACCCAGCGACGACGAGACCTTTGCCGTGCACACCGCCACGACGGAAGACGCGGACGAGCACGCCACCCGCATCGTCGCCCAGCTTGACCGCGCGGCGGATGATCTGCGCGCCGTGCTGGATACGCTGGAAGCGCCGTCGCATGCGTGCGCCGAATGGTTCTTTGACCATCGTGCGCGGCTGATCAAGCAAGTCACTGCGATGGCGCAATCGCTCGCCGGCGCGCCGCTGATCCGCGTGCATGGCGACTTCCATCTGGGCCAGGTGCTGGTGGCGCAGACGGACGCGTATCTGATTGATTTTGAAGGTGAACCGATCCAGACCATGGAATCGCGCCGGCTGCGCTTCACGCCCTACAAGGACGTGGCCGGCATGCTGCGCTCGTTTGACTATGCGGCCGCCTCCATCGCGCGTGCCGATCCGCTGGGCGGCGCACCGACCGACGCGAACGCGGGGGCAGCGGATTCGGCCGCATCACCCGGCGTGCCACTGGAATTGCGCGACGCGCTGCTGGCGCGCTTCGGACACCGGGCGGCCGAGGCCTTTTTGCAGGGCTATCAAGAAGCTGCCACCACGGCAATTGCGCTGCCGGCGGATCAGGAAAGCACGCTGCTCAAGCTGGCGCAGCTGGAAAAGGCCGCCTACGAGGTCAGCTATGAAGCCGCCCACCGGCCGGACTGGATTTCCATTCCGCTGTGCGCCCTGACGGGGCTTGCGCGCGAGCTCATCATGCAAAACGCGGCCATCCACGACGAGGAACAATCACGATGAACCGCCAACGCACCGCCTCGCCGCCAAAGGCGCCGCCGAACGTGTCACCCAAGGCGCCGCTAATAGCACCGCCACAGGACCGCCCGGCCGGCTCTGACGGCCAGGTCGACCCGGCCACGCTGGCCGCGCTGACCGCGGGCCTGCACGCCGATCCGTTTTCGGTACTGGGCCCGCATGATGGCGCCGTTCGCGTGCTGGCCCCGGGCGCATCCGCCGTGTCTGTCGTGTGGCCCGATGGCGCGCGTACCGCCTTGCACGAGCAAGCCCATGGTTTGTACACGGGTGCAGCACCCGGCGCGCGGCCGGGCGACCCCGCGTCGTACCAGTTGGCCATTTCATGGCCGGGCGCGGAACAGTTGACGCCCGACCCCTACGCCTTTGGCCCGTTACTGTCCGACGACACGCTGCAAGGCTTGGCTGGCGGCGACTGGAACGCCGCACTCGATGCCTTGGGCGCGCGGCTGGGCGAGTTGAATGGCGTGCCCGGCTTGCGCTGCGCCGTGTGGGCGCCCAACGCGCGCCGTGTTGCGGTAGTGGGCGACTTCAACAGCTGGGATGGCCGCCGTCACGCCATGCGGCTGCGCCACGCGGCGGGCGTGTGGGAATTGTTCATCCCGGGCGTCACCGCGGGCGATTGCTACAAGTTCGCCATCGCCGACCCCACCGGCGCGATCTTGCTCAAGGCCGACCCGATGGCGCGCCGCGCGCAGCCCGCGCCCGCCACGGCCTCAATCGTTGACGACCCTTCCCCCTATTCCTGGACGGACGATGCATGGATGCTTTCTCGCGGTGCGCGCCAAGCGCCCCAATCTCCCATTTCCATCTACGAGGTGCACGCCGGTTCGTGGATCGCGGCCGACGGCGCTCGCTGCGTCTGGGACCAACTGGCCGACAAGCTGCCCGCCTACGCGCACGCCATGGGGTTCTCGCATGTCGAATTGATGCCGATCATGGAGTATCCGTTCGGTGGTTCCTGGGGCTACCAGCCGCTTGGTCTGTTCGCACCGTCCGCCCGCTTTGGGCCGCCGGCCGCCTTCGCCCGTTTCGTGGACCGCTGCCACGCCGTGGGCGTCGGCGTCATCCTGGACTGGGTTCCCGCGCACTTCCCCGATGACGCCCACGGGCTGGCGCACTTTGACGGCACGCCGCTGTATGAATACGCCGACCCGCGCGAAGGCTATCACCCCGACTGGCACACCATGGTCTACAACCTGGGGCGCACCGAAGTCAAAGCCTTCATGATCGCCAGCGCCATGCATTGGCTGCGCCGTTATCACATCGACGGGCTGCGCGTGGACGCGGTGGCCTCGATGCTGTACCGCGACTACAGCCGCCAGCCGGGGGAATGGATACCCAACCAGCACGGCGGCCGTGAAAACCTGGAAGCGGTGGCCTTTCTGCAAGAACTGAACGCCACCGTCCGCAAGCAGGTGCCAGACGCCATCGTTGTGGCCGAAGAGTCCACCGCCTGGCCGGGCGTGACTGCGCCCGTTGAAGATGGCGGGTTGGGGTTCCACTACAAATGGAACATGGGCTGGATGCACGACACCCTGCGCTACATGCACGAAGACCCGGTGCACCGTAAATACCACCACCACGACATCACGTTCGGCATGGCCTACGCCTATTCCGAACGCTTCATCCTGCCGCTGTCGCATGACGAAGTGGTGCACGGCAAGGGTTCGCTCGTGAACAAGATGCCGGGGGACCACGGCACGAAGCTCGCGAACCTGCGCGCGTATCTGGGCTTCATGTGGGCGCACCCCGGCAAGAAGCTGCTGTTCATGGGGGGCGAACTGGCCCAGCCCGCCGAATGGAATCACGACGCCACGCTGGATTGGAACCTGCTGGACGACCCCGGCCACCACGGCGTGCAACGCCTGGTCGCTGACCTGAACCGGCTGTACCGCGACACCCCCGCACTGCACGCGCTTGACGCCGACCCCGAGGGCTTTGCCTGGGTCGTGATGGACGATGCCGACAACAGCGTGGCCGCGTTCCTGCGGCGCAGTGGTGCGCAGATGGTGTTGGCGGTGTCGAACTTCACGCCGGTCGCCCGCCACGGCTACCGCGTCGGCGTGCCGCTGGCCGGCCGCTGGACCGAATCCCTGAACACCGATGCCGGCTGGTATGGCGGCACGGGCCAGGGCAACCAAGGCGCGGCCGTCTCCGCGTCCGAGTCCGCCCACGGCCACGCGCAGTCCCTGTCATTGACGCTCCCTCCGCTTGCCACCCTCTATTTCACGCATGAAGGCTGAACATGGACCCCACTCAATTGACCCGCTTGACCACCGGCCAGCCGTACCCGCTGGGCGCGGTCAGCGATGGCCTGGGCGTGAACTTCGCCGTTTTTTCGGCCAACGCTACCCGCATCGAACTGTGCGTGTTCGATGCCCGCGCCCGCAAGGAACTGCGGCGCTTTGACCTGCCTGAATGTACCGACGAAATCTGGCACGGTTACCTGCCGGATGCGCAGCCCGGGCTGGTCTACGGCTACCGCGCCCACGGCCCGTACGACCCGCGCAACGGCCACCGCTTCAACCCCCACAAGCTGCTGCTGGACCCCTATGCGCGCCACCTGACCGGCCCGGTCGTCTGGAGCGACGCGCTGTTTGGCTATCGGCTGAACCATGCCCGCACCGACTTGTCGATGGACCGCCGCGATAGCGCGCCCGCCATGCCCAAGGCCATCGTGACGGAAGATGTGCCGTTCAATTGGGGCAACAGCAAGGCGCCGAATACGCCGTGGTCGGACACAACCATCTACGAAGTGCACCTGCGCGGCGCGTCGATGCAACGCGAAGACCTGCGCCAGCCGATACGCGGCACCTGCGCCGCCCTGGCCGACCCGCGCTTCATCGAACACCTGCTGCGGCTGGGCGTCACTGCGGTGGAACTGCTGCCGGTGCACGCCTTTCTGCAAGACCGCTTCCTGATCGAACGGGGCTTGCGCAACTACTGGGGCTACAACACGCTGTCGTTCTTTGCGCCCGAGCCGTCTTACCTGCAACGCGGGCCGAATGATCTGCGCCAGGCGGTGCGCCGCCTGCACGCCGCCGGCCTGGAAGTGATTCTGGACGTGGTCTACAACCACACCTGCGAAGGCAGCGAGCTCGGGCCCACGCTGTCCTGGCGCGGGCTGGACAACGCCAGCTACTACCGGCTGATGCCCGGCGAAGAACGCTATTACATCAACGACACCGGCTGCGGCAACACGGTCAACCTGTCGCACCCGCGCGTCTTGCAGATGGTGATGGATTCCTTGCGGTACTGGACAACGTCTTACGGCGTGGACGGGTTCCGCTTTGACCTGGGGGTGACGCTGGGCCGCGAAGGCACGGGCTTTGACCCGGGCTCGGGCTTCTTTGACGCCATGCTGCAAGACCCGACCCTGGCGGGCGTGAAGCTCATCTCGGAACCGTGGGACATCGGCCCCGACGGCTACCAGCTGGGCAACCACCCGCCCGCGCTGGCCGAATGGAATGACCGCTACCGCGACACCGTGCGCCGCTACTGGCGCGGCGACGAGGGCATGCGCGGTGACATGGCGGCGCGCCTGTGCGGCTCGCGCGATGTGTTCGACCGCCGCCATCGCCGGCCCTGGGCCAGCGTGAACTTCGTGGCGTCGCACGACGGCTTCACCACGCAAGACGTGGTCAGTTACGACGGCAGCCATAACGAAGCCAATGGCGAAGACGGCAACGACGGCCACTCTGAAAACTACAGCCACAACTGGGGCGTGGAAGGCCCCACCGACGACCCCGCCATTCTGGAACGCCGAGGCCAGGTGCAGCGCGCGCTGCTTGGCACGCTGTTCCTGTCCGACGGCACGCCGATGATGTTGGCGGGCGACGAGTTCGGCAACAGCCAGGACGGCAACAACAACGCCTACTGCCAGGACGGCCCCTTGTCGTGGCTGGCCTGGACGCAGGCGCAGAGCGACGCAGGCCGCGCACTAAGCCAGTTCGTGGCGCGCGCCGTGTCATTGCGGCGCGACCACCCGAGCTTGCGCGCGGCGCGTTTTGGCGACGCCGCGCAAGAAATCTGCCCGGGCGTCAGCGCGATTGCCTGGTTCGACACCGATGGCGGCCCCATCGACCAAGCCGCTTGGGACGACCCGCAAGGCCGCACCATGGCCTTGCGCCGCGCGGCGTTGCGTGAAGATGGCAGTGCCGACATCACGCTGCTGTTACTGAACCCGGGCGCGGAGCCCGCCACGTTCACGCTGCCGGAACCGGCGCTACCCTGGTTGCGCGAACTGGACTCGGCCACGCCCGTGCCATCGGCCCCCGTCTCCGAATCGGAAATCATCGTGCAGGCGCATAGCCTGGTGCTGCTGTCGGCCGCCTGCATGCCAGGCGTCGTTCCCGGGGCGGCATCATGACAGTCCTGCCTGAACCCTACACCCACGGCGCGCTGCCGCTGCCCGACGGACGCACGCGCTTTCGGCTCTGGGCGCCGTCGGCGGCGCCAGGCTTGGCGTTGCTGATCGACGGCCAGCCGCCCATTGCTTTGCATCCTGACAGCGATGGCTATGCCGAAGCCGATGTCGCTTGCCCGCCCGGCACGCGTTACCGGTATCGGCTGGGCGACGGGCAACTGGTGCCCGACCCGGCCTCGCGCCAGCAAGATGGCGATGTGCACGGCGCCAGCATCGTCGCCGGGCCGGACGATTATGCGTGGCAACACCCCGCCTGGTCCGGCCGCCCGTGGCGCGAATCCGTCATCTACGAAGCGCACGTGGGCTTGAGCGGCGGCTTTGACGGCCTGACCGCCCGGCTGCCGGGGCTGGCCGCGCTGGGTATTACGGTGATTGAACTGATGCCGATCGCGGATTTTCCGGGCCCGCGCAACTGGGGCTACGACGGCGTGTTGCCCTACGCGCCCGACACGGCCTATGGCCCGCCGCAAGCGCTCAAGCACCTGATCGACACGGCCCACGGGCTGGGTTTGAGCGTAATGCTGGACGTGGTCTACAACCACTTCGGCCCCGAGGGCAACTACCTGCCCCAATACGCCGCGCCTTTTTTCCGGGAGGACGTCCCCACCCCCTGGGGGCCCGCCATCGACTTCCGGCAACCTGCTGTGCGGCGCTACTTCGAAGAGAACGCGCTGTACTGGCTGATGGAATACCGCTTTGACGGGTTGCGCCTGGATGCCGTGCATGCCATTGAAGACCCCGACTGGCTGGTGGAGCTTGCGCAATTTCTGCGCGGCCAGGTGCCTGCGCATCGCCATGTGCATCTGGTGCTGGAAAATGACGACAACCGCGCCAGCCTGCTGACGCAGGGCTACGACGCCCAATGGAATGACGACGCGCACCACGTGCTGCACCATTTGCTGACGGGCGAATCGCGCGGCTATTACGCCGACTACGCCGAGCGGCCCGCGCAGGCGCTGGCGCGTTGCCTGGCGGAAGGCTGGCTGTATCAAGGCCAGCCCTCGCCGTACCGCCAAGGCGCCACGCGCGGGGAACCCAGCGGCCATCTGCCTCCGACGTCGTTCGTGTTGTTTCTGCAAAACCATGACCAAACCGGCAACCGCGCACGCGGCGAACGGCTGACGGAACTGGCCGAAAACGCCGAACGTTTGCGCGCCGCCGTTGCGCTGCAATTGCTGTCGCCGCAGATTCCGCTGATTTTCATGGGCGAGGAGTTCGGCAGCCGGGCGCCCTTCCTGTATTTCACCAGCCACACGGACCCGGCGCTGGTGCAAGCCGTGCGCGAAGGACGCCAGCGCGAATTCGCGGCGTTTCCTGAATTCAGCGGTGACGATGCGCTGAAGGTGCCAGACCCCAACTCCGAATACACCTGGGCGCAAAGCGTGCCCTGGCGCGACGGCGAGCGGCCGGACGCCCAGCCATGGCGCACCCTGTACGAAGCGCTGCTGCATCTGCGCCAGCACGCCATCGCCCCCCGCTTGACGGGCGCGCGCAGCGTGTTCGCCCGCGCGGTGGGCCGGCATGGCGTACACGCGCAATGGCGGCTGGGCGACGGCGCATTGCTGACGGTGTACGTCAACCTGGGTCCGGTGCGCGAACAGCTTGCGCAACGCGCGCTTGCCGCCGCGCACTCGCCATCGTCACTGCTGTTTGAATCCCGCGCGGGCGCGTTCGCGGCATTGGCATCGGGCAGCCTGTGTTCCGAAAGCACCGTGTGGCTGCTGGAGGAAGCATCATGAGCCCCCTGTCCGCCCTGGCCGCCGAGGCCGGTATCGCCGAAGACTGGACCGGCGCCGACCAACGCCCGCGTCGTGTGTCGCCGGACACGCTGCGCGCCCTGCTCAACGCGATGGATCTGCCAGCGGCGTCCGACGCTGACATCCGCGATAGCCGGCAGCGCCTGGCTGCCACCTTATCCCGCACGCATCTGCCCGCGATGCTGATCGCCCTGCCCGGCGAGCTTGTCTCACTGCCGCCGGATTGCGCCGGGGCTTATCAATTGCAAGCGGCGTCGTCGGCCGCCATCGCCGGCCGCACCGCACACGGCCCGGACTTGAAGCCCACGCTGCGCGCGCCCGCCACGCCCGGGTACTACGCCTTAAGCACGCAGGGCGGCGAATGCACGCTGGCGGTTGCGCCGCCGCGCGCGCCCTCTCTGGACGACATCTGCCGCACGAAGCACCCGCGCGCGTGGGGGCTGACGGCGCAGGTCTATAGCCTGCGCCGCCCGTCCGCTGACGTGACGCAGTCCACACACGGCTTTGGCGACTTCGGCGCATTGCGCGAGCTGGCCATGGCGGCCGGGCAGTCGGGCGCCGACGCACTGGCCATCAGCCCCGTGCATGCGATGTTCGCGGCGGACCCCGCGCAATGCAGCCCGTATTCGCCCTCCAGCCGCTTGTTTGTGAACACGCTCTTTGCGGACCCCGCGGGCGTTCTCGGCGAGGAGGCGGTGCGCGCCGCATTGGCGGGCATGGACCTCGCGCAATTGCGCATGCTGGATGCGCAACCGCTGATCAACTGGCCCGCTGCGGCCCGGCTGCGCCACGAGCTGTTGCGACGCCTGCACGCAGGCTTCGCCACGGACGCCACCACCGGTCAACGGCAGGCTTACGAGGCATTCTGCAACGCGGCCGGGCCAGACCTGCACGACCACGCCCTGTTCGAAGCGCTGCACGGCAACCACGCGCAGGGACTAGATGCCCCGTTGGCGTGGACCCATTGGCCGGCCGACCTGCGCGACCCGCGCTCGTCCGCCGCGCAACGCTATGCCACCGACCATGCCGAGGCCGTCGACATACATCGGTTCAGCCAATGGCTGGCCTCCGCCAGTTTGTCGCGCGCCCAGCAAGCGGCGCGCGACGCAGGCATGCGCGTTGGTCTGGTGGCTGATCTGGCCGTGGGCGGCAGCCCCCAGGGCAGCCATGCCTGGAGCCGGCAAGCCGACCTGATGAAATGCACCAGCGTCGGCGCGCCGCCCGATCTGTACAACCCACTGGGGCAAGGCTGGGGTTTGACGGCGTTGTCACCCGCTGCCCTGCACGAATCTGGCTATGCGGCGTTTCTGGCAATGCTGCGCGCCAACCTGGCGCACGCGGGCGGGCTGCGCATTGATCACATACTGGGTTTGGCGCGCTTGTGGCTGATCCCGGATGGCGCCTCGCCCGAAGACGGCGGCTATCTGCGTTACCCCATGCCGCAATTGCTGCGGCTGATCGCATTGGAGGCTTGGTTGCATCACGCGCTGATCATTGGTGAAAACCTGGGCACGGTTCCGGAAGGATTCGACGCGCAACTTGAAGCGCACGGCGTGCTGGGCATGGATGTGCTGTGGTTCATGCGGGCGGCTGACGGGGCAAAGGCGGCGGAGCCGGCGAAGGCGGCGGATGGCGATGACGGAAATGAGTGGGCCGACGGGCCTGATACGGCTGACGGGAATGATGCGACCTGCGGCGATCAGGGCACCCAACGTGCTTACGGGGCTGTCGGTGCAAATGGAGCTAATGACGCTAATGGGGCTGAGCGGCCACATCTAACGGCAGAAGAGCCTGCCGCGTCGCCGCCTGCCGCCTTCCTGGCGCCCGCCGACTGGCCTGCCAACGCCGTCGCCATGACGACCACCCACGATCTGCCCACGCTGGAAGGCTGGTGGCACGCGCAGGACATTCTGTGGCGGTCGCGGCTGAGCCTGCTTGGCCCTGATCAAGAAGAAGCCGCGTTGCGCGCCGCCCGCCTGGAAGACCGCGCGACCTTGTGGCGGTCTGTGCAGTCCAGTTCGCCAGCGGCCTCTACCTTGCCGCTGCCCCGCCGGGCGCCCAGCGCCGAACTGCTAGGCTTTGTCGCCGCCACGCCCTGCCCGCTGATGCTGGTGCCACTGGAAGATCTGGCAGGCCAGCTTGACCAGCCCAACCTGCCCGGCACTGTCGCGCACCATCCCAACTGGCGGCAACGCACGCCGCTGTCGGTGGCCGAGTGCCTGAACGCGCCCGCCAGCCAGGCGCGCCTTCAACCCGTGCGCGCGGTGCGGGGGCGGACATGAGCGCCCCGCGCGCCACCGCGCGCCTGCAACTGCACGCCGGCTATACGTTGGACGACGCCTGCGCGCAGGTGCCCTACTACGCGGCGCTGGGCGTCAGCCATCTTTACCTGTCGCCCATCACACGGGCCCGGATGGGTTCAACGCATGGCTACGACGTCATTGACCATCAATGCATCAATCCGGAACTGGGCGGCCAGGCCGCGCTGCGCAGGCTGACCGACGCGGCGCACCGGCACGGCTTGGGGCTGATTGCCGACATCGTGCCCAACCACATGGCCGCCCACGCCTCGAACGCGTGGTGGGCCGATGTGCTGCGGCACGGCGCGCAAAGCCGCCACGCCCGCACGTTCGACATCGACTGGCAACCGGCTGACACGGCGCTGCACGGCAAAGTGCTGCTGCCGGTGCTGGGCGAGCCGTATGGGCAGGCGCTGGCCGCCGGCCACATCCGATTGATTCACGACGCCGCGGCCGCTGATGGCTATGCCATCGAAGCGGGCGGACAGCATCTGCCCCTGGCCCCCGGCACGGCTCCGGCTGGGGATGACCCCGCTTCCGCCTGCGCGGCGTTTGATCCCGGCGCAACGGACTGCGCAGCGGACGGCGCAGCGGACGGCGCAGCGAATCGCGCGGCGAACTGCGCGGCGCGCCTGCATGATCTGCTGGAACGCCAGCACTACCGGCTCGCGTGGTGGCGCACCGCGCCCGAGCAGATCAACTGGCGGCGCTTCTTCGAAATCAGCGAACTGGTTGGCGTGCGCGTGGAAGACGACGAGGTCTTTAACGCCGTGCATGCGCTGCCGTTGCAGCTGGTTCGGGAAGGCGTGTTGGACGGGCTGCGCATCGACCACGTCGACGGCTTGGCCAGCCCGGGCGCGTACTTGCGGCGCTTGCGTGAGCAGCTTGACGACGCCCGCGCGCAGCACGCCGGGAATGCCACGGCCTATCTCGTCGTGGAAAAAATCCTGGCTGACGGAGAAGTGCTGGACGCACGCTGGCCGGTAGACGGCACCACCGGCTACGACTTCATGGACCAGGCCGGCGCACTGTTGCATGCGCCCCAGGCGCGGGCGCCCATGGAGCAATTCTGGAACACCCTTAGCGGCGACGCGCGCAGCGCGTCTGCCCAATTACTGGACGCGCGCCATCGCATGCTGGCACGCCACTTCCCCGTGGAACGCCTGGCGTTGGTACGCGCGCTGACTCGCATCGCACGGCAAGACCTGCGCACGCGTGACTGGACGTCCACCGCCATCGACCGGGTGTTGACCGCCTTGCTGGCGGCCTTTCCCGTGTACCGCAGCTATGCCGAAGACGGCGGCCGCAGCGCCGAGGACGCACGCTGGTGCCGCATCGCGCGGGACCACGCGCGCGCGGCGCTGGCTGGATCGGAAGCCGACGCGCGCCTGCTTGATCAGATCGACGCGTGGCTGGCAGGGCCGCGGCAGGCTGATGCGGGTGCCGGTGCCGGTGCGGGTCCTGGCGCTGAAGTCGATGCTGACGCCGGTGCCGGTGCCAACGCTGGTGCTGATGCTGATGCTGGTGCTGATGCTGGTTCCCGCGCCGACAATGAAGCCGGCGCACTTCGCCGCTTCCAGCAGTTAACACCACCGCTTGCCGCGAAGGCGCTGGAAGACACCTTGTTCTACCGGCGCGGCCCGCTGCTGTCGCGCAACGAGGTCGGCTCCAGTCCCACGCAATTCGCCCTGCCGCTTGACGCCTTCCATACCCTGACTCAAGCCCGCGCCCGCACGCATCCACACGCGATGCTCGCCACCGCCACCCACGACCACAAACGCGGCGAAGACACACGTGCGCGCCTGGCCGTGCTGAGCGAAACGCCCGAACGCTGGCAGCGCGTGGCCGAGAACTGGATTCCGCGTTTGGGACCAAATGGATCGAAAAGGGAATCGCAAAGGGATTCAGAAACGGGATCGCCGATGGGTGCGCCCACCGCTTCACCAACGCCCGCCGACCGTTATCTATTGCTGCAAAGCCTGGTCGGCGCGTGGCCGTTGTCCTTGTCCGCAGATAACCGCGCAGACGTTGCTGCGTTTCTGGAACGCATCCTCCAGTGGCAGGAAAAGGCCTTGCGCGAGGCCAAGCTGCATACCAGCTGGACCGACCCGAACACCGGCTACGAAGCCGCAGCCCGCCACTGCGTAACCGCATTGCAAGAGACCGGCGAAGGGCAAGCGCTGCTGCGCGACATCGCAGCGTGGACGGCAGGCATCGCCCCGGCCGGGCTTGTCAACAGCATGACCCAGACCCTGTTGCGCAACACCTTGCCCGGTGTACCGGATCTATACCAAGGCACGGACTTGTGGGACTTCAGCTTGGTGGACCCCGACAATCGCCGCGCTGTCGACTACGCCGAACGCGCCGCGCTGCTGGCAGCGGCCGGCGCTCCCATCGCCACCGATGCGGCGGCGTGGCGCAGCGGCGCCATCAAGCAGCAACTGATCCAACGCTGCCTGACGCTACGCGCTGCGGACCCGGGCCTGTTCGATCACGGCGAATACGTGCCGTTGACCGCACAAGGCCCGCGCGCGGCGCATGTCATCGCCTATCTGCGTCGGCACAACGGACGCAGCGCGCTGGCCGTCGCGCCCCTTCATTGCGCGCTGGCCTTGGCGCCTTACGCGCAAGATCAGGCCGCCCAGGCTGCACACTTCTGGGATGGCACCCACGTGCAGTTGCCGGACGGCGTCGGCCCCCTGCGCAATGTGCTCTCCGGCCGGCCCGTCAACGTGGAAGACGAAGGCAGAATTCCCCTGGCCGACCTCTTGCGCGACTGTCCGGTGGCGCTCTGCACCCAGACCTGACGCGCGCTTGATCGTCCAGTTGCCCTTTGCACCACGACCTGACGCGGGCTTGATCGTCCAGGTGCCCTTTGCACCACGACCTGACGCGCGCTCGGCGGGCGGCCGGGCAAGCGTCAGTACTGGTAGCGCATCGTCAGGATGGTGCTGGTGCCCGCGCCCCATGCGCCTTGGCTGTAGAAGCCAACCTGGCTGTAGTACTTGCGGTCAAACAGGTTGTTCACGTTCAACTGCGCCGACAGGTTGCGGTTGAACTGGTAGCGCGCCATCAGGTTGGTGATGGCGTAGCTGCCTTGGCCTACGCGCTCGTCGCCGTTGGGGCCGCTGGCGATGGTGTAGACGCCGCTCTGCCAATTGACGCCGCCGCCCACCGTCAGACGATTCCAGTCGCCCGGCAAGCGGTAAGTCGTGAACAAGCGCACCAGCGACCGCGGCTGATCCGTCTGGATGGCGTTGCCGTCGCCGTCGCGCGCGGTCCAATGCGACCAGCCCGCCGCCAGATTCCAACCCGGCGTCACTTCGCCCGACACTTCAAGATCGAAGCCGCGGCTGCGCGTCCCTTGGGCGGCCCGGTATGCCTGGTTGATCGAACCCGGCACCAAGTAACCCGGGTCGGTTTGCGCGACGTTGTCCTGTTCCACCTGGAACACGGCCGCGCTGGCGTTCAAGCGCCCTTCCAGGAATTCCCCCTTCACGCCGGATTCATAGGACTTGCCTTCCAGCGGGTCCAGCCATCCGCCGTTGCGGTCCTGGTAGCTTTGCGGATTGAAGATGCCCGTGTAGCTGACGTAGGCCGTGTAGGTCTCGTTGATGTCGTACAGCAGGCCGGCGTAGGGCGTGAATGCGTTCTTGTCGAAGGCTTCGCGGCTGCCGCCGCCAAAGCCGACAGAGTCCGTCTTCCACGTGCTGTAGCGTCCGCCCACGATCAGCTTGAGCGGATCGGCCAGGTTCATGCGCAGCGCGCCGTACCAGCCGGTTTGTTTGGTGGTGTAGCGGCTGGCGGTGACGGCGGTGTCGCTCCAGTCGGGTTCGGGATAGGAGCCGTCCCAGTTCAGGAAGTTGCCGACCGGGGCGGCGGATATCGCCGAACGGTAGTCAAAGTCGGCGTATTGGCGGGTGAAGCTCGCGCCCACCACCACTTCATGGCGGCGGCCAAACGCGGAGAAGGGGCCGGTGGCCTTGACGTCCAGGCTGTTCTGCTTGCGGTCGCCCAGATACCAGGCGGGCGAACCGCTCACGCCCAGGCCGGTCTCGCGGTCAGGCCAGCCATACAGATACAGCAGCTTGCCATCCATTTCGTGCTTGGAATGGGACGCCACGGCTTGCACGCGCCAGTCGTTGTCAAAGCGGTGTTCCAGGCTGGCGAAGCCGCCTGATGTGGTGCTGCCCCATGAGCTCCAGTCGGCGCCCGTGTTCAGCGACCGCTTCCAGTCGGTGCGCCCGCCGTCCGCGTACCACAGCGGGAAGCCGCCCCAGCTGCTGCGCTGCGGGTCGTTGTCTTGATAGTTGAAGCCCGCGCTGAAGGTTGTGCGCGACGTCAGGTCGGCATCCACGACGCCGTAGAAGATTTTTTTCGTGCTTTGGTAGCCATCCAGATAGGAATGGTTGTCTTGGTAGGCCGACACAATGCGGCCGCGCACGCTGCCGTCCTTGCTGAGCGGCGTCGACAAGTCCAGCGTGCCGCGATAGGTGTCCCAGTTGCCCGCGCTGACGCTGACATCGGCCTTGAACTCGCGGCTGGTGGCGTGCTTGCGCACCAGGTTGATCGACGCCGACGGGTTGCCCGCGCCCGTCAACAAGCCGGTCGCGCCGCGCACGACCTCAACGCGGTCGTAGATGATGGGGTCGATGGACGACTCGCCCGCTGCGTAGCCCACATCAAAACCGGTGGGCACGCCGTCATACATATAGTTGCTGACGCTGAACCCACGCGAGCTGAACGAATAGCGCTCGCTGTCGTAGTTCTGCACCGAGATGCCCGGCGTGCTGGCCATTACATCGGCCAACGACCGCATGTCTTCGTCGTCCATGCGCTGGCGGGTCATGACAGTGACCGACTGCGGCGTCTCGCGCAGCGTCAGCGGCAAGCCGGTGCTGGCGGCGGTGGCGCGGGGGGTGTAGGAACCGGTTCCTTCGGTGGTGGTGGGGTCGGAATCCCCCACGACTTGCACGCTGGGCAGCGTGGACACGGCCGCTTCCTGCGCGGCTGCGGCGGCTGAAGCCAGCGCTAAAAGCACCAAGGCCGAGGTGCGGCTCACTTTGAAACGGGGCTTGCTGCCTGATAGAAAACGGAACTTGCTGCCTGGTAGAAATTGGGGCTTGCTGCCTTGTGGCCTGTGGTCTTGCATGCTGGCTTCCTCTCCCACAACGGGTTGCTTTGTGGGAAGGAAGTGTAATGCGACTACTTCTCATAACTATCTCTTGTTGCGAATTTACGACGTCAACCGCCCCGCCAATTTGTCCCTACGCGCAGCGGGTTTACCCGGCCGCGTCACAAGCCGCCCGGCATAATGTCGCTGGCTCCGGCCCCGCTGTTCTCTTCATAGCCGCTCTCCGTAGGAATCTCCGCGTGTTCCATGTCTTCACGGGACTGATCAGTCTCTACGTCATCTGGCGTTTCGTTCTGCCCCTGTCCTTATCCAGAACCAGCAAGCTCTTGCTGTCTGTCTTGCTGGTGGCCGCCGCCGAGCACCACTTGGTGACGCGCAACCTGTTCGGCTCCATGGCCTCGCCCGAGATTCCCGGCACGCTGTTGATGGTGCTGGGCTGGCTGTTCGGCAGCCTGCTGCTGTTGGCGATGCTGCTGCTGGCGCGCGATGTGGCGGGCTCGGTGGTGTACCTGTTCTCACGCGTGCGCGGCAAGCGGCTGTGGGCTGCGCGCGGTTGGGGCGTCGGCGCGGCGGTCGTCTCGGTGGTGCTGTCGGCCATTGGCGTCTGGCAAGCCGTGCGCGTGCCTGATGTGAAGACCCTGGAAATTGCGTTGCCCAAGCTGCCGCCCGAACTCGACGGCTTCCGTCTGGTGCAACTGACCGACCTGCACGCCAGCCGCTTGCTGGAAGCGCCGTGGATGGAAGCCGTCGTCAAGAAGACGAATGGCTTGAACCCGGATCTGATCGTGATCACGGGCGATCTGGTCGACGGCACCACCGATGCACGCGCCGCCGATGTGCTGCCGCTGCAAGCGCTGCGCGCCCGCTACGGCGTCTATGCCATCCCGGGCAACCACGAGTACTACGCCGAGTACCAGCGTTGGCTGCCCGCTTTTGAAAAGCTGGGCCTGCGCCTGCTGCTGAACGAACACGTAACGCTCACCCCCAACGGCCAACGTCTGGTGCTGGCCGGCATCACCGACAAGATGGCGGCGGCCTATGGGCAGCTGGAACCTGATGTGGCGCGCGCGATGGACGGCGTGCCGGCCACCGACCCGGTCATCTTGCTGAGCCATCGCCCTATCGGCGCGGTGCGCAATGCGCAGGCCGGGGCCGGCCTGCAACTATCTGGCCATACGCATGGCGGCCAGATCCTGGGGCCGCACCTGCTGACGCAGCTGGCTAACGAAGGCTATGTGTCGGGCGAGTATCAGGTCGACGGCATGCGCTTGTATGTCAGCAATGGCACGGGCTTGTGGCCGGGTTTCCCGGTGCGCCTGGGCCGCCCCTCGGAAATTACGCAGATCGTGCTGCGCTCGCCGGCGAAGACCGCCGCCCAATAAGTTCCACCCCCGCGCCCGCCATGATGAGCTACCTGCTGTGGTCCCTGCCCGCCCTGACGGTGATTGCCGCCATTGCCAGCGGGCGCGTGAACACCACGATAGCCGCCGTGCTGGGCCTGTGCGCCGCCGTGCCCATTGCGCTTTTCGCCGCGCCCGCGCCATTCAGCGGCGCGCAATTGGCGGTGACGCTCGAACGCGGGCTGTGGATCGGCTGGATCATTACCCCGTACATCCTGGGCGGCTTGCTGTTCTGGCAGATGGCGTCCCACGGCCACGCGCCGGAACATTCGTCCACGCAGGCCACCGCCGGCCACGCAGAACTGAACGACCCGCTCGCCCGCCGCCGCCGCTTGTTCTTCGCCTGTTTTCTGATCGGCCCCTTTGCGGAATCCGCCACGGGGTTTGGCGTGGGCATGCTGGGCACCGTGCTGCTGATTCGTCCGCTGGGCTTGAAGCCGCGCGACATCATGGTGTTCGCCTTGCTGAGTCAGACGCTGATCCCTTGGGGCGCGATGGGCAGCGGCACCTTGCTGGCGTCCGCCTATGCGCGCGTGCCGGCTGCCAAGCTGGCGCTCTACAGCATGGTGGCCGTGGCCTTGCTGATGGTGGTGTGGATGCTGCTGTACTGGCGCACGGCGCGCCATGCGGGCTTGCGTGCGGACGCGGCCGAGCACCGGCGCGAAGCCGTGTGGATGGCGGCCAGCCTGGGCCTGCTCAGCGCCGCCACCGCCGTGCTTGGCCCCGAGACCGCGCTGCTGGCCGCCTACGGCCCCTTGATCGTGCTGCGCTTCGTGATGGACCGCCGGCCCGATCGCAATCAGTTGCTGGCCGCGGCCCGCCGTGCGCTGCCTTATATCCTGGTGATTGCCTGCCTGGTTGCCACGCGCCTCGTCCCGGCGCTGAACCACGCGCTGGGCGCGTTGGCTGACATCCGGCCCTTTGCCGACCTGCCCGCCTGGATGCCTTTCCTGCACGCGGGCAGCTGGCTGATTGCGGGCGCGCTCGCCATGGCAGTCTGGCGCCGCCAGCCGCGCGCCTTGGCGGCCCAGGCACGCGCCTCGTGGAAAACCGGCCGCCACGCCGTCATGTCCGTCTTCCTGTTTGCGATGATGGCCGAAGTGCTGGCGGGCGCCGGTATTTCACAAGCCTATGCCGATGGTCTTTTTGCAACACTGCAAGACTGGACCATCCTCATCACGCCCCTCTTGGCCGGCGCGTTTGGTATTCTGGCCAACAGCGGCAACGCGCCCAACAGCCTGTTCATGCCTTCCCAGCTATCATTAGCGCTTCACGCGGGCTTGAACGTACCGGCAGCGGCTGCGCTGTTACACGTTTCCGGTACGGCCATGGGCATTTTTTCACCTGTCAGAATGTCGATTGCGGCCGGTTTGGCCCACGGCCAAGGGCAGGAACGCAGCGTGTATGTTCTACTACTGCCGTTTGCCCTGGCCGCGTTCGGCATTCTTTTGTCCCTGGCACTGCTTGTCGTGCTGTCGGGATAGCCGCCGGAGCGCTGATGCTCACGGCCTCAACCTTTTTTTTGTGTAGCACATGGGACTAGAACAGTTAGCCGCGATCCGGGCATTGATTACCAAGCAGGCGCCCGAAGAGCCTACCCCCAAGAAAGAATCGCGTCCGCAAGGCGGCGGTAAAGGACCTCGCTCGGCAAATGCCGGCAAGGGCCCGCGCCCGCAAGGCGAGAAAGGCGCCCGTCCGCAAGGCGGCGACAAAGACCGTGGCCAGCGTCCGCAGCGTGCTGAGCGCCGCGACACGCCTGTCGACCCCGTCGTCGTCGCGATCTCGCGCCTGCAACGCCAGTTTCCCAAAGCCTTCCCCAAGAATCCCGCGCCGAAGCTTCCGCTGAAGCTTGGCGTGCTGGCAGACCTGGTGCAACATGCCCAGGCCCTGCAACTGGACGAAGCGCAGATCAAGGAAGCGGTCAAGACCTGGTGTGATGGCCGCCGCTACTGGGCTTGTATGGTCGAAGACGCGCCGCGCGTGGACCTGAACGGCGAACCCTCGGGCGCCGTCACCGCCAACGAAGCCAAGCATGCCAAGCGCATGGCGTCGCGCAGCGCGTCGAAAAACGCCGCCGCCCGCAACAAGGCCAAGAAGGCGGAAGCCGCCGCGGCAGCTGGCGCCGCTGCGCCGGCTGCGGGTGCTGACGTTGCTGTGGCTGCTGCGGCTGACGTTGCCGCACCTGCCGTGAATGCCGATGCACCCGTGGCGGCTCAAGCGCCGGTAGCGGACATGCCGGTTGCGGACGTGCCGGTGGCGGACGTGCCGGTTGCGGACGCGCCGGTAGCCGACGCGCCGGCGGCTGATGCACCGGCTTCGGATGCCTCCGAGCAAAAGAAGGCGCAAGGCGCGGATCAAGCTTCGGCTGAAACCCCGGCTGAATCTTCCTCGGACACGCCCACCTGATTCTGCTGCGGCGCCGCGTTTCACGGCGTTGTGTGGAACAACAAAAACCCGGCCTGCGAGGCTTCGCAGGCCGGGTTTTTGCTCGTGCGTTCAAGGCCGCAAGGCTTGCTCTATATAGGCCATCCCGATCGGGGAATACGGCAGCGTCAGCGCCCACTTGTGGCCCGCCGCGTCCATCTTCAGCAATGACTTTTTCAAGATATCAACGATCTTCTCCGCGTGCGCGGGATGAAAGGCCTCGTACTGATATTGCAAGAACACCAGGCACAGCGCGTTCTCCATCGTCTGCACATCCGCGTCCTGCTTGATGCCCTGCTTCATCACGATGGTTCTGACGCGGTCGATCACGTCGTCCGCGTACCCCGTGTCGCGCATGATGCCTTCGGCGATGCCAGCGTGGTGCCGCGCCAGCGCCTTGCGCCACGTCAGATAAGCGACACGCCCTTCGGGATAACTGCTGCGGGCAATTTCCCATCGCCCGATATGCTGGCACCGGGATGCCAGCACCAGCGGTTCGGACGCATCCGGCGCCAGTTTCAGCACCCACTCATGCAGCTTCTGCGCCAGAAATAATTCCTGCGGACAGGTCTCGCCCTGCCACGTAAACAGGTTCGGGTCCGCGCCGTTGTAATGGTCAAAGCGCAGCAGCGTCTGGTGCAGACGGTCATTCATGCCTGGGGTATCCAAGAGGGGTTCGGTTGGGCGGGAATCGAAACGATGATAGCGCCAAGATGGCCGCGCGTTGCACCTGCGCATCGCATTCCAACTATCCAAATGCGAAAACCATCGTTCAACCGCGCGCGGTGACTGCTTAGGATTTGGGGTTCTCCCTGATACTGGAAACCCCTATGACTCCCCGCGCTTGGATGCGGCACGCCCTGGCCGCGGCCGCCCTCTTCATCGGCTTTGCCGCGCAAGGCGCGCAGGCCGCCTTTCCTGACAAGCCCGTCCGGCTGGTGTTGCCCTTGTCACCCGGCGGCGCAATGGACGCGTTGGGCCGCGGCTTGGCGGAACAGCTGGGCGCGCAATGGAACGTGCCCGTCATCGTGGAAAACCGCGCGGGCGCCGGCGGCAACATCGCGTCCGAAATGGTGGCGCGCGCCGAGCCCGATGGCTACACGTTGCTGCTCACCGGCGACATACTCGTGGCCAACCAGACGCTATTCAAGAACAACGTGAACTACGACGCCGTGCGCAGCTTTGCGCCGGTTGGCATCGTGGCGGTGACGCCGCCCGTGATCGTCGTGCGCGCCGATTCGCCCATCCACGACATCGCCGGCTTGCGCAAATTGGGCGCCCAGCGCCTGGTCAACGTGGGCACGCCCGGCTACGGCAACAGCAATCATCTGGCGTTGGCGCGCTTGCAAGGCCTGTATCCCGACACGCTGCTGCATGTGCCGTACAAAGGCGCAGGCCCCGCCGTCGTGGCGTTGCTGGCGGGCGAGACCGATGCCGCCATCGTCGCCGTGCCTGCCGCCGCCAACCTGATCCGCACCGGCAAGCTGCGCGGCCTGGCCGTGCTGCAAGCCGAACGCAGCCCCATCATTGGCGACGTGCCCACCGCCCGCGAAGCCGGCCTGGACCTGGACAGCGGCTCGGGCTGGTTCGGCATGCTGGCGCCCGCCGGCACCGCGCCTGACGTCGTGCGACGCATCGGCGTGTCGGTCAGTACCGCGCTGAACGAGCCGGCCTTTCGGGAGCGCCTGCGCGCACAAGGCTTCGAAGCCATCGGGGGATCGTCCGCCGACTTCGCTGACCGCATCGCCAGCGACGCCCTGAAATTTCCCGCCCTGCTCCAGCAGGCCGGTGTCTCTGTCAACTAAACCCCTGCCCTGTCATGCCTATTGCTCAAGTGGCCGACGCCCGCCTCTATTACGAAACCCATGGCCACGGCCATCCGCTGCTGATGCTGGCGCCCGGCGGCCTGCTGTCGCATGTGGAACTCTGGCGCGTCACGCGCGATGGCAAGCCGCGCGACTACCCGGACCCCATCGCCGCGTTCTCGTCAAACTTCCGCTGCATCGCCATGGACCAACGCAACGCCGGCCGTTCAACCGCCCCGTTGCGCGCGACCGATGGCTGGCACACCTACGCCGAAGATCACTTGGCGCTGCTCGACCACCTGGGCATCGAACGCTTCCATGTGCTGGGTTCGTGCATCGGCGCATCCTTCGCATTGAAGCTCTGCGAACTGGCGCCTGACCGCGTCACCGCGGCCATTCTTCAGCAGCCCATCGGGCTATCGGCCGCCAACGCCGCCAACCGCGCCGAGTCCTTCGACAGTTGGGCCGACGGCCTGCGCCAGCGTGAGGGCGGCGTGGACGAAGCGGCGCTGGAGGCGCTGCGCGCCAACCTCTTCGATGGCGACTTCGTCTACAGCGTCTCCCGCGAAGCCGTGGCCGCCACGCGCACGCCATTATTGATTCTGGCGGGCAACGACATCCTGCATCCTGTTGAGATCGCTCGGGAAATTGCCCATCTGGCCCCGCACGCCACGCTGGTTGAAGACTGGAAAGGCCAAGACCGCGCCGACGTCTACACCGGGTCGATCCGGCGCTTTCTGGCCGGGTTGGATGCATATGCCTAACGCGTATTTCGCCGCGTAGCGCAAACCGCGTCATACTGGCGGGTTCCGAGCACTACCCCAAGCACTACCCCAAGCACTGGAACCCCCATGAGTGACGCACCCCACACCCCCACCCTGGCGCCTGACGTGCTGGCCGCCCAAGCGCTGGCCAAGCAGCACGGCGTGGGCACGCCCAACGTGCTGACCACCCCCATTGCCGAGACCCGCGAAAAAAGCCGCGCGTATCAAGCATGGCTCAGCCAGCCCGCCCCGCCCGTCGGGCGCGTGGTGGAACACCGGCTGGATCATCTTCCCGTACCTGCCACGCTGCGCCTGTACTACCCCGATGGCGCAACGGACGCGCCGCTGCCGCTGTACCTGCATCTGCACGGCGGCGGTTTCGCCCATGGCGATCTGGACACGCTGGACCGCTGGAAACGCGAGATCGCGGCCGAAGCCGGCATCGTCACGGCGGGCCTGTCTTACGCCCTGTCGCCCGAAGCCCGCTACCCCGTTGCGCTGGAACAAGTGCTGGGCGCGCTGCGCTGGCTGCGTGACGAGGCGCCGTCGCTGGGCTTGGACGCATCCCGTCTGGCCGTGGGTGGCGAGTCCGCCGGCGGCAACCTGACGCTGGCCGCCCTGCAACGCCTGCGCGACGAAGGCGACGCCTTCATCAAGACCGGCGTGGTGATCTACGGCATGCTGTCCGCCCGCCGCGACACGCCTTCGCACGAATCCTTTGGCGACGGCCGCTTTGGCCTGTCCACAGAAAAACTCGATTGGTTCTGGCAGCAGTACGTGACGGACGCCGCGCAACTGACCGACCCCGGCGTCGCCCCGTTGCACGCCGATGTGGCCGGCCTGCCGCCCCTCATCCTGCAAGCCGCCGCGCTGGACCCGCTGCTGGATGACACGCTAGACCTGGCCAACAAACTGTTCGCAACCGGCGCCGCGCCCAACTTCATCGTGTACTCCGGCGTACCGCACAGCTTCATCGGCATGACGCGCCTGCTGCCCCAAGCGCAAGAGGCTAGGACGGACCTGGTGCAAGCGCTGAAGCGCAATTTGGCTGCATAGGAAAGCGCTCCGTAGTTTCGTAGTCGTCTAATGGACGCCGCCTTCGTCCGTTGTGCAAGATGCCCGGTTGGATCTTGCACAACGGAAAGAGGAGCGTCAGGTGTCCCGACCTTGCGGCTACCGTTTCAGCTTCACGCCCGTCAACGGCGGGGCGTTTGATGTCATCGAGTTCACGCTGGATGAGGCGCTGTCTGAGACCTACCGGTTAAGCGTCGAGCTGTCCAGCTTCGATCCGGCGGTGGACTTCGGTTTGCTGTTGGATCAAGCCGCGTTATTCACGATCTGGCGCGGTGACGTGGCCGTGCGCCATGTGCACGGCCACGTCACCGAGTTCGAACAAGCCGGCACCGGGTTCCGCCGCACCCGCTATCGGGCGGTGCTTGAACCTTCTCTGGCCCGCGCCGCGCTTTGTTCCGACTGGCGCATCTACCAGCAGCTGTCCGTGCCGGAGATCATGGCGGATGTCCTCAAACGCCAGCGCATTACGGACTACGAACAGGTCACCACGAACGAACATCTGCCACGCGAATACTGCGTGCAGGCGGGTGATACCGATCTGGAGTTTTTGGCTAGGCTAGCCGCCGAAGAAGGCTATTTCTACCGCTACGAACATACCGAGAAAAGCCATCGCTTGATTCACGGCGACCGCATCTACATTCACGGCGAGATTGCGGGCGGCCCGGTGCTTTACAACCCGATGCCGGGTGGCGATCAGCCTGAACCTGCCTTGCATCGCTTCACCTACGCCGAACGCGTGCGCACCGCGGTGCAAACCCAGCGCGACTACACCTACACGCATCCGCGCTACAGCCAGGAACATTCTCCGGTCGCCACGGATTTGGCAAATCAAGACCGCCGTTACGAACGCTACGACTACCCCGGCCGCTACAAACGCGACGAAGCGGGCAAACCGTTCACCCAAACTCGCCTGCTAGGCCTCCGCCGCGATGCGCGTATCGCCATCGTCGAAGGTGACGACGCTCGCTTGATCCCCGGCGTGGCTTTCGACCTGACCGGCCACCCGCGCGAAGACTGGAACCAAGGCTGGCGGCCCGTACGCATGCGCCACCACGGCGTGCAGCACGCGAGCCAGGAAGAAGATGGTGTTGGTGCGGAGCAAGGCACGCAGTATGGCTACACCGCCGAACTCGTTCCGGACAAAGTCGACTGGAAGCCCGAGCCCTGCCCTAAACCCCGCATTGATGGCCCGCAGATGGCCACCGTCGTCGGCCCGCCAAACGAAGAGATATTTTGCGACGAGTGGGGCCGGGTCAAGGTGCAGTTTCCCTGGGACCGGCTGGGGCAGAACGACGAACACAGCTCTTGCTGGATACGGGTGTCGCAAAACTGGGCGGGCGCGCTGTGGGGGCATATGGCGATTCCACGGATCGGCCAAGAAGTCGTCGTGCAATTCCTGAATGGCGACCCAGACCAGCCGCTGATCACCTCACGGGCATACCGCGCGACCAACCTTCCGCCGTATGAACTGCCCCGTCACAACATCCTGTACACCATCAAGAGCAAGGAACACAAGGGCAACCGGGCGAATGAACTGCGCTTGGACGACACGTCAGCGCAGATCAGCGCGGCGTTGATGAGTGAACACGGGGCGTCTGAACTGCATCTGGGAT
>PJUI01000063.1_pt1 | contig 177464 bp, 171 predicted proteins | sample 1512201 | NCBI WGS metagenome assembly PJUI01 (sample SAMN08177670, study PRJNA422409) | Feces metagenome, whole genome shotgun sequencing project. | isolation source: Chicken feces (2) enriched on wood chips | host: Gallus gallus | place: USA: Madison | collected 2015-01-15
CACTCCCTTAACGGGAACAGGATTTTAAGTCCTGCGTGTCTACCAGTTCCACCACCTAGGCAGGTGAGCGAAAAACGAGATTCGAACTCGCGACCCCAACCTTGGCAAGGTTGTGCTCTACCAGCTGAGCTATTTTCGCATTGGAATTATTATTCTTTCAATCTGTCAGAACCTTGCGTTCTTCCTTTTCGGTGGTGCCAGCTGGATTCGAACCAGCGACACAAGGATTTTCAGTCCTTTGCTCTACCAACTGAGCTATGGCACCTTTTCAACGTTAGCTGTTTGCCTTATTGATGATGCAAATATAGACGGATTATTTGAATTACAAAAGCCAAAAGCGCTTTTTTTTGCCTTTAAACGCCAACCTGCTGATTTTTAAGGAAAAAAAATAAGGGGCTATTCTACATGAATAGCCCCTTTATAGGATATTGGTGGAGTTGATTAAGATAATTTACCAACTTCTAATACCAAGTCAACGATTTTGTTTGAATAACCCCACTCGTTGTCATACCAAGATACCACTTTAACGAAGTTATCATTCAATGAAATTCCTGCTTTTGCATCGAAGATTGATGTACGTGCATCACCTAAGAAATCTGAAGAAACAACTTCGTCTTCAGTATAACCTAAGATACCTTTCAATTCACCTTCAGAAGCTTCTTTCATCGCAGTTTTGATTTCTTCGTATGAAGCACCTTTGTTTAAACGTACTGTCAAGTCAACAACTGAAACGTCTGCTGTAGGAACGCGCAATGACATACCAGTCAATTTACCTTTCAATTCAGGAAGAACCAAACCTACTGCTTTAGCAGCACCAGTAGATGAAGGGATGATGTTTTGGTAAGCACCACGACCACCTCTCCAGTCTTTTACTGAAGGTCCGTCTACTGTTTTTTGAGTTGCAGTAACCGCGTGAACTGTTGTCATCAAACCTTCTACAATACCAAATTTATCGTTTAATACTTTAGCGATAGGAGCTAAACAGTTTGTAGTACATGAAGCATTTGAAACGATGTTTTGATCAGCTTTCAATTCTTTGTGGTTTACACCCATGACGAAAGTAGGGGTGTCGTCTTTTGCTGGAGCAGACATAACAACTTTCTTTGCACCTGCATCGATGTGTTTTTGAGCCAACTCTTGTGTTAAGAAGAAACCTGTAGATTCGATGATTACTTCAGCACCTACTTCATTCCATTTCAAGTTTGCAGGATCTTTCTCAGCAGTTACACGGATCGTTTTTCCGTTAACAACTAAATTTCCGTCTTTTACTTCTACAGAACCGTCAAATTTGCCATGTGTTGAATCGTATTTCAACATATAAGCCATATAATCTGGTTCAACTAAGTCATTGATACCAACAATTTCAATTTCTGGACGATTGATAGCCGCTCTGAATGCTAAACGACCAATACGGCCAAATCCGTTAATTCCAATTTTCATATTCTTAATTTTTATTGATATAATATTTAATTAAATTGTGTATTGGTTCTTTGACAACAGTCCCAATACTGATATTAAATTCGTCTGTGGCAACTTCCCGTAGTATGTTCTCATAATTGAACGCTACTGAACCGGTAAAGTTCACATCGCTGTCTGGGTATTCTTTCATTAGAGGCTTGATGTATGTTTTAATAAACGTACGAAGCCCATTTTTAACCAATTGATTGATAAATAAATGATCCTTATTTTCCAGGACGAAATCAGTAAAAGAATTCAGAAAATTTGTCGGCTGGGGAGCAATATACACCCTTTCTAAAATTGTTTTCTTGTCAATGTTGAATTCTCTTTCTAACTTGTCGCGTAGATCGATCGGTAAGGTGTCTGTCATGTAATGTTTGAGCAGCTGCTGGCTATTCCAGTTCGTCGCCCCTTCATCGGCCAGAATATAACCTAGACCATAATTATTATCAATGATTTTTTTCCCTGTATAATAAGCTGCATTTGATCCACTGCCAATGATACCAATAATGCCCCGCTCATCGCCAAAAGTCGAAATAGCGGAAGCAATGACATCATGATCTACGCGTACACGTGCGTTGACGAAAAAGCGCTCCAGAACGTTTTTTATTTTATCCTTACGTTCTTTCGACGATGATCCTGCACCAAAGAAATAAATTCGTTTTATTTTCTCTGCGTTATTGATCAGATTGGTGTTCTTATGCAAATGCTGTAGTATGGAGCGTTCATCTTGAAGATAAGGATTGATGCCGTTCATTCGGAATCCGGTCGTTATCCGTCCCTTATCAGCCAACCGCCAGTCTGAAAATCGAGACCCACTATATACTACTGCTATCATGTCTGTTCAATTTATGATTATAAAATCTCAGCCATTTCCAATAAATCAGGGCTAAGTTTAATTTCCTTATTGCTGATTGCTTCTTCAATTGGAGTTGTCTTGATTTCATTACCACGGAGTCCAACAGTGACTCTTGTATTTCCTGCCAATAATTCATTGACAGCAGCAAAGCCCAATCTACTAGCAAGCACGCGGTCAAAACTCGTTGGAGCACCACCACGTTGCAAATGCCCTAATATACTAACTTTCGTGTCGTAATGATCAAACTTTTCTTTTACTTTTTTTGCTACATAATAAGCGCCGCCATTTTGATCGCCTTCCGCAACAATAACAATAGACGATGATTTCTTCTTGATTGCCCCATCTTCTAAATGACGGATTAAATCGTCAATGGCCGTTTCTTTCTCGGGAAGTAAAATAGCTTCGGCACCACCGGCAATACCTGCATTTAAGGCAATACAACCCGAATCCCTGCCCATCACCTCAACAAAGAAAAGACGTTCATGTGAGGCCGCAGTATCTCTGATTTTATCAATCGCTTCGATTACGGTATTGTTAGCGGTATCATAGCCAATCGTATAATCAGATCCATAGAGATCATTGTCAATGGTTCCCGGTATACCTATAATGGGGATTTCAAATTCTTTGGAGAAGAAATTGGCACCTGTAAAAGTTCCATCTCCACCGATAACCACCAATGCATCCACGCCGGCAGCTTTCAAATTGTCGTATCCTTTTTTACGGCCTTCGGTTGTCTTGAACTCCATGCAACGCGCTGTCTTTAATATCGTACCACCACGTTGTATAATATTGCTGACTGAGCGCGTATCCATTTCTTTGAAATTTGCATCAATCAGACCTTGGTAACCTTGATAAATACCCGTTACTTCCAATCCCTTATGTAATGCTGTTCGAACTACAGCACGAATACAGGCGTTCATACCAGGAGCATCACCTCCCGATGTCAATACACCTATTTTTTTAATTTCTTTTATCACACTCTATATTTTAGGTTTTACGAATATAAGATTTTTATAGTGTATATTCTACACTTTGAATAAATTTTTCAATATTTTTTTGCGCATCACGTTTAGGAAGCGTATAATTGTTACAGATAACCCGATGATTAGTAACCGCTAAATTTAGCTCAGTATATTGCACATAAATAAATTTAGAAGTTTTGTATAGTAATTTTACCGTAGACTGTGTCATATTAGGCTTTCACGAAGGAGAATTAAAAGTTCTTTTAGCCGAAAGAAATGAATATCCTTTTAAGGATTGGTGGGCATTGCCAGGTTTTTTCGTGGATAATGACGAAGAAATGGAAGATGCCGTAAAACGAATTTTGTATGAGAATACAGGTTTGAAAGATGTATTTATGGATCAGCTCCATTCCTTTGCCGGATTAAAACGGCATCCAAAGGGAAGGATTTTGACAGTGGCTTATTATGCGCTCGTGCAGCTGGACAATACAAAACTTAAAACCAAACCTGTTACAAATTATATGAAACAGGCAAAATGGTTTCCTGTTCGGAATGTACCCGAACTGGCATTTGACCATAAGCAGATTTTGGACCTCTGTCTGGAAAGATTGCAACGGCGTCTTGCATATAAGCCAATTGCTTTTGAGCTGCTGCCCGAAAAATTTACCCTCACCCAGCTACAGCTGGTGTATGAGGGGATCTTGAATAAACCGCTCGATAAGCGCAATTTTAGAAAGAAAATGCAGAATTATGGCTTTCTAAAAGAACTCGACGAAGTACAGACTGGAGTTGCTTATCGTGCAGCACGTCTCTATAAACTGGATAAGCGAAAGTTTTTAAAACATTTTCAGAACACGGTCGCATTCTAACAGACCTGTTCGTATAATAAAAGGCAAACTCAAAAGTTTGCCTTTTTTGTTGTCAGTTTAATATCAAAATTATTACAATTTCAAAATATATTTTGCCCGACATGTTACTTTTTATATTTTTGAACAATTTTTGATAAAAGTCAGAAAGTAGAAAGGAGTTTTTTGAAGAATGGAAGATAGAAAAGATCAAATCATTCATGCGGCGATAAGACGCTTTATGCATTACGGTTTTAGTAAGACTACAATGAATGAAATTGCGGAGGATATAAAAATTACCAAAGCGAATTTGTATTACTATTATTCGGAAAAGAATGCACTTATACGGGATGTGATTGTGCGTTTGACGGATGAATATAGAGAAGAGGAGGAGAAGATGGTTGCTGTGCATGTGGGCACAACCTACGAGTTGATCATAAAAATTCTGGAACTGCGCGATGCATTTGTCCGGAAATACTATATGTTGCACATGAATGAAAATCTGGAATGGATCAAGGGACTTTCCATGCAGGATTTTTTTCAGTGCCTGCACGACCGCGATGTGAAGGCTTTGTTTGAGATCCTTGAGATCGGTGCTGAAAAAGGTGAAATCGATGGGGAGCATTTATACGAAACGGCCGAAATCTATGTGGAACTGATGAAGAGTTTATCCTTGATGTGTAATATCTCAGATATCATTTCGGGGATTCCAAATCAGGATCGTTTTGATGAAGTGCTGCAGAAACAAAAGTTGGCTACCAAGCTGTTTTTTAATGGTATAAATAAAAAGTAGATATAAAATTAGGATAAATAAATTAGGAATGAAAACAATCAGAATACTAGCCAGCCTTTTATTAGGTACGATGGTTTTCCAAAGTCATGCACAGCAACAATTGAGCTTAAGTGATGCAATTAAATTTGCTTTGCAGAACAAAAAGGAAGCTAAAAAGGCAAAGTTGGATCTCGAAAACTCGCAATACCAGATTGATGAGGTTAGGGGTAGCGCGTTGCCACAAATTACAGCAAACGGTTCCTTAAAATACAATGTGTTGATCCCAGAAATGGTGTTGGAAGCCGGTGGTCAGACTCAAAAAATTAAAATGGGACAGCCTTGGAATTCAACGGCGGTAGTTTCTTTAAATCAACAGCTTTTTAATCAATCGATCTTTACAGGATTGAAAGCAGCTAAAACAACAAAAGAGTTTTACCAAATAAATGCGCAGTTAACAGATGAACAGGTGATCGAAAAAGTAGCAAATGCTTATTATGATATTTACCAAGAACATCTGAAACTTCAGACGATAGAAAATAACTTGCAAAGTACAACAAAAACGAAAGAAGTGACAGCGGGACTTGTCAATGCTGGACTGGCAAAAAAAATAGATTTAGATCGCTTGGTTGTCAATGTGAATAACCTGGAGGCACAAAAACAACAAACAACCAACGCTGTGCAGATCAAAGAAAATGCGTTGAAATTCGCAATTGGGAAGCCGATAGAGGAGGATATTGAATTATCAGGAGAGACCTTTGATATCAATGCAGCATTGGCAGTGGAATCGGATAATGTTGAAAATAGGACTGAAGTGCAGTTGATGAAGAAACAAATTGAACTTTACGAACTGAACAAGAAATCGAAGGTTGCTGATTTGTACCCCAAACTATCTTTAGGTGGAGATTTTGGTTTTAATGGTTTTGGTAAAGGTTTTCCAATCGGTGGTGATTTTAGCTGGCCAAAGACGTCAAGCATAGGTTTGAACCTTTCGGTGCCTATCTTCACTGGTGGTACGACAAAGGCGAGAATAAACCAGGCCGATATTCAGATCAGACAAGCTCAGGTTGACCTTGAGGATACCAAACTGGGTCTTAATTTAGCAAAAGAAAACGCCAAATCACAGATCAAGATCAGCTTGCTGACGATCGACAATAATCGTCGGAATGTTAAATTGGCGAAAGGTGTTCTTGATGATACTAAAAACAATTTTAACAATGGTTTAGCAACGTTAACAGAATTACTTGATGCAGAAAAAGCACTAGCTGATGCGGAAAATAATCTAAATACGAGTTTGTTGAACTATAAAGTCGCCGAAGTACAGATTATTAAGGCGAATGGCGAATTAAAATCACTAATTAAAGAATAATTGACTAATACAATATGAAACGCGGAATTATTACCCTACTTATTATTGCTGCTGGTTTAGCAGGAATATTTTTTGTGTTAAATAAAAATAAAAAGAAAAATGAGGCCGAAACGGCAGAAGTAGCAAAGAAAAATGCGGCTATTGCGGTGCGTATCGATACGGCGAAAATATCTTCCATGGACTTGCGCTATACCGCTAACGGTACATTTTCTCCAAAACAAGAAGTAACCGTTTCGGCTGAAACAGCCGGCCGGGTAGTGAAAGTATTGGTTGATGAGGGTTCTCATGTGAGCGCGGGACAGACTTTGGCGATCATTGAGGGCGATAAACTGAATGTAAACGTAGCGAATGCTCAAGCTGCATATACCAATGCGCAGGCTGATTTACACCGTTTTGAAAGTGCTTTCTCTACGGGTGGTGTAACCAAACAACAGCTAGACCAGGTGAAATTGCAATTTGAGAATGCGAAAAACAATTTAAAAGCTTCTAAATTGAATGCTGGCGATGTGACCATCAAAACATCGGTATCGGGTATTGTTAATTCACGTAAAATCGAACCGGGAACTTACCTGAATGTCGGCGCTGCAGCCTTCGATATTGTGAATGTTGCCACCTTGAAATTGCGTGTCAATGTAGACGAAAAGAATGTCGCGACCTTAAAGATTGGTCAATCTGTTGATGTGACAGCAAGTGTTTATGCCGACCAACGCTTCAATGGTAAAGTAACTTTTATAGCGCCTAAATCGGATGGTAGCTTAAATTTCCCGGTAGAAATCGAGGTAAATAATGCATCGAATCAGTTGCGAGCCGGTATGTATGGTACGGCCATCTTCGGTGAGGGGGCTGCCAGCAACACATTGATCGTACCACGTAACGCCTTTGTGGGCAGTGTGAGCGACAACAAGATCTTTGTGCTGAAAAATGGTAAAGCAATCGAAACAAACGTCAAATCGGGTAGAAACTTTGGTGATTACATCGAGATTTTAAGTGGTTTACAAAATGGGGATCAGGTGATTGTTTCGGGTCAGATCAATTTATTTGACCAAAGCCCTGTAGAGATTATTAAATAGAGCATACTGTAATCAGTAGCAGATGGAACTCCAGTTGCATAGCTATTAAAAATAAATTATTCGAATGAAAATTACCGAAATATCGATAAAACGCCCCAGTATAATTATCGTATTATTTATAATACTGACATTAGGCGGGTTGTTTTCTTATACGCGATTGGGCTATGAATTAGTCCCTAAATTTGAAATTAACGTCATTACGGTACAGACGGTTTATCCGGGAGCTTCGCCTGCAGAGGTTGAAAGTTCGGTGACCAAAAAAATAGAGGATGCTATTTCATCCTTGGAAAGTATCAAAAAGGTAGAGTCGACTTCCTTGGAAGGGGTATCGATCGTTATGATTACCCTCAACAACGGTGCGGATGTCAACTTCCTGCTGACCGATGCCCAACGGAAAATCAATGCCGTGATCAACGATTTGCCGGATGATGTAAAGACACCTTCACTCTCTAAATTCTCCCTGGATGATGTGGCTATCATGAGTTTGGCTGTCACATCCAACTTATCGGAGAAAGAGCTTTATGATCTATTGGATAATAAAATCCAGCCTGTTTTTGCACGTATTAATGGTGTTGCGAAAGTAGACATGATCGGTGGCGAGGAGCGTGAAATCCAGATCTCTGTAGACCCGAAAAAAATTGAAGGTTATGGACTGACAATTTCGCAGGTACAGCAAACTGTAGCGGCTTCCAATCTCGATTTTCCGACAGGTAACGTAAGTACCCGCGATAACCGGACAACCATCCGTCTTTCGGGTAAAGTGACTTCAATCGAGGAGCTGCGGAACCTGCCTATCACGACGCCGGCTGGAGTACAAATCTATTTACGTGACATCGCAGATGTACAGGACGGTATCAAAGAAATTGAAAAAGTGGCCCGTTTGGACCGTCAGAATACAATTTTATTGCAGGTCTTTAAACAGTCTGATGCAAATGCGGTAGCGGTGTCTGAAGCGGTCAAGAAAACCATTGCTGTACATGATAAAGACGGAAAAGTAATTAGTGGGGTGGAGAAGGATTATGCGTCACAAAATATTAAAATTTTGGTGGCCAATGACTCTTCAGATTTTACATTGAATGCGGCCGATAACGTGATCCACGACTTAATGATTGCAATTGCCTTAGTGGGCTTTATCATGTTGTTCTTCTTGCAAAGTTTACGTAATGCGGCGATCACCATGATTGCAATTCCATTGTCCTTGATTGCGACGTTTATTGGTTTGCTCCTGATGGGTTATACCCTGAACTTGATGTCATTACTCGGCCTGTCACTGGTGGTTGGTATCCTCGTGGATGATGCGATCGTTGTTATTGAGAATATTCACCGCCACATGGAGATGGGTAAAAACAAGGTGCGTGCGGCGTATGACGGTGCTTCTGAAATTGGATTTACAGTAACAGCGATCACCTTGGTTATCGTTGTCGTGTTCCTTCCGATCGCGATGTCTACGGGCTTGGTGGCCAATATCCTGGCACAATTCTGTGTGACTGTCATTATCTCGACATTGTTATCCTTATTGGTGTCATTTACCGTAGTCCCTTGGTTATATTCGCGTTTCGGTAAATTGGAGCATTTGAGCAAAACCTCGTTCTTTGGTCGTATTATCCATGGATTTGAAAGTGGATTGACCAGTTTTACACATTGGGTTGCTGGTTTATTGACTTGGGCTTTACGCAGTGTCGGTACCAAACTGGCAACGTTAGGTTTGGCCATTGGTTTACTTGTTGCATCATTTTTCCTGATCGCTAAAGGCTATATCGGTTCGGATTTCTTCCCAGGTGTTGATCGTAAGGAGTTTTTCATCCAATTGGAACTCGACAAAGATGCTTCTCTGGAGAAAACCAACTTATTGACGCAGAAAGCGGAGGCTTATATAAAATCGAAACCCGACGTAAAAGAAATTATTACAACGGTGGGTCAGTCTTCGGATGGTATGGCTTCGACCACAGGTTCGCGCTACAAATCGGAGATCCACGTGATCCTCGACAAAGAAAATTTTGAAGGCAACTCACAGGTATATTCTGCGACCTTGAAGCGAGAACTGGAAAATAATCTGATCGGTGCGAAAATCAAAACCGTCAACGTTGGTATCATGGGAGCGGAGCAAGCGCCATTGAAGCTGACCATTATCGGCGCTTCTGTCGAAGATGCACAAGAGTTTGCAGAAAAGGCGGCGGATCAATTACGTAAGATCCCCGGAGCAGCGGGTGTCAAATTGACTTCTGAGGCAGGTAACCCCGAAATCAATGTGAAGATCGACCGTGATAAAATGACCTCTTTGGGACTGAATGTCTCTACGGTGGGTATGACGATGCAAACGGCATTCTCCGGAAATACAGACAACAAATATAGAGCGGGGGATAATGAATATGATATCAATATTCGTTATACCGAGAGTGGCCGTGCAAATATTGATAACGTGCGCGATCTGAAGTTTATCAATAATCAAGGGGCTTCCATTTCCTTGGATCAGTTTGCCAATGTGACTTACGGATCAGGACCTACCTTGTTGGAGCGTCGCGATAAATCACCAGCAGTATCTATTCAGGGACAGGCAATCGGTAGACCAATGGGTACGGTAGCACAGGAGTGGCAAGCGCAATTCGAAAAACTGCCTCGTAAACCAGGGATTGTGTTTGTTTGGGGTGGTAATATGGAAAACCAAAGTGAAGGTTTTGGTACATTGGGAATTGCCTTATTGGCATCTATTATCCTAGTATATTTGGTAATGGTTGCTTTATATGATAGTTTTATCACACCATTCGTGGTTTTATTCTCGATTCCATTGTCGTTTATCGGAGCCTTGTTGTTCTTGGCACTAGGAAATCAAACCTTGAATATCTTTACGATTTTGGGTATCATCATGTTAATTGGCCTGGTGGCCAAGAATGCGATCATGCTGGTTGATTTTGCTAACCATCGTAAGGAAGCGGGCGATAATACACACGATGCCTTGGTGGCTGCCAATCACGCCCGTCTTCGTCCGATTTTGATGACAACTATTGCCATGGTATTTGGTATGATTCCTATTGCAATCGCTACTGGAGATGGTGCCGATATGAATAGAGGTCTTGCGATTGTTATTATCGGGGGGCTTCTGTCTTCACTATTCTTAACCTTGGTTGTTGTACCGGTGGTTTACTCCATCTTTGATAGTCTTCAGCGCCGTTTTGGAAAGAAAGAAAAAACAAACTATGAGGCCTTGATGAAGGAAGATTATGACCATGTGGATGTGGCAGAACATTAAAAAATAAGTAAATTTTACAACGCAAAAAGGCGGCTAATAGACATTGGCCGCCTTTTTTGTGTTAATTTTAGGTTAATCAATCGATTGCGTAAATATTTTTTATTACATTGCGGCGCATTAACAAAATATACACTTAAAATTGAGACAAGCATGTGTGGAATTGTAGGATACACAGGTTATCGTCAGGCGTACGGTATCGTCATTGACGGATTGAAAAAATTGGAATACCGTGGATATGACAGTGCTGGAGTGGCATTGCATAAAGGTGACCAGATTGATGTTTACAAGAAAACAGGTAAAGTTGCAAACCTGGAAGAGTTCGTCTTCGGTCACGATCTCCAATCAACTACAGGTATAGGGCATACACGTTGGGCAACCCACGGTGAACCTTCTGATCGGAATGCGCATCCGCATTATTCCAACAGCGGTCGTATAGCCATGATCCACAACGGAATCATTGAAAACTACGCTTCTTTGAAGTCTGAATTAATCAGCAAAGGTTATACGTTTAAAAGTGATACAGATACGGAAGTTCTTGTCAACTTTATCGAAGAGATCCAATCTCAAAATGAGTGCTCTCTCGAAGAGGCTATTCGTATTGCTTTGAAGCGCGTAGTGGGAGCTTATGTGATCCTTGTATTGGAAGCAAGTCATCCGGATCGTATCATTGCAGCGCGCAAGGGAAGTCCTTTGGTGATTGGTATCGGTAAAAACGAGCATTTTTTGGGTTCAGATGCTTCACCGATGCTAGCGTATACCAAAGAAGTTGTTTACATTAATGACTATGAGCTGGCCATTATCACGCCAGAAGAGTTGATCCTTAAAAACCTAGGAAATGAGCGCATTACTCCTTATGTTCAAAAATTAGACCTTGAACTGTCTGCTATTGAAAAAGGAGGCTACGATCACTTCATGTTAAAGGAGATCTTTGAACAGCCGCACACGATCTTTGATTCCATGCGTGGCCGCCTGGACTTGCAGTCACATCAGATTACCCTGAGCGGTATCGAAAAATTTGCAAACGAGATTAGCAATACCAACCGCATTGTAATTGTTGCCTGTGGTACAAGCTGGCATGCGGGACTTATTGCGGAGTACATTATTGAGGAGCTATGCCGTATTAATGTAGAGGTCGAATATGCCTCGGAATTCCGTTACCGTAATCCGGTTATTCATCCGGGCGATGTTATTTTGGCGATTTCCCAAAGCGGTGAGACTGCCGATACGTTGGTCGCTCTGGAAAATGCAAAAAAACAAGGCGCTATCATCTTGGGCGTAGTGAATGTTGTTGGTTCTTCTGTCGCAAGACTTTCGGACGCAGGAGCCTATACGCATGCTGGACCGGAAATAGGTGTTGCGAGTACAAAAGCATTTACGGCACAATTGACCGTATTGAATCTGATCGCATTGAAAATCGCTTCCCTGAAGGGGTCAATCAGCGAAGAGCGCTATCAAAAACTTGCACAGGAATTGAATGAAGTTCCTGAGAAAGTGGAATGGATCTTAGATACGCAAGTGGAAAAAATCAAGCAGATCGCAAAAAAATACAAAGATGCCCGCGACTTCCTTTTCTTGGGTAGGGGGTACAATTTCCCGGTTGCGCTCGAAGGTGCGCTTAAGCTCAAGGAAATTTCCTATATCCATGCCGAAGGTTATCCTGCAGCGGAAATGAAACATGGACCTATCGCATTGGTCGATGAAAGCTTACCAGTTGTTTTTATCGCCACAAAAGATGCTTATCATGAGAAGATTGTTTCCAATATTCAGGAGATCAAAGCCCGTAAAGGAAAAATCATATCTGTGGTGACCAAAGGCGATACAGTTTCTGAAAGCCTATCGGATGATTTTATGGAAATTCCTGAAGCAGATGAAATCATTGCACCGTTAATTTCGGTCGTACCGTTACAACTGCTATCTTATTATATTGGTGTAGAATTGGGCTTGGATGTGGATAAACCACGTAACCTTGCTAAATCTGTAACAGTAGAGTAAGGAGGTCTATGAGTGTATTGAAGAAGAAACCTTTGGATCATCTGGGATATGGATTTATCCCAGATGAGTTTATTCCAGCAGGACAGGACGAATATACCCTTCGTTTTCAGCAAAATCCGCGTAATGACTACCGCGATCTGACAGAGACCGAGATTCAGCAATTGATCAACAACGGAAACTGGTCTAGCGACTGGTCTAAAGTTAAAGTATCGGCGGTCTTTGATCCCAATCAGATTCAGCAATGTAAGTTCTACGGCTTGGTACGTATCGGTAATCTGAGTCCAAGTTACCTGGACTACCGCAATTTGCAGCTGCCGATTGGCTTGTATCATTCAACGATCATCAGTTCGGATTTTGGCGATGATGTTGCCGTCCATCATGTGGGCTACTTGTCCTACTTTATCGTGGGCAATGAGGTCCTGTTGAGTCAGATCAAGGAAATGGAAACTGGCAGTACAGCTAAATTTGGTAATGGCATTCTCCGAGATGGTGAAGAGGCTGAAAAACGTATCCAGCTGGAGCTATGTAATGAAAACGGTGCCCGTTCGGTTTATCCTTTTGATGGCATGCAGGCTGCCGATGTTTATTTATGGACCCGTAATCGCCATGATCATGCCTTACAGCAGCGGTTTGTTGAGTTGACTGATCAAAAATTTGGAAGCCGACGCGGCTACTATAGCCAAATCGGTGATCGTTGCGTCATCAAAAATACCTTTACGATAAAGAATGTCAAGATCGGAACAGATGCCTATATCAAAGGGGTTAGTAAGTTAAAAAATGTGACCGTCAATTCCTCTCAGGAATCGTATACACAGATCGGAGAGGGCTGTGAGCTCGTAAACGGGATTATCGGCTATGGCTGTCGTATATTTTACGGCGTAAAAGCCGTTCGCTTTATCTTGGCTTCCTATTCGCAATTGAAATATGGAGCGCGGCTGATCAATTCTTATTTGGGGGACAATTCAACAATTTCTTGTTGTGAAGTACTAAACTCTTTGATTTTTCCTGCCCACGAGCAGCACCATAACAATTCTTTTTTATGCGCTGCATTGGTGATGGGGCAAAGTAATATGGCAGCAGGAGCGACGGTAGGATCTAATCACAATTCCAGAGCAGCAGATGGCGAAATTATCGCAGGACGTGGTTTCTGGCCCGGACTCTGTGTCAGTCTAAAACATAACTCTAGATTTGCATCTTATTGCCTCATTGTGAAAGGTGATTTTCTTCATGAACTGGATATCAAACTTCCTTTTACATTAGTTAGTAATGACGTACAACATGATCGATTGGTATTGATTCCAGGTTACTGGTTTATGTACAACATGTATGCGTTGGTACGCAATGCCAATAAGTATGAAGCGAGGGATAATCGGCATTTCAAAAATCAGTATTTTGAATACGACATGTTGGCGCCAGATACGGTGAACGAGATGTTTGAGGGGATGGATATATTGGCCTTGGCCGTGGCAGACAGTCTTCTCGATACAGTAGAAGGAAAGGATAAGCAGGAACGTATTGTTGCCGGTCGGGCATTATTTGCGAACAATATGGATTTAAAGGGTCAGACGATCGTGCTGCAAGGTGCAGAGAATTCCCGAAGACCGACTGTTATTGAGAAAGTAGGCGAGGCTTACCATTTATATCGCTCCTTTATTATATATTATGGCGTGCTTCATCTGATGGATGCCCTCGAGGAGGGTGGTTCACTGCAGGATATTATGGACACCTTATCAGGCCGCTCGCGTACAAGTTGGGAGAATATAGGTGGACAGTTGATCGAAAGCAATGCATTGCAAACTTTCCTGAATGATGTCAAATCAAAAAAAATAGATTCATGGGATGATATTCATGAATTTTATCATGATAAGAGTAAAGATTACCCCTTAGATAAACGTGAACATGCGCTCTTGTCTTTAATTGAAGTCTTAAATTTGGAAGGTATGGTCTTATCAGCAGATAAAATCGTATATTTGTTGGATCAGGCGCTTGGGCACCGGATCTGGATTGGTGAACAGATTTATAAATCCCGTGCTAAAGATTATAAAAATCCGTTTAAAAACATGGTATATGCTAATGATGACGAACGTGATATAGTCGTAGGAAAACTGGAAGAAAATTCTTTTATCAACCAACAACAAAAAGAACTAGAGACATTTAAAATAAGGGTTGCTAATTTGAAAGGGCAATTTTAAAAAGAAAGGCTTCCGCTCGGAAGCCTTTTCTGTTTTTTTGGACTTTTTTTCTGATCCCGGCAATCGATGATCACACCAGATTGTTTTGTCGCTCGTCGTTAGCTTTCTTCTGCTGTGCCGCGATAACATCCAATCAAGCCTTCAATCTAAACGTGAATTTCTAATAGCTCGTAAGAGGTCTTTAATCATTGATCTTATCAAGCGGTTTCCTTTTATTCTCCTTGATCTGTTTAAAGTGACTTGGCGTAAGTCCAGTTACTTTTTTGAACTGATTACTTAAATAAGCAACACTGGAGTAATTGAGTTTATAGGCAATTTCACTTAAGGTAAGTTCGTCATAAACCAATAACTCTTTGACATATTCAATTTTTTGGCCGATGAAGTATTTTTCGATGGTCATTCCTTCGACGTCCGAAAAGAGATTGGAGATATAATTGTAATCGTGATGTACCTCTTTACTGATGATTTCAGAAAGATTGAGGTTGGTGTCGTTATGTTGATTACGGATGAGATCTAATACAAGATGCTTGACCTGCTCTATTATGACGGTTCTTTTATCATCAATCAGTTCAAAGCCAAGGGCCGAAAAATTGGAGGCAAGTTGCTTGGTCTCCTCTTTGGTCAGATTTTCATCGATTTCGACTTGGCCCAAAGAAATGTGCCTGACATGAAGGTTGAGCTTAGCCAATTCATTTTCAACAACCATAATGCATCTATTACACACCATATTCTTTATCGCAAGTTTCATATATAAATAATTATTCATTTGTAATTGCATTCAATGTAATTCAAGAATGCACGGCATTTTGTCTTTTAGAAGTTCTATGAAATTTCCTGTTTATTTAATGCATACGTATTTAATTTTCAGATAGCATGTCTGCTGTCGCTCTGTCATTGGCGCTGGTATTTTGTAATCTTGGATATTTCATAAAAACTATTTTAATACAAGTTAATCATGTAAACTCAAAAATCGCTAATTAATTAGACATGCCGTTGTAAGATTTAGAGATTATTTTGTAGTATTTTGAAGAATGCCTGCAGGAAAAACTATAAAGGGAAGGCTAGATGGCTAAGGATTGATCTCAATCGGTGTACCTATTGCAACCGCGTCAAAAAGCTCGTCAATTTCCGAATCTGTAAGCGCCATACAGCCAAATGTCCAGTCTGCGCAGCGCTGCAATTTGCCGATAAATCCCAATCCGTTTCTAAGCCCATGAATTTTGATGTCGCCGCCGGCATCTTTTCCCAAACTTTTAGCATGGGCAACATCCTTTTCGTTAGGATAGGAAACACCGAGGTTTTTGTGGTAGTCGCTATAGGGATTTTTATCATTGATGGTATAGTGGCCCTCCGGGGTTTTTAAATCACCTTCAATTTCTTTGGCACCAACAGGCTGACCACCTAAGGAAATGGGGTAAGATTTTAATAGCTTTCCTTTACTATAGGCTAATAACGTTCTCTTTGATTTATAAACGACAAGTTTGTCTACTTTTGTATTCTTATCCAAAGGTGTCTCTGGGTAGAGATTATAACTAATAAGGCCTACAGAAAGTAAGATGAGGAGCGCGATAATTGTTTTTAAAACTATTCGTGGGTTTTTATGCTGCTTCATTCTGAGGATCTTTAGTTTGAAATAAGATGTTAGATCGAGTACGTACTATAATAGTGGCGACCCGATCTACTTGATTTTTTTTAATACTTAGGCTTAAAATTCACGATCCACATCCTTATCGCCGCGTCCCGAAAGGTTGACAATGGCGACTTTGTTTTTGTCTTTTAGTAATTTTACAGCGAGAGCAACAGCGTGGGAAGATTCGATTGCGGGAATAATGCCCTCCAATCGAGAAAGCAATTTATAGGCTTCGATAGCCTCTTCGTCTGTTACAGGGTAATAGTTTGCTCGTTTGTTGTCTTTTAATTGGGCATGTTGAGGCGAGATTCCCGGATAATCAAGACCAGCAGACACCGATGTCGAGGGGATAGGATTGCCTTCTTCATCGACCAAACAATAGGAGTATGTTCCCTGAAATACGGTTGGTTTGCCAAAAGAGAGTGTAGCTGCCGTTTTTGGGTAGCTACCAGTACCCCCACCTTCACCGCCATTAATTTCTACCTCAAGGTCATCCAGAAATCCTGAAAATAGGCCAATGGCATTTGACCCTCCGCCTACACAGGCAAATATGCTATCAGGAAGACGCCCTTCTTGATCGAGAATCTGTTGCCGGGCTTCTTTACCGATAACACTTTGGAAATAGCCGACCATTTTTGGATAGGGGTGCGGGCCTACGTGAGACCCCAATAGATAATAAGAGGTTGGATTTTCAACGTAATACATCAATGCGGCGTCGACGGCATCTTTCAATGTACGGCTACCTAAGTTGGTTGTCACCACTTCGGCTCCCAGCAATTCCATGCGTTTGACGTTAAGGGCTTGGCGTGCAGCGTCTATTTCACCCATAAATACTTTACATGGAATGTTTAATAATGCCGCTGCGGTAGCTGTAGCTACCCCATGCTGACCGGCACCGGTTTCAGCAATGATTTCTGTAGCTCCCATTTGTTTGGCCAAAAGAATTTGACCTATGCAGTTGTTTATCTTGTGGGAGCCCGTGTGATTGAGGTCTTCTCGCTTTAAATAGATTTTGGAACCGACATAATCACTTAAATTCTTCGCATAGTATAATGGAGAGGGGCGACCAACATAATGTTTTAAGATGGCGATAAACTCTTTCTGAAATTCTTCTTTTTGGACATGGCTATCGAAAAAGGCCCCTAGTTTATTTAGTTGCTCTTCCAATACTGGAGGAATATATGCCCCTCCGTACTCACCATATTGACCGTTGTATTGAAGCATCTTGTCATTTGCTTCTACAGATGCACATTGCGCTAGACTCATTTTAGGTTTAAGTTTCTTGTTGTAAAAAGATATATTATTTATTGAAGCCTAATATAGTAATCTTTGCAGGTATTGAAAAAAAAACAGGCATCTTTTCGAGAAATGATGCCTGTTAAATTGCATTTGCAAACAAGGATATATTTCCCCTGTTTTAAGCCTTAGTTTTCCGGAAGATAAAGTAGAAACCTACCAGAATAAAAGGTATACTCAACAATTGACCCATATTCAAAGCCATACCTTGCTCAAATGCCTCTTGGTCAATTTTAAAATGTTCTAGGACCATACGGGCACCGAACAATAGGACCATAAATATGCCAAATAATTGACCTTTTGGGCGATTTGGATTCGATTTGAATAGGGAACCAATGATAATAAAAATCAAAATATAGGCGATTGCTTCATAAAGCTGCCCTGGATGGCGGGGGACATTGTCTACACGGTCAAACACGATGGCCCAAGGTAGATCCGTAGGTGTACCAATTATTTCAGAATTGAAGAAATTTCCGATTCGGATAAGTGCACCGGCAATAGGGACTACAACGACCAATCGGTCCGCTAACCACAAAAAGTCGGTTTTTGTTTTTCTGCAGAATAAATATAGCGCGAGGATAATTCCGATGGCGCCGCCGTGGGAAGCCAAGCCAGCAAAGCCTGTGATATGAAACCCTGTTTTATCCCATTTGAAGGGAAGGAAGATTTCAAGTATATGGTCTTTATAATAGTCAAAATCGTAAAATAGGCAGTGTCCCAATCGTGCTCCGATTAAAGTGCCCAAGAAAATATAAATTGAAAGCTGATCCAATTGTTCCTGGGTGCGGCCTTCTTTTTTGAAAATACGCAACATGATAACGTATGAAACAAAAAACGCCAATAGCCAGCATAAGGCATAATAGCGAAGGGCAAAGGCGCCAAAGTTGAACATTTCGGGGTCAATATTCCAATGTATTGCACTTAATATTGAATTCATAAATTTTATAGCTGTTTAAATTACTTTGGAGTAAAGATAAGCTTTAATCTCATTTTTTATTCGCATAATTTGTTTTTAAGGACAATATCATTGGGGGAGGGATCTAATTTATTCAACGCTAATGGAATATTGCTGCGTAGCTTTGTTTTATAATAGAAATAGGAGGTGTGGGCATAAAATAAATTGCACAAACAATATTTCAAAAAACATTTTTACTTTTGCATTTCGTTGAAATTTTCATATTTTGACGAAAGTAAATAGAAAAGGAAAAGATGGCAGAAAAAAACAAGAAAAAAGAACCGAAGCACAATACGGTTGTGACTAAAGATTCGCTTTCATTTTTTGAGAAATATATCAATAATGCTTCTCCTACAGGATTTGAGTGGGATGGGCAGCGTTTGTGGCTGGATTATTTGAAACCTTATGTGGATGACACATTCGTTGATAACTATGGTACCGCTGTAGGTGTGATTAATCCGAAAGCTGAATATAAGGTCGTTATAGAGGCTCATGCGGATGAAATTTCTTGGTTTGTCAATTATATTACCAAAGATGGATTGATCTATGTGATACGTAACGGTGGTTCGGATCACCAGATTGCACCGTCTAAGCGCGTGAATATTCACACTGAAAAGGGGATCGTTAAAGCGGTATTCGGATGGCCAGCAATCCATACGCGTTCAGGAGAGAAAGAGGAAAATCCTTCGTTGAAAAATATCTTTTTGGACTGTGGATGCAGTACCAAGGAAGAGGTCGAAGCGCTAGGCATCCATGTGGGTTGTGTCATTACTTATGAGGATACCTTCTCCATTCTTAATGACCGTTATTATGTCGGGCGGGCCATGGACAATCGTGCGGGTGGCTTTATGATCGCTGAAGTTGCACGCTTGCTAAAAGAGAATAAAAAGAAATTGCCATTTGGATTATATATCGTAAATTCGGTGCAGGAAGAGATTGGTTTACGTGGTGCCGAAATGATTGCAGATCGTATTAAACCGAATGTTGCTATCGTGACCGATGTGACACATGATACACAGACCCCGATGATCAATAAGATCACACAGGGAGATCTGTTCTCTGGAAAAGGACCGGTATTGTCTTATGCGCCAGCAGTACAGATCAATTTGAATAAACTGTTGGTTAAGGTTGCTGAGAAGAATAATATTCCTTTCCAGCGGCAGGCTTCCTCTCGTTTTACAGGAACTGATACGGATGCATTTGCTTATAGCAATGGCGGTGTACCCTCGGCATTGATTTCGTTACCACTCCGCTATATGCATACTACTGTGGAGATGGTACATAAAGAAGACGTGGACAACGTGATCAGATTGATTTACGAAACGTTACTGAACATTGAGAACGGACAGGATTTTAGAACTTTTACAAAGTAGAATTTAAGAATATATTAACTTATCATTAGAATTATTATGGAAAATAACCAAAATCAAAACGAATTGAGCATCGAGTTGACAGAAGAAGTAGCAGAAGGAACCTACTCAAATCTTGCGATTATCACTCACTCTAATACTGAATTTGTGGTTGACTTTATCCGTGTGATGCCAGGAGTGCCAAAAGCAAAAGTGAAATCAAGAATCGTTTTGACTCCAGAGCATGCAAAACGCTTGTTAGGTGCATTGGTTGACAACGTGAATCGTTTCGAGGCATTGAATGGTCCAATTAAAATGGATGTAGGTGTTGCTGAACAACCACAACAAGGTGGTGATCCTACTGTTGCATTTCCTTTTGGAACGCCACAAGGTCAAGCATAGTTGATAGCAGCTATCATTGAGATATTAAAAGCGCCAATTAATAATTGGCGCTTTTTTTTATCGGATTTTTTCTTTCGATGCTTTTCTTGCACTTTTGTCACCTAGCCGTTCCATCGTCATCTTAAAGGCTTTCTATCGTATTGGCCCGAAGCTAATGAACTAATCCAGGAGAAGTTTGTTATCTATTGATGTTGTCTGGTCCTTTAAGGCAACATGACGGTATATATTGCCTATTGCTAGTCTTGGACTTGGCTTTTACTTTTACTAAATTTAGATAACTAATTTCAAAAAGGAGATTTATATGGATATTCAAGTGCGGAACTTGACAAAGAAGGATTATGTTGATTTGAAAAAATCGATGGAACAGGCTTATGATGGAGTAGGTGAAACCTGGTCAAAGGAAAATATTCAAGATTTGATCGATTTGTTCCCCGAAGGACAATTGTGTGTGGAGATTGACGGACATGTGGTTGCTTGTGCTTTGTCAATTATTTTGAACTCCAAAAAAAATAATATTTATGATAGTTATTATGAGATTATTGATGACGGTAAGTTTAGCAAACATAGTGATGGGGGGGATACCCTGTATGGAATAGAGGTTTTTGTTCATCCGAATCATCGTGCTCTTCGCCTTGGACGTCGTCTTTACGATGCGCGGAAGGAGCTCTGTGAGCAGATGAATCTCAAATGTATTGTTGCCGGCGGCCGTATCCCAAATTATCACAATTATGCGGACAAAATGAGCCCTCGGGTCTATATTGAAAAAGTCAAGCGCAAGGAGATCTATGATCCGACCTTGACCTTTCAGCTTTCGAATGACTTTCATGTCAAAAAGATACTCAAGCATTATCTGCCCGAAGATGCTGAATCGATGGAGTTTGCAACGCTGCTGGAGTGGAATAATATCTATTATGAAGCAGATACGCGGTCCATTTCGACCACCAAGCAAACTATTCGGTTAGGATTGGTGCAATGGCAGATGCGTTTATTTGATAATCTGGAGGCATTTTATGATCAAATCGAGTTCTTTGTGGATACCGTGAGTGATTATGGGACAGATTTTATTATGTTCCCAGAGTTCTTCAATACGCCGCTGATGAGCCCTTATAATGATCTTCCCGAACGACTGGCCATGGAAAGACTTGCCCAGCATACTTCGGAGATTATCGATCGCATTCAGCAATTTGCGGTATCCTACAATGTCAATATCATTGCGGGATCAATGCCACTGATGGAAAACAAAAAACTTTACAATGTTTCCTACCTCTGTCATCGCAACGGTAAGCTGGATGAGTTTAAAAAAATTCACATCACGCCCAATGAATTTAAATATTATGGTATGGTGGGCGGAAGTGAGGTTAAGGTCTTTGACACCGACTGTGGTAAAGTAGGGCTATTGATTTGTTACGATGTAGAGTTCCCTGAATTAAGTCGTATTTTGGCGGATCAGGGCATGCAAATTTTATTTGTACCCTTTATGACGGACACACAAAACGGATACATTCGTGTGCGGACCTGTGCGCAGGCTAGAGCCATAGAAAATGAGTGCTATGTGGCCATTGCTGGTTCTGTCGGTAATTTGCCACGTGTAAACAATATGGATATTCAATATTCACAATCGGCGGTGTTTACCCCTTCAGACTTCGCTTTTCCGAATAATGCCATTAAAGCAGAAGCAACGCCGAATGCAGAAATGGTCCTGATTGCCGATGTTGATCTCTATGCCTTGAGAGATCTGCATGAATACGGTACGGTGAAAATCAAGAAGGATAGGCGAAAAGATTTGTACGAAGTGAAACTTTTAAAATAAATTTAAATACTCTTTTAATCTCTAAAATATGGTACAAAAAATCAAATGGGGGACGCTATCCATCGTCTTAATGATGATGTCATGTCAGTCAAATAAGAAAAGTGATACGGCTCAGGAGGTCCGAACAAATTTTTTTGATGTTTCAGGAATGGATACGACGGTGAATCCAGGAGATAATTTCTTCCAATACGCGAATGGAAGCTGGATGAAAAATACGCAGATTCCAGCTTCGGAGACCGGTTGGGGCTCTTTTTATATTCTTGAAAATGAGAACCTGGAAAAACTGAAATCTGTTTTGGAAGGTGCAGCGAAGTCGGGTAGCAAAAAAGGATCCGATCAGCAAAAAGCGGGTGATTTTTATGCGAGCGGTATGGATACCGTTACGATTGATAAATTAGGGGCAAAACCAATTGAAGGAACAATCCAAAAAATCAACGGGTTGAAAAGCGTGGATGAACTGATCGCTTATGCAGCTGATGGTTTTAAGGAGGGAGATGGAGATCTTTTTACGTTTTATGTGGCGGCAGATGACCGAATCAGTACTAAAAATGCCCTGCAGTTTTTTCAGGGTGGACTAAATCTCCCTGAAGCCAGTTACTACCTTGACCAGGATGATAAAGCAAAGAAAATCAGGGCAGCTTATGTCGCGTATTTGGTTAAATTATTCGGACTGATCGGAGAGGGAGCAAATGCGCAAAAATCGGCAGAGGATGTCTTGCGGTTAGAGACGGAAATTGCCAAATCCCACGCTACGCCAGTCGAATTGAGAGACCCAATCAAAAACTATCATAAATTTGCCGTTCAGGAATTCCAAAAACAAACGCCAAATTTAAACTGGAAAGATATTTTGGGACGATTGGATGTAAAGACCGATACCATTTTGGTGCAGCAGCCTAAATTCTATCTTGCTTTAAATAATCTGTTGAAGTCACAATCCTTAGATACTTGGAAAACAAAACTAAAAGCAGATTTAGCGAATGCTTCAGCGACAGCGTTGAGTAAAGATTTCAGAGATGCAAAGTTCGAATTATTTGGGAAAACGTTGAATGGCCAGAAACAGCAAAAAGAACGCTGGAAGCTGATGGTCAGTTCAGCAGATGAAAATTTGGGGGAGATCGTTGGAAAATTGTATGTGGATGAGTATTTCAAGCCCGAAGCAAAAAAACGAATGCTCGAACTGGTCGACAATTTGCAAAAGGTGTACAAAAGCCGTATTGAGAAATTGGATTGGATGACACCGGAGACGAAGAAGAAAGCGATTGAAAAATTGGAGGCCTTTACCAAAAAAATCGGCTATCCAGAGAAGTGGAAAGATTATAGTGACGTGGAGGTTGCCAAAGATACCTACTATGCCAATTTACAGTCTGCTGCCAAGCATGCATATAAAGAAATGGCCGGTAAAATCGGCAAACCAGTTGACAAGGCGGAATGGCTGATGACGACACCTACCGTCAACGCTTATTACAATCCACCGTATAATGAAATTGTATTTCCGGCCGGTATCTTGCAGTTTCCGTTCTTTGATGCCAATGCGGACGATGCGATCAATTATGGCGCTATCGGTGCCGTTATCGGTCACGAAATGACACATGGCTTCGATGATCAGGGGCGTCAATATGATAAAGACGGTAACTTGAATGATTGGTGGACCGCAGTGGATGCAAAACAGTTCACTGAAAGAGCGAATCAGGTAGCTAAGTTATATGGCGGTTTTACACTGTTGGACAACCAACATGTAAATGGTGAACTCACCTTAGGTGAGAATCTGGCGGACATTGGTGGTCTGAACATCGCTTATGACGCATTCAAATTGACTAAACAAGGGCAAAGCCAAGAGAAGATCGATGGCTTTACACCAGATCAACGTTTCTTCCTGAGTTTTGCGCAAGTGTGGCGCGTAAAGAGCAGCGATGAGCGCATGCGGTTACGTTTAAAAGTTGATCCACATAGCCCCGAACAATTTCGGGTAAATGGTCCCATATACAATATGGAGGCCTTCTATAAAGCATTTAATGTACAGCCTACTGCAAAAATGTATGTAGCACCTGAGCAGAGAATTTTGGTTTGGTAAGCGAAAAAGTAAATTTGTCTTTGAATTATGATAAAAACTGATTACTTTTGCCCTTCATTTAATAACACATTTAATTAATTAACAATGTACGCAATAGTAAATATAGCAGGACAGCAATTTAAGGTTGCAAAAGACCAGTTCCTTTTTGTACACCGTTTACAAGGAGATGAAGGCGCTAGTATTGAATTTGACAATGTATTGTTAGCAGAAGACGGTGGTAAATTTACCATTGGTACACCTAGCGTTGCTGGTGCAAAAGTTTCGGCTAAAATTTTGTCTCATTTAAAAGGCGATAAAGTTATCGTTTTCAAGAAAAAACGTCGTAAAGGCTACAAAAAGAAAAACGGTCACCGTCAACAATTTTCTAAAATCCAGATCACTGGTATTACGTTATAATTGAATTTTTAATCAGGCAATAGTCTTAAATTAAGATAAAGAAATGGCACATAAAAAAGGTGCGGGTAGTTCTAAGAACGGCCGTGAGTCACATAGCAAGCGTTTAGGTATCAAAATCTTCGGTGGTCAACAAGCAATCGCTGGTAACATCATCGTTCGCCAACGCGGTACACAACACAATCCTGACACTAATGTTGGTATTGGTAAAGATCACACATTGTTCGCTTTAGTAGACGGTAAAGTAGTTTTCCGTAAAAAAGCTAACAATAAATCTTATGTATCTGTAGTTCCTACAGAGGCGTAAGGTTTTGCAACAATATTTGAAAAAGGCATCAAGAGATTGATGCCTTTTTTTGTTCGCATCTTTTGTCCGCTGTTCCGATTTGAGCTTATATTGCTTCTAGCCTATATGGTGGCTGCATAATCTTTAAATGATGAAAGCTGAGCGGACTGTCGCTTTGTTGTTGAATTTATTACAGTTGGTAATGAGGCTTTTAGGTTTTTGAGTTTGTCTAAAGTGTTATTTTCTGTTAAATGTAAAGCTTTGGTACAATTTTTATAAAGGATAGGTGTTTTTAAGATAAATACCGATTTATGAAATACAACAAGTTGGGATATGGTTTGTGTGCTGGGTTATTTGCCTGTTCATTCTATTCCTGTAGTTCGATTTATATGCCTAATGTACCTTCGGCACCTATGTTTACAGAGGCTGGCGAGGTATATGTTTCAGGTCATATCAATACCAAGGCAAATGTATCTGCCAATTTGGGAGTCGCTGTGACTGATCATGTTGCTGTCATTGCCAATGGGTCCTATGTTGATAATAAATCAAATACCAAAGACTATGCGCAAAAAATGGGTGAAGCGGGGATAGGTTATTATACGCGCTTCGGCAGGAAGAATAATCGTATATTTGAAGTCTACGGGGGCTATGGGCTGGGGAATACCAGCGTCGTAGATAAGCGTTCGTCAACGATGGGCCAGGCGATTGTGGAAACACAGGATATGGATTTTGAAAAAGTGTTTGTGCAGGTGAACTTTTCGTCCGAAAAGAAAGATGCCCTGAAATTGTTTGGTAATCGGCATGATATTGATTATGGTACCATTATCCGTCTGAGTAACTTGCGTATGAAGAATTTTGCCATTGATGGCCTTCCAGCCAATAAGGAAGATAACATGCTTATAGAACCTGTATTTTACACAAGGATGGGGCTTGGAAAAGGATGGAAGCTGCAATATACAAACGGCATGGTATTCGGTTTTAAAAGCAATACCTATTTAAAGGCAGGCTACCCATTGTTTACACTGGGAGTTTTATATAAATTTGGAGGAAAATAGCAGCTATGAGCAAAAAAAAATTATTTGGATTTCTAGTGGTGCTGGGTTTATTTATTTCCGGTTGTGGTGTGAATCGGCAAAAAGCGCAGATCGAGAATTTGGCAAAATGTAAGTTCGATGTGGAATCTGTGGATAGTATCCGGCTGGCAGGAACCTCTTTACAACGGCTGATCAGGAATAATCAGATTGACTTGGGGGCAGCTCCCAGTCTGGCATTAGCTTACTTGCGAAAGGATATCCCGCTCGATGCAGTTATTCGGCTTAAAATAGATAATCCGACGCTGAAGAAAGCGTCCATTAATAAATTTCAGTATATCATTCTCTACGGCGGACAGCAACTTGTTGAAGGGATTGTCAATCAATCTTTACAAATAGAGCCCGGACAATCTACTGTCGCAAATGTGCGTATTGCTACCAATATCTATGATTTGTTGAAGAATTCGGATTTGCAGGATTTTTTAATGTCAAGCGATGAGAATAAAAAGGGAATATTTACGTTAAAAGTTAAACCTTCTATCAATATCGCTGGACAATCTGTGTTCTATCCAGGCTATATTACTATAGATAAAGCGGTAAGCCGCAAGATTCTGCTTTAACACAATCAATCGAGCGAAGATATCAAGGTTTTTCATGAAAATGGAAAACCTTTTTTATTGGTGAGAAAGGTCCTTTGGTTATGCTTCCATAACTGTAGGTGCCCGTGAAATCATGAAGATTTTTGTGATAGTTTTTTCACTTGTTGAGATCTTTTGATGGCAATAGGTCATTTTTGCTAAACCGTTATGACGAATGGACTTTCTGTTAAGAATTAAACTGTAATAAAAAAGTTATAGTGTCAAAGTGTAAAGTATACACCTTATTTTATATTTTAGTCTTTAATTACAAACCTAAATATGTTAAAAAGAATCTTTATTCCCGTTTTGTTATTTGCTGGCGCACATGCTATGGCTCAGAAGACGTTCGAACCCTATGAGCAACCCATTGAAGGAACTAATCTAACGTTTAAAATGCTGGCAATTCCCGGCGGTAATTTTAAGATGGGAACTACAAATGGAGGAAAAGAGGATGAGAAACCTGCACATGAGGTTAAATTAGATCCATTTTGGATGGGACAGTACGAGGTAACCTGGGATCTGTTTGAACCATTTCTGTATAAAGATTATGAAATTGCAAAGAGTAAGGATGGAAAAGTATCAAAAGAAATTGATGCTGTTACCCGACCCACTAAGCCTTATTTAGATATGACTTTTGGTTTTGGAAAAGAAGGGCATCCAGCCTTGGCGATGACTCATTATAATGCTATCCAATTCTGTAAATGGCTTTATGTTCGGACGGGTGTATTTTATCGTTTACCTACAGAAGCTGAATGGGAATATGCGGCTAGAGCTGGCTCAAAGACAACTTATTTTTTTGGTGATCAAGCGACACAGTTAGCTGAATATGCTTGGTTTAAAGATAATGGTGAGCAAAAAACGCATATTGTAGGACAAAAGAAACCTAATCCTTGGGGGCTTTATGATATTTATGGAAACGTTGCCGAATGGACTTATGACCAATATAAATCCGATAGTTACAATGAAGGCAAAGGGAAGGTATTGACCAATCCTGTCACTGTTCCAACAACCTTATATCCACATGTTGTACGCGGCGGTGCTTTTGATAGCTCGGCAGAAGACCTGCGTTCGGCTGCCCGCGGCGCATCAGATCCTGTCTGGAAACAATTGGATCCGCAAATTCCCAAAAGTAACTGGTGGTTTCCAGAAGCACCATTCGTAGGTATGAGACTGGTACGCCCCCTAAATCCACCTAGTCACGAAGAAATTATGGCTTATTACGACAAACAGCCAATCAAAGACTTTTAATATCAAATAATCAATATAAAACTGTTATGGAAAATCTAGAAAGAAGAGATTTTATTAAAACTTCTGCCGTAGTAGCTGGTGGCGCTATGTTGAGCTCATTGCCGTTATCGGGTGCTTATGCTGCGGGCTCAGATGTCATTAAAGTTGCGCTAGTGGGCTGCGGGGGACGGGGAACCGGAGCTACATTTGATGCGCTTAGTTCAGGGATGAACATTAAAGTGGTGGCACTCGCGGATGCTTTTAAAGATAATTTAGAAAGTACGTATAAAACGCTGAAAGAAAAGTGGCAAGATAAGATCGACGTGAGTGATAATCATAAATTTGTTGGATTCGATGCTTACAAAGATGCAATTCAATTGGCGGATGTGGTGATTTTAGCGACTCCTCCAGGATTTAGACCAACTCATTTTGAGGAAGCAATCCGTCAGGGTAAACATGTTTTCATGGAGAAGCCTGTAGCTGTTGATATCCCTGGTGTACAGCAGGTTATACGTGTGGCTGCGGAAGCCAAACGTAAGAAATTGAACGTTGTTGTTGGTTTACAACGCCGTTATCAAACGAATTACCGTGAGGCCATCAAACGTATTCACGAAGGTGCAATCGGTGATGTTACATCGGGACAAGTGTATTGGAACTCTGGTGGAGTGTGGGTACGTCCACGTAAACCAGAACAAACCGAAATGGAGTATCAAATGCGTAATTGGTATTATTTCAACTGGTTGTGTGGCGATCATATCGTCGAGCAGCACGTTCATAATATCGATATTGCCAACTGGGTGAAAGGTGCTTATCCCGTATCTATTCAAGGTACCGGAAGCAGGGCACACCGTACAGGTAAAGAGTATGGTGAGATCTATGATAATTTTGCATTGGAGTTAACCTATGCTGACCACAGTGTCGTATATAGCCAATGTAGACACTTCGAAGGTATACATAACCGTGTCGATGAACAGTTCCAAGCGACCAAAGGACGGGCTTATCTTTCGGCTGGCGGACAGGCGGTGTTGTACGACTGGAAAGGAAAAGAAATCTACCGTCATGATGCCAAGGGCAATCCAAACCCTTATCAACAAGAGCATAAGGAACTTTTTACGGCAATTTCAAAGGGTGAATATAAATTCGATAATGCTGAATATGGTGCTTACAGTACATTGACGGGTATTATCGGACGTATCGCTTGTTATACAGGTAAGGTAATCAAATGGGATGAGGCATTGAAATCTACCATCAAATTGGGACCAGATGTGCTTGCTTGGGATGCCAAACCAAAATTGCTTCCAGATGCAGAAGGTTTTTACCCGGTAGCGATGCCTGGTCAAAACACCAACTTATATATTTAAGCTTTGGGCCGATGGGATTCAAGTGGAATTTGTGTCTTCTATTTTTTATCACGATTTGCTGCCTGCATTCAGCGGCACAAACAGCAGGAATGGAGCTGCACAAAATCCGGCTTGAGGGACCCGCGCAAGGAACTCAATTCCATATCACTTACTTCGCTTCCGACAGTCTTGTTAGGCGGTCGGAAGTTGATCGTATTTTAACGACGATTGACTTGTCTATGTCGATTTATCGCAAGGATTCGAAAATATCGTTGTTCAATACCGATTCAGTTATGTCTATCGTGATGGATAATCACATGGCCAAAGTGATAGCGGCTTCCTTTAAATATAATAAATTATCGAATGGTCAGTTCGATATTACTATTGCCCCGCTTGTTGATCTGTGGGGCTTTGGTGCAAATAAAAGTCAGATCAATCCTGATTCGGCTACCGTTTTGAAAGCTAAAGAACTGGTGGGTATGCAATACCTTAAGGTTAAGGGGGATCGGTTGATAAAGAAGAAAAAGGGAGTTAAAATTGATGTCAATGGTATTGCCCAAGGGTATACGGTTGATGTTTTGGCAGATTATCTCGAGGGAAAGGGAATTGCCAATTATATGGTGGAGGTCGGAGGGGAGATCCGGACCTTGGGGAGTCCTCCCGGAGGAAAGGGTTTTTCGATAGGAATTGTTCAGCCTGATGACGATAAGGGGGAGGAACTGATGACTGCTGTTGCACAGCTCAACGAGGGAGCGCTCACAACAGCGGGCAGTTTTGAGAAGTTTGTTCGCTATAAAGGTAAAAAATTGGGGCATCATATTGACCCCGTTTCAGGGTTTCCATACATGACCGACATATTGAGTGTAACCGTCTATGCCAAGACCGCAATGGAGGCGGATGCGCTGGATAACTTTTTTATGGGCATGGGACCTGAGCAAATTTTGACAAAGGCCAGAAAATTGAAAGATGTAGAGGTTTTTGTCATTTTTAAAAATAAAAATCAGTCCATTCAAACAATTTATTCGGATGGATTTGGTAAATTATTTAAAAATTAATCAATTATAAAATAAAATGAAGAGATCGGATTTTATTAAGGGTAGTCTTTTGGCCGCCGGGGCAGGACTAGCTGGGCAGACTTTTGCGTCGACAACACAAAATGCAGCAAATATGATGGATAAAGGTAAAACATTCAACTTAAATTATGCTCCGCATCAGGGGATGTTTAAAAATCACACAGGTGATAATTTTCTGGATGAAATTCGTTATATGTATGATCTCGGCTTTCGTGGAATAGAAGATAATGGTTATTTGGGCAGAACATTGGACGAGCAGAAGAAGATAGGTGATTTATTGGCTAAGTTAGGCATGACCATGGGTGTATTTGTTGTGGATGGCGGACAAAACTGGATGCCTTCTTTAGCGACGGGTAAACAGGAGTATTTAGACAAGTTTGTGGAAACATGCAAAAAGTCTGTCGAAGCTGCCAAGCGTTGTAATGCAAAATGGCTTACGGTAGTACCTGGCTTTTATGAGAGAAAACTGCCTTGGGGTAATCAGTTTAGCAATATACTTACGGCGATGCGTAAGGGGGCGGAAATTTTCGAACCGCATGGCCTGGTGATGGTCTTGGAAACTTTAAGTGATACACCGGATCTGTTTTTGCAGCAAACGCATGAGACTTATGCCTTATGTAAGGCTGTCAATAGTCCATCCTGTAAAATCTTATATGATATCTATCACATGCAACGTACCGAAGGTGATTTAATCGCAAATATGAACCGCTGCTGGGATGAAATTGCCTACATCCAAATTGGCGATAATCCAGGAAGGAAAGAACCTACGACCGGTGAGATCAATTATAAAAATGTTTTCAAACATATTCATAGTAAAGGATATAAGGGAATCATGGGAATGGAACATGGCAATTCAAAGCCTGGCAAAGAGGGTGAGGACCGCTTGGTGGCGGCATATCGCGAGGTCGATAGCTTTTTGTAATATTTTAATAGTGTACTATTGACAATTAGATTTAATTTCTTAAATTGAGCTGGTAAAACCAATTAGTAGTATTGTAAAACACCATTTTTTTTATGATTTCATCAACAATAAAATTTAAACTATCCTTTATGATGTTCCTCGAATTTTTTATTTGGGGGGGATGGTTTGTCACATTAGGAACCTTCTTGAGCAAAAATCTACATGCAACAGATTTTGAAATGGCCAATGTGTTTTCAACACAATCTTTGGGTGCTATTATCGCTCCCTTTATTGTCGGAATGATTGCCGACCGTTATTTTAATGCGGAGCGTATTTTGGGTGTTTTGCACTTGGTCGGTGCTGTGTTAATGTATCAGATGTATGGTGCAGCCGATATGTCTACTTTTTATCCGTATGTATTGGCTTATATGGTACTTTATATGCCAACATTGGCCTTGGCAAGTTCAGTTTCTTTTAGACAATTGACCAATCCAGAAAAACAATTTTCAGGTATACGTATATGGGGGACAATTGGTTGGATTGTAGCAGGTTTAGCAATTAGTTATATCTTTAGATGGGATGCTGCTGCATCTGAAGGTGCTTTGAAAAATACCTTCTTAATGTCGGGTGTAGCTTCATTGGTACTAGGGGTATTTTCGTTCGCATTGCCTAAAACGCCACCGGTTAAACTGGATGAAAACGAAAAACCGTCTTTCGCATCAATTATTGGTCTGGATGCGATTAAATTGTTGAAAGACAAAAACTTTTTGATCTTTTTCGTTTCTTCGGTATTGATTTGTATTCCATTGGCATTTTATTATTCAAATGCAAACTTGTTCCTTACCGAAATTGGATTAGAAAATCCAACAGGTAAGATGACAATTGGTCAGGCATCTGAGGTATTGTTCTTATTGGCCTTGCCAATTTTCTTTACAAAATTTGGCTTTAAGAAAACCATTTTGGTCGGTATGTTGGCTTGGGTAATCCGTTACCTTCTATTTGCTTATGGCAATGCAGGTGAATTATCGTTTATGTTGTTGATCGGTATTGCATTGCACGGTATCTGTTATGACTTTTTCTTTGTGTCAGGACAGATTTATACGGATAGCAAAGCAGGTGTTAAATACAAATCAGCAGCACAGGGCTTGATCACTTTGGCAACTTATGGTGTTGGACAGTTGATCGGTTTCTGGGTAGCAAGTTATGTTGGAGATAAGTACAAAGAATTGAAAGCAACTGATATGGCGGCATTCTGGAATCATACCTGGGTTGTCCCTGCAGTTATCGCAGCTGTTGTGTTTTTTATCTTTTTAGCTCTATTTAAGGACGAAAAGATTGATAGCACAAATGCTGCACACTAAACAGAAAAATAACTATTTAAAAACAAATAATTAGAAGAGAGATGGCAACAAATACTTATGACGCAATTGTAATCGGTTCGGGGATAAGTGGCGGATGGGCTGCGAAAGAATTGACAGAGAAAGGGCTGAAAACAATTATGCTAGAGCGTGGTCGCAATATCGAACACATCAAGGATTATACTGCGCCAAATAAAAATCCATGGGAATGGCCTCATGCGGGCGGTCGTACGCAACAAATGATCGAAGAGTATCCGGTCCTGCGTAGAGATTATCCACTAAATGAGAAGAACTTGGATTTTTGGGTAAATGAAAAAGAGAGTCCATATACCGAAGTAAAACGTTTCGACTGGTACCGTGGGTATCATGTTGGGGGGCGTTCTTTAATGTGGGGAAGACAATCTTATCGTCTGGGCGATCTGGATTTCGAAGCTAACTTAAAAGATGGTCATGGTGTAGATTGGCCAATTCGTTATAAAGAAATTGCCCCTTGGTATAGTTATGCCGAAAAATTTGCGGGTATCTCTGGAAATAGAGATGGTGTACCATCTTTACCAGACGGAGATTACATGCCGGCAATGGCCATGAACATAGTTGAAAAAGATCTGGCTGAGCGTTTGAAAAAACAATACGGTGGCCAACGTCATTTCATCATGGGTAGAACAGCCAACATTACTGTTCCACATCATGACCGTGTAAATTGTCAATATCAAAACCAATGTTGGTTGGGTTGTAATTTTGGTGCTTATTTCAGTACACAATCTGCGACTTTACCAGCAGCTAAAAAAACCAATAATCTGACGTTACGTCCTTTCTCAATCGTTACTAAGATTATCTACGATAAAAACACGAAAAAGGCAAAAGGTGTCGAAATTGTTGATGCTGAAACAAACCAAACTTATGAGTTCTTCGCGAAAGTCATTTTTGTCTGTGCATCGGCATTGAACTCGACTTGGGTATTGATGAATTCAGCTACGGATGTTTGGGAAGGCGGTCTTGGTAGCAGCAGCGGTGAGCTTGGTCATAATTTGATGGATCACCATTTCCGTTGCGGTGCCGGCGGTAAAATTGACGGTTATTTAGATAGCTATGTATTTGGACGTAGACCTACAGGTTTATATGTTCCTCGTTTTGTAAACGTAGAAGGCGATACCAAAAAACGTGATTATGTGCGTGGATTTGGTTACCAAGGTGCTGCGGGCCGTGGACGCTGGTCAGGTGCTGTTGCAGAGATGGAAGTCGGTGGGGCTTGGAAAGATGCTATTTGTGAACCAGGTGACTGGACAGTAGGTTTTACAGCTTTTGGAGAGACATTACCTTACCACGAAAATAAAATTACACTTGATAAAAGCAAAAAGGATAAATGGGGATTACCTGTATTATCATTTGACGCGGAGATCAAAGATAATGAATTGAAAATGCGTGGTGACATGCAAAATGAAATGAAGGAAATGCTGGAGAGCATTGGCGTAAAAGATACTTATACCTACGATAATGTTTATGGTTTGGGCCAAGGTATCCACGAGATGGGAACTGCGCGTATGGGTCGTGATCCGAAGACTTCGGTATTGAATGGAAACAACCAGGTTTGGGATGCATTGAATGTTTTCGTAACGGACGGTGCATGTATGACTTCTGCAGGTTGTGTCAACCCTTCATTGACGTATATGGCACTTACTGCTCGTGCTGTTGACTTCGCAGTGAGCGAATTGAAAAAAGGTAACATCTAATAGCTAAAGATTGATAACAATGGAAAATAACTCAAATAAGACGAGCAGAAGAGGTTTTATAAAGAGCGCAGCAACAGCTGCCGCGGCTTTTATGATCGTCCCTCGCCATGTATTGGGCGGAAATGGCTTTACAGCTCCAAGTGACAAATTACAAGTAGCAGGTATTGGTGTAGGGGGTAAGGGTTTTAGCGATATCAATGCATTTCACGATTCAGGCAAAGCAGATTTAGCTTTCTTGTGTGATGTGGACGACCGCCGCGCAGCTGGTGCGTTGAAACGTTACCCAAAAGCAAAATATTATAAAGACTACCGTGAAATGTTGGACAAGGAGCACAAACGTATCGAAGCCGTTTCTGTATCTACTCCAGATCATCAACATGCGATTCAGGCACTTGCCGCTATGCAATTAGGCAAACACGTGTATGTTCAAAAACCGTTGACACACGATGTTTGGGAGGCGAGAGCCTTGACGCATGCAGCTAAGAAATATAAAGTGGTGACCCAAATGGGAAATCAAGGTGCATCGAATGATGGACCACGTTTTGTCCGTGAGTGGTACGAAGCAGGTTTGATCGGTGATGTACATACTGTATATTGCTGGACAGATCGTCCGGTATGGCCTTCAGGTATTGCATGGCCTACAGGTAAAGCCGAAATCCCAAAAGAATTGGATTGGGATCTTTGGTTAGGTACTGCACCGTATAAAGAATATGTCGATAAATTGGTGCCTTTCAACTGGCGTGGCTGGTGGGATTACGGTACCGGTGCATTGGGCGATATGGGCTGCCACTTATTGGAAGTTCCTTTCAGTACCTTAGGATTGACTTATGTACAAGATGTACAGGCAACGGTCGGATCGGTGTATGTGGATGAATTCAAACGTGGATATTTCCCTGAAAGCTGTCCTCCGTCAAGCCATGCGACCTTGACATTCCCTAAAACTCCGCGTACAAATGGTCCTGTTACTTTGCATTGGATGGATGGTGGTATTCAGCCTGCACGTCCTGATGAATTAGGTCCAAACGAAATTTTTGGTGACGGTGGTAATGGTATCTTACTCGTTGGTACAAAAGGTAAAATTCTTGCTGATACTTACGGTCAGAATGCGCGTTTATTGCCGACTTCCAGAAAAGAACAAGTCGCGCAGAAATATGCCCGTGTACCAGGACAAGAGGGTGGCCACTATGCACAATGGGTAGAAGCTTGTCAGGCCGGATATGGCAAGAAAGAAGTGAGCTCGCCATTTGAAATCGCAGGTCCGTTGACAGAAGCCTTATTAATGGCTAATCTGGCGATCAGAGGTGCTGATTTACGTATTGATGGTAAATACCCTGGACGTAACCTGAAGTTGTTGTGGGATAACGATAACATGCGTGTCACAAACTTTGATAACGTCAATCAATATGTTAAACGTAATTACAGACAAGGTTGGGAAATGAAATATAATTTCTAAAATTAAGATATTTAGTAGTATGAATAGAAGAGAAGCATTACAACGAGTTGCCTTAATTTTAGGAGGTACCGTTATCGGCGCTAATTTATTTTTGGAGGGTTGTACTCGTTCGGCAACAAAAGATGTACAGGCATTATTTGAAGCGAAGACAACTGATTTATTAGGTGACTTGGCCGAGGCAATCTTACCGGCTACCGCGACTCCGGGAGCAAAAGAAGCAGGGGTAGGCAGTTTTATTCCTGTCATGGTTCGCGATTGTTATACAGAGAAACAACAAAAAGCATTTTTATCCGGTCTAGCAAGTTTAGATGATAAGGCAAAAGAAGTGAAAGGAAAACCTTTCTTAGAACTTTCTGCTGAAGATAGAACAGCTGTAGCGGCGGCTTTGGATAAAGAAGCCAATGAGTTTAATAAAAAACAGGCCGAAGATCAAAAAGATATTCTAGAGAAAAATAGAGAAAAACAAAATCAACTGTACAATTATGTTGAAAATGATCCACCACACTGGTTCACGATGTTCAAACAATTGACATTGACTGGTTTCTTTAATTCAGAATTGGGTTGTACCAAAGCTTTACGTTTTGTGAAAATCCCGGGACGATTTGATGGTAACCTTCCTTACAAAAAAGGAGACAAAGCTTTTGCATAGTAAAGAATGCAAGGTGTAAAATAAGAAAGGAGGCTTAAGCCTCCTTTCTTATTTTGTTTCAATTGCTAGCGCAAAATGGATGCGTTGCTGTTTAGTAACGGTCATAAAGTAACCTTGGTCTGTAGAATCACCATTGATTTCTACGGTATCGTTATGACGCAGTTCACGCAGGTAGTTCATTTCAAGAGATTTGATCTGATTGGTCAGCACAAGCTCAATGGGTAGCCTGTCCATGCACCAGTCTAGGTATTTTACATTGTTGGCGTGATTGACAATATCCAGATCGGAAAGCTTAACGATATATTCATCGATATTTTTGACCGCTTGGGCGATGTCCAGTTTTGAAAATGGCCGCTGTGTTGCCGGACGATCAGGATAAGTCGTAAAATCGTCAGTCGGAATTGCAAGATTTTCGGAACTCCTTTTCACGGTATTGATCACCGCCCAATAACTGGTTGCCGCTACATAAAGCTGTCCATTGACCGTAATTTCGAAATTCCGGGTGGAGCGTGCGCCCTCTAACTCCTGAACCCAAGTTTTCACCTTGACAACATCTATCCATTTGGGCAATCTCGTAATCTCAATCCGCATACGGCTAAGTACCCAGGTTTGGTTGTGCTTGGCCATCTCTTTAAAACCGAATCCGGCGGCATTGGCATGTTCTCCAGCGGTGAGTTGCAGGATATTGGACAAATCGGAGAAACGGATGCGACCGTTGGAATAGCATTGGGTAAAATAAATTTCCCACTCTTTTTCAAAAACAGATTTTTCCATGTATCGTGAATTTTTGTTAAAAATAGATAATATGAATGATTTGGGCTGTAAATTCAAAATGAAATGACACTATATTTAGATATCTCCTTATAAATACTTGCAGAGCTTGCCGACAGGTCTCAAAGTGGTGCAATGTACCTAAAGTGCAATCGTTTTTTTATTGTAAAATAAATGATAGTTTTCAATTATTTAATTGATTATTATCACGGGAATAGGTAGATTTAAATAAGCCAATGGCAGAAAGAGATAAAATAAGATTGGCTTTGTAGCGTTATAAATAGAGTAGCGCAAAACAATATATGTACACATTAAATGCTAGTATTATGGTTGGAGAACTAATAGCTAAAGAGGAAATTCCTCAATTTAAATTTATCCCGGCGAGTGAAGATAAGACAGCGACTTTTATGGATAAATTGAAAGGGGCACTTCGGTTGGGAAATGAATTTAAATCCAAGACTGAAATTGCCTTTCAAACAGATTCCGGACCAAAGCGTATCGAAACCACCGTATGGTCGTTAACCGATAGATATATTCAGATCAAAAGCGGAGTTTTGATACCGCTGAAATCTATTATAGCAATTGACTATTAAACATAAGATCGAAAGGCTCCTGATTCCAGGAGCCTTTCGATTTATATTCGTCTCCCAGTCTGAAAAGGGGAAAAGAGGTCTTTAAGTGTCTCTGAAGAATTTCTAATAAGTCTCACCTGTTAGCTCTTTTAAACGTATTTCAGCTACCTTAGCATCGTATTGGGCTGTATAACTGCGAGTCATTACATTGATATAGTTTAACTGTGCCGTCCTTACCTCCAATGTGGTGATGGTACCAATACGGAATTTATCCATGGTGATGTTTAGATTTTCTTTTGCCAGCTCCTCATTTTTTCGTTCTACATTGGCCAATTCGATATTGGTGATGTAGGTTTGGAATAATGTTCTGACCTGGGCTTGGATATCTTGTTTTTGTTGCTGTATCTGTAGCTCTGTACCCTTCATCTGGAATTTGGCAATACGCTCATTTCTATTTTGCAAAAATCCATTAAAAATATTCAGGGAGGCCGATACGCCATAAGTAAGACCTCTGTTTTTATTTTCTGTGGAGAAGCCAAGTGAAGAATGCGATTCATTCCAGTTGTAGCCACTATTTAAACCAATTTTGGGGTAACGTTCGGCCTTAACTGCTTTTAAGTTGAGTTCGGCTACACGATTGTTGATGATGGCAAGCTGAATTTGTGGATTTTGTTGGTCGGCAATTTCGATCAGATTCCCCAATTTAAGATCCGTATCAAGTTTCATTTCGTCTTCAATTTGAAAATCCAGGCTTAAGTCCCGCGTCATTAGTTGATTGAGGTATGTCTTGGTATTTTTGAAGCTTTCCTGCTGTCTAAGCAGGTTGGTTTGATCGGTATTCAGATCGACCTTTGCATTGAGAAGATCAAGCTTGGAGCCCTTTCCGATCTCCAGTCGGTTTTCAGCTAAGGTAACACGGTATCTTGATAGGGTAATTGTTGTATCAAGTGCATTAATCAGGCGTTTTTGCTGCACCAGATTGTAATAGGTCGCCATGACTTCACTGAGCTGGGTAATAACTTCATATTTAATCTCCGCTTCTCCCTGACGCTGTATTTCCTTGAATCGGTCACGGCGGGCAAACATTCCTAGTCCGTCAAATATCGTCCAGTTTAAATTGACTCCATAAGACATGTTGTCATTTTTTGCATTGGAAATCTGCTGTACCTGTCCATCGGCTCTGACCTGACGTGAGTTTTGGATTGAATTGCTTCTATTGAATGTGCCGGTTACGGCAGGGAGCATGCCGGCACTTCCCAAGCTGGTATTCTCGCTGTCTATATTATTATCATTTTTAGCCAGGAGAATATTGAAGTTATTGCTCAATGTCGTTTTCAGTGCATCTTCCAAAGTCAGTACTTCTTGCGCACGAGCTTGAAACATGATGGAGTAAAGCAATACTAGTAGGATGAAATTTCTCTTCATGTCTTAATTATTCGTAGCTTTTAATATTGTCAAATTCAGGTCTATGCTTTTTCTGTCTCGACCACATGTAATAAATCGCTGGGATAATGAAAAGAGTCAAGATAAGGGAGAATATTGTACCTCCTACGATAACAACCCCCATCCCGATTCTACTGGTGGATGCTGCGCCCAGTGACATAGCGATCGGTAATGCGCCTAATGCAATTGCCAAACTGGTCATTAAGATTGGTCTAAGGCGTGATTCGGCGGAGTGCATGATCGCTTCAAATTTTTCCATGCCTTCTTCTCGCATCTGATTGGCAAATTCGACAATCAAGATACCATTTTTGGTTACCAGGCCAATGAGCATGATTGTTCCAATTTGACTGAATATATTCCAGGTTTGATCGAATAACCATAGACTTATTAAGGCACCTGCAACAGCCATCGGTACCGTAAGGATAATGATAAATGGATCGAGAAAACTCTCAAATTGGGCTGCCAAGATCAGGTAGATCAGCAACAGCGCAAGACCAAAGGCAAATAAGGTATTGGAACTACTTTCTACGAAGTCACGAGATTCACCGCTCAGGTCGGTTGTAAAGCTCTGATCAAGCACTTTTTCTTTGATTCTGTCCATGGCGGCAATCCCGTCGCTCATACTCATGCCCGGTGCCAAACCGGCAGATACTGTAGCCGACATGTAACGATTGTTGTGATATAGCTGGGGCGGACTGCTTTCTTCCTTGACACTGACAACGTTGTCTAATTGAATAAGCTGCCCGAGGTTATTGCGTACGTAAATTGAAGAAAGATCAGTTGGTGTAGCTCTGCGGTCGTTTTCAACTTGGCCGATGACCTGATATTGCTTCCCGTCACGCATAAAATAGGCAAAACGCTGACCGCTTAGCAATAGTTGCAAGGATTGGGATACATCAAGCACGGAAACCCCCAGGCTCAGCGCTTTTAGACGGTCAATTTCCACATGCAATTCGGGCTTATTGAACTTCAGGTTGATATCCGTGGTAGAGAATGTCGGATCGCTGTTGACCTCATTCATAAATTCGGGGATCTTTTCCTGAAGCTTTTCAAAATTCTGTGCCTGGATAATGTATTGGACGGGTAATCCGCCTCTGCGGTTCATGGATATTGTCGGGGATTGTGAAACATTTACCCGGACAGCGTCGTATTGTTTCGTCCATTTGCTAAGCTCCTTGGCAATATCGTCCTGCGATTTTTTGCGTTCACTCGGATCAACCAGTGTCATCCGTATCCTTCCGGAGTTGACTGAACTTGCACCGAAACCCGGAGAAGTAATGTTTAGACTAATTTTATTTTCGGGAATGGAGTCGTAGACTAGTTTGTCCAGTTCCTGCATGTAGCGGTCCATATATTCATAGGTGGCACCTTCTGGCCCTGTAACATTGACAGAAATGTTGCTCCTATCATCATAGGGTGCAGTCTCCTTTTTAATGGAAGAAAAAAGGATTCCGATAATCACAAAGCAGATAATCAGCACCGGAAAGCTTATCCATTTGAATTTCATGAATTTTTCCAGTGCATTGGCGTAACCTTTATTCATTTTGACGAACATAGGTTCTGTCCAATTGTAAAATTTAGTCTTTTTATGCCCCCCGCTTTTTATTAAATATGCATTGAGCATAGGAGTGAGGGTTAAGGAAACAAATGCGGAGACCAAAACGGCGGAAGCAATGACAACGCCAAACTCGCGGAATAGCCGTCCCACAAATCCCTGCAAAAATATCACGGGTAAAAAAACCGCCGCAAGCGTAATGGAGATAGAAATAACAGCGAAGAATATTTCCTTTGATCCTTTTAAAGCCGCTTCGATAGGAGACATCCCTTCCTCAACTTTCTTGAAGATATTTTCGGTTACCACAATACCATCATCGACAACAAGTCCAGTCGCGAGAACGATTGCAAGCAGCGTAAGTACATTGATGGAAAAGCCAAAAATATACATGATGAAAAATGTCGCAATCAAAGATACCGGAATATCCAATAAAGGTCTTAGTGCTATACCCCAGTCACGGAAGAAAAAATAAATAATCAAGGTAACTAAGATGATTGAAATCAACAATGTTTCTGCAACTTCTTCAACGGATTTTTTAATGAATGTCGTATTATCAGAGGCAATGTTGAGAACGATATCCTGCGGTAGATCTTCTTTGATCTGATCGAGCATTTTATAGAAATTGTTGGCAATATCGAGGTAGTTAGTCCCGGGTTGTGGAATGATAGCGATACCAACCAATTGCTTGCCGTTGCTGACCATTTTCGTCTCTAGATTTTCAGCATCTATTTCCGCCCGGCCAATGTCGATAAACTTGACAATGCGGCTGCTATCGGCCTTAAGGATAATATCGTTGAATTGTTCGGGCGTAGAAAGGTTTCCCACCGTTTTCACGGTAAGTTCGGTCGTGTTGCCGACAATTTTTCCGGAAGGGAGTTCAACGTTCTGGTTATTTAATGCGGTACGGATATCCGAAGCCGTGATGCCATAAGCAGCCATACGGTCGGGATTGAGCCATAAACGCATGGCATACCGTTTTTGACCATAGATCTGTGTGCTGCTGACACCGGGAATGGTTTGCAGCCTTTCTGAAATAACATTTTCGGCGTAGTCGCTCAGGGAGAGCTTATCACGTGTCTCACTTTGAAGTGTCAAAGTGATAATTGGATCGGAATCGGCATCCGCTTTCGATACAACAGGTGGAGCGTCAATATCCTGAGGAAGACTCCTTACCGCTTGTGATACTTTATCGCGGACATCATTCGCAGCTTCTTCGAGGTTTTTCTGTAAATCGAATTCAATGGTAATGTTGCTGGATCCCTGATTGCTCGAGGAAGAGATATTCCGGATTCCGTCGATTGAGTTTATGGCCTTTTCCAAAGGCTCCGTAATCTGAGATTCGATGATGTCTGGATTTGCTCCGGCGTAATTTGTCCGCACAGAAACAATTGCTGGGTCAATGGAGGGATATTCGCGTACACCCAGAAAGCTAAATCCAATGTAGCCAAATAATATGATGGTAATATTGACTACAATAGTTAAGACGGGGCGTTTAATGAAAACTGCTGATAAATTCATGTACAACTAGTTAGCTAATGATACCTTAACTTTTGCTCCATCTTTTAAAGACAGGACTCCAGTGGTTAAAATCGTGTCGCCAGCACTAATGCCAGATAGAATGACAATGTCTTTGTCGGTACGAGCACCTGTTTCAACTTTGACTTCCTTGGCAAGGCCATGTTGCATTACAAAGACTTTTTTTCCATCCTGTATGGGCACTATAGCTTCGGTGGGTATGGAGATGGCATCGTTTTCAACTTCGATGGGGACGATAACATTGACAAAGGAACCTACTTTTAATTTACCTTGTTCATTATTTGCCCTGGCACGTACGGTGAGTGTTCTTGTATTAAGTGATACTTGCGGTTCAATGGCGTAAATATTTGCTTTGATGATAGTTGGATCATTGGCAACGCTGAACTCGATCGGCATATTTATCTTAACGATATTGCTGTATTTTTCCGGCACTGCAAAAGTAATCTTGACAAGATTGTCTTTCACTAAGTTTGTAATCAGGGTATTGGAAGAGACAATTGCGCCGACAGAAATATTCCGGAGTCCGATCATACCACTAAACGGGGCGCGTATAGTTGTTTTGGATATTTGCGCCCGAATAAGCTGGATCTGTGCTAAGGAGGTTTTTAAGGCTGCACTGGCAATATCAAACTCCTCTTGACTGATTGCTCCTTTTTGCAGCAAGAGTTTGGCCCGGCGTTCGTTTTCCGCATTCAGCTGATTGGTCGTTTGGGCCTGTTTTAATTGTGCCTGAAGTTCAATATCGTCTATTTTTATCAAGGGTTCGCCCTGCTTGATGCGTTGACCTTCTGCGAAGAAGATCTTTGTAATTCGACCACTTACCTCACTTCTGATTTCAACCTGCTCTTCTGCGTCAAGACTTCCCGAGAGATTAATGGATCGATCGGCGACAGAAGATTTGGCAATGATCGCCTGTGCCGGAACTGGCATGTCCTTTTTTCCATTAGGCTTATCCGCGTCCTTTTTGTCTTTTTTGGCAGTTATCAGAAAGTATCCACCTCCAAACACAGCACAGGCTAAAAGAAGGTAAATGATGGATTTTTTATTCATACGGTATATTCTCTTATGTACTTTTTACATTTAACGGGTAAATATAGGTTTATTATTATGAGGATATCGGTTGTCAAAAGGATTTTACAATACGACAAAAACCTGATTAATGGACGACAAGATAAGTATAGCGAGAACGATGGGTAATAAAAAAGCTAGAAATAAGTTTCTAGCTTCCAGTTTACTATTTTTTTGATTTTGCTTTTTGTTCCACTTCTTTTGGAGCCTCATTGTTTACTTTTGGCTTGATCGCAGCTTTTGATAAATGTGGTCTTCTTTTTCCAAAAGAACCATTCGATATTTTTCCTCTTCTGGTCTTGATATCACCTTTTCCCATAGTGTAAAATATTTTGGTTTTAACAAATTATATTGATTACCTAAATATACTACTTTCTTTTTTGATGTGCAACTCGCTCGTTTTTAAATGATTGGGAAAATGCGTTTTTGAACATCTATTTTGAAATTTTGGGCAATGGTATCGAAAAAGATGTTGTTGACGGGTTTATTTTCCGCAACTAAATAAGGAATTTCCAGTATTCTATTCTTTAGTTTGAGACGATAGTAGCCATAAAGTAACCCCTTGGTCGTTTGTATCGATTCGATCTTCTGAATAGCCTGTATATCCTGAAACATGTTAAAAGTATAATTTTCGCCTTTTAACTGTTCGATAAAGACCTCGTTGGTTTTGGCGTTGTACCAAATCTGCTGACTTTTGAGCTTACTAAAGTGGTTGTTGAACAGAAAAAGATAACCCAACAGGAAAAAGGCAATCGGAAGCAGAAACAGTACAATTTTTATCTTCATGAAGAGCAAGACGGTAATCAGAATGAGGATAATACCCATAATGGCATTGGAGATGCTCTTCTTTAGATTTGCCTGGATGACCGGAGTCGAAGCTTCAATCAACTGAAAACCTGTTTTTAAATTTCTGGACATATCCTCAGAAAGCCCAAATAGATTGAATTTTTTGCGTATCATCAGATAAGCAATAAGAATAATAAGTCCAATGACTAAAAACCGCATATTTTCCGATTAATATTGTTCGTCTTCGTTGGGGTATTGTACGGCTTTCACTTCAGCAACGTAGTTGGCTACTGCATTGGTGATCTGCTCGTGTAAATTGGCAAAATGACGCATAAATTTTGGTTTAAAATCCGCATTCATGCCAAGCATGTCATTGACTACGAGTACTTGTCCATCGCAATCCGGCCCCGCACCAATGCCCACGGTTGGAATTGTCAGTTTTTCGGTCACGGTCTTGGCTAGTCTTGCAGGTATCTTTTCTAAAACAATGGCAAAACAGCCTGCCTCCTGCAGTGCAAGTGCATCTTCTATTAATTTAGCAGCTTCCTGTTCTTCTTTTGCCCGCACCCCAAAATTGCCAAATTTATTGATTGACTGGGGGGTTAAACCGAGATGTCCGCATACAGGGATCCCTCCGGCGATGATTTTTTTGATATTTTCGATGATTTCCAAACCACCTTCCAGTTTCAATGCGTGCGCCCCAGATTCTTTCATCATACGTACAGCCGCATTGTAAGCCTCATTGGCCGAACCCTGATAGGATCCAAAAGGCAAATCTGCGAGTACCATGGCACGTTCGGTACCTCTGGCAACAGCCGCTGCATGGTAAATCATATTGTCGAGGGTGATAGGCAGGGTGGTTTCGTAGCCAGCAAATACATTGGCCGCAGAATCTCCAATCAAAATAACGTCAACACCAGCTTGATCTACCATTTTGGCCATGGAGTAATCATAGCTTGTAAGCATAGAAATCTTCTCTTTACGTTCTTTCATTGCTTGTAGCATAGCTGTGCTTACTCGTTTCATTTCTTTGTTTACAGACATCTTAACTTATATTGTGTGTTCAAAAGTAAGCTTTTTATCATACATTGGCCAATATTCTGCCTTGTGTTTTGTATTTTTGCAAAATGATACAAAATGAGACTCGTCTATTTAAATTTCCCAAATTTTCAGAATTAATCATCCATGAGGATGAAAATTTGATTGTTATCAATAAACCGCCGTTTGTAGCATCCTTGGATGAACGCGAGGGTGGGGAGGTCAATATTCTTCGTTTGGCGAAGAAATACCATCCTGATGCACAGGTATGTCACCGTTTGGACAAAGAGACCTCGGGCATTTTATTAATTGCCAAAAACCCGGAAACGTATCGCACCATATCTATCGCGTTTGAAAAAAGAAAAGTGAATAAGATCTATCACGCCATTATAGGCGGAACGCATACTTTTCAGGATCTGCTCGTTGATTTACCAATCTTGAATCAAGGTAATAAAAATGTATCTATTGACCGTGCAAACGGAAAGCCTGCTGAGACAATCTTTAATTCGATTAAATATTATAAGAATTATACTTTAGTGGAATGCAAGCCTATCACGGGGCGTATGCACCAAATCCGTATCCATTTGGCGACACAGCACGCTGCTATTGTGGGGGATGCCATGTATCGCGGTAAGCCAGTGTATTTGTCTCAAATTAAGAAGAGGGGATATACTTTGTCTAAAGATGAAGAGGAACAGCCTATTATGAAGCGTTTCGCCTTGCATTCAAAGCATGTTGAATTTGAGTTGAACGGGAATAAGATGGTTTTTGATGCACCATATCCAAAAGATTTTGCGACTTTATTGAAGTTGTTGGATAAGTTTGATTCTTAATCGTTTAATTCTTCTGATGGTTAACCTTGTTTTAGCATTTCGGAGTTATGGAATGCTCATCGTTAATTTATATCGCCTATTGAGGGCAGGACGAGCCTTATGTGCTCATGAAATAATGGTTTACATATGAGTCCGAAGACAAAGAAAATAATCGGAAATGTTGTATTTGTACTATTTATAGGTTTGTTGATCTGGCCCACGAGTCGAAGTTATTTTCAGCAACTTTTAATGAAAATAGGCTTTTTCAAACCAAAATTGGAAGTTAATGCAGCTCCTAAAGGAGCCGTTACAGGAGCTGTGGAGAGTGTTTTCAGTGATGTGTCCTTTGTCAATTCGCAGGGTGAAACAGTTAAAGTGGGGGATTTGAGGGGTAAAGTTGTTTTTATTAATTTTTGGGCAACCTGGTGTCCTCCCTGCCGTGCAGAAATGCCTTCGATCAATGTGCTCTATGATAACTATAAGGATAACTCCAATATTGTTTTTTTGATTGTGGAGATCGAGGGTGATAAAGCGAAAGCTGAGGCGTTTGTAAAAGGACAGAAACTGACCTTACCAATTAGTTTTCCAAATAGCGATATTCCAAAAGAGTGGCTTTCGGAATCAATTCCATCAACTGTTATACTGGATAAAGAGGGGCGGGTAGCTACTCGACATGAAGGTATGGCAGATTATTCAAGCCCGGACGTAGACAAATTCATTCAAGGTTTAATCAATAAATAATTCAAGATCTTTAAATAAGCATGACAAGAGCAGAACTTATTCATCAAATAAAAGCGAAACGCTCATTTTTATGTGTCGGACTGGACACAGACTTAACTAAAATCCCAGAGCATCTTCTAGATGATGAGGATCCTATCTATAGTTTTAATAAGGCGATTATTGATGCGACAGCTGATCTATGTGTGGCCTATAAGCCCAATATTGCGTTTTACGAATGTTATGGAATAAAGGGTTGGCAATCACTCCAAAAGACCTGGGCTGCGCTGCCAAAGGATTGTTTCAGTATTGCAGATGCCAAAAGAGGCGATATCGGTAATACCTCGGGACGTTATGCCATGGCTTTTTTTGATGAAAAGACTTCTGGTCTTGGATTTGACAGTATCACCATTGCGCCTTACATGGGGAAGGATTCGGTAACACCATTTTTGGAATTCAAAGATAAATGGGCAATCGTACTTGCCTTGACTTCAAATGAGGGTAGTTTGGATTTTCAAAATTTTGAAAATAAAGCAGGACTGCAGTTATTTGAACAGGTAATCGATAAAGTCAATACCTGGGGCACACCTGATAATTTAATGTATGTAGTTGGAGCGACGCGAGGTGAGGGATTTATTAAAATTAGAGAGCATGCGCCGGATCATTTTTTATTGGTGCCGGGTGTCGGTGCGCAGGGAGGTTCACTTGAAGACGTTTGCAAATTTGGTATGAATAAAGATTGTGGACTTTTGGTAAACAGTACAAGGGGAATTATTTATGCCTCAAAAGGACGTGATTTTGCTGAAAAAGCTCGAGAAGAAGCTTTGGTTCTCCAAAAAGAAATGGAAATAGAACTGTTAAAGGCAGGTATTATTTCCTGATTTGACATTTAATAATTCATTCGTAATACTTACCTTTGCAGCATGCCAGAAAAAATTATAATTCTAGACTTCGGGTCTCAATACACACAGTTGATTGCTCGCCGTGTCAGAGAACTAAATGTGTATTGTGAGATACACCCGTTTAATAAATTGCCAGATTTTGATGACTCTGTAAAAGGGGTAATCTTTTCAGGCAGTCCTTATTCCGTTAGACAAGAAGATGCACCGCAGATTGATTTTGTCGCTATTCAGGATCGTTTCCCACTTTTAGGAGTTTGTTATGGGGCACAATACATTGCTCAAAAATCGGGCGGTGAAGTGTTACCTTCTGAAATTCGCGAATATGGACGTGCAAATCTGCAGTTTGTCAATAGCGAGAATGAATTATTGGCAGGAGTACCGATTCAATCGCAGGTATGGATGTCGCATGGAGACACCATTAAAGAAGTGCCAGCAAATTTTGAAATTATTGCAAGTACGGATAAAGTTCGCGTAGCCGCTTATCAGGTTAAAGGTACACGTACTTATGGTATACAATTCCATCCGGAAGTAACACATAGTACTGATGGAGCTATTCTGTTGAAAAACTTCGTTGTCAACATTTGTGACTGTGCACAGGATTGGACACCTGACGCATTCGTTGAAACAACTGTAGCTTCATTGAAGGATCAATTGGGTGATGACCATGTGATCATGGCGTTATCTGGAGGAGTAGATTCTACAGTAGCGGCAGTATTATTGCATCACGCCATTGGAAAAAAATTACATTGTATTTTCGTCGATCATGGTCTGCTTCGCAAAGATGAATACGAGCAAGTACTGGATTCTTACAAAAATATGGGGCTAAATATTAAAGGAATAAATGCAAAAGATTTATTCTATGGTAGATTAGCTGGTGTTTCTGAGCCGGAAGAGAAACGTAAAATAATTGGTAATTCGTTTATCGATGTTTTTGATGAGGCAGCGAAAGAAATTCAAAAGGAATTACCTGAAGGAATTGAAGCAAAATGGTTAGGACAAGGAACAATTTATCCAGATATTATCGAGTCAGTTTCTGTTAAAGGGCCTTCAGCGACAATCAAATCGCATCACAATGTAGGTGGCTTACCTGATTTCATGAAATTGAAAGTTGTAGAGCCGCTTAAAACATTGTTTAAAGATGAAGTAAGAAGAGTAGGAAAGGCTTTGGAAGTGGATCAAGCTATTTTAGGCAGACATCCATTCCCTGGACCGGGCTTGGCAATTCGTATATTGGGTGATATTACACCTGAGCGTGTGCGTATTGTACAGGAGGCGGATGCAATCTTTATCAATAATCTGAAAGAAGCTGGCTGGTACGATAAGGTATGGCAAGCTGGTACAATTTTCTTGCCAGTACGTTCTGTAGGCGTAATGGGTGACGAACGTACTTACGAGCACGTTGTTAGCTTACGCGCAGTTGGATCTCTTGATGGAATGACTGCGGATTGGATACATTTACCATATGACCTGTTGGCAAAAATTTCAAATGAAATTATCAACCATGTGAAAGGAATAAACAGAGTTGTATATGATATCAGTTCAAAACCGCCCGCTACAATTGAGTGGGAATAAAATATGGGTTGCGGCACTCGTAGCATTATGCCTTGCGAGTTGTACAACCAAAAAAAGTACAGTATTACGTTCGCCTTCCTCTGGTCAAGGCGAACAGCATACTGCTGTGACGAAACCATCCGTTGATAAAGAAAAGACCATTGCTAAAGTGGGCGATATCCAGGACGTCAATGGTCATGCTGTCAAAAATAACCGAATAGCACTACTATTGCCATTCGAGTTAAGTGGTATTGCCAGTACGATTACAAAAGAAGATGTAGAACGTTCTTCCTTGGCGCTCGATTTTTATCAGGGCTTTCAGCTAGGTCTTGACAAACTTGCCAAAGAGGGTGCTTTATTTGATTTGCAAGTTATCGATTCGAGAGACAATGTTGCTTACAACGCGACTTTAGGGACTTCAGCCAATGTCAAGGATGCTGTGCTTGTAGTCGGTCCTGTATATCCACGTGAGATCAAAAGCTTCGGACAGACATTTGTGAATAAAAATGTCTTACAAGTTTCCCCTTTAGCTGCAACTATGGCTTCTGAATTTAGTTTACCTAATCTGGTTTCTATAACACCGTCTATCCGGACGCATGGGGAAACATTAGCGAAATATATTGCTGGTCAGTATTATTCTGGAGATCAAATATTGATATACGATGCCGGTGACGATGAAAGTAAACAGTTTTTGGTTAATTTTGCAAGTGAAATTACGAAAGCTAATGCGCAGGCAAAAGTAAAAACCGTTATGAGCGTCAACGAGCTTAATAACAGTCTCGTGTTAACAGGAACCAATCATGTTGTCTCCGGAACGGCCAATAAGAATCTAGTGAAAGCGCTGCTGGATGCGATGGATGAACGCTTTTTGAACCCAGGTAATCAGTTTAAATTATATGGGCATCCAAATATGGCTAAACTTTCTTTTGAAAATTTCGAAAACATGGATTTTTATGGACTGACAATCACCTCTTCTAATTTAGTGGATGAGACTGATAGTGATGCAAAAAAATTTATCGGAAACTATAAATCGGCGTACAAAGTGGATCCATCTGAATTTTCTTATAAAGGTTATGATGCGGGAATGTATTTTGGTCGATTAATTCATAAATATGGAGTTGACTATGTCAGCCGAATGACGCAAGAGAAGTTTTCGGGATTGAATAGCGATTACAAATTTGAATTCTATCCGAAATGGGGTTATGCCAATCGGGCCCTTGGAATTATGGTATATCACAACAAAAAATTTGAAAGAAAATAATCTTTGAATGGCTGAATTCAGTGAAAGACGTGTTCATCAGCAAATACGTAATTTTGAACGCGCAATGGATGGTTTTGAAGCGGATCAGCCATTTTCGCGCTATCTGACTACTTTTTTTAAGGTGAACAAGCAAATGGGGTCTTCCGACCGGAAGTCTACTTCCCGTTTATGCTACAATTATTTTCGTCTAGGAATGGCGGCTTCGCAATTGTCGCAGCAGCGTAGGTTGGTGCTTGCTGAGTTTCTATGTGAACAGGAAAGCCCATTGGTAGCTCTTCTTGAACCTTCATATGGTGATAAACTCAACCTGCCACTGAAAGATAAAATTGCATTCTTGGAGTCTGAAGGTTTTTTTAAACTGAAAGACGTCTTTCCATTTACCGATCATGTTTCTGAAGAGGTCGATTTGGCGCCGTTTTTGGAAAGTCAGTTAATTCAACCCCTTTTATATATCCGGGTGAAACGCGGTAAAACAAAAGTCGTGTGTGCTATCCTGGATGATAGCCAGATTCCCTACAACCTTATCGGAGAGCAGACTATTGCGTTGAACAATGGGACTTCATTACAGCGATTTGAATCATTGGAAGGAATTTTTGAAGTACAGGATCTTTCTTCACAACGTACGTTGGATTATATGCAGCCGCTTGAAAAAGAATCCTGGTGGGATGCATGTGCGGCCTCGGGAGGTAAATCGCTCTTATTAATGGACAGTTGCCCTTCTGTCAATCTTTTGGTTTCCGACGTGCGGATGAGTATTCTGCGAAATCTCGATGAACGTTTTGACCGGGCGGGAATAAAACATTACCGAAAAAAAATCCTTGATCTCACAAAAGATACTTTTCAGCTTCTTGGAAGTGAGCGATTTGATGGTGTGCTATTGGATGCACCATGTACTGGATCGGGAACCTGGGGGCGTACACCGGAAATGGTCAGACAGTTTCGGACCCATAAGATTGCCGAGTTCAATGCGCTGCAAAAAAATATTGTCAGTAATGTGGTTGGACACGTGAAAATAGGAAAGCCATTGATTTATATCACTTGTTCTATTTTTAAAGCAGAAAATGAGGATGTCGTCCAATACATTGTAGATAATTTTGGCTTTGAAGTAGAGCGCATGGATTATTTGAAAGGTTATCAGGAAAAAGCGGATAGCATGTTTGTGGCACGACTGATTAAAAAGTAATTTTTGCATTTCGTTTTCTGAAAGGCTATTTTTTCTTAACGGAAAAAATAGCCTTCTTTATGAATATGGATAGTTTATTACGTTTGTAACCTATTTTTCTATTAAATCAAGGAATTCTTTCTGATTTATTATCCAATGCAATTCAGTCTTATAGCGAACGGTAGCTTTTATTTGGGATGATCTCGTTCGCCTTGGATTAAACCGATCTATATCATTCACATTTACTGGGGACAACAAGTACAGGACAGGTCGCTTTGCGGATGACAGATTCAGATACGGAGCCAGAAATGAAATGGTCAAAACCAGTACGGCCATTCGTACCCATGATGATCAGATCCGCAGACCACTCATGCGATGCTGCAAGAATTTCTTCTTTAATGGATCCGATCCGGTTAAAAAGATATACTTCGCCTGATCCAGTAAATTCGCGACTTATTTTCTCAAGATATTTTTGTGCATTATCCTGTTCCATTTCAGATACCTCTGGCACGATGATGGGTTGCTGGCCTAATAGCGGGTCTGCGCCAAAGTTGGCGGGAGAAGTAGGAGGAATAACAGTGACAAGGGCTACAGAGGCTCCAAATACCTGAGCCATATCTTTTGCATACTGTATTGCCTTTTCTGAGCATGGTTCGTCGTCTACAGCAACGAGTATTCTTTTGAATTTTGAATTTGTATTCTCCATATCTACTATAATTAATTTATCTTCGTCATATAATATATAATCATAGTTTTGACGATTTTGTTTTGTTTAGCGCATGAAATATGGTATTTGTACACTAGCTCTCGTTCCGTTACGTTTAGAACAGGCACACCGTAGTGAGATGGTTTCTCAGGTGTTGTTTGGGGAACTTTTTGAGATTCTTGATGAACAGGCCGATTGGACATCAATACGTTTATTGGAAACTGACTATTTGGGTTGGATACAAAACGGACAGTTTCAAAAGTTTGATAATTTGGATATGCAGCAATATCTTTCCGGAAAACTAATTTTAGTTGGAAGGGAGGGAGGCATACTTTTAAATGATACGGATCGATTTCAACTTTGTCATGGTACGAAGCTTTATTTGACAGCGGAAAATACAGTGGATTTTCCGCTATTAAGACTAACTTATCAAGGTGGTTTTAATCCTTTTTCCAAAAATCAGTTTGAAACCGAGGTGGCGCAACTGGCATTGAGTTATAAGAATACACCTTATTTATGGGGCGGGCGTTCACAATGGGGGATTGATTGTTCGGGTTTTTCCCAGTTGATTTATAGTTGCTTTGGTATTTCCTTGCCGCGCGACGCTTATCAGCAGGCAGAGATGGGAGAGATTGTGGATTTTATTTCAGAAATACAGGTAGGGGACTTGGCTTTTTTTGATAACGCCGATGGCAGGATTACACATGTTGGGATCATGCTGGATCGCGATACGATTATCCATGCCTCAGCGAAAGTCCGTATTGACCGGATGGATACGGAAGGTATTTTTAATGCTGAACTGAATCGTTACTCACATAAACTCCGTATTATTAAACGATACCTTTGATACTCGAGGAAATAAAAAAAGGCTATAAGTAATTATAGCCTTTTCTAGTGTTAAACTCCTTATCGACTAGAAGTGGAATTGTACGCCCAAAGTTGGTGCTAAAGAGTTTACATTCAAACCGAATGTGTTTACTGCAACGTCATTAGTTTTGTCTTTATTGTAGTTGTAGTATAAACCTCTAACTTTTAATTCGATGCCGATTTTGCTTGTTGGGAAGTAAGCTAAACCTGGAGCCAATTCAACACCATATGATTCGAATTTATTTTTTGACTCTACGTTATTTACTTCAGTTGTGGTTGTACCCCATGCCATTGGAACTGACAATTGAGCAAAGAATCTTACAGGTCCATTTGCAGAGTATTTTCTTGCGAAAGGAGATACCTGGAAAGCATCGTTTTTAACGCTATTATTTTTATCTGCTTCAGTTTTTCCCCAGTTATAACCAATACCAGTTCCGACCGCAAAGTTGTCGCTTACAAAGTAACCTACTGTCGGGTTGATAGAGAATGAATTGTTTTTATGGTCTGTATCTTTAATTTTAGAAGTTTCGAAGCCAATTTGGCCACCAACCATGATTTTCCCTTGTTCAGTTTGAGCTTTTGCTGCTATTGTTAAACCTGCAATGGCAGTTAATGTAAGTAAAACTTTTTTCATGTCTTTTTTATTTAATAGTTTGTTTCAATATGTCAGTAATTACTTCCTGACTTTTTAAATTTGTTAGTCAAATATCGAAATCTTATTTTAATTATTTGTCACTAGATTGTCTAGATGTTTTGTTATAATCGTAAATAATAGTGGTTCAATTGATTAAAATTTAGTGTTTTTTTATTTTTATAGATTTTATTTAACGATAATGATATTGGTTTGACTTTTTGTTTTTTATTGTCAATTTTAAGTAAGGATACAAAAAAAAGCCATTTGTCTTCTATTGACAAATGGCTTTTTTTTGTATCTGAAATTTCAGATTTTAATCGAAATATTCTTTGATTCGCTCGAAGAATGATTTTTCACTTTTACCCGGTTGAGGTTTAAAGTTTGGTGATTCTTTGAGTTTGTTCAATAATTCTTTTTCTTCATTGGACACGGCTTTCGGCGTCCAGATATTTACATATACAAGTTGGTCTCCTTTGTGATAAGAGTTTACTTCAGGAATACCTTTTCCCTTTAAACGTAAAATTTTACCACCTTGTGTACCAGGCTCAATTTTGATCTTCGCTTTGCCATCTATAGTAGGAACTTCTACGCTAGTGCCTAAGGTAGCATCTACGAAATTAATGTATAGATCATAGATTACATTCAGCCCATCACGTTTTAAGCTTTCGTGTGGAACTTCTTCAATTAGGATAATTAAATCTCCTGGGACTCCACCACGCGGAGCAGCATTTCCTTTTCCACTCATGGAAAGTTGCATACCTTCACTCACTCCAGCAGGAATATTGATCGCGATTGTTTCCTCACCACGTTCTAGCCCTTCACCTCTACAAGTTGTACATTTTGCTGTGATTTCAACACCTTCACCGTTACAAGTAGGACAGGTGCTTGTTGTTTGCATTTGTCCTAAGATGGTATTCGTCACTCTTCTAACAGATCCAGATCCACCACAAGTTTTACAGGTATGGAAAGAAGATTTATCTTTAGCACCAGATCCATCACAGCTATGACAGACAACTTGTTTGTTGACCTTTACTTTTTTCTCAACGCCTTTGGCAATTTCTTCCAGCGTTAATTTAACTTTTATGCGTAAGTTACTTCCACGGGCTACACGACGGCCGCCACGTTGGCCACCGCCACCACCAAAGAAGCTTTCAAATGGATGTCCTCCACCAAAGATATCACCAAATTGGCTGAATATATCTTCCATATTCATACCGCCGCCACCGCCATAGCCGCCACTAGCAGAATTACCGGCATGGCCAAATTGGTCATAACGTTGACGTTTTTGTGGATTGCTCAAGATATCGTATGCCTCAGCAGCTTCCTTAAATTGTTCTTCAGCTTCATGATCACCAGGATTTTTATCCGGGTGATATTTTATCGCTAACTTGCGATAGGCTGATTTAATCTCCTTCTCGTCCGCTGAACGCGCAACACCAAGTATATCGTAATAATCTCTTTTTGACATCGTCTTAATATTATTGACCTATAACCACTTTTGCGTGACGGATAACTTTGTCACCTAAGTAGTATCCTTTTTCGATCACGTCCACGACCTTATTTTTTAATTCTGCAGTTGGTGCAGGAATTGCTGTAATAGCTTCTTGCAACTCAGGATCGAATTCTTGGCCTTTAACTTCCATTTCCTTTAAACCCAATTGCGACAATGTTTGTCTGAATTTGTTGTTAACAATGTCCATCCCTGTTTTTACAGATTCAACATCCGCAGCAGATTCCATGGCTGTTAACGCTCTATCGAAATCATCTAGTGTAGGTAATAACTTACCGATGACATCTTTTCCAGCTGATTGAATCAATTCAACACGTTCTTTGCTTGTACGTTTTCTATAATTGTCAAATTCAGCAGAAAGACGAATGTATTTATCTTTTGCCTCTGCCAATTCTGCAGCCAATTTCTCCTCAGTAGACAGTTCTTCTGCGATATTATCCGCAGGCTGTTCCTGTTGTTCAGAAGAATTTGTTTCTACTGGATCTTGACCTTCATCATAATAATTATCTTGCTCATTCATATCTTCAATGCTAAAATTAGATTCAAAAATTTACTCTATGCTTCGTTTGTCAAAGTTTTTGCCAAACAATAAAATTCCGACAGCTTGTCAGATTTTATTAAAAAAGCCTAACAATTTGTCGGAATCTCTCTATTATGTGTCAGTTTTCCTACTAGATACTGACATTGTCCTGTAATATTCCATCGCCGGTTTTTATGATACGAGATGGCATATTACGGATAATAGTATAGTCGTGGGTTGCCATTAAAATAGCTGTTCCCGAATTGGCAATGTCACGCAGTAACAGAACAATTTCTTCTGATGTGGCCGGATCTAAGTTACCGGTAGGCTCATCTGCCAAAATAATTTCGGGGTTGTTTAATAATGCACGAGCGATTACGATCCGTTGTTGTTCACCTCCAGAAAGTTCATGCGGCATTTTCTTAAGTTTGGAGCGAAGTCCTACTTTTTCCAATACATCCAATATGCGGCTATCAATCATTTTTTTATCTTTCCAACCTGTTGCTTTAAGTGCAAATTCCAGGTTTTTCTCAATACTTCTGTCTGACAACAGATGAAAGTCCTGGAAAACGATACCCAATTTTCTTCGCAGGTAAGGAACGTCATTCTCGTGCAGCTTTTTTAGGTCAAAGCCCGCGATCATACCTTCGCCATTGCCAATGTATAAATCGCCGTAAATGATTTTTAATAAACTACTTTTTCCACTGCCGGACTGCCCGATAAGATAAATAAACTCTCCTTTGCCAATGTTTAAATTGACATTTGACAATACCAAATGCTTTTGTTGGAAGATATCAACGTTTTTTAATGTAATAACTTTATTCTCAATCATGGAAGCTAAAATTCTAATTTTTTAATTTGCCCAAAAGGCATTTCTCTAACCAGTTGCATGATATATTCTGCCTTTTCCCCTAATCCGATCTTATCAAGTGATTTATCTGGTCGGTCGACTCTAAAATATGCCAGCAAGGTGAAGGCATCATCTCTTAATTGTACATAATCAGGGATTTTGGCGACGCCTTTTACTTTAATGATATACATAATTTCAAAGTTAGTATTTTTAATGCAATTTTTTTAATACGAATTTAAAGGGAGCTTACTGGTTTGCAAATAGGAAATCCAGCGTATTGACTCCATCGGCAAAATCATTTAATGCTGGGCATTGACTTTCTCCAAAAGGAAATACCGGCGATTCTACATTTAACGAAATTTCTGATACAATGCATTGGATATTTTCATACTCTTGTTTGAGCTTGTTTTCGACTTCAGCCTGTGTTTCGTAGGTTTGGTAATAGACGACAGCAAGGGGAGAAGCAGTGCGTTCATCTTCTTTGAGCAATAAAAATCCATTATCAAAATGCTTATCACCATTGATCAGATAGATGGATTTGTTGTAATCGTAATTGTTGTTGTATTTGAAATGCTCGGTAATGGTGTTAAATGCAGCAATACCCTCAAAAAATTGCGCGATGGGATAATCTTTTGGAATGAATAGTTTTGATACGGAGCGACAGCCCAGACCGAAATAATCAAAGATGTCATGCCCAAGGGCGTTCAGTTGGCCTGGAGATTCTTGTCCACCAATGACTGCAATGCTATTTCTGTTACGACGAATAATATGAGGCTTAGTACCAAAATAGTAATCAAAATAACGAGAAGTATTATTAGAGCCTGTTGCAATAACCAAATCGAAATCTTTGAGTTTTTCTACAATATCAAAAGCATCCAGAAAGGAAGGCTCGATTTGTTTAAGCAGATTGAGAACATAGGTGGTCAGTCCAGCATCGTCTGATGAGATTTTAATTTTGGCTTTAAAGCCGCTGATCAAAACACAGAGAATATCATGGAATCCAACCAAAGGAATATTGCCGGCAAGGATTAAACCTACAGTTTTCGTCGAACTAAGATCTGGATAAGGAGCCAACCATTGAGTTAGCTTTTCTGTTGTCAAATTGGCAGCAATCGCATGAATCGCGCGTTCAACATTTTGTGGGGTGTACCATGGGTTTTTATGTTGAGCGAATTGAATGATTTGAATCATATCTTCAGGTCGCTGTTGTAGCTGCTCGCCTAATTTTACAAACGCACTTATTCGTTGTTGCTTTGTCAAAATATTAAAATTTTAAAAGATGAATACACAAATTTGTATTATATTTGTGCTGTTAACATTAATCAACGTGAATCAACTAGCCTTATTGTTCAATCAGACTTTGTTTCATATTGATAATGCAAAAATAGTTTATTTATCATAATTGTGAGGTTATAAATGGCGATTAAAATTACAGACGAATGCATTAACTGTGGTGCTTGCGAACCGGAATGCCCAAATAATGCAATATACGATGCTGGTGTAACTTGGAAATTTTCAGATGGGACGGCTTTAGATGGGATTATTGATTTTGGCGACGGTGTTACCTTAGATGCCAATGAGTCTCAGGAAGCAATCTCTAATGAAGTCTATTATATTGTTTCAGATAAATGTACAGAATGTGTAGGTTTTCACGATGAACCTCAATGTGCGGCAGTTTGCCCTGTTGATTGTTGTGTGGATGATGAAGATGTGCGTGAATCTAACGATGAGCTCTTAGCGAAAAAAGCTTGGTTACACGCGGAATAAATTTAGTGTTCCGTTAAAATATAAGGCAGGATAAGAAATTTTCCTGCCTTTTTTGTGTTTTTGTATTTTGACGAAATCGATATTTTGTTGCGAAACTTAGCCGTTTGGAATAATAATATTTGCAAAAGCATAGGATTTTTTTATTTTTGTTCTTTTGACCATTAAAATCTTTTAAATGTTAAAAACCAAAATAGGGTTGATTACCCTGATCACAGTTACATTAGCTTGTATCATTGCTGTATTATACGAATTTGATGTTGTAGGCTTTTCGCATGAATTTCTAATGGCTGTCCGTTGGATAGTTGCTACCGTTTTGGTTGTAAATGCGCTCTTTAAGAAAAATTTGACTACCTGGATTCTGACCTGTATGATTATGGGGATATTTGTTGGTTTGGATTTTCCAAATCTAGCAATTTCCCTGCAGCCTTTAAGTAAAGGATTTATCAAATTGGTAAAGACTATTGTTGGACCGATTCTTTTTGCTACACTTGTTTATGGAATTGCAGGGCATTCTGATTTGAAGCAGGTAGGACGTATGGCGTGGAAATCGATGCTTTACTTCTTTTGTGCTACAACTTGTGCTATTTTTATCGGTTTGGGAGCTATAAACCTGACTCGGGCAGGGGTAGGTGTGGATGTTGCTCATATGCCGCATGAAGAGCTTCCGGCACCGAAAGAAAGCATGGATGAGCATATCCTTAAAACACTTCCCGACCATGTCCATCCTGTATATAAGTTTACTTCTTTTATAAGGGACTTATTTCCGGAAAATATCGTCAAGTCTGTAGCCGATAACCAAGTTTTGCAAATTGTTGTATTTTCAATTTTGTTCGGAATTGGATTGGCAATGGTGGATGAGAAAAAACGTAAGCCTTTGGTGGATTTTACCGAGAGTATGTCTGAGACGATGTTTAAGTTTACCAACATTATTATGTACTTTGCTCCAATTGGAGTGGGGGCTGCGATGGCTTATACCGTGGGACATCTTGGTGTCGATATTCTCAAGAATCTTTTCATGCTATTAGCGACCTTATATTTTGCTTTAGTTTGCTTTTTATGTCTGGTGCTCCTTCCGGTGGCACTTTATTTAAAAATACCAGTGAAACGTTTTATCAATGCGATTAAAGAACCTGTTTCGATTGCATTTGCTACGACAAGCTCAGATGCTGCGTTGCCAAAAGCAATGAGCGCAATGGAGAAATTTGGTGTTCCCCGTAAGATTGTTTCATTTGTCATTCCTACAGGATATAGCTTTAATTTGGATGGTACATCCCTTTATCTATCATTGGCCGCAATCTTTGTGGCTCAAGCAGCAGGAATACATCTATCATTTGGACACCAATTGATGATCGCTTTTACCTTGATGATCACATCCAAAGGCGTGGCAGCGGTTCCAAGGGCCTCATTAATTATTCTGATAGCTACAGCCGATCAGTTCGGTTTACCGACATTTGTCATTGCAGCAATTTTGGGTATTGATGAATTGATGGATATGGCACGTACCTCAGTCAACGTCATAGGAAACTGTCTTGCTACAGTAGTTGTTGCTAAATGGGAAGGAGAATTTGATGAAGAGGCTCCTTACCGTGAAGATACGGAGGGATTGATCTAGAACATATAAGCTGACGAATAGTGTTCAGTGCTTGCAAAGCAGTTTTAACTAAGGTTAAAACTGCTTTTTTATTATACTGTAGGTATTGGTAGTCCTGTTGGTATTATTTTTCTTTATATTTTGTTCTGTAAGTTCTAGCTACCCGCATAAACCAAATAATAGAAAAAATGATACTTCGGCTGAAAGAAACTATTCATTGGATCGGATGGTTGATGATATCAATAACTCTTTGCATGAACAGATCCAGCATGTCAACAAACTAATCAATACGCATTTTGACGAAGCTCCTAAGGATTCTATCTTATCCAAGCTTTCCTTGGCAAGACGGGCACTTATGGACAAAGGATTAGGATATAAGATGCTTTCCAATGATAAAGAAACAGTAGATAAACTTGATGGTATCGATGAGAGCTACGCGCGAACCTATGATTTTGGAAAACATGTGTGGGATTATAAAATCTATTGCAAAGACGTTCGGCCAGAGACGAAGGATATTAAAGTGCTGGATAAAAAAAATACCTGCAAGCGGTTGATATAACTGCTTGGCTGTTTTTCATCGCTTGCAGGCTATAAATTTTATATCATCGTCCATCTACATAGTACCACAAGTCACCTAGTTTTTTGAACGTGGATTTTTCATGGTGAATCTGAACTTCCATCTGGGGGTTCAGGTAATGTGCTTCAAACTCGACAGTGTGAGCAGTAGATTTTAGAATGGAAAGTTGCATCCATTTATTTTCTTGCGCCCATTGTCCAATAGCCTGTTTATTTTGAAACCTTCTTGTTGATGGATGAAAAGTGTTGTACAGAAAATCGATGTGCTGAACAACAAAGGCACTGTAGCGTGCGCGCATCAGGGCCTCCGCTGTGGTCGCATTAATATGAGAAAGATGTATTTGCTGACAGCATTCGCTATAAGTATTGCCAGAGCCACAAGGGCATAATCGACCTGATTCTATCACTTGTTTGTGCTAATTTTTACCAGCCCTTAATTGCCCCATTTTTGAAGACCTTTTTTGCGGTAGCTTCTACTTCTGGTGACTGATATGCTTGAATAAACTGTTGGACTTTCTCATCGTTTTTATTATCAGAACGGGCAACGATTAGATTGACGTAAGGAGATTCTTTGTCCTCTGTGAACAAACCTTGTTTTTCGGGATCCAATCCAGCTTGAGATGCGAAACTGTTATTGATGATTGCAAGTGTAACTTGAGGATCATCCAGAACACGAGGTAACTGTGGCGCTTCCATCTCAATGATTTTAACCTGTTTAGGGTTGCTTACAATATCTGTTACTTTAGGCTGGATACCAACATTTTCTTTTAAACCGATAATTCCTTCCCGTTGCAGAAGCAAAAGCGAGCGCCCTCCATTGGTAGGGTCATTTGGGATGGCAATAGTGGCTCCGGGCTGTAATTCGGTGATGGTTTTGATTTTCTTTGAATAGGCAACGATAGGAAATACAAATGTGTTTCCGACAATGGTTAGTTTGGTGAAGCCGCGTTGTTTGGACTGCTCTTGTAAGTAAGGCTGATGCTGGAATACGTTTACATCGATATCACCTTGATTTAGGGCTTCATTGGGTACAACGTAGTCGTTGAAGGCTACTAACTCCACATCGAGATTGAACTTTTCTTTTGCAACTTTCTTAGCCGTTTCTGCTAGTTCCTTTTCGGGGCCGCTCACAACACCGACTTTAAGGATATTCTCTTTCTTTTCCCTGTTATTGCATGCCACAATCGATACGAGACTGAAAGCTAAGATTGCAAATGCATAGTTCAATTTTTTCATATGATATAATTTATGTTAACGATGGTTTACTTTCTTTGAAATGTAATCCCCTGTATATTGTAATAGGAATACGATTAAAATTAATAAAATTAGAACAGAATTCATGATAAAAGTGTCGTATCCGACATAACCATATTGATAACCAATCTGTCCCAGTCCACCAGCACCTACCGCGCCACCCATTGCAGAGTATCCAACTAGTGTGATCAGTGTAATTGTTGCATTATTTACTAGCGACGGGAGAGCCTCAGGAAGTAATACTTTAAAAATCACCTGTTGAGCATTTGCTCCCATTGCCCTTGAGGCTTCGATTAGGCCATTTGGAATTTCCAAAAGACTATTTTCCACGAGCCTTGCAATAAATGGGGCCGCACCTATACTCAAAGGAACCAATGCTGCAGACATACCTATTGATGTCCCGACGATATTACGCGTAAATGGAATCATCCATACAATGAGTATAATAAACGGGATAGACCGAAACACATTAACTATTAAAGAAACAAGTTGGTGCATGGCTTTGTTTTCCAGCAGTTGATGTTTTCGGGTTAAGAACAGGTATATCCCGAGTGGGAGACCTAGCAAAAAACCAAAGAAACCAGACAGGAACGTCATGGTCAGGGTTTCTAAAGTCCCCGATAGCAGAAGATTAAATACCTGATCAGACATAGCCTAATATTTTTGTTTGTGAATGCTTTTCCATTAAGAAAGATAGACTCTGCGTTATATTTTCTTTTTCGCCAGATAGTTCAGCCAATATAACTCCAAATTTCATTTCGCCAATATAGTCTATTTGTGCAGTAATGATATTTGTTTTGACTTGATATTGTTGTTCTAAGTACTGAATAAACGGGATGGATTCTTCGTTCGACGTTAAATAGATCTCTACCAGTGGATTCCCTGCATTTTTCAACCGCTCCTGAAAACTTATCGGAATGTCTACTTCAAGTGAAGATTGAATAAAGTCTTTGGTTGTTGCTTCCTGCGGATTAGCAAATATTGCTTCTACTGGACCAGCTTCGATCAATTTTCCATGGTCCAATACAGCAACCTGATCACAAATACTTTTAATAACATCCATCTCGTGAGTAATCAGCAATATGGTCAGCTCAAGTTGCTTATTGATTTTTTTTAGCAGCTTAAGAATGGATTTTGTTGTCGCTGGATCTAAAGCACTTGTCGCCTCATCGCAAAGTAGAATATAAGGATCATTGGCTAGTGCGCGAGCGATGGCAACGCGTTGTTTTTGCCCCCCGGAAAGGTTAGCCGGATACACATTAGCCTTATCTTCCAATCCGACCAGACGCAATAATTCCGATACTTTTTGACTGATAAATTCTTTTGATTTCCCTTCGAGCTCGAGTGGAAAGGATATGTTTGCATAGACTGTTCGTGATGACAATAAGTTGAAGTGTTGGAAAATCATACCGATCTTTCTTCTCTTCATCATCAAGTCTTTCGGCGAGAGGGACATCAAGTCATCCTCTTCAATAATTACTTGACCATGGTCTGGTCTTTCTAGAAGATTGACACAACGGATCAGTGTACTTTTTCCGGCTCCAGACGCACCTATTACACCAAAAATCTCACCTTTCGCAATCGACAACGAGATGTCTTTTAAAGCATCAATGCGTGCGGCTTTCACCTCAAATGATTTGGATATGTTGTTTAGTTGAATCATTGACCCTATGGGGATTTAGCTATATATTTTGACAAACGGATGATGTTGCTATAAATGTACACAAATGCCGGGGATAAAATAAAATGAAATAAATTAAATTAACGTATGGCAAAGGCAGTGTAGATGTTTCTTTGTGTGTAAGTGGATATGAAATGGGTTCTTTCAGCTTGAAAAAGAATGAAAGAACCCAAATATATGTTTTTATAACGCTTGATAAGCTGAAATCACTTGTCTTGCAGATCCCAGTCCATCGATGCCATATTCGATGACATCGCCATCTTTCAGGAATCTTTGTGGGGATTTTCCCATTCCAGATCCCGCAGGTGATCCTGTGGAAATGATATCGCCTGGAAGTAAACTCATAAAGTGACTTAAATAAGAAATCAATTTGGGCACACGATAGATAAAATCACTTGTATTGCCATCTTGCATGATTTCACCATTAAGTTTAAGCCATATTTTCAAATTATCAATATCACTGATTTCATCTTTGGTTGCTATAAACGGACCAATAGGAGCGAACGTATCGCATCCTTTACCTTTATCCCAGGTTCCGCCACGCTCGATCTGAAATTCACGTTCTGTCACGTCATTGTGCAGCACATAGCCAAACACATGGTCCAAAGCTTCTTCTTCAGTAACATAAGAAGCTTTTTTTCCAATTACAATGGCAAATTCGGTCTCCCAATCAGATTTTACAGAGAACTTCGGAAGGGTAATTCCATCAAAAGGGCCATTGAACGCAGATACAGATTTCATAAAGACAATAGGCTCTGAAGCTTGTTGTAATTTGGTTTCTTTGACGTGATCATCGAAATTAAGCCCTACACAAAGGATTTTGGAAGGGGCTTCCAATGGTGTACCGATACGCTCGTCGTCAGCTATCTCTTTAAGCGTGTCGCCTTTTTCAATTATATATGCTTGAAGTTTTTCTAAGTTTGCAATATCCGCAAAGAAATCGCGGTTATATTGAAAATTTCCTTCTGAAACATCATATTTCTTTTCGTTTAAAATGACTCCCGCTTTTTCGGAGCCCTTTGCGCCATATCTAAAAATCTTCATAAGCCGCAAATATACGGATTTTGTCCCAAAATGGGCAGAAATTAACGCGAATTAACAATTAATCAATATGTAAATTATCTATACAATTATTGTCCAAAAGTGGATATCTGAAAGGGAATTTTTCATTCACAATCTTTTTGTTACTCACCCAGGTCCCACTGAGAACCATTTCTTGGCCTTTCTTTCCGAGCAACAGTTTAATCAAAAATGAGGGAACGGGTAGGGGAATGTAGAATGGCCCGTATTTATGTTTGGCTATTCTTCTGCTAAACTCAGAAAGGGAAAGGGGCTCGGAGGAGCATGCATTATAAATCCCGGCTACATTATTATTCTGCAGACCGAATAGGAGCATGCGGCAGAGGTCATCGATATGGATCCAACTGAGCATCTGTTTGCCGGAACCTAAAATCGGAATCGAACGAAAAGGTAAGAAACGACTGATTTCTTTTAGTAAACCCTGATCATTGCTTAACACGATGCCAAAACGGAAGACAACTAGCCTTTTTCCTAAGGTCTCAATAGGTTTGACACTTCCTTCCCAAAGATTACATACCCAGGACAGGAAATTTCCACCCTGCGGGTCGGCTTCTTCAAAAGGTCTTTTTTGGTACTGATCGTCTGCTCCATACCAGCCTATAGCGGAGGCCGATAGTACGGCTTTTACCTGATTTGGTACTTGTTTTAGGCTTTGGTAGAGTAGCTGTCCGCTTTCTACCCGGCTGGCGATAATTTCCTGTTGATAGGACTTTGTCCAACGTTCTGCGTTAAGATTGGCACCCGCTAGATTGATGATATAATCGGCTTCCTGAATTGACTTGGTATCAATTATTTGTTTGTTGGGATCCCAATGTACGTAGCGGACATTGGATTGTGCGGGATGGGATTTGGGGTTTCTGGTAAAAATAATAACTTCATAGAAATTGGTAACCAATAGTCTTGTCAAATGAACACCTATGGCTCCAGCACCGCCTGTAATAATCACTTTTTCCATGAATTGAATCTTGCTTTTAATAAACTCATCTTGTCATCTGAGCCAGTCTATTTTCATTGATATTAAATATACCATTTTGGTTTAATAAAGTTGATTATCGCGAGCATAATTACAAAAAAAAGGTTTATCTTCTTGCAAGATAAACCTTTATCAGATGGGAATAAGTGAAAATATCCTTTAAAGTGTCTGGATAGTACTGCCGCATGTCAGCATCTGTGCACCATAATAAGGATTTTTGATCTCTTTATCACGACTTAACCAAGTGCCACCTTTACCTTTATTAAACATGGGGCACTTTTGATAATAAATGGAAAACGGAGGCTTAGAGCTTTTGGACAAACTATAAATTTCTTCCGACAACACAGCGAAGGCTTCTCGCCGCTTAAGGACGTCCTTTGCGTCTTGTAGATTCTTCGCGGCAGCTTTAAGCGATGTCATTTTTGTTTTCCAGACGCCTTGTTCCATTTCTGTTAGATTAGCGATTTTTACTTTGCCGATTTCATCAGAAAGATGATTTGCTAATCCCGCTGCTTGTTTGCTATCAGCTGCAACTAGCGCATTTTTAAGCAAAAAGTATTGATCATAGATCTGCTGAAAGTTAGTTCCGTCGCTGTTGTCATCAGTTGGAATTACTGATTGGCTTTCTGCATCTTTAGGTGTATCTGAAGCCGAAGGAACTAAATTCCTTTCGTATTGGCAACAAGCATGGAGTTTCGCGTAAGCTTCTTCGGAGGCCAGGTATTTTTCATTATCATAGCCTGCTTCCGCAATATTTTTCAGGACAGCGTCCAAGGAAGTTTTCTCTGTATCATACGATATCGTTGCTGTCTGATTGTCTTCGTTCCAATCTACTTTAGCATAGGCAGAGGTCCCGGCGTTTTCTATTGTTTTTTTGCACATACCGCAGTTCCCTGCAATTTTGACATTGCTGTTTGTCGTATTGTTATCTTGTGCATGGTTTGTTAAAGAGGAGAGCACAAGTATCCCTGTTATGATATAATGATGGATTTTCATATTATTGAAATGGAAGAATAAATAAAAATAAGTAATCAAAAATGATAGGTATTCAATCAGCTTATCTTTGGAGGAACCCAGGGACAGTAATATCCACCTGAAACAAATGCGGGCACTATTGATGTATAGTTTTTTTTGATTGCAATGGTACAAATCCTAGGGTTTGGCTCCGGCGGATTGTAAATCGCCAAAATGGTGTAGCCGTAAGCACATGGGCAATTGCAATTTTTACTTTGTTTATGGCGTTTACAGAAGGCCTCCTTAGTGGACTTAGATTTCGCGCAGCAATCTTCATTTTTGTGATCAGCTGTCTTCTGCCGAGTGTCACATCTAGAGCTATCCTGCTTATGGCAAGCGAAAGTGGTAGACGTACTCATTAAAAAGCCGAGGGTTAAAAAGATCAATATAAGTCGCCTAATTGCCATATCTATCCAAATATAGTTTTTTTGCGAATTAAATGTTCTGTATTTTAAGGTTTTTTGTCGTATCCATCGCTTTTTATTTATTCCCTATTAGGAGGTCTTCCGAAAACCAGCTAATAGGGAATGAAGCATGGGGTGTCTTTCATCGCTTAGAAACCCATTGAACTTTTAAAATTTAAAGCCAGAAAAGAAGCCTGGTTTTTTCCATGTACGTTTGTATTCGTCAGCAAGGGGAGAGTGATCCGAGTAGGCAAGGACTTCATCCAGCAGACTGTGTGCTTTTCTTAGATTTGCGGTTTTATAATTTGCAAGGGCCTCCGCCAACCTGACCGATTCGACATCGTCATCATAACCCCAGTCATATTGAGTGTAAATGCTATTAAAAATGCTGATGTATTTATTTAGTTCGTTGATAGCGCCGTTTTCAGCCAAAAGTTGAATCCCGAATTTTAACCAAAGCACATAATCATTTGGCTCCATAATGGATTGTACCCAATTGTCATAGGTTTGGAAGGTGTCTATGCCCGCATCAAATTCCTTGATATAATAATGACTTTTGATGATTAAGTAGAGTGTCTTTGCTTTGTCGAAGCTATCGATGATAAATTCCCTTTTATTTTTAAGGTATTTATAGGCAGCAGTGTTCATGGCTTTATAGTTACTCTGATCATTGTGCAGTTGCATCAGTACATATTGAGGCTGTGCTTCATGTGGGTATTTCTGCGCCATGTCTTGGTAATAGGAGATACGTTGCTCCAAGTGATCCTGTTCGATCATGTAATAAACTATATTTTCGATAGCATTCTTTGTGGCTTCGAAATCACGATAATGATAATCATCTAAATTAGGGTTGTCAATATAGAATCGATAGATAAACTCCAATAATTGCTGAGCTCTGGAATGAATATCCGCTGAACGCTGCAAGTGGTATTCGACATCGATTTGATGCATAAGCATACGGTAGCAGGGAGGAAAGATAACTGGTTCGTTATTTTCATCTTCCTGATCTTCTTCTGCTGCAAATTCTGACTGTTCAAGGGTGGCTTCCAATGAAATTTGATAGGCATCAAAGTACTGCTGCAGCACATCCTCCAGCCGCACATAGTCTTCGAATGCAGACAGGGCATCGGCTCGTGTGAAGTGAAGCTCTTCAAAGTTTGAATAGTTTAACCCTTCGGTAGCAATAATGTAACAGGATTCCAAGTCGCCGGCTTCTTTATAAGCCAATGCTAAATTATTGCAATTCATGGCCCTGTTGTGGCTGCCACCAAAATAGTCACTTTCATATTGATCTTTTTCAAAGTAATTATTAAATGCATCATAAGCCTGCCGGTATAGGCCGAGGACTAGCGCTTGAAGTGCCGATTGGTCAGCTGCGTTCAAATTCTCCAAAGAATGAACAAAATCGGAGAGGATAACAGCTTCATTATAGCACTCCCGTGGAAGATCCCTGAAAAGAGGAATCTGATCATAAACTACAGCATTGGTTTTATAGCTACATTCGACCAAACGTCGCCACGATGTGGCATTCCATTGCTTTTCGCCTACCATTTGGAGGTATGGAATTGCAGCAGTATATTGCTCCTCATCATAGAGATAGGCAGCCGCAAAATGATAACCAGCATAAGAGTCCGGATATTCATCGATCAATTTGAGTGCATGCAAATAGTAGAAATCAAATGGGATTCCGATTTCTTCTGAATAATTCCGCTCAATAATGAGCTGATAGTAGAAAACTTCAGGGTTTTCATAGCCTTCAGCAATCAACTCTTCAAACCGTGCATGCCATTTGACAAGTTCTTGGTGAATATGCACGGCAGAGTTTTCTCCTTTGATAAGTTTAAGTAGAATTCTAAGGGCCAAGTCGATCGCTTTGTTTTCATATGCAATTTCAGCGAGATCCACGTAATTCATTTCGTTGCTGCTGATGAAATGTTTGAAATCTGCTTCAATCAAACTTGATACATTGGTTTCATTGATCTGTTTAGCACGGTCCAGCAGGTATATTTTTTTTATCCAAAAGATGGAAAAATTATGATCCAATGTTTCGCGCTCATCTTTAAACGCTTCTTTTACGAAATTGATTCCCGCCTCTAAAGCAGGTAGCATCGAAGTATCATCTTGAAGACCTTCATAGATGTTGACCAGATAATTGTGGCCATATCCGCCCATATTGGGGGAGGCGATTAGTTTTTTCGCGTAGTCGATGAATTGAGCTTTATTCGTTTCTGTGATATGTCGTTTTGGACGGCCAATTTGCGCTAACGCTATTTGGTTATCAAGTATGTAGTTCAGGATATGATATAGGGTCGTTTCATTTTCCGGTTCAATTGACAATGCATTCTGAAAATAGGGAATCATTTTTTCTTGAATGATATCGAAAATCGCTTCGTGGCCATCATAAAATACCTGATCGTGATAGGCGATTGCGAGATGTGTCCATAACGTAACGTCTTGGTCGTTTTGTTTCAGTTGATTTTCCCCTTCAATGATAAATAAATCTAATTGTCCACTATAGAACAAATCATATATATTTTTCTCGTTCATTTGTCAATTCTTATTTTTTAATCGTACAATATGTTAAAATTGATGGAAAGCACTAGTTGGCCATTGGCAGCTTTTCAAAACTAGTACCGTTCCATTGAAATTCTTCTTTCTTTTTGCTAACCTTGAAATTTGGATTTTCTGCATTATCATCGATAACATCTCCTTCTTCAATGTATTTATAGATAATCTGACTATTTTTTCCATGTTCTGAAGGGAAAAGAATCTTTTCATCGTAATAGAAAACACCTGCATCACTCACGGAATATCGGCTTGGAAGACTAACAAGTTGCTGTCCTGTCCAGGCAACGTAGTTGTATTCGGAAGGAATCCCACAGGCTTCGCCTCGAAATTCTATGCGAATGATTTGTTTTACATTTTGAAGTCCCATTGCCGGCAGCAATTTGCTTTGAGAAAATGTTTGTTCAGAATAGGCGAAAAGAAATGACTTTTCTGCCTGCAAATTCCCATTTGAATCCAGTAGTTTTACTACAATTGAGAAGTGATCCGATTCCTGCTCATTGGTACCTTTCAAAAAACGTTCGAAACCATATATATATTGTGAGCCGTCTGTAGCGATTTGCTTTCCCAGTGCCAATAGCCCAAGCCAAATAAACCCAGTTTTTTTAACCTTGCCATCGGAATAACTTATCTCATGCCAAGGGGCATAGAAATTTTTTATGGTATTTCCTTTGAGTGGGCCGCTATTGATAGTAACTGTATTTCCAAGAGATAAGGAGTCTATAATGGTGGCTTTAAGGTTAGGTTGAGCACGAATATAGGCTTTGTTGGCAAAAACAGTTGCCTGCTGGCCTTTTTGTATATTCCATAAGTTGAAATTATCGTCAAATCTTACATTTTCCTGTGCTGCTGAATGGAGGGGGCTAAGCGTCAGGAGTATCAGATAACAGCCAATTAATTTTCTCATTTTCCATTGTTTGTTGTTTCCCGCAAAAATAAACGAATTTGCTGATTAGCCTTATCACTGGTTTCAGGTATTTTTTGTTGGATCTCTTTTAGTGTGCTTAAGTCATTATTCTAGATATTATGTGAACTGAATGCTTTATCCCGATTTATATTTTTTCTTGCCTGGATACCCAGTTCTTTATTATAAATTAGAAACTCACTCGATGACATCCCTTTACTGGATCTAAAATAAGTGGAAAAAGTAATAGTCAGTAAAGTTCATTTCACCGACTATTTGTTTAATTTTTTTGTTGTAAATGAGCATTTCACTTCTTGTTTCATTATTAATTTCTTAAGAAATAAACTCTCTTGCGGTTATTCCCGTCAATCTTTTGTTATAATTAGTATACAGATATATATCACTAATTTTGATTCATTAACAATGATGTATTGATCGGCACATTAGCGAAAGTATTAACCTAAGCTGGTATTCCCTTGCAATCAGCTGCTGTTAGATGGCCTAAAATAACTGTTTTAAAAAAGTAATATTATGATATTTGAACACAATGTAAGCTTAAAGCATCTTGCTCCGTTAGATTTTCAATTTCAGGATCTTAAACCCAATGATAAGATTATACTTTTGGAAACGGGTATAATCACTGAAAGTTCGGAAATGGATGCGATGCAGGCAATAGGAAGCGGAAGAATATTATCCTATCGACGATACAATATCAGCGAAATCGCTACTTGCATCTCTCGTGTTTCGGAAAGGGCAATTTGCCTGAGCTTACGTTGGGGAGAAGCAGGCTATACTAGTTTAGTGGGAAAGAAAGCTGCCTCAACCAGAACCTTGAAATCGAATTTTTTAATGTGGTTGGCAGATGAGAAAATTGAATTACAGCTGGAGCCCGGGGAGCACATATGCTTAGATCTGTTTATCCGGCCAGAACACTTGAGCCATCTGCGGAATACACCTATTATTGACGAATTGCTGACGAAAGCATCATCAAAATCCGATGGTTATTTTGCTTGCCCTTCTATAATTGTTACAGGGGATGTGAAAGAATCTATTTTAGCTATACTTGCCGAGATCGCTCACGATGAACCTGTTTTGGAACGCTTTAATGCTCTCTGCGAGAGTATGCTTTTATTATGCTTGGGGAAACATGTTGAGTTGACAGTATCCCCAAGTAAGAAAAAAGGAAAACAAATAGTCGGCGAGGGAGAGGTGTCGAATAAACTCAGGAGCTTGGATGGAATTGAGGAGAACGATTTGTTGATGAAGGCAAAAGCACTTTATTCTGTAGTTAAAAATAAAAAGAAAAAGCGTGACGCTGAATTAGAACTTCATAAGGTATTGCAAGATCAATCCAGCGGATCGTGGGCAGAAGCGAAGATAAATTTAGCGGATACTTATATTACATTCGCCTATTTTATCGCGTCTAAATATGACGCCTGTGATTCTGAAAATAAACAGGTACTGAAACAAGCTATAGTAAAAGCTTGCGAGCTTTCTTTCGAACTAACTCCAGCACATCCATTAGATGTGCTTTTCTATACCAACTGGTCTGGAGAATCTAGATTGGTAAAAGAACTTGATCAAGAGGAAATGATGGAGCAACTTTCAACCCTATTGTCACCAAAATACAGGAAACTCTCGAAAGATAATGGTTCTTGTGAAAGGAAGTTGCTTGCTGAACAAATTATGGACGATTTGGATCTTTATACAAAATCATCTTCAGGCTTTAACACGACAGAAAAACCAAGCTTATTAGTAAAACTTTATAAACGGTTATCGAATTATTTTGCGGATAATCTTGCTGCTAATGAGGAATCGTTGGGCAAGCGTAATATTGTTCGTCAAACGGACAGAGCATATGAAGAGAAAGACTTATTAACGCTGTTAAAGATTGATATGAACCAATTTGCTAATCAACCAGGCTATTTTGATTTAATGGATAGTGATATGCTAAAATGGTCGCTAAACGTTTTGATCCATGAGGAAGAGGAGCTTGATGATTTTTTTGCCAAATTGTCTGAAGACCCCGTCTATCTCGAACTCAGACTTTTTCATGCAGCAGGGGACAACCTAAGAAAATTCAAAAACGAGATGAATAGACGAGAACAAGTATTGGAAAAAAAGAAAAGAACCCTTACAGCAGAATTTAAGGGCTTATCAGCCGCCACCAATGAAAAAATTATTGTTAATCTGGCAAAATATCTACTGATATGTAAGACGATTTAATATAAACTTATACCATGCGATTTTATCAATATCAAATTTTTAAATAACAGTTTCACTTAAATTCTCGATCAAATGGTTATTTTCAATACCCCATCTATTAGTATTCAATCGGACAGCAGCGAAAGTAGCCCTTTTTCATAAGTACTAAACACTAATATATTTTTTAAGAACTTCAAGAAGGTCAGCGCGACGTATAGGTTTGGGAAGAAAGTCATTCATTCCGGATTCAAGGCATTTTTCTTTTTCTCCCAATACATTTCCAGCTGTAACGCCTATGATAGGTATATGTTGATATTCAAGTAGCTTCCTAATATTTTGTGTTGCCTCAATGCCACTCATTATCGGCATCTGTACATCCATAATAATAAGGGAAAACTGCTTTTTCCTGCATTCTTCCAACGCCTGTAAACCATTTGTGGCTTCAGTTAGATTTATATTAGGCGCCAGAGACTTCATTATCCTATTATTTAAGACCATATTCACTGGGTTATCATCCACTAAAAGCACATCTAATTCCCGTGCAAATGCTTCCGAATCTTTCCCGGGCCGATCCTGAATAGTTTCTATTACAGTACTTCGCTCTACCTTTTTAAGGGTTTTGTATAGATCATGTGATTTTATTGGCTTCAACAATAAATGTGTATTTTCTATTTTCCGAACAGAACTCAGTATATCCAGTTCTTCCGAAGAAGAAGAAAGTACTATAAATGGCGCAATCTCCTTTCGCTGATTTAACAGGCCTTTTATTTTATTTATTGTTTCCAAGCCTGACATGATAGGCATGTGGTAATCCACAAGGATCACATCAAAGTGCCCACCTTTCAACATGATATCTAGGGCTTCCATCCCGTTGGAAGCCAACGTGGATTTGATATTTTTAAAGGAAAGCATGTGTTCAAGAATGATCCTGTTGGTTTCATTATCGTCTACCACTAAGGCCGTATTAATAGACGTTTCATCCGCTTCTCTCAATTCAGGCATTTCATAAGGAATCTCAAGATCAAAGAAAAATACAGAACCTTTGTCCATTTCGCTGATCAGCGACAGATGACTTCCCATATATCCCAAGATATTGTTTGAGATGGTTAGTCCGAGACCTGTGCCGCCATATCGTTTGCTTATTGAACTGTTTTCCTGGGTGAAGGCGTCAAAAATATATTTCTGTTTCTCAGCAGGAATGCCGATTCCTGTATCTCTTACGGAGAAACGCAGAGCAATCGTGTGATCATCCATGCGTAATTTCTCTACTTTTAGCTCGATCTCTCCCTCTTCGGTGAACTTCACAGCATTCCCCAGAAGATTGATTAAGATCTGTTTTAATCTAGCTTCATCAATGAAAAGTATTTTTGGGAGGCCCGGCTCAACGTTGAGAAGAAGTTCAATGTTTTTTTTCTGCGATTGATAAAGAATCACATTTATGACTTGGCTTAACATATCGTAAACATCACTTTTTTCAATCAAAAGCTCCATTTTCCCGGATTCTATTTTAGAAAAATCCAGTATATCATTGATAATGCTAAGCAGGTTTTCCCCCGATTCGTTGATATAATTTAGGTATTGTGTCTGTGTTTTATTCAGCGGTGTCCTGAGAAGAAGGTCTGAAAAACCAATAACTCCGTTCAAAGGGGTGCGGATCTCGTGACTCATATTGGCCAGAAATTCGGATTTTGCCTTGCTGGCTATATCTGCAATTTCTTTCGCATTTTTCAGCTCTTCATTTATCTTTACGGCGTCTGTAATATTCTGTATTGAAATAATTATACCTCCAACTTCATCTTTTGTAAGATACCAAGGTCCGATTTTTAGATCGAAATGCTGAATTTCCTCTTTTCCTTCCACCTTTAACGCAAAATCCCCGTCGATGTACGTCTTTCCCAAAAGTGCATCCCTGTAAATCTTTTTTCTTTCTTCGGGAATATGGGAAGATATTGTGAATAGATTATTGCCAATAAGATCTACATGATTCATACTAAATTCATCTCTCCATTTGCTACTTACAGCAACGTAGTTCAGGGCTTTGTCAAACATCGCCAAAGGAATGGGAACATCAGTAGCAAAGGACTGCATCATAGCTTCCTTTTGGGCAACTTCCAGAAACATTTTTTTGAAGGCATCGATGTCCTGAATAATTCCAAAAATCCTGCTGCAAATTTCATTTTCAAATTCTGGAATTCCTTTTACTCTTACCCAGATTGTAACGCCGTCATTACGCAGAAGCTGAAGCTCTTCATCAAAAGAAATTCCTTGTTGTACCGCCTTGTTAAATAGATATTTTATTCTCTCTCTGCTTTTTCCTTCATAAAAGCCAAGGACATTGTCAAAAGTTGGTTGAAAACTAGCGTTAACTTTGTGAATTTCTATTGCACTTTGGGACCAGGTAAGCTTTCTGTTTTTCATATTGGCTTCCCATCCTCCAACCTGGGCAACCGCGCTTGTTTCCTCAAGCATTTCCTTCGTATGAAATAGGTCCTTTTCTAACTTATCACGGCGTAGAATGTCAGATTTTATATGGATATAAACGAAAATGGTGACACCAATGGCTGCAACCGCAGAAATGAGAATGAATAAAACGGTCCGTGTGGAGGAGTTATTTAGATCTTCATTTTTCAGGGCAAGCTGAACTTCTTCGTGTTTTACAAATTCCTGAACCAACATACGACATTTATCCATGGCCCTCTTGTTTTGCACAAGTTCTTCTGGGGTCACTAATAATCCCTTTTTACGATTATCAACCAACAAAACATATTCTTTCATCAGTATGTCTGAAGTATGCAGCAATTCATGAAAGATGTCAATCTGGCGTTTATCTTTAAGATTAAACCTATCTATGTTAGAAACAAGCAGCGGATATTCCTTCCTACTTCTATCCAACGGTTCAAGAAAGTTCTCCCGGCCAGTAAGCTGATAACCCCGATTGCCTGTTTCGGCATTTAGTAGTGTGTTTAAAATATCTTTTATTAAACTGATGGATTCCTTCGTTTTTAGGAGGCTTTGCCTGCTTTCCATTTGCTTGTGTATGCTAATATAAGATGCGATAGAACCCGCAATCAGCAGTAATAAAGAGAGCATTAAGCCTATCTGAAGATTTCTTATAATTTTTTTTGGCATTGGCTGGTAGTTTACTGTTAAGATACTAAAAAAGTAAATAATTATGCCACACTTCTTATTTAACACTTTTTAAATCATACGTGGTAAAAGCGGTAAGTAAGCAATAAAATTTAGGATTTCTTTTGTTTACATAATACCTTGGATATCTTCTGTATATGATGCCAAAGCTTTTAGATAATCAGGTAAGGTTGGCGTATTAAGAACATTGTGTGCTTTTTTCTAGGTTCTTCTTTCGCTTTAAAACTCTTCAAACTGCAATATAAACCAAGTGAAGCTTAAATGAGTGTAATTAGAAATGACAATCCTACGGCCGCCTCATAAATTTCTTAAAAACCTGATTTACGGGTCTTAAAAAAGATATAGTAAACATAGAAATCATAAAAGATATTCCTTCTGAATATTTTTACTAACTTTTTTAACTTGTCATCTAACAGATAGATGACAGACCATAATCGGGAGATGGTTGTTCTAAGCCTTATCAACCTACAGTCGGCGCTTTGCCAAATTTCTTCTTAAAGGCGTTAGAAAAATGGGACAAAGTCTCAAACCCAAGATCGAGATAGATAGCTGATGGTTTTTTGTTTTTTCTTTCAATTAAATGCCATGCTTCATTCAGCCTTTTATCTTGTAACCACTTCCGTGGCGGCATGTTGAAGATCTTCTGAAAATCTCTTTTATAGCCTGAAAGGCTTCTCCCTGTAAGCTGTGCAAACTTCTCGATAGGGATATTGAAATGAAAATTATTAAGCATAAATTTTTCTAGATTTATCTTATGAGGCTCTGAGAAATCAAACAAAAAGTTACGCAGTGTTGGGACAGCTAATAGTATCAACTTGACCCCCTCTTTTACCTTCAAAAGTCCCATCTCGTTAGTCATTTCATGCCCTGCGCTTCGCGCATAGGGAATGACTGACTGGAAATATCCTTTGATAAACGCATTATTGGGGAGGCATAGGTTCGGAAGGCCCGTGTACTTTCTCGGGGATTCCATTTTTTCCTCCAGTGCTATCTGACGCATCAGATCTTCTTGTAGTGATATGACAATCGTTTCATAATGGCCACTTGATCCAGGGGTTTTAGTCAATGTTCCCAGCTGATTTTTGTGAATTAGCAATACTTCTCCGGCAGAAATGTTTATATTCTGCTCAGCGGTTTCGAGAATCATCTGGCCCGAGACCTGTAATACCAGGGTATGGTGGTTCCAGACGCATGCTTTCTCTTTCCTTTGAGATGAAAGGTAAGAATAGAATATAACGCCGGGAAGTATTTCTGCTGGACTTTCCATTTATCTTTGTAAGTAAGTACCACCTTTGATAGCACCTATTGCAAATGTAGTGTTTAAAATATTCATCTCCTCTGGAGTAAATACAATTTCCATTGCAGCGATATTTTCGGGTAGCCTTGATCTGCGGCTCATGCTTACCAATGGCATGATATTGTCACCTTGTTCTTTTACCCAAGCAATCGCAATTTGTGTAGGGCTAACATTTTTAAGTTGAGCTATTTTTTTTAATACTTCCACTTTTTCAAGATTATGGATCAGGTTATTACCCTGAAAACGGGAAAAGTGATTTCGATGGTCATCTGCAGGAATTGGAGCTTGCAGGTCACCGTTTAACAGGCCTTCGGCAGTATTGGCAAATGCCACAACACCAATTCCTAACTCTTTAACCGTTGGCAACAGCTCCTTTTCGATCTGGCGGTCAGCCAAAGAATAACCGATTTCCAGTGCACTGATGGGATAAACGCTATTGGCTATACGGAGTTGATCGGCGGTGATTTCCGATACGCCGATATGACGTACTTTTCCTTCATCTATCAGGCCTGCAATTGTTCCGATGATGTCTTCTATTGGCACGCTACCATCCATTCTACAAGGTTGATATAAGTCGATAGTTTCAATGCCCAAGCGGGTCAACGAATAGTTAACAAAATTCTTGATCGCTAAAGGACGGAGATCTAAGCCAATCCATTGGCCATTGTGGAAGATAGCGCCGAATTTGACACTGATGAAAGCATCATCCCGTCTTCCTTTAATGGCTTTCCCAACAAGCATTTCGTTATGGCCTGCACCATAAAAATCTCCGGTATTCAGGAAGTTTATTCCGTTGTCCAAAGCTTGATGGATCGTTTCAATGCTTTCGGTTTCATCGGGTGTTGGGCCGCCCCATATTGATGACATCCGCATGCACCCCAGACCAAGCCTGGAAACCTTGGGGCCGTTTTTACCCAATTGAATTTTAGTGATTTCTGACATTTGATTTATTTAATGTTACTATACAAAGGTCTTGATTTAATAACTACATTGCTTTCTTCTATGGTTCAATTTACTTGTCTCTATAGTTCATATATTGGTAAATCGAACAGTGATTGGATTTACCCCGACAGCTACTATTATCAAAATGTCCGGTCAACAAATTGAGATGCCTGGTCGGAATGCTATATATTGATAGAAATTTCAAAGTATGGATTTATTCTGGCTACAACATCGTCACTTTTGGCTACATTTGTGAATTCGCCATGTCTGAACTTTGCTTCATAAAAAATTTAAGATATGAAAGTATTTATTACAGGAGCTACAGGTTTTGTTGGAACAGCTGTAGTACAGGAATTATTAGAAGCAGGTCATGAGGTTCTAGGACTGGCAAGATCAGAAGAATCTGCAAAGAAGTTAGTTAAGGCGGGTGCACAGGCTCACCATGGCAACCTGACAGATTTTGAAAGCTTAAAGTCAGGTGCCAGACTTTCTGATGCTGTTATCCATTTAGGGTTTGTTCACGATTTTAGTCGTTTTCAGGAAATGTGTACCTTAGACAGTGAAGTAATCGGAGCGCTCGGAGATGCTCTGGCTGGAACTGAAAAACCTTTTCTCATTACATCCGGAACCGCGCTGTTTTCAAAAGATGGAATTACAATGGAGACAGACCGCATTATTAACTACCCGCATCCAAGGATTGCTACTGAAAATGCCGCAGACGATCAGGCTGCTAAAGGCGTAAATGTTGCAGTGATCAGATTATCTCCTTCCGTGCACGGAGAGGGGGATAAAATTGGATTTGTACCACTCTTCATTAGTATTGCAAAGGAAAAAGGTGTATCGGCCTTCATTGGAAATGGGAATAACCACTGGCCGGCTGTTCACCGTTTTGATGCAGCAAGACTTTACCGCTTGGCTCTTGAAAAACCGTTTGAAAAAGGAACCAGATATCATGCTGTGGCCGAAGAAGGAATTCAGCTTAAAACAGTGGCAAATGAAATTGCCGAACGCCTCAACATTCCACTGGTTTCGCTGAATCCAGAAGAGGCTGAACAACACTTTTCCTGGTTTACACATTTTGCAAAACTTGACAACCAAAGTTCGAGTGCGCAGACAAGGGAATCGCTGGACTGGAACCCTGCTCATCCTATACTACTGGAAGATTTAAAAGGTTCCTATTACTTTTCTGATCTTCAATAATTTGTATTTTTATTATAATCGACAAAAACACAAAAATCTTTAAAACCATGTCCGATAACAAACCGATACGACTAAAGACCATTTCCGAGTTTCATAAGCTTCGGGGATTGCCGGCACCAAAGCATCCGCTGATCAGCGTGATCAATTTTGAAGATATGAAAGTACCGTCCGTAATTGGAAAACAAAGCCTGTTGTTCGACTTTTATATGATTTCCGTAAAACGGAATATGGACCACAAGTATAGGTACGGGCAGAAAGATTATGATTTCGACGAAGGCGTGATGTTCTGCATGGCACCGCATCAGGTGTTAAGTGTAATACGAGAAGAGCATGGAAAAAATCCTTCCGGGTGGATGCTCATGATCCATCCGGATTTTCTCTGGAATACGCCACTGGCAGCATCGGTCAAAAGATATGAGTTTTTCGATTATTCTGTGAATGAAGCCCTGTTTCTATCAGAAGACGAGGAACTTAAAATGCAGTTGATCATTGAAAACATCCAGCAGGAATATCACAGCAATATTGATCAGTTCAGCCAAAATATAATTATCTCCCAATTGGAGACCCTGTTTAATTATTCCCAGCGTTTTTATCAGCGCCAGTTTATCACACGTAAGAAAGCCAGTCATCAATTTTTAGAAAAGCTTGAGATATTTCTTAACGGCTATTTTGAAGAAAAAGATATCATACAGTATGGGGTACCTACGGTACAGTTGCTCTCGGAGAAACTAAATATGTCGACACAGTATATGCGGGGGATGCTCAAATCGCTGACGGGACAAACTACCCAGCAGATCATCCACGAGAAAGTAATTGAAAAAGCCAAAGAGAAACTTTCTACAACTGAACTTAGCATTAGCGAGATCGCTTATGAGCTGGGGTTTGAACATTCCCAATCATTTAATAAGCTGTTCAAGGCTAAAACCAATATTTCTCCTACGGAATTTCGTAGATCTTTTAACTGATCACAACATTTTTTTGTCTTAATGTATTGATCATGATGAAGGCCAACTTCAGATAATGCTGGAGCAATTCAAAAAAACATTCAAAAGTTTATGTGAAAAAGTGAATGATTTGATTTATTCTCGTTGAGAATAAATAAGTTCTCATTTCATATATTATAGTTTATTGCCGTAATTTTATGGGTGAAAACACATAATATTTTCAGGTAAAGCAGTATGAATCATTATATAATCCAAGAAAACATCAGTAAACATATCACCTTGAATGAGACGGAATTCACGATATTTTTATCCCGGTTAAAGAAAATACAGATACCCCGAAAAAATACTATATTAAGCCAAGGACAATTGTGTGAAAATATCTATTTCGTTGAGTCCGGGGCATTGCGTGCATTCTATCTGGATGAATCCGGTAAAGAAGCTACTATTATGTTTGCTGTTAGCGATTGGTGGGTAACTGACATGTACTGTTTTATCAATCAAAAACCGGCTATGCTAACCATTGAGGCTATTGAAAATAGCATAATCTATCGATTAAAAAAGAGTGATTTAGATTATTTGTATGCGGCTATACCGCAATTTGAAAAGTTCTTTCGGATTTTGATGCAAAATGCATACATAAGAGAACAGCTGCGTGTCATTCAAAACCTTTCATTGCCAGCGGAAGCGCGCTATGAAATATTCGTTGGCAAATATCCGGACGTGGCAAAAAACGTTAAGCAAAAGCAAATAGCTTCTTATTTGGGAATTACGCCCGAATTTTTGAGTATGATTAAGCATAATAAAAGAAAAGGCTTAAAGTAGATTATTTTTTTTTCGACGAATAGGTTGTTAATTCGCATTTGTATACAAATAAATATAACGATGCTTATAATGATTTCAGGTCCATATCGAGGTGGGACCAACGATGAACCGACATTAATCAAGAACAATTTAGAAAAATTGGAAGAGTTCGCCTTAGAAATTTTTAATAAAGGCCATGTCCCGATAGTCGGGGAGTGGCTTGCACTTCCTTTAATTAAGCTGGCTGGATCACAGAAAATTGGAGATGAACAATGGGAGAGGATACAGTATCCAATAGCCCATCGGATACTGGAAAAATGTGATGCTGTTTTGCGGATTAAAGGTGAATCCAAGGGCGCAGACCAGGACGTTAAGATAGCTAAAGAAAGAGGATTGATAATATATTATCACATCGATGAAATTCCTGCTGTGGGGAAGTCTCTAACTATTAAACAAAAGTTGTTATGAATTTAGTTTTGGAAGAATTTGAGCATATCATTCATGCTTTTCCTGAGCAGGTAATGCAAATAAGCGAGAAAGATTTTGATGTAAAAGTGGATCCTTTTAGATGGAGCAAAAAAGAGATTCTCGGGCACTTAATAGATAGTGCTTTCGTAAATTATTCGAGATTTATCAGAGCGCAATTTGAAGAAAATCCCAAAATATACTATGATCAAGTTGAATATTGTAAGTCGGGCAGCTATCAATATGCGGAAAAATTACAGTTATGTGATTTATGGAGTTCAATAAACAAGCAGCTGCTATTTTTGTTCAAGCAAATAACGAATAAAAATCTAACGCAGAGAACTTGTAATGACCATAGCCTCGCATTCTTAATGAATGATTATGTATCGCACCTGCAGCATCATAGGGGGCAAATATTGATCTGATGATGAAATGTTATGGTTAAGCTATACTGATTGAAACTAAAATAAAGGTGCCTTGGTTGCCGAATAAGCTTTCAAACTCGTAAAATTCCTTTTTAGGCTGAATTTTGCCAATAAGCTTTTTTAATTGCTGCTTAATTTCGTGAATTCTTCCATTTAGCAATCATAAATATTGAGTATATAAGATACGTAAATTAGGATCAGGAAAAAATCAGATTCTACATTCTTTTCAAAAAGTATGAAAAGGATAAAGTGATTATGTTTAATGTTTAGGACGGAGTAGAACGATTGGCATATCCTGATTGAAATTTGTTCGGGCATTCTGTGAATAGAATGCCGAACAAATTTCAATTTAATTATGAGATTCCTTTATTTTTTTTACTTGAGTCACAAGCTTTGAAAAGGATTTCTCCCTTTTGCGCCTTTCATGCTCAGTAGCAGAAAAGTGCCAGGCTTCCCTTTGCAGTTTCAGGTAGCTTTCATAAACATCTAGAGCTAGAACTCCATTGTCTACGGCTTTTAATACCGCACAATCAGGTTCTCCCGTATGCTCGCAATCCTTGAAACGACAGGATTTTGCCAAGTCGGAAATATCCAACATTTCGGCCAAAGAGTCCGTATCATCAATCGTTAAGCCAAATTCACGAACCCCCGGAGTATCAATTAATACACCAGCGTTTTTCATTAATACCATTTCGCGACGAGTTGAAGTATGACGTCCTTTTCCCGTGGACATACTTATATCGGACGTACGCAGTAAGGGTTCTTCGCAAAGTGCATTTACCAAAGAACTTTTACCAACGCCAGAAGAACCAACAAACACAACAGTTTCTCCTTCTAGGATAGATTCCCGAAGTAAAATAATAGTCTGATGATCGTGAATACTGGTAAAAAATACAGGTATCCTGCAAGATAAATGTTTTATCTGCTCTTCTATTTTTGATCTGTCGAAAATAATATCGGCTTTATTGAGAATTAAGGCCGGATTAATATTCTCCTCCAATATCTGAGCGATGAAACGTTCCGCTCTGCGGACATTGAAATTATCATCAAGGCTCTGTACAATAAATGCTTTATCCACATACGAAGCAATCGCTTGCTTATCAGCGATTGTTCCGTTTTTCTTTCTGTACAAGGTGCGTTCACGCGGTAATATGTCCACAATAATTCCTTTGTTTTCTTCGAATGGTTGAAAAATAACCCAATCACCCACACAAGGTAATTCAGAGTCAGATCTGCTAAACATCATATTTCCCGTCAACTCACATTGAAGTAACCCGTTTTCGAAAATAACATCATAACAGGTACGGTGAACAACAGCGATCCGCCCATGATGTAAAGTTTTATGTCTTGATTTCTGTTTTAGTTGGTTTAGTTTATCGTCCCAACCGTAAATATCTAAATTAATCATTGTTCAATTTTTTTTGCGATGAAGAACACATAACCGTAGAACTCTTTGTATTTGGAATACATTTCCGCATCAAAATGTTGAAGGGCAACAAATTCTTCGGCCGTTTTATTTCCTGCATACTTTTCAAGAAACATTTTCTGTGCGTTTACCATTGGGGTGAAATAATGATCAGTCCAACAAACTGATGGCAAAACAAAGGTAGCGACGGGTAAATATCCCGCTTTTTGTATTCGCATTATTTTACCTGCAATGGTATCCATTTCAGGAAAATGTGGTAAACAGTATTGCTCTATTTCTGAGGGACGTTTTTCGGTGAGCCAAGAACTTTCCGTAACGGCGATATATCCTCCAGTTTTTAAAAACTTACGCCATTCGGTGAGCCCTCTTTCAAAGCCGATATTATAAATTGCTCCTTCACACCATATCAGGTCTAACGCATCATTCTGGAAGGGTAGATTATCCATTGAACGAACAATACCTTTTACCTTGTCTTGCAAATTTAGATTTGTCGCATTTTTGTTGAGCCGGTCAATAAATGCTGGAAAAATATCGAAACACGTGATGTATCCTGGCGTGTGTTCCGCCAATACCATAGTTTGACCACCGGTTCCGCAACCAATGTCAGCGATTAAAGAATCGTCAGTAAGATTGTCTATAAAGCTCAGTGCTTTAAGGGTTACCTCTGAGTTGCCGGGTCCCTGTCTTTCAGTATTTAAAAAGAATTCACAGATTAAATTTAAATCGAATTCATGGATAGTTTTAATGCTTTCGTTACTCATTATTGTAATGTATATAGCATACATGAAAAGCGCAGTAGTACTTCTACTAACGTATGCTGATTAAAAAAATAAAATAGAAAGATAGCTCTCGAAGCGAATTATTCGAAAGCAAACGAAAGGACAATCTGTAAAGGATCTACAGATTGTTTATTAAACCAAATCCGATTTATATGTTGTTGTCATACTGCAAAGGTAGCTAAAACTTTTTGTTAGCAGAAATACTATTATTGATGAAACAATTTGGTTTGAGTTTACTGGAAGGATGGAATTAAAGTGCCATGAATTTACTACTGTTCAGCGAATCGTAATTTTCTATCCACGGATTTTAAATTGAGGGGCATGGCTATTCTTGAATACCTCATTTTTATTTTAAGAATAATAGAGAACTGCAACGAAATAATCTTAAAATGTTATTGTTATTATTAGTGTTTAAATTTAAATAAAGTCTTGAGGAATCAATTGGGAAATTTCTTCAATGGTCGGTGGCTGTTGCCTTCCTCTTTGTAATCGTTTTCTGGGGCAACAGTTACTTTTATTTTATTCATGAGCTAATATGCACATTTTTGCTTCGTTTGCTTTTGCAAAGCAAAGTAATCAAAAGGGATTGCGGGGTGGAAGTCTACTATGATGTAAATGGAAAGCGAATCACAATGCAAAGCGGCAAGTGCATAGCGTTTGTTATTCTTATAAGCTTGTAGAACAAGATGGCAATTACGAGGAAATGCGTCGTGTATTTTACATCAGGTCTCATCAATAAACAATTAGCACGAGTTAAGAATCCTCTGGTACTTCGTTTTTAGAAATCATCAATAATGATTTTTTTCATTCCCATCATTTTTTTGAATGCGCCTGGTCTTTTGTTGAGTTCCTCCCAATTTTCAGGAGCAACCTGCCAGCTTAATCCATATTTGTCTTTCAGCCAGCCACACACGCTTTCTTGACCGCCACCTGATGTTAGGGTTTCCCAATAGTAGTCTATCTCAGCCTGGTCTTTGCAGGGGATCATTAACGATATGGCTTCGTTAAATTTGAATTCGGGTCCCGCATTGATCCCGATAAAACGCATCCCCATAATCTCGAACTCAACGGTAAGCACTTTTCCAGCAAAATCTCTCTGGAAATCAGCCAACCCTTCGCTTTCTGAATTCGGATAATAAGTAGTATTGATGATCTTGCCATCTTTGAAAACCGACAAGTAATACGCTGCGGCTTCCTGCGCATTTTTGTCAAACCAAAGGTTTGGAATTATCTTTTGCATAGCTGTTATATTTTGGTTATTTATCTACTTTTAGTATGCCCTGCAATTGATGGTCCTTTATTTCATCCAATCTGAATTTTTATCATCTGCAGTCTTGCAAATCTAATAAATTTATTATTCGATCGACTTCGCATAGGATAAGAAATAATACAATGCTTATAAATTGTGTCATGCCATCAAAAATAATGAACGGTTAATATATCCATGATTAATTGAATGATAAGAAGGACAAAATCAGACTTTATCCGCCGGATTTAATAATTATTCCTCCGATAAATTTATCAGGCAAATACAAGAATTAATCGATGAAAACTAAAGAAAACGGAAGTCAGCAAATTTTCCAATTGATACCTTATTTATGTTGTTTTTGCTGAGTGGTGAACTATTGCAATCGGAGGAATGTTTTAGAATTAATTATGCGGAGGCCGCAATAAGTTTTTTTAAAAGGTTATGATTGATATACAAAAAATATTTGCAGAGGGAGTGGAAAGCTCCTTTCTTGTTGAAATCGGCGCGAGAACAATAATAATGTTTCTTCTAATATTGATAATTCTAAGGCTCTCGGGTAGAAGGGGAGTTCGGCAGTTAACTCTTTTTGAGGTTGCGATTATAATCAGTTTGGGCTCAGCTGCGGGAGATCCAATGTTTCAAGAAGAAATACCGATTTTCCATGCCATTGTTGTCTTTATATGTGTAATCTTCGTTTATAAGTTGATAACCTGGATCGCCTCCCGATCAGAAAACATTGCCCATTTATTGGAAGGTAAGGTTTTACCTGTGGTAAAGGATGGAGTATTTGATATAAAACATGAAAATGATAATACCTTCTCACGTATGGAATTTTTTTCTGAATTGAGAAATTTAAATGTCGAACATCTGGGACAGGTTAAGGAAGGGATTCTAGAAGTCGATGGAACATTAAGCGTTTTATTTTATGCTGATAATGATGTGAGATATGGGCTACCATTATTCCCATCATCTTTCAAAATGGCTGATGTATTCAGTGCTGAAGGGCCATTTGCATGCATGTATTGCGGCCATGTTGTATTTAGTTTTGAGAATGATTCTCAGGCATGTCCAAGATGCAATAAAACACAATGGAGCAAAGCCCTAAATTCAAGAAGAGTTTAGAAGAAATAATACTATGTATTATTATTTAAACAAATCATAGGATGATACTGTTCGGCAGTTTTTATTCGAAGCCAATCTTTGAATAGAAAATCGTAAGATTGGGCAGCAGCATAATGATTTCAAGTCTCTATCGAGGTGGGACCAATGATAGTCGGGGAGTGGTCATAGCCCTAAAAAAGATATTAAGAGTTTAAATATTTTCGAAAAAAAGGCAAATAGCCACGAATCGTTATTTATTGCCGGCGAATCGTAATCCATTCAATTTTCTATAAAATTTAAAGTTAAATTTGATTGATAAATGAAGCGGATATCTAAAACGATAATGTCAACATTTTAGCATCGTGACAAATGAATAAAGTAATATTACCATCCATTTTGATTTTACAGTTATCTGTTTTGAGGAACATGCTTACCGGCATCATTTTTTTATTTTTCTTTTTAATTCCAATGAGCAATTGTTCCGCACAAACATGGATCAATATTGAACTTGAGGAAACCGCATACGATGATGTTACTGAGAAAATCTGTTTGAAGGAAACTGGCGAGCCTTTAAACGGGAATTATGCAATAAAATTTAATTGGTACCAGACCAATTATGAGCCATTTATAGGTGGCTTTAAAAATGGCGAGGCAAAAGTTTACAGAAATAAGAGGCTGGCAGAAAAGGGCACATATCAAAACAACCTCAAGGAAGGGGAATGGCTTTACTATAAAGAAGATGGAACAATTCGCAAACGGGTTATTTATAAAAAAGGGAAAACAGAACCTTTTGGGGATCGGAGATTAAGATGGGAAAGATCCAATGAAAAGTAATGTTAAAGCTGTGAAGGCAATTAATTAGAAAATTTAAACATTTGGCATATGAAGCCTGCCAATTAAAAGACTACCTGTTATCAAAAAAGAATAAGAACCATGAAGAAATTATCCTTATTAGCTATTTTACCTTTTTTTATTTCTTGCAGAAGTCAAGAAAAAATAGATTTAGCAGGCTTGAAGTTAAATGAGCCGATTGAAGAAATCAGTAACTTTGATGATCGATTATTAATTGGTGTGGAGACTGTAGAGTATCCCTTCAGTCTGCTGCTGGAGGTTGAAAAATCACAAAGGTATAGTTTCGATGGAATTGATTTAGCAGGGCAGCGGATTATTTTTCAAATCAATTCGGAAATACTGAAAACAGATAGTATTACACGTCTTGGCGGCGGACATATTGATCTCAAACAAACCGAAACCGCCAGTGACTTAGAAGAATCTTTAAAAAGATACGATGCTGATGGTAAAATATATGGCGTTAGAGTTGAGCTCAAGACGCAAGAGCTAAAAGCCAGTGTTTTAAAGAAACTAGTGGAAAAATATAGTAAAGGGACAAAAAATCCAAATACCGACAATGGTTTGTACTGGAATATAAAGTCACAGAACAAATTTATTTTATATGCACCTGACTATAATAGGTTAATCATTCTGAACAACACAAACCTGTCTAAAACGTGTTATTGGGATATTATGAATGGTTTAATTGATTTTGGCGGATGCAATAATGAAAAATATATGGCGGAATTGCTAAAAAATGCGACCAAACCAGAAGATGTTAAAGATAAACCCACACTGAATATTGATAAAAACTGGAATATAAACAATTTAATTGTTGGAAGAACAACTGAAGAAGAATTTACGAAATCTCCTACAAATAGTCGTTTTTTTGAACGAATGACAGAAATTGATGGAACTACCGGAACAACCAACGAGATCTATTATCAAAATACCTATCATGATGTCAACCTTTATTTTGCTGTAAGCAAAAGTTATCCGGATAACCAAAAGGAAAACATCATCAATGGTTACGCCATCAACGACCTTAGAAAGGTCAACATCTCATTTGAAAATAACTTAAAACCAGGCTTACAATTTGAGGAAGTGTTAAAGTTGTTAGATAAGCTTAAAATAACTTATCATCCGGTGGATTTTGCCAATTATATTGAAATCAAAACGTCATCTTATACAGTAACCCTGAATTTTAACGAAAACATGTTGCTCTCTGGAATGTTTATTAGATAGCTTTTCATAGATCAGCATAAATAATTTTGTAAACTCCATTTTTATTTATATTTCCATTATCTTAACGATAAAAATTGAGATTAGATCTGACAGTACCATCAATAGATTATTTCTGTATATCAGATTGTTCCAAGAAATCGTGGTAAAATGAAGTAAAGTTTATTTCGAGAATTTGATTTCTATTGTTTCACTTACTAATTTGAAATTTGATAGTTTGGAAATCTACTATTTTTAATGTGCTGTATTTATTGGGGGGATTTCCAAAAGTAATCAGGATCATGTGTAGTAACGTTGTTTTTTAAATATTTATTACTGCTTTTGTCGAATCCGCCTGGAATTAAAGAAATGTACTGTAGATCAGGGGGGGCAGGTCTATATCTGCTCTCTGTGTTAAACTCACTTTTATTTGTGCATTGAATCCAATATAAATTTTTTGCCATATAATAATCCAGGTACCAAAGTTTACTTACTTTGGACTCATCGTTCAGCTTAAGAAACTGATTGTTTTTTAAATGCTCCCTGACTTCTCCGATGCTCAGTAAATTGCTCTTTTCGTCCATAACAAATGTACCATGGGAAGGATCCATCCACAGCCATTTTTTTAAAGTTTCCGAATAAACACTATTGATCACATGGCAGTCAGTATCTTTATCGTCTTTTGGCATGCATGTAACAAAACGCGATTTAAATCCCATTGCGAGATACATTTCATTTAGCGTCATCGCTTTATGCCGACAGTTGATACCTTTTCCTGTCGCCTTGTGATAGTTGTAAAAATCAATCGCGTCAAATTCGCATAATGCCCAATTGCTGCCGTCATATTTAATATTATTTGAAACAAAAAACAATATATTACGGATTTTAGAAATTTCATCGCCATTACCAGCTATTGAGTCCAGTTTGAAAAAATTTTTCACAGCTGCCAAATTATGATTACTTGCTGACTGGTAGTTAAATACAGGTAAATCGGCGTTGCTTTCTGAAACATATCCTCCTGACTGCTGCAACAGAGTTAATTTATCATATTGCTTCAGTTGTTTTAATGCTTTTTCAAATTTATTTTCCTTACGGATATTATCTAAATCAGTGTCATTTAGTGCGTTACGATAGTCGGTGTATCCCCAGAAAATGGCCTTTTCAAAACTTGTAACAGCCTCCTTTTTTTTATTAAGTAATGATTGTAGGCAAGCAAGGCTGTAGGATACATTGGCATTGATCTCCTTGATGGTAGTTTGAAATTCCTGCTTTTCATTTTCAGATAACTGCAAGCTGTCCAGTTTGGCCGTAATGGTATTTAACACCGTTGCGGCTTTTTGATAATCCTTTGCTGAATAACAGGTTTTATACTCCTTTTCTAATTGCTTAATGTCTGTAAGGAACTTATTCCATGTCGCCGAATTTGTTTGAGCAAATACATTTGACGTCAGGAATATCAACAAAATAAGGTTAAATAATAGTTTCATTGGAGGTTATGGTTTAAAAGTAAATAATTTTATTTCTATAGTAATTTCAGTTGTCATATTTGAATCTGAAAACTCTATCATACGATTGTTTACGATAGATTTTTCTTTAAGACAGTTATGAGATATGAAATATTACACCTGAGAGCGAAATCCCTTTTCAATCCCTTTTTGTGCATGATTCCCATTATGACCTGGAATATATGCATGGAGAAAGGGCTGTCTGCCAAGTTTCAACTTGAGATTTCCCAGAATAAAATACGAAATTCCCCGCGGAGGCAATCTAGAACTCCTTCTTCATATTCTAAACCGTATCCGTAGGGTCAGGTAAATCAACTTTATAAACAAATCAATAGCCAGTTTAATACTGGCTATTTTGTTAATTCAGATGACATTGAACAGGAGATCAGTAAAGCAGGTTTTAAAAATCTTAGTCGCTTTAGATTGAAGCTTATAATAAAAAGAATGGCACCAAGCAGCAAAGTGTTTCCCCAATGTTTAAAAACATATGACCAATTCATTTAAGGTCTATTTATTAATAACTGAGACAATTTTTAAATATAATATACTGGTTCATGATCCACAGCGATTATTCCTCAGCTTTCTTCATAACGTAAATAATGCCAGAGGTGCCTCCAGATCCATTATAGTTATCAGTTAAATCGAATGAATTTACTAATTCATATCCAATCTTCGACATATAGTTAAGTATCGCAGCATAGGATTTTTTATTGGTCAATATTTCTGAAAGCTTTTCACCTTCCGCGATCTGTTCATCTGAATCTCCTAGGTCAACTTTAACTTTTAGTTTTTTTGAAAGGAATTTTCCTTCCACCCGTATATACGCATAAGAATAAGTGTGTTGTATTTTAGTTAGAGAGTTAATAGGGTAATGTGCGGAACTACTATTAAGACAAGAGACTGTAAGAAAAATGATGAAAAGTAATTTATACATAATCGATATTATTTACTAAACTATAGTGCTAATTTATGACATACTAAGTAACTCATAAAATTTGATAAAGACTAACGTGTCTGTAATTTTTTAGCTCATGCAATTGGTGAGATTATAGCTTATTGATTCCATTTCATTTTTCCATGATCGTCAAACATTTCGATAGAAGGGTTACCTAGACTGTCCACCTTTAAAATAATTCTTGGTATTTCATTCTTATCTTTCATCACCAAAGAAGCATTCCCATTCTCGGTTAGTAGGTTTATCCGGTTAATATTATGCCCCGGCTTACGGGATAGATCTTTATCATTAATCAATAGACCAGCCCTGAAATAATTATCGTGTTTATTATCTTGTGCCAAGATACCAATTGCATCGGCATTCTGATAATCAAATGCCAGTGCATTCAGGTTAGTCTCTTCATTATCAGTAATTGCCAAACCACCTCTTTCGTCGCCATTTTTATCAAAGAAAATCAGACCTGCGGGAGCGTAAGCTCTTTTATACGTCTTCCCGTTGATAATAGGTTGCGGAATGTTATCTGTGTTTGCAATAACGACACGATTTTTCCCCGACCTGTCTTTGATATCTATTCTTTCCGCAGTTAAGCTGTGCTTGTAGTTTAAAAAGTAAACCACACAAGCCATCAGTACGATATTGGAAAGAATAAGTGCGGTTAGTAATATTTTTAGTGCTTTGGAAATTGTTTGCATAATTTAATTTCGATTTTTAATTATAAAGTTCTCTTATTCAACTCTTCAATGAATAGTACTATGTGTTCTATTTCAAAGAGATTTTTTAATCGTATGCTTATTATTGTTTGATAATAAGCAAAAATAAAGCGTGATTTCGAGAACGCGCTCTACATAGGTTGAGCGTAATGACTTTTTTATTTGGTCAGCCCTTTACGTATTCTGCTCAGCTGTGTTGGGGTAATGCTCAGGTGCGAAGCAATATATTGTAGTGGAATTCTCATGTCAATTCCCGGATGTGCTTCCAGCAATTTTAGATATCTTGTGGTGGCACTTTCGGTCAGTAAAGAAATTTCTCTTTCTTCATTAATGACTATCCATTTTTTCTCCAAATAGGCAATGTAAAGGTTTTTTAGTTCATCATTTTGATTAATAGCTGCTCTTGTTTGATGATAAGGTATACATACCACAGTAGTGTTTTCAATAGCTTGCAGTTTAAAATCGTTGGGCGTTTTTATGATAGCCGAAAATCTTGTGCTCGCAAAATCCCTCTCCAAATAAATCCATTTATTCCAGATAGCTCCTTTTTCATCAATAAAATAAGAGTTTAATGCACCTTTACAAACAAAGAAAATATCATTGGCGACACGCCCTTCCTTTAGTAAAACTTCATTTTTGTTAAACTGCTTAATGTAGACAGGTTCAGCCAACAAATTAAATGCCTTATCCGAAATAGGATACACGCTTGTAACAGCTGCTTTAAAGTCAGCAAGATATTTTTCTGTTTCTGTCATTTGTTTTAGCGGGGTTACATGATGATATTACTTTCAAATAAATATAACGTATATTTTAAATAGCTAAAATTGATTTTTCTTCTTTCGTAAAAGATTCAGCTTATTTGCAGGTCTTGAACAAAGAAATCCGCTGTAAAGTTTTCCTTTATCCCATTCTTTAAATCTTATACCTTACCTTACAGTTTGTAATATTTTAGAAGTTTATATCTGTAAACCTATTAATTTAGTATACCACGACCAATTCGAATAGTGGCTCGTGTTGTCATCGACAACCGATGCCAGCTATTAAACCTCATATCCATAGTTTTTTTCAAAAAATTTGGTTTAAAACGGGAAATGGGAAACATTATGTAGACTTTAAGACTTATGATGTCTTGGACAATGCTATGTTTTTCATTGTCCCTAATCAGGTACATTATTTTGATGATCAAGAACACTATGAAGGTGTTTTATTGCACTTTAACCATCTTTTTTTAATCCAGGATGAAAGTCCTTTGGATTTTATGTTGAACTGCAGTTTGTTTAATAACCCATTTCAGCAGCCATCATGTTGTATAGGGGCAGGAATTGATACTCTTTTAGATCAGTATGTCTTACAAATGAAAGGAGAATTGGAAAGTGAGGAATTATTTGGAAAAGAGATAATATTAAGAAATTATTTGAAATCCTTCCTTATCCAGGTACAGCGTAGAAAAAAACATTTTGAAAAAGTATCGGAGCCACAATCGCCGATATTTGATGAGAAGAGAATGGTATTTATGAGGTTCATCAATTTGATTGATGCAAATTATAAAAAGAGCTTTAGTGTAGCGGAATACGCAAAGCTTCTACATTTGTCTTCTAGGAGCTTGTCTGATTTGACCCAAAATCAAATTAACAAGACGCCTTCGCAAATGATTCATGAGCGGATTATCTTGGAAGCACAGCGCCTTTTGTTATATTCAGAACTAAACGTGAAATAGGTTGGCTATCGATTAGGTTTCGAGGATCCTTCATATTTTGTCAAATACTTTAAAAAATACACAAGTTTATCTCCTTCGGAATTTAAGAAGTCTGTTTCCTAAAAATACCATTTGTTTTCCTGTATGGCCATTGTTTAAAACATCCCTTTTAAGGTACTTTGTTAAAAACGAAAAAGTTATGGCAAAGGCATATTTAGATATAATACTTACAATTCAAGGATTAGATAGAGCAGGAGTAACGGCAGTTTACAATTTATATAAAGAACCATTTTTGGAAACAGTTAACGGCGCATTATCCGATGAACTATTGATCCATATTGATGATTTGCGAATCCTTCAGGGTTTTGAAAGTAGGGAAGATGCGCAGTATTACTTTTTGAGTAAATTCTTTACTTCCGATTTTATTACATCTTTAAAGCCTTACATAATTGGTAATCCCAATGTGAAGATTTATGAAGTTTCCTAAATATTCTTAAATTTTCCTAATGATAGGTTTTAAGAAAGAATTTGCGGATTCGGCTTGCAAAGCAAGGTTGTCAAATTGAAGCTCTTTATTGTCGATGATGAGACCATTGCAGTGGAAGTTTTAGAAGGAAGGGCAGGTGTTTTATTGTAGCGGTCAATATTGGTTAAAACTTCATATACCTTGGATTCATAGCCCTTCATGTAAATTGAAAAAATACAAATAATTGAAACTTTTATGTGCGGGATGCTGTTACATGAGCATCACAACAAAGAGCTGATCTGTTTAAAGATGGCAGGTTTGAATAATTTTGGCATATATGAAAACGTTATTATGGAGAGGGTTGATCAACAAATCCTGGGAGCATTGCAAAGTTGATACTGTAGAGAACGGTTTCAAAATAACTTCTGAAGTAGTAGGTAATCACGCAAATAGTACCTATATCATCAACTATCTGATCAGTACCGACAATCATTGGAATGTTCAGGAGTTTGAGGTAAGCTGCGAGATGGAAGGAAAGCGGAAACAGATGGATGGGAAAAAGACCGGATCAGACTGGCTGATCAACGGACAGATCGTACCCGCTTTTGAAGGTTTCAAATATATTGATATTGCCGTTACGCCATTGACAAATACCTTGCCGATAAAGGGACTTGAGCTTCATGTTGACCAAACACAGCTGATCGAAGTCATTTACATAGATGTTTTGAATGACGAAATCAAACCCGCTAAACAGAAATATACGAAACTATCAAAAGAATGCTACCATTACCAAAACATGGAAACAGGCTTTACATCATCGATACTGATCGACCGAAATGGCATGGTAAAGACCTATCCGGGTTTTTTTGAGCTAGTGGCATAGCCATACAGTTTTAAGACCAATTTTGGTACAAAATATAGACAAGCTTGGCTATAATGCAGGCTTTGAACTTTTTGATCTTTGCTGAAAACTGATGTTTATCAGGACCAAAATCCAGCTCATATGAAGTATAAGTATTTCCTCCTAATAGAAAATCTTGTCAAGATCGATAAGATTTTCTATTAGATTTCTGCTCAGTATTTATATACCCTTTACTGTACCTCCATCAACCCTGAGCAGTGCCCCGCTAACATAATCTGCGTAAGGACTTGCCAGATAACAAACTGCGGCAGCAATCTCTTCCGGACGGCCGAACCTTTCGGCATCATTGGGAACAATATCCTTTACTGCATTTTTTTCTATCTCATCGAAGCTGGAACCCCAGCCTTTTTGCTAAGCCGCGCTATTTAACCACTCTTCCACGCTTTCATTCATAATTGCTCCGGGAGAGACTACGTTGGAGGTGATACCCGTTTCTTTTAGCTCTCTCGCTAAGGATACCGATAAGTTATGACGTGCTGCCAGCGTTGCATTATAATGGGGCTGCTCCCTGATCGGTTGTATACCCAATCCACCACCGATGTGTATGAGCCTTCCCCAGCCAAGCTCTTTCATCTGAGGTAGAACACGCTGGATCATTCTTACATAAGAGACTACATTTGCATTGTAAACCTCCAGCCAGTCATCAGCGCTAGTTCCTGTCCAGGAGGTATGTTTATAAAATCCCGCATTATTGACGAGAATGTCGATTTTACCGTTTTTAAGAGCCTCTTTTATCGCTGCATCTGCCCCTTCATCGGAAGTCAGGTCACCGATGGCAATAGTTGCTTTGCCGTTATTGAGGTTGATATAATCAGCTACGCTTTGGGCGCGCTCGATATTTCTGCCATGTACGATAACCTCAGCCCCTTCTGCTGCAAGCATCTTCACGATCGACTCACCCAGTCCGGATGTTGATCCGGTGACAAGTGCTCGTTTTCCTTTTAATTTTAAATCCATTAAATTTTATTTTTTTATGTTGCCGATGTGGGTGAAATCCCGAATTCGTTTTTGTACGATTTTGAAAAATGCGAAAGATCCTGAAAACCAAGATCAAGATAGATGTCCGATGGCCTGACATGCTGGTTTTGGAGCAAGTAATTGGCCTCGGTCAACCTTTTTTTTAGCAGCCATTTTCCGGGTGATGTCCCAAAACATTTTCCAAAATCTCTTTTAAAACCCGAAAGACTTCTGCCCGTCATAAAGGCAAATCGGTCGAGACCGATATTATACCTGTAATGACTGTTCATGAATGCCTCTATATCTATTTTTCCTGGCTCACTAAAATCAAAAAGTACATTTTCAAGCTTTGGATTGGTCTTCAGAACGAGAAATAACAGCTCTCTTGCTTTTAGGGATAGAATATAGCTATCATACGCTTCTTGACTATCTAGATAGGGAAGGAGAGAGTCAAAATAGCTTGTTAGATAGGGGCTCTGCATGAGCAGTTGAGCTTCGCCTCCGAGATAGGGGCCATCCGCTATTAACCGGTATTCGTGGCTCATATTTTTGAGTGTCCGCTGATCAATCTGTATCATTATTGATTTAAATCCTTCAGAAGAAGAAGACTTCATGTACTTAGTCAACTGATTTCTCCTGAAAAAGCGAAAATCACCAGCTTTAAAACTCCACTTTTTACCGCCGATCCACACATCCTGATTTCCTGAAATCAAAAGGGCAAAAATATGATCGGTAACAAATGTTTCACCTTCGAGGATATTATCGTACTTATTATAACTGAAAATAGGTGAAGATATATTTTCGGTTTCTATTATTTTATTCATCGATCCAGTTTTACTTTATGTTTTCAGCTTCCAGAATTCAATTTTATACTACAAAATTACATCCCAAATTAGATTGTTGCTAGTCAAAAAAGCTCAATTTATTTGGCTGAGAAGGTCACCTATCCAATTAGATACATTTGACGGTCTTATCGAAAAGTGCAGCATTATTGTTAAAAAATGGAATAACAATATTTTAACGCTAAAAATATTAGTACTTTTACATGGAATCGTAATTAGTTAACAGTAGTTTAGGTAAAATGTCTGTAGAACTCGCACAGCTTTATGATAATTTGTTCGATCGGTCCATTAGACAGATTAGTAAGGGAGAGATAGAAATAGATCGGCAGATAAATAATGATAGAGACAGACGTCGTGGTCTGACCTTATTGATAAGACCAAGTGATGAGGTCAAAGCTCGGGTGAGGACATTTCAGGAAGAAATGTTGAATATTGAAGGAGAGCAGTATTACCAACCCATCTCAGATTTACATGTGACGGCACTTTCAATCATTTCGTGTTACGAAGGTTTTGACCTGAGTCAGGTACGTGTGTTTGATTATGAGCAGATTATTTTTCAAAGCCTTAAAAAGATACCAGAATTTAGACTGCAATTTAAAGGCGTCACAGCCTCCCGAGAGGCTGTGATGATCCAAGGCTTCCCGTTAGGCGATGGGCTTGATATGTTACACAACCGCATAAGGAATAATTTCCAGTCCACAGATTTGCAACAGAGCATAGATTCGAGGTACAGACTGACTACCGCGCATATGACTTCCGTACGTTTTAGAAAGGAATTACATTCTCCGTACAAGTTTGGAAATCTCTTACGAGATTACAGGACAGCTGGATTTGGCGAAATGAAAGTACAATCCCTTGAATTGGTATACAACGATTGGTATCAAACTAGCAACATTGTCAAAACACTTCATAGCTTTCATTTATAAATGATGACAATGAGTTCGGTCAAATTCTGCCACTTGAAAGATCATTTTACCGGCAAAGCAATAAAATCTATGGATTCAGTTATATCATATCCGAAAAATGAACTGCTTCTAAAATATATAGAATATCCTAGCAGTAAAAAAAGATCTACTTCGCGATCCTGTCGGATGATATAGTGCTTGTTCGCAGAAATTTCAAACCATCAACCATGATCTTGTGTTTCACTACAGAAAGGTGTATATTGCAACCAAGTCGTGATAGCAATAATCACTTCAATTGAAAAATTTATTGATTTATTTAACTGTGCTTAAAATAATTAAATATGAAAATTATAGTAACCGCGATATTTATGCTTTTGTTCGCAAACTCAGCGTTCTCCCAGTATTTTACCCTTGGGCCAACCGGTTTCATATCTAAAGAAAACCAGGATTATGCTGTTGTGGAAGTTCCAGGAGCCAAACAGCAGGAGCTATACGATAATGTACTTAAGTCGATAAATAGTTTGTATTCCAATCCCAAAGATGGCTTGACTTTGATTCCCGGGCAAGCTATTACTTTAGCAGGTTACAAAAATAAGGGACTTCAAACCTCTGGTTTCTCGAAGGCTTATTATGATGTGGATTATACCTTAACTTTTTTGTTTAAAGATGGAAAGATACGAATCAATAGTCCAACATTTAGTGCTCAAATTATGAATTACAACGGTACTTGGAATAAAATGAACGTGAAAAAATTTTATTTCAAGGGCAATGGTGAACCTAGAGGAGAGAAAAATCATCAGTACGTAAACACATATTTTAATGATCTGATCAAATCCATTCTTGATAAATCCGCCAACATCGAAAATTGGTAAATCTTATCTGTCAAAATAATTTTGTTAATTATACTCAAAACATACCCATACCTGCCGATTCAGTGAAGAGATAGCGCTAAGATAGGCTTTAAATGAATAAAAGCCCAAATGCTCTACAGAAGGAATTGTTCTTATCCGATTTACACATTGGGGGGATATCCAGATCGTCCCGATGGAAAGCACCGCTAGGCATACCGCACAGACATCGTTTCGCGCATAGTAGTAATGTTATTGCGGATAATAAATATCGCTTCACGAATAATAAATTATCCTTGCATCATCAGATAGCCTGCAATATTTTTATATAAAATTATGAGCGCACTTATGAAAAAACTATTATTTCTACTCGGTATTTTACACATTTTTTTTTATTGTAAAGGACAATCCACGGAGCATAAAACGTTTTTTGACAACGGTCAGGTTAAGGAAATATATTATTTAGATAGAAATGGGCAGTTGACTGGCGAAGCACACATCTATTTTGACAATGGCAAGTTGTCAACGGTCAGCACCTATAAAAGTGGAAAGAAAATTGGTGAAAGCAAGTGGTATTGGAAAAATGGAAAATTAAGGGGTAGTGTATCTTTCAATGAAAATGGAAAAATGACTGGAGAATGGAAAGAATATCATGAGAATGGACAATTGGCAAATAATGGGAATTATGAAAATGGCGAAAAAACAGGTTCTTGGCACTATTATTTTGATAATGGTCAGTTGTCCTCGCTAGGAGTTATTAAAAATGGAAGTAGTATTGGTTCATGGAAATTGTATCATAAAGACGGAACCAGTAGAGGAATAGCACAATATGACGAAGACGGACGTCAAACTGGCGAATGGAAAGAGTATTACGAAAATGGACAATTGGAAAGCATTGGCAGTTATGAAGCAGGAATGAAAATTGGCGAATGGAATTATTATTACCAAAATGGCAAATTGGAACATTTAGAGATCTATAATAATTACAAAAGATATAATGGTGAATGGAAATTTTATAATGAACAGGGAACGTTGATAAAAACCGAAATCTATACAGATGGAAAGGAAACGGGGGATTGGAAGTTTTATGATGAAAAAGGCCATTTAATAAAAATAGAAAAATACTAGAACGCGCAGTCGCATGGTACAGCAAAATTTACTTCAAATAAGAGCCTGGAAAACTTGTGCTTACACCGGCGGGCTGGACGCCTTGTATAATTTATCCTATTTTGGAAGATTATTTGAAGACATTCTGGATCCAAACCGAAAAAGTGGAATCGGATAATATGAAAATTTTAGCTCCCTGACATTTCTTTAAATTGGGTTGGTCTCATATTGGTCAGTTGATGAAAATTGTTACTAAATGCCGATATATTCGAATACCCAATTTCATAGGCGATCTCTGTCATATTCAAATCTGTATCTTTAATCAATTCCATCGCCCTGATAATGCGAAGCATTTTTAAGTATTGAACAAAAGTGATGTGCAGTTTAGTTTGAAATAATCTGGTCAGGCTTCTCACGCTCATTCCCGATTGGCGGGCAACAGTATTTAAGTTTAGATCTTCATTTAACCTATATCTAAAATTATCAATAAGAACATTGAGCCTTTGATCGTCTGTTGTAGGAAGTTGAATGGAGAATTTTTTGAGATTTTCCTTTGATAATACGCCTTTAAGCGTTAGTAAAAATTCAAATTCCCATGAACCTTTAAAATAATCACCTTGCCATTTCTCGCTAAAGGAGAGCATTTCTGCCAGAAGTTTACTTACAGGATAAATACCCAGCTCATCATAAAAACTATCTACTTTTTTGTCTGGGAAATAGATATTGATAATAGATAGATCCTGTGTATTAAACATGAGGTTGTGAGGATAATTTTTGGGTATCCATATGTAATGATTAGACGGAATATAGAAATCTTTTGCGTCCGTCTGTAAATAAGCAATCCCACCATAAACTAGTAATAACTGAGCCTTATCGTGCTGATGAGCAGGCAACTGTTGCTCAGTTTGCTGTCGCATCACGAGAATGGAATCGGGGTTTTGATCGACAATATTGATTAATTGGCTAAGAATTTCCATGTGGCCAAATATAGCAAATATTAGGCTAATTATATATAAAGATAGCTTGGTGCCTTGAATAATTTTGCTGTGTTAATAATCGTAGAATCACTATGAAACATAAAAACATAAAACCCGACAAAGATTTTGCACTTGAAAGACAGGTCGTAAAATCTGAAGATAAATTCCCTCATTCAGATCAAGAAATTGATAAAGCCAACATCTACTGGCTGGCTTGCATCTATTCTAGTCCTTTTATGCCAATGATAGATTTAAGCTTTGCTTTTGATGAGTTGAAAAAGATGCTAAAACAATGCTTAAAAAATAGAAAGAAGCCAATCATTTATAAAAACAAAACTAATGAAACAATATAAAACAGTTTTGGTTTTGGGCATATTGTTGCTGTTATTGGCACCCTTTATTTACGCTCAGCATATAGAAAAATCCGAACCCTTAAGCTTGGAAGAAATATGGAAAGTTGCTGAAATGAATAATCGACAGCTGAAACTATCTGACCTAAATCATCAGCAAAGTAAAATAGAAATATTGGAAGCCAAAGATCGCTTGTTGCCAGAACTTTCTCTAGGTGGAGATTTCAAACTCAATTCCAAATTTCTGATTTACGACAATGGGTTATTCTCTTCTCCACAGGATGTACCTGTAAAAGGCTATGGTTACGGAGTAGGCTACAACTTGAATCTCAATCTTTACAATGGTGGTAAAGACAAACGAAACATCGACATGAAAAAGGAAGAAGAGACGCGAAAACAATATGAAGTGGATCTGCAAAAGCATAGTGTAAAATATAATGCCGCAGTTGCTTATTTTGATTTATACAAATTTTTGCATTTCTATGATTTTCTTCATGCAGAGATTGAAGCAGAAAAAAAACAATTGAGATTGATAGAAAGTCTGCATAAAAACGGTACCGTATTAAAGAGTGATGTATTAAGAACCTCCGTGATATTGTCTCAACTGGAACTTAGTCTTTCTGATGTTAGAAAAAAGATTGAAATAGCTAAACAACGTCTCAATATACTGATGGGACGTGAATATGATGCAGAGCTGGTAATCAAATACCAGCATATAATTGAATTAAACGCAATCACAGATGGAGACTACAATGATTATTTAGACATCGCTTTTAATAATTCACCAGCGTATAAAATGGTCAATAGCTATATCAAATGGAGCGAACTGAACGTAAAACAAGTGAAAGCTATGCTAATGCCCAAAGTTTCATTGTATTCTAACTATAATTACAACTATCCGCAGATTTCCTTTTATCCATATTCCAATGATTTGTGGGGATTTGGTCAGACCGGAATTAAACTACAGTATTCTATAGATAATTTGTACAAAAGTAAACATATAATTGCTCATGCTCAAGCCGTCAGCAGTCAGGTTAACGAAAAAGCAGAAATGAAGAAGGACGAAATCTCTCTGCGGGTAAAAGAAGCTTATTTGCAGCAACAACAGGCTTTGGAGAGCGTGGAAGCGGCAGAGAAGAATATTATTAAAACCACTGAAACCGTTCGTGTTATTAGGAGCAGCTATTTAAATCAGGAATCGTTATTAACTGATCTTTTGGATGCAGAAAATGCTTTATTGGAAGCAAAATTTAATCTGACAACAGCACGGACGAACGTAAAAGTAACCCATATCAGATTATTGGCAATCGTAGGAATTCTTTAATACAAATATGATGAATAAGAACAAAACAGATAAAATTATTGTCAGCCTAACCAAATGGTTGGGAATTGCATTATTCGCAGGGATTATTATTTGGGGAACTATCTATTTCTTAAAAGGATATCGCTACGAACAGACTAATGATGCTCAGGTAGATGCTTACTTGTCACCCATAAACGCAAAAGTAGGTGGCTATATCAATAAAATATATTACAAGGACAATCAGCTGGTAAAAAAAGGCGACACACTTGTTGTGATTGAATTGGACGAGTATGGACTGAAAAAAGATGCCGCATCAGCAGAACTCTTAAGTTCACATGCTAAATTGCCCATTTTGGCTGCAAACGCAGAAACGCAACTTAAAACTATTGAAGTCATAAAAGCACAATTGGCAGGAGCTACAGTGAGATTGAACCAGCAGCAAAAAGAATTTGACCGCTATAAAAATCTACTGGCGGATGAATCTACCACACAACAAAAATTCGAAAATATCAGTGCTACTCTATCCATTGCGAGGTCAGATTATGATCAAGCTAAAGCTTCTCTACAAGTAGCAGAATCTAGGCTGAATGATTTTAGAGCACAAAATAATGCTATACGGGCCGAGATAAAAATTAAAGAAACACTTCTTCAAAGACAGGAACTGGACATTCGATACACGGTTATCACCGCGCCTTTTGATGGACAAATTGGTAAAAAGACCATTCAGGAAGGGCAACTGATACAAGCTGGCCAGACGTTGGCCTTTTTGGTGAACAATACCGAGGAAAAATGGGTGATAGCAAATTTTAAGGAAACACAGACTGGTAATTTCAAGATCGGGCAAGCGGTATCCATTGAGGTTGATGCTTTCCCAAATGAAAAATTCACCGGTACTATTGAGTCCCTTTCGCCAACTACAGGATCCCGCTATTCATTGCTTCCGCCAGATAATGCTACAGGTAATTTTGTCAAAATCATACAGCGTATTCCTGTTAAAATTAAACTTACCGATACGCCCGAAAAATTAGCGAACCTCTCTGCCGGAATGAATGCCAACGTCTACATTTTAAAAGATTAATGATACAAGCACATAAAATACCGATTTTTAAATCGTGGGTGTCTGAATGGGTGGCGAGAGCCGTCATATTTGCCATTCTGATGACCTGTCTGTTCAGCTTTGCTTTCTATGCTAGTCCGATCGCAACGATGGGATTTTACGGCATACAGTCTACCGATGTACAATATGGGATGGTTGTTACATATGGTTCAACAGTGGCCTTCCTCGCACTTGATTTTCGGATAGTAAAATATTTTGCACCAAGAAAATATCTGCTGATTGCCCTTGCAGTTAATGCCATATGTTTCGTAATCTGCTTTCATTTCAAAGATTGGACATTGTTTGTTATTTGCCAGTTTTTGCAAGGGATTACCTGTGCATTGATGTCAGGAATTGTGTTACAGCTCATTTTTCCAAGATTACAGTCTGTACGTGCCCGTGTGATAGCTTACAGCCTTCTTTACGGCAGTATACAGATGGCTGTACCTTTCTATTCCATCTATACAAGTGTAGTTCTTCATTTCTTTGATTTTAACTGGCTATTCTACGGATTTATTGTCATGCTCATTATCCTGACATTTGTGGCTTTACTGACAATGAGCAGTAGAGCCAGGTTTACCAAAAAGATACCCTTATATCAAGTGGATTGGATAGGCTATCTGTTTTATGTGTCTTTCATCTTGATATTGGGATACATCCTTGTCTATGGACGGCAACTGGGATGGTTTGATAATCCATTAATTTTGATGCTTAGTTTAGGTGCTTTAGTTATTTTTTCTCTCTTTATTATCAGAGAATCAAAACTAAAAAGACCATTGATCAATTTACAGATCTTTAAGGCAAAGAATTTTGTTTTTGGTTTATTACTCCTTATTACATTCTATATTTTTAAAGGAAGTACCGGACTAACCTATGGTCATGTGGAAGTGATTTTAGGAAATGACCCACTGAATATCATTCCGATATGGATGGCTGTAATTTTAGGAACGATCCTGAGTATGTTCGTCACTTCTCGATTTGTCCTGATGGGTTGCAACTTGATAAGGATGATTATTGCCGGTTTTGGAATAATGGCGATTTATTATGCTTATATGATAGTATTTGTTTCGGTACAGGGTGAAACAATCGATTTTGTTCTGCCGATGTTTATTTATGGTGTGTCAACAGGTGTTCTATTTGTCCCGATTGTTTCATTTACCGCTTCATCAGCACCTCCGAAAATTGCATTCAATGCCTCGCTGGTTGGCATATTAGCAAGGTTCACAGGTTTTAGTGCAAGTTTGGCATTTAACAACGAACTTCAATTATTTACAAAATCCGGTGTTCGCGAAAAGGTTCGTGAAGCACTCACGGAAACAAATCCGCAATTACCGCTTACTTTACTGGATATCCAAAATCAATATATAAATGCCGGCAACGATATGTATGCGTCGAAAGCAGTATCCACAGGCTATTTCAATCAAATGATCAGTCATCAGGTATTGGCGCGTGCTACGAGGTATTATTACGATTGGATGTTAATGGGGGTGATTTTTGTCATTGTTATCTTAATTCTTTTGCCTCAAATTCAATATGTTGTTTTAAAATTAAGGAAAGGTAATATTCCTTATTGATTCCATATATTTATTTGGTCAAATCAGCATAGCAAACAAATTAACTGTCAATTTAGTCTGTTTGCTATGCTATTTTACGGAAAAGTGTTTTTCTAAATGGTTGTTTCATCTAAATCTGAGGGCGCGGTTGGCGGTTGAACAGGTAGCCCTTCCGCATCATTTGCTTCTTCCTGTTCGGCGATTTCATCATCATCTAGTCTGCCTTCCTCCTCATTTCCAGTTTCTTCATGAATACCTAGATCATCCTGATCAGGCATTTCAGGATCTTCGTCTGACTCATTTTCCAAAAAGTCTTCATCAGGATCGTTTGATACATCGTTTGGACGATCATTAGGGTCTTGTTGTGATACAATTGCAAATGCAATGATTGGCATACCTTGATGCTGGTCTTGCGCTAATTTTTTTCTGTTCATATCCTACAATAATTTTTATATAGAACCTCCTTGATTCAAGAATCGTTAGTTGATTAACTACGGTATAAACTCCAATTTATACTTGAAATCGTAGCTATCTATAGTGGGATTTATTATAACCGGCATTACTCGTTGAATTTTTCGAAGAACATATTGTCCCAGTTTTTGTCGATAAGGGTATTGAGACGATCTGAGGGAGGGATGGGCATATCTGAGAATTTTACTCGTGCAAATGCGATCCTTCTAATCTTATTGGCATTGATATTTGCCATTGCCAACTCGATTGGAAACTCACCTATTGGGAAAATGTCCGTCTTAAAAAAGCATAGGCATTTTTTTTATCCCTTTATCAAAGAGGCAATGTAAATACGTGCCAAACCTTTCAGACATTGGCTTTGTTCATTTTATGGATGAACCGGCAAAAACTCTTTCGCAAAATGCCGATTACCTCCATTTATCAATAAAGGTTACCAAAGAATCACTGACACTGTAAGACCCTGCCATTTGCACTGACCCTTACACATTATAGAAATCAGTTATTGTCTGTAATTATTTTAAAAAAAGCATGAAAAAAGCAGTAAGTAAAAAAATTCGACCGTTGCAAAAGCAAAAGCGACCTGGATTGGAAAAAAATATGACACCAGTTCCTGACACTTCTCCGATAAAGTATCCCGTAGAAGGAAAATTAAAAAATAAGGTAGCGTTAATTACGGGAGGAGATAGTGGCATAGGCAAAGCTGTAGCTTTGTTATTTGCGAAGGAGGGAGCTGATATTGTAGTCGCCTATCTTAATGAAACAAAAGATGCAAAACAAACCCAGAAAGAGGTTGAATCCTTCTCAAGAAAATGTACGCTGATTAAAGGTGATTTGGGAAAAGAAAATCACTGTAAAAAAGTAATTGAACTAACGATAAAAACGCATAAGAAAGTTGATATTATCGTTAACAATGCAGGTCTTCATTGGGAAACAGAATCAATCGAGAAAATTACCACTGAACAGTTATATAAGACTTTTCAAAATAATTTCTTTTCCTATTTTTGGATTACGAAATACGCCATGCCTTACCTTAAGAAGGGAGCAAGCATCATTAATACATCTTCTGTGACTGCGTATCGAGGTAGTCCAAAGTTGATCGATTACTCAGCAACAAAAGGCGCTATTATTTCTTTTACACGAAGCCTGTCAGCAAATCTAATCGCTAAAGGAATTAGGGTCAATGCGGTCGCTCCAGGTCCGGTGTGGACTCCATTGATTGCATCGTCATTTGATCCTAAAAAGAACTCCGAATTTGGAAGCGATTCCCCAATGAGAAGGGCAGGGATGCCGAAAGAAATTGCACCAAGCTTCCTATTTCTCGCTAGCGAAGATTCAAGTTTTATAAGCGGTCAAGTTTTACATCCCAATGGTGGAGAAATTATCAATGGTTAGCGAACATATAATTTATCGTGCAACAGCTTTAAGATTTAATTATGAAACATTATCCTTGATAGAAGGAAATATCGTTAAAGTGAATCTCCGATCAACAGGGGACATTACAATAGAAACAGGAAATTAAGAGGTCGCTCGTCCCATTAATTGTACAAACTGCGGCAGACCGAAGATGAGAATGCTTACTTTTATTGAGAAAGTGTATTCTCTTTTTCAAGAAATTGCTATTATTAAGTCTGTTTTATAATGAGAAAAAAAGACAAAAATATTCCTGTTAACACATTGCCTGAAGGAACTTCAACGGGTATTATGATGATGCGTGAATCATTTCATGGATCACCAGATCCCGAAGTTGAACGAGCCCATCGCGATGGAGGCTATACGTTTATCATTCAGGAAAAAGGAAATACAACTATTGAAATTGATTTTCAAACCTATTGCATTAAAGCCCCAGCCATTGTCTACATCAATCCCCATCAGGTGCATCGCGTGATCTCATTCGACAAAGCTATGCTCAGTACCTGGATCGTTACCGAAGAAAACATTCGCGCAGCATATTTAAGCTTGTTGCAAGATCTTTCACCGGCAGACATATTGTCTGTAAAACCTGAGACCCTTGATATCCTGACAGACGCCGTTGCCTTATGTATGAAATTGTCTGCAAAAAGAACGGAGATTTTGTATCATTCCATTTTAAAAGAAAGCTGTAATACCTTGATTGCGCTGATTATTTCACAATATTTAGCTTTGGAAAAATCGACAGTATATCATACCCGATTTGAAGATATCACAAGAGCGTTTAAAACAATATTGGAAAAGAATTATAAGAAGGTTAAAAATCCAAGGGATTACGCCGGACTTTTAAACCTATCGACTTCTTACCTCAACGAATGTGTCAAGGTGACGACTGGTAAACCCATTTCTATCCATATTCAGCAGCGGATTATACTGGAGGCCAAACGGCTGCTTTATCATTCCGGGAAGTCAGTGAAAGAGATTGCGGATGAACTAGGCTACGATGACTTTTCCTACTTCACACGGCTGTTCAGCAAAGCGGTAGGAATGTCTCCGACTGCTTTTATCGCTAAAAACCGCGAATAGTCCTAACGTTACAGCATCTCGTTATTGTATCGCCTTTCTTTCCGCCGTTCCTTTGTATCATTAAAAAAGATAGAAATGTTAAGCGAAAAAAATATAGCCATCGTTGGAGGTGGTCCAGGTGGTCTGACATTGGCCAGGCTGCTGCAGATGAAAGGTGCACAGGTTAAAGTGTATGAAAGAGATTTTAGTCAAGCCGCAAGGGTACAGGGAGCTATTGTAGATCTGCACTTTGATTCAGGTCTTAAAGCGATGGAGGCGACGGGACTTATGGAGGCCTTTAAAGCAAACTACATGAAGGGTGCCGACAAATACCGTCTGCTTGATCCGCAGGGAAATATGCTGATGGATGAGAGTCAGCGAGACGAACAACCCGTATTTGGAGATGAACGTTTCCGGCCAGAAATCGATAGAGGAGCGCTTAGAGATCTCCTAATCGACGGACTGCTTCCTGGTACCGTAGTATGGGATAGTCAGCTTATAGGTTTGCAGGAAATTGAAGATAAATGGGAATTAAAATTTAAGAATGGAATGACCGCGGCTGCTGATCTGGTCATCGGATCGGACGGTTACCGCTCCAAGGTTCGTTCCTATCTGACCGATTTGAAAGCTCTTTATTCCGGAGCAGCAATTATCCAGGGCGAAATAGATCATCCCGAGATTGCATGCCCGGAAATGTACGAACTAGTTAATCAAGGGAATCTGATGGCTATGGGAGATGGGGCGACTCTAGTTGTCCAGCCTAGAGGCGACGGCGGATTTACTTTTTATGCAGCCTCAATGTATCCGGAAAACTGGGGTATATCCAGCGGTATAGATTTTGGTAATCCTATAGAAGTTAACGGGTATTTAAAAAAACATTTTGTAAATTGGAATCCTGTCTTCTTCATGCTTTTTGAAGCCAGTGAACATTTTACGTGGCGCCCACTTAACTATTTTCCTTTATCGAAAAGGTGGCCTTCTAAAAGTAATCTTACCCTCATTGGGGATGCCGCGCATTTAATGCCTCCGAATGGTGAAGGCGTAAATCTGGCCATGCTGGACGCTTTGGATCTGACGGAATGCCTAACCAGCGGAAGGCAAGCCAATCTTAAAGAGGCAATTTCAGCTTATGAAGATATCATGTTTGAAAGGGCTGCGCCTCTTTGCATGGAAACAATTGATGGAATAAAAGATTTTGCCGCACCAACTAACGCATCTGTAAAGGAACTTGTTAGATTGCTAAGTAATAGTAAATCATAGCTTCAGCGGATGGCGTTTTAAATGTTAATCCCAAGATTAGATATGATATACCTAGTGGATAACACTAAGTATATCATATACTAGGCATATTTATCTGCGAATGGTAACACCGCCATCTACCGCCAGATATGAACCTGAAATATAAGAGGCTTCGTTTGAAGACAAGAAAACAATTGCGTTAGCAATTTCTTCAGCTTGTCCGATTCGTTTCAATGGAACTGCCGCTGCTATGGCATTTTTTATATCTGCAGGCGTTTGCTGATTCATCGGTGTATCGGTCAATCCGGGAGCAACCACATTTACTCTGATTTTTCTGTCTGCCAGTTCAGTAGCTGCGGTACGTGCAATCGCATCGACTGCACTTTTTGTAGCTGCATAAGCACCCATTTGTGCATACCCGCTCACAGAGACTCCAGATGAGATAAGAACAATGGAAGCTCCATCTGATAAATGAGGGATTAATTTCTGCAAAGTAAAGAATAGTCCTTTGACATTGATGTTGTAAAGGTCGTCAAAAACCTCTTCAGTTGTATCTTCAATTGAATATTGCTTTGCTATTCCAGCATTCAGTACAAGCACATCCACTTTGTTTCCGCTAGCTGCAACTGTTTCTGCCAATAGCGTAATATCTGCCAGTTTGGACGTATCTGAAGACAAGGTCTTCAGTTTGGGGCTATTAATACTTCCTGATGCTGCTTGCAGGGTATCGGTATTTCGGCCTGTTATCAATACATTTGCTCCTTTTTCAATAAATGTTTTAGCAGTAGCTAATCCAATTCCTGCACTTCCGCCGGTAATTACTACATTTTTATCAGAGAAATTCATCTTTTTTTTAAATTTTTAATGATCGAAAATTCTATTCTAGTCAAGACTTTTTAAACTGTTTGTTTTTGAAATCGATTTCTTTAACTACGCAAATCTAAATTGATTAAATTTATTTTGGTAACTTTGTAACCAAAAGTAACAGTAACTTTTGGGTAACAAAGTAACTTATTATGGAAGTAGAATGCTCGAATAACGACACAAACAGAAAACAGATTATGGCTGTCCACGATGCCATGGATGTATTGAATGGCAAATGGAAAATCTCAATAATATCGTCAGTTTGCTATTACAACAAACGGCGTTTTTCTGATATTTTAAACGATGTGAAAGGAATCTCTAATAAAATGCTGAGTAAAGAGCTGAAAGAATTAGAAATGAATCAGCTCGTTAAACGGATAGTTCTGGACACGCAACCCGTAACGGTTCAATATCAACTAACAGAATACGGCTTGACACTAAAAAAAATTATCAATACCCTGGCCGAATGGGGAACTGAACATCGAAAAGTGATTGTTGGGAAGTAATTGATGAGTTGTCGATAAGAGGCCATAAAAGATTATCGGAAATCTATAAAAGGAGAGCGTGCTAAAAATGGCTGCCCTACATCCCCGATATAATCCGGTTTGATTTGATTCTTGATAACAAGTTTAGCCTCAATAGTCAAGTTTACTGTTCCTTAAAGGTTGCAGATGGTCAGGTACCGACCTTCTTTCTCGGCTTTTTGCCGGTCGACACAATCCTTTTCTAGCGTATGTATATAAGTCGATTCTAAATGAAGTATCGACTTTTTTTTTATTTAGCACGCCATCTTTGGATTTCCCTAAGGGAAATTGAACGTTTTATTTCAAAATTACTTTCCTTAGACGTTCCTGATGCTCATCCCCCCAATTTCCTAGTGCAGAAATTACAGGGATTAAAGTCTTCCCAAATTCTGTAAGACTGTATTCCACTTTAGGTGGTACAACAGGGTAAATAACTTTTGCAACCAATTCGTGCTCTTCAAGTTCTTTTAGCTGAATATTTAGAACCCTTCGTGAAGCATCCGGTATTTTGCGCTGGAGTTCGCTTGGGCGTTTATACCCTTCATTGATAAACCATAATAATCGTATTTTCCATTTACCATAGAGAACTTCACCAATCAGGTCTAAACCACAGTTGAGACTTAAAGGAATTTTCTTTTCGTACATATTCCAAAATTAAGTCAATGTTCGAAAATATACAATATGGGATAAATTTATCCCTATGCAATTCGTTTTTCCGTACTTGTGTAAACTGTTTATAGGTCGGAAATTTGTATAAAAATATTTCAATAATGGAACATATAGTTGATTTCAACAAGGAGCTATCGGGTAAACTTGCTTTGGTGACCGGTGGTACAAAAGGTGCGGGAAAGGCAATAGCTGAGCGCTTGTTAAATGCAGGCGCAACGGTGATTATTGCGGCAAGAAATACCCCTAAACAAGCCAACGACAACTTACATTTTATTTCTGCTGATCTAAGCCAATCTACCGGAACCCAAAAAATTGTTACAGAAGTTCTTCAAAAATTTGGAAGGCTGGATATACTCGTCAATAATCTTGGTGGTTCAGATGCACAGGGCGGAGGTTTTTCAGTATTGAGCGATGAAGATTGGGAAAAGGCTCTTCATACCAATCTGCTTGCGCCGGTCCGTTTAGACCGAGGCTTTTTGCCTCATATGTTGGAAAAGGGACATGGTGTCATTATTCATATTGCTTCCATACAAGCAAGATTACCCTTATATGATTCAACTTTACCTTATGCGGCAGCAAAAGCAGGACTGCTAAATTATAGTAAAAATCTTTCAAATGAAGTCTCACCGAAAGGAGTACGAGTTTTAACAGTTTCGCCGGGCTGGATACAGACAGACGGTGCAACAGGAATGATGCAGGAAATTTCGGAGCGTACTGGTATTAGTGTTGAGGAAGCAATCCAACAGGTCATGAATAGCCTGGGAGGAATACCTTTTGGCAGGCCGGCAAAACCCGAAGAGGTTGCGGAATTGGTAGGCTTTTTAGTATCACCACGAGCAGGATATCTCACCGGAACCGAATTTGTAATCGATGGCGGGACAATACCCACCGTTTAAATTTAATCATATGCCGGCATACATAAGCCTTACCAGGAGGCCGCAGCACACCGCAAGGCTGGGGCAATATATAATGAAATTCTTGTGGAAGGAATTGTATAGGTTAAAAGTATCTAAAATAAGAAATCATGGAATTACCAAAAGTGTTAGTCGATTTAGTAGGGGCACAAGAAAGCTATAATAGTGTTGCATATGCCAATTGTTTCTCCGAAACAGCAGTAGTTTATGACGAGGGCAAAATGCACAAGGGACGAAAAGAGATCGAAAATTGGATTTCAAATGCAAACAAAAACTATAAGTCAATTATGAAGCCTATCAGCTTTGAGAAGAGTGAGGATGAAAGTATTTTGAAAGCGGAAGTCTCAGGTAATTTTCCTGGAAGTCCTATTGTATTGAGTTACCGGCTCAATATTGTTGGTGATCAAATCCAATTTCTAAAAATTACCGGTTAAGGAGAAAAATAAAATTCATTAAAATTTAAGGAAAGCGTTTATACTAATATCTAAAGGCTAGAGTTGTTTCTGTAGCCTTTTAGAGTGTTTACGGATTATATAAACATAGAATCTGGCGGACAAAGAAAAAGTCGTGGTAAGCACTACGATTAAGGGGTGAGCTTCAGTTTCCCGTAAATCACCCTACTTTTTTAAACCAATACCTTAGTCTTACAGTTTGTAATCGTGAAAGTTAATAGCTGTAACATATTAATTCAAAATAAATAAAGTATATTAGGCTTGGATATTAACCTTGCCCGATTGAAAAGTAGCATGCCATGATAGTGATCACGACCAATTTCAATCTTCTAATAGCTGCCAATGTTCTCATCGGCACGACTGTCTTTTAGCGATATAGGAGTGAGCTATGTAGATTTCTTTAGCGGTCGCTCTATCAGCTATGAGAAGAAAATTTAGCTCTGACAAACCTTAAAAGACAACCAAGATATGAAGATAAAATTGACAATGATTATCCTGCTGACAACATTAGCTTTGACCAGCTGCGGACAAAATAATGATTATAAATCTGTATATCGTTCGGCAGATAGCGTTTTTATAAAATCATTGAAAGAAAGGCAAATAGGTGTAAGTAAGTATTTTATTTCTCTACCTACCGATTTCGCTATGTATGAAACCAATGGAGAAGATTTTTCCGTGTACAGTTTTTATCCTACCGACACTATAGATCATACTGGTTTTTCGGGCGGCTTATATTTCGGTAATCATCCCAGCCAATTTCCGGCGAAAAGTGAAAGTTGTAAGACAGAGAAACTTGAAAGTGAAATATTCGATCAAAATGTAAACTGGACCATTTATAGCTGTAATGAAGGCTATTCAATTCAAAGCATAATGGATAGTAAAAGTGGCGAGGGGTGGAATGAATTGATTCACATGTTTGGCAATGCAAAATCAACTAAAGAGCTCGACAAATTGCTGTTTATTTTTACGACAATAAAAAAGAAGGATTAACATGGGCCTACCTGCCGGAGTTACCAATGCACAATCTGAAGTGTAAGTCTTCTTAAGCGAATTAAGGATCTATATGAATCGCACAACTTACATGGTTCTCCTTTGGATATCCCCATAGCTATGGATCGTTATGGCATAATATGGTTTACGACCTTGTCAGGAACTTTATTATGTAACAATCTGGATGATTATATTTCATGTTTTTTTGTTTACGTTAGATAGTATTTATCTTTAGAAAGAAGCTATTTAAATTATGCGGCGGATATTAGCCGCGTCAGTTTAACCAAAATCCTAATTTATGCATATTATACAAAAGCTTAGCACTTATTGCTTTCTTGACACTACTTCTTCACACTATGAATTCTATGTTTTTTAATCAATATTGTATGTTCATCGGAAAACAACATCGCTCACGCTTAGAAACTGGCAACAAGTAACGGCCAGGAGATCTATGATCTCTTCTATGAATTTGAAGAGAAGAAAACCTTTGGAGCCAAGGCGGCCAATGCCATTGACAAGTTAGAGGTTCAGCTACAGCACAATCATGCCGATATCTCTAGCTGGGAAGAAATTGAATATAATTTATCTTTTGTAATCGGTAACACATGTATAGTTTGACCAGATCTTTGTCTTGTTAAAGGATTTAATCGAGCAACAGGTCTCGCAGAAATTTGAAGAGGCAGGGTTGGATATCAAGGAGATTCGTGATCGCGCGGTCTCGACTTTTAGCTAGAGGAGGAGCCTACATCGACCAATTCCATCTACGGGAGGGAGGTTTCACGATATAATGATCCAATAGCAGCTGATGTTGTCATCGGTACCGATATTTCAACGATATAGGAGCGAGCTATGTAGATTTCTTTAGCTGTCGTTTTAAAAGAAATGGCTACCAATTGGCTGCCATTTCTTGCCCCATCCTTTAACTCGGGAATTTATAGATAGTGTACTAAATCTTGTCTTCTGTCCGCAATTGCGGAGGAATTAATTTATACATTACCGGAGTTACGATCCTAGAAAGAATAGTAGAGCTAATTAATCCACCAATAAGAACGATTGCTAATGGAGCTATAAGAGGATTTGGATTTAAGGCAATCGGGAGCAGTCCACAGATTGCGGTGATCGAAGTCAGAACTACTGGTAGAAAACGGGTTTCTCCTGCCATATTTACGGCTTCATCAATACTATGGCCCTCTATGCGAAGTTGATTGGTAAAGTCCACCAATAAGAGAGAATTTTTTACCTGAATTCCTGAAAGCCCAATAAAACCGATAATGGATACCAGTGACATGGGATTTCCTGTTAACAATAACAAAGTTACTCCGCCAAGGATTCCAAGCGGTATAATCGATAATACGATAATAATTCCTTTGAATGTCTTGAATTGAAGTAGGAGCACCCCAACGAATAGGAAACCGCTCAGCAAAATCACGGAAAGAAAATTTCCTCCCAGCGCATCACCTTCCGATTCTGCCTCTCCTGACAATTTATAATAATATCCAGCTGGCATTTTCATTTTATCGAGCTGTGGAACAATATCTTTTAAAATATTATTGGCATATATGCCGTCTTTGGTCAAAGAGGTGACTTTAGCAAATCTCGATTTGTTGAAGTGGTTGATCGCTGTAGGAGAGGTCTCGAAACCAATAGTGGCAATCTGGTCAATCTGGACAGGTGTTCCTTGGAGATTGTTGACATAGAGTCCCTTTAGCGCATCAAGGGTTGCGAACTTTTCGCGCGGAAGCGTTATTACCACATTCCGTGAATCGCCTCTGTCATCTATATAATCACCGACATTGAGTCCTGCTACTGCCATACGGATCACCTTATCAACATCACTGGTCAGCACACCTAACGTCCTTGCTTTTTCTTTGTTAATGGTTACTTTCACATCGGATTTGTAGGCATTGAGCTCATTGTTTACAAAGAATGTTCCCGGATGTTTCCGTAAGATCTCCTCGGCTTTAAAAGAAAGAGCTCTTAGGGTATCCTGATTTTCCCCGAATATCCGTACAACAATATTCGCTTCAATAGGAGTTCCCTGTTCAAAATCTTTTACCTCAATTCTGGCTAATGGAAAATCAGCAAACTTTTTACGTAAGGTTTTAATCAGCTCCTGTTTGGACTTAGGACTGGCTTCTTCAGCCATCTGAACGAAAATTTGCGCAAAATCCGGCTTGATATCCTGTTGATGTACATTGTAATAGATCTGCGGATTACCTTTCCCTACATTGGAAGTGAAATAGACAATTTCTTTATGCTGTTTTAATTCCATTTCTACAAGTTTAGCAACGCGGTCGCTTTCAGGAATATCAGCCTGTAAAGGTAATTTGATATTGATCAGGAACATCGGTTTTTCAGATGTCGGAAAAAGCTTAAACCCTGCCAATGGAAATAGTAGAAAGGCAAGTACACTCAAAATGATAGAAATTCCAACGGTGACCTTAGGCCAAGAAAGTGCTAAAGGCATCACCCTACGATAGGAGAAACTTAAAAACTGCTGCAATTTCTGCAAAAAAAAGTTTCCGCCCCCATGTGTATGCGTTTTCAGCATCCGGCTACCCAAAAACGGAACTAAAGTAAGTGCTACAAGCATCGAGGCAAGTACACTTGTGATGACTGCAATTGGTAAGCTTCGGATAAACTCACCTGCAATATCAGGAAGAAAGGCGAGGGGCAGGAATGCAATGACGAGCGTAGCTGTACAGCCGACCACAGCGACGCCGATTTGCTGGGTTCCTTTTAAAATAGCATCTTTTTTTGAATGCCCTTCCCTAAGCCATCGTTCTATATTTTCCACGACTACGATACTATCATCAACCAATAGTCCTAAAGCTACAACAAGTCCAACGATACTTAGCTGGTTAAGCGAGTAGCCCATCAGGTTCATAGCGATCAATCCCAAGGCAAGTGATAATGGAATAGAGATCATAACAATCAGTGAGGCACGGAACCCAAGTGGGAGCAGGGTAATTACGACCAATAGAATCGCAAGACCAAAATCAAATCCCAAATGCCCCAATCGTTTGGATACCATGTCTGCCTGATCAAAATTTTTGACCATTTTAATGTTTTCAGGAAGGTCTTTGCTGAACGCTTCCAGTACAGGCATGTATTCTTCTTTTACCTTACTGATATTTACATTGTCCTTCATTGCTGCTGTAACCAAGATACAGCGATGTCCATTGAGACGGGTAATGTGATTTACTGTTCCGTCTTTATAACTTACCTCAGCCACATCCCTTAGATAGACAATTTTGCCATTGGCGTTGTATATAACCGTACTGGCAACATCATCCACGTTTTTGAATTTGCCGCTGGTCTTTACATTGAATACTTTACTGTCCAGGTTGATGCTTCCACCCGGAATGTCGGCAGCTTCACTTTGGAGACTTCCAATGACTAGACCCAATGGTATTTTTAATTGTGCAAGCTTATCCAACTGCATGTCTATCCGGATTTCCTGTTCGGGGATACCCGTATATTTAACCTCTTTTAGATCGGTTATCTTTTCCAGTCTTGTTTTCAGTATGTCTGCATTATCGCGCAGGACTTTGGCTGATGCTGTGCCTGAAACTAAGGCAACCTGAATGATCTTCACATCGGATGAGGCGACCTTTTCGGTTTTGACAAGATAGATATCCTTCGGAAGCTCACTATTCTTAAGTGCATTGATCTCCGTGGAGATTTCCTGATATTTATTGTCAACATCAACACCATACTTAAATTTTGGCTGGATGACAGCGACTCCATCTTCAACCGAAGTCAGAATTTTTTCAATATTATCGAGCCCATAGATCTTATTTTCAATGGGTTTTACCACCTGTTCTTCCATATCTTTCGGACTGGTACCCGGATATATAGCAGTAATGATATACTGTGGGGAATGTGTTGTCGGATCTTCCGATCGAGGCATCGTAAAGAGTGTCAACAGTCCAACAACTGCGAAAAGAACGAATATTATCAGCGTGAACTGATAATTCTTTACAGCGAAATTTGTTATTTTCATCGGATGCAGGATTACTTGATTATTTTAATGATGGACTGCTCGTTGAGGTAGGCACTGTTTGAAACGACAATGTTATTGATTCCCTCAAGTTGACCTGTTAGGTAAACTTTATCATTGTCAAACTTTTCAATATTGACCGGCAATTTTTTGACTTTATTGTTCCCAATAGCCGTAAATACAAAGGCGTTTTTTCCATCTGCTTCGACTAGTGAACTGTAAGGAATAACAATAGAAGTTTGCTGTTGGTCGGTGACAATTTCTGCCTTACCAAACATACCGACAGCAGGTACAATACCTTGAAGGTTTAGTTTTAATTCGACCTGAAAGGAACCTATTTGTTGGTCAGCAGACTGTAGCTTTCTTAAAACACTTGCCTGGAAAACTTTATCAGGATAACCGTCCAGTTTAACTTTTGCAAGCTGTCCTATTCTTACTTCTGCCCATTCAAGGTCCGTTACGCCAACTTTTAATAGATAGCTTGCATTTTGTTTTACCGAGTTGGTCAAAAGAACTGGCATGCCACCACCAACAACTTCACCTTCACTGGTAATCTTTTTGGTTACAAAGCCATCTGAAGAAGCATAGATCTTTGCATAATGTTCATTAAATGCAATCGCTTCCTTAGATTTCCTCGCAATATCAAGAGCTGTTTTTGTGTTCTGCAATTGCTCAAGAGTAAATACACTGTCCTTGTAAAGACTCACCGCACGTGTATAATCACGCTGTGCTTTTTCCACTCCTAATCCCGATTGAGCGACACCGGCTGCTATCTCTGTTGTATTCAGCGTTGCCAAAAGTTGTCCCTTTTTGAAAAATTGTCCTTCATTCACTAGAATTCTGCTGATAACACCACCAATCTTGAAGGAATAATTGGTCTCATCTTCCGTACTTACCAGCCCTGTAACCTTTATGGAGCCGGATGTATTTAATGAGGAGATAGGGGATACTTTGACTGATATAATATCGGGTTCACCAAGTGGACTTTTATCTTTTGGTTTCTCATTACAGGATAGAAGAAATAGGCCTGAAATGAGAAGTACATATTGGAACTTTTTCATTTTTTTATTTTTGAATGTTAAAACTAGCTGCGGCACGTTCGATGGCCGAATAGGAAATCCATGTATCAAAAAGGGCAATGTTTGCCTGGAGCTGGGAGTCTACCCATTGATTTTGGGCATCCAGCAATTCAATATAGATTGCCATGCCTTCTTTGTACATCAGCGCTACATCCTTGTAGTAGGTCTGACTTGTAGTCAATTGGTTCTGGGCGGCCTGGTACTGTGCAATGGCGCTCAGCATATTGGCCTGACGGACTCTGAGTTCCGTCAAAAGCTGCTGCTCGACATATCCAGTCTGGGACTCAATAGCGTGCTGCTCTGCAACAGCCTGTTTTATGCGGTTGATATTTTTACCTGAAGCAAAGAGATCCCATTGTAAGGAGACCCCCAATAAATAGTAACGGCTCTGCTTATTGAATTTCCAGTCGAAAGCCTGAGAGCCCAGATCCATGCTGGCGCCAATTTTTGGGATGAGGTATGATTTTGCCAATCCCGTCAGGTCTTCATTGATCCCTTTTGCTATTTTTAGTTTGGATAGTTCTTCACGAGCAGAAACATTGTCCATAAGGGACAGATCCTGCTCAGGCAAAGTCGTTATTTCATCAGCCGCAATACTGTCCGATAAGGGGCGGTTGAGCAGAAAATTAAAATAGAACTGTGCGGACTCTTTTGTTTTTTGAGCCGTGACTATCGAAGCGTCTATTTTAGAAACTTCATTTTTACTTCGGATCACTGCTGTGCGATTGATCTTGCCATTGTCAAAAAGCTTTTTATTGACGCGTTCCCCTTCAAGTACGAGTTTACGGTAGGAGAGGTAGATCTTTTCAGCATTGACAGCTTTTAGGTAATTATAGTATGAAGTTTTGATCTCTTTCACGAGCTCACGCTTGTAGAGCTGGACTTCCGTTTTCTGAAGATCGATCTGCCTGGATTTGATCTTTTTGTTATAGCTGATCTCTGCATTTAAGATGGGTTGGCTGATACGGAATTTTGCATCGTAAAAGTTATCCGGATTTAGCTGCTCACTACGGTTTTGAAGTTGTGGGAAAGCGTTTGTTCCTGTCAACTGATTTAGGGTCGAGTAGACATTATTGAGCATATCACCAACTGGAATATCTATAGTACGCCCCCCATCTGCTTTCGTATAAGTCGTGGAGAAGCTGACATTGGGCTTAAACATACTTTTGGCTTCACCAAGAGCATAAATACTCTTTTCAAGCATGAAATTCTGTTGATGAATGCTTTGGTTCGACTCAAGACCTTCTGAAATGTAGAGGTCAAGTCTGCTTTGTGCACTGGCTTTTTGTATAGTAATAAGCGATATAGCCAACAAAATTGGCCCAAAAAAATTATGGTTATGAAATTTATTAATCATTGTAATATTTTTAAACACTGTTCAATGGCAAGGTAAAAAAAAGGCTTAGCCTTTTTCAAGCAAAGCAACAAAACATTCGTAGCCGTTTTCCATAAGCTCATCGTCTGTTTTGTCCACAAAATTTGCCATACGATCCTTACAAAATAGGGCACATATGCCATGCATTGCAGAAATAATCATAAACGTAAAATAATCCGTATCCATATCCTTAAATCTTCCCTGTTTCTGGCAATCAGCGATCACAGCATGTAGATGATTGATGGCTTCCTGTGCTATTTGGAACTTGCCTTCGGTAGGGGCTTCCAAAGTTTCATTTACCATAAACATCAGATTATAATAGTCTTTGTTCTCCTGTGCAAATTTAATGTATACACGGCCGGTCGCCTTTAGGCGTTCAAATGGATCTGCGACAGTGGTCAGTACTTTTAGTTGGTTTACCAGCAATGTGAAGCCCTCATTGTGAAGTTCCTGAAAAATTTCGCTTTTATCTTTAAAATGAAAATAGATTGTGCCGGGACTATAATTGATTTCATTGGCGATATTCCGCATACTTGCTTTTTCATAGCCTTTTTCAAGAAATACTTTTCGTGCCCCGTTAAGGATACGTTGATGCATTTCCTGTTTTTCTTCCTGTTTTCTTTCTGATATACTCATTTTATGATCACTATGAATCGTTAAAATATTGTTTAATCATCCTAGGAATGGGTCATTCCGGGACTAATTTTACCCATGATATTAACTGCTGCTTTTCGGTTTAAGAATCTAAAGCCAAATAGCATCAATCTATTCTTAAACCCCTGAACAATCCTAGGTTTGCTCCTTGCATTTAGTGCATTTATCAGTTCAGTGGCAACTTGCTGGACTGAAGAGACAACAAATTTAGGAAATGCACTGGTCTGGCTTCCTGCATTTGAATGGAAATCAGAGTCGGCAGCCCCCGGGTTGAAACCTGCAACAAATATACCCTTATTTTTAAATTCGTACCAAAGCGATTCAGAGAAATTGGCTACGAAACTTTTTGTGGCAGCGTACACAGCTCCTCCGGGAAGTGATGAGTGTGCCAGCAATGAGCCGATATTGATCAATGCATCGCCAGATTTTGCATGCTTTAGAAAGGCATAGGAGAGAGTGACCAAGGCTTCCATGTTTAAAGTCATCGTTTCGAGCTGATCTTCCAATGGTATCTCAATGAATTTTCCATAAGTTCCTGTACCTGCATTATTGACTAGTAGGTCATACTTATTTTCAGCTAAATGCTCACTGAGATAGATTATGTCTTCTTGATTTGTTAAGTCGAGTGGCAGGATTTGGTGACAGTTCCGTCCCAAAGAATCTTGTAGTGAGCCTAATTTTTCTTCGTTCCGTGCAACCAGGGTTAAAAGATATCCCTCTGCTGCCAGCCGTTTTGCAACCTCCTTACCAATACCGCCACTGGCTCCGGTTACTATTGCTTTTTTCATTTTATATAAATTTTAATTAATGATGATGCAAATTTATTGAACAGTGTTCAATAAAACAAATAAAAGTGTAAATTTAATATTTATGAAAGCCTTATTAGTTGAAATTGGTTGCATATGACTTTATTTGAGTGGTTTGATGTCAGTGTGGTGGTTTTTTTTTGATTTTAATTACAAATTTTGTTTCGATCTAAATTTTAAATATATTTGAACAGTGTTTAATATTTGTATTCAAATTGTCTTAGATTATTTAAAGTAAACGTATGGAAACAGGTAGATCTATTGAAACGGAAAAAATATCAAGACGACAACTAATAAAACAGGGTGGGATTGCTTTATCGGCATTAGCTTTACCTTCAACCCTAACATCATTTTTAAATTTTAGTGAAATGACAGATAACAAAAATTTTGACGTAATAATAGTAGGCGGAAGTTATGCAGGACTTTCGGCAGCTATGGCTTTAGGACGTGCTTTAAGAAGTGTTCTAATCATTGACAGTGGACAGCCCTGTAATCGACAGACACCTCATTCACACAATTTCATTACCCAAGATGGTGAAAAGCCAAAAGTTATTGCAGAAAGGGCAAAAAAGGAAGTATTACAATATGACACCGTAAAATTTTTAAGTGATAGTACCGTTAGCGTATCTAAAACTGGAAAAGGATTTGAGGTTTCAACTCAATCTGGAAAATTATTCACCACTAAAAAATTGGTTTTTGCAACGGGCTTAAAAGATACCATGCTAAACATTGAAGGCTTTTCTGAATGTTGGGGAATTTCAGTGCTTCATTGTCCATATTGCCACGGATATGAAGTAAAGGATCAAAAAACAGGGATTTTTGCAAATGGATATGGGGCATTTCATTTGGCTCGACTTATCCATAACTGGACAAAAGATTTAACGATATTTACCAACGGAAAGTCGGAATTAACTCAAGAACAGACGGATGAAATCAAAAGGCATGATATTTCAATAGTTGAAAAGAAAATTACCTCGTTGAACCACAAAAACGGAGTTGTTGAAGAAATCATATTTTCAGACGATTCGACTTTCCCGTTAGAAGTGATCTATTCAAGGCCTCCATTTGAACAGCACTGTAAAATCCCGGAATTGTTGGGCTGTGAATTGACAGAGCAAGGACTTATCAAAGTTGATTTATTTCAGAAAACTACGGTAGATAACATATATGCCTGTGGGGACAATACCAATCCTCTTCGTTCTGTATCCTATGCTGTCTCAACAGGGAATAATACTGGCGTATTTATAAATAATGCTATGGTTGAAGAGGATTTTTTAAAATAACAAAAATTGCTATATATAATGTAAAAGTGGTAGTATGTGTTAGCATTAATTCTATTGTTTCCACTTTTCTAAAGTCTCATTAGCCTCATATAAATTGATGACTTTTTTCTGGGCAGCTATAATAGCTGCTTGGTGTGCTATGGTTTCCTTTTGTTGTTTGATTTCTTGCGTTAGCAAGCTCATTCCATTATTTAATAAATCTTTATTTCTCAGATTATCTATAACGGATTGCTTAAGGCTAGTGAGACTTTCATGTGCCTTACCCAGACGAGTTAAAATAGGAAACATGGCCAAAATGTTCAAGATTTCCATCGATTTATCTTGTGGGGTTTGTGCTGTTGCAAATTGATTTTTAGTTATGCCTTCTACAATTACCGAAGTAAGCCAATCAGCTAGAAAATCATAAAATTTCCTTACTTCCAATTTTATATTAGGATCTATTTCGTTTATATCCGAGGAAATAGAAACAATGGGACACATCTGTCCTTTATCTGCTAAATCCACATAAAAGTCGATCAGTAGAGAGAGTTTTTCCTGTGGTTTCTTCTCCGATATGGCTTCAAATAAAGCGGCTTGTATATTTTGAGAATAATGTATTATTTCAACGATAAGGTCTGATTTGGTCGGGAAATAATAATGAATTGAAGAAGTTTTAACTCCGATTGCGTTTGCAATGTCATGAAAACTGAATGCATTAAAACCATTGTTAGATAACATCTCTGCTGCTATATTGACTATTTTCTCTCTTGTTGTCATAATCTATCTACTAGTAGGTAGATAAAGGTATGATTTTTTATTACAAATAATTGGCTGAACTTAATTTTGTTTAATACAACAAACAGGATCCTATATGATATAAGATCCTGTTGTGAAGGTTCTAGTATGATCAATACTTCATCATCTAAGGCATTTAACAATCAATTGTTCAGCATTCTTGTTTCAATAATTAGAAAATGACCTATACGTTGTTTGATTAACCATTTCCCATTCTGGTGGATATATACGTCTTCATATTTGACACTATAATCAGTCACAATATCTTTCCCTTCCTTTTCCCGGATCATTTTAAGCTGTGAAAAGGAAATTCCTGTAGCATCATTTCCATCAATTTCTACGGTATCTTTCTGCGTATGAGAGTACATCCCAGTTCAGAAATGCCGTGGTGACGGACACCTACCGTAGCATCACCGAATATCGGCATTTTCCTAGGTATATTGCTATAGGTGCTGAATATAGTTTTTGAAGCTGATAAGAATGCCTGCTCCAAGCATTTTAAGATCTTGATACTTTCATTTCTTTTTCAATCAGGCGAAATGTTTATGGCACCCACCTTTCATCAGCTCTGCTGATAGAATATAGATAACTCCTGTACATTTACTACCAATTATATAAAAATTAGCTGATATTATATAAGGTATATTGATTTATAAATCAGAACTTTGTAGGGTATTAATTGATCATTTCGAAGGTTTGTCCATCCGAAGACAAATGCAGAGATGGAGATGGAAATTAGATATCATGAGAGCGGTTAAGTATTTTGTAGTTATTTTATTCTCTATTCTCTCCGCTGGGATCTGCGCGCAGGATATAAAAATAGATGCAGAAATCTCAACAGCGCTAAAGGACAATATCTATCTGTCCAAGCTGAATTACCCAAAATCGGTCGCCAGGTTCTACACGGACAATTATTCAGGATATAGCTGGACAGATAGCCTACAAAGGCAGGATCAATTGGAAATAGCACTCGCTCTGCTGACACGGGCTGACCATTATGGACTGTCGCGCTCTGATTACCATTTGGAAAGTCTTTCATTTGAAAAGTTAAAACAATGGCGGGATTTTCCTTCCGAAAAGAATAAGAAGGAAAAAGCCTCGTTTGATATACTGCTGACAGATGGTCTTATTACCTTTATGAATCACCTTCATTTTGGAAAATATAATCCGCTGTACGATTCATCTGCCCTTGATAGCAGCAGAATTAATGGATTTTGCGCGGATGAGCTATTGTCGACAGCGCGAATGCAGACGGATTTTCAGGGAGCAATACTTAAGGCCCAGCCAAAGATCAAAGCTTACAGTGATTTTCAGGCTTACCTGGATCGTTCCTATACTGCAAATAATGGTATAACTGCTCAAGCGGGATTGGGCAAGATTATCATTAATATGGAACGTCTTCGGTGGATTAGCACCCAAAGTGACAATTATATCATGGTAAATATCCCTTCCTATACACTGGAATTTCATCAGGGAGACGAGATATCCGACTTTAAGGTTGTGGTAGGAAAGCCCGCAACAAAAACGCCTGTTTTGGAAAGCGAAATCAATTACTTTTCAACGGCACCCGAATGGCGGGTGCCACAAAGTATTTTCCTCCATGAAATACTACCCGAAATTTTGGAAGATCGGAGCTATCTCGCTGATCATAATTACATCGTCTATGACGCATCGGGCAATGAAGTCGTCGTGAGTGCATCAACACGCAGACAGATCGCTAAAAATCCTTATAGCTACAGTATAAGGCAATCATCTGGGCAGGACAATGCCTTGGGCGCAGTCGTATTTAGATTCCAGAATCCGCATGCGGTATATCTCCATGATACCCCTCAGAAGCAATTTTTTGATCGCGGGAAGAGGGCACTCAGTCATGGCTGTGTACGTGTAGAAAATGCCGACCGCCTCGCCGCTATGCTATTATCATATGATGGTTCAGAATACAAAATTTCAGAGCTTGAGAACGCAATACTATCTTACGAAAAGAAAGATTTTGTACTGAGCAAGCCCATACCGATTATAATTACTTATCTGACCTGCCTAATAAAAAACGGGAAGCCTGCTTTGTACACCGATATTTACCAATTCGACAAGCCCCTGGAAGCCCGGTTTGATCAAAATAAATAACGACACCAGCACAGCAGAGTATTATCGCTCAGATTAAATGCGTTTAAAATAAATTGTTACTCCTCAGCGGAAAGTGATAAGGGTCATGGCAAAGAATAGCGGTGATCATGGCCTGAAAATTATTATTAACTAACTTTAACGTATAAAACCGTCGATTATGAAAACTAGATAACTAATAAAGAAAAACTAAAACCCACTTTATAAAAGTGAAATTTTGACGAACATATTCTAAAAAATCGTGTTTTCTTCTAGAGTCAGTAGATAACCGTTTTTATATTAAGCAATTTCTTTATGAGATATAATATCCCCAGCCATCTTAAAGGTCTCAGCCAGGAGGAAGTAAATCAGGCTAGGGCAAACTATGGGTTTAACCAGTTGGCGGCAGGCCATAAAAGTACCTGGAATTGCTTTTGGGAGTTTTGAAAGAGCCCATGCTGATCTTACTGATTATTATTTCACTGATCTATGTGATTGTGGGCGACTATGCTGAAGCAGCTTTTATGTTGGTAGCAATTGTGGCGGTCACTGGGATCTCGTTTTATCAGGACAACCGTAGCAAGAAAGCGTTGGAAGAGCTTGAAAAACTCAATGAGCCCCTGAGTGTGGTCATCCGCGATGCGCAGGTGGTCAAGATTCCAACACGTGAAATTGTTGTAGGTGATCTTTGTGTCACAGAAGAAGGGCGCATGATAAATGCAGATGGAATTATAGTGCACAGCAACGATTTTTCGGTGAACGAGTCGTCCCTCACAGGAGAGAGTTTCTCCGTGTTCAAGGATAGTACGACAACCGATAATTTAGTTTACAGCGGCACAATAACAGTGTCGGGACTTGCTGTTTTTCAGGTACAAAAGATAGGCAAGGAAACGCGCGTCGGCAAAATTGGCGAATCCATTCGAACGATAAAAGAAGAGACCTCGCCTTTGCAGATCCAGCTCCAGAAATTTGTCAAAGCAATGGCAATCGTTGGACTCGCTATTTTCCTGTTGGTCTGCCTGTTTAGTTATTTGGACACGCACAATATCGTAGGGAGCCTGCTCAATGGGCTGACATTGGCGATGTCTGTACTACCCGAGGAGATTCCCGTCGCATTTACAACATTTATGGCCCTGGGGGCATGGAAGCTCATGCGCGAGGGTATTATTATCAAAAGGAGCAGTATTGTAGAGACCTTGGGGAGTACCACAGTAATATGTACCGACAAAACAGGTACAATCACAGCCAATATCATGCAATTAAAAAACCTGTATGATTATCGTTCCGATAAGGTGTATGCTGAAGGTGAATTTGGGCACGAAGCACTTCATGAGCTTATTGACTATGCAATGTGGAGCAGCGAGCCTGTACCTTTGATCCCATGGAGATCACCTTGCATAAAATTTACGAAAAAACGCAAAAAAATGATTTAAGAAGGAGTTATCAACTGTTTCATGAATATCCGCTGGAAGGCAGTCCGCCCATGATGACCCACCTTTTTGAAAATAGTGAGCATGATCGGATCATTGCGGCCAAGGGGGCACCCGAGGCGATACTCAGTGTTTCCCAGCTCTCCGAAGCCGATCGAGGCAAGATAAGAGAGGTGATTAACACTTTTGCTCAGCAAGGTTATCGGATTCTTGGTGTTGCCAAAGCAAATTTTGAAGGAAATGACTTCCCTGCAAAACAGCAGGATTTTAAGTTTGCGTTTTTAGGGCTGACGGTGTTTTATGATCCACCCAAAGAGGGGATAAAGGAGGTCTTTCAGCAAATCTATACTGCGGGGATCAAGGTAAAGGTAATTACCGGCGATAACGCCGAAACAACAAAGGCAATTGCATTGCAAGCAGGCATTGTCAATGAAACTATCCCTTTAAATGGTAGCGAAATCGTTGAGAATACCGAAGATGATATCATAAAGCTAGCTGAGCGCACAACACTATTTACCCGCATGTTTCCCGACGCCAAACTTGCGGTCGTCAATGCACTGAAACAGAATGGTGAGGTTGTGGCTATGCTCGGAGACGGCGTAAATGACGGTCCAGCATTGAAAGCAGCGCATATCGGTGTGGCTATGGGAAATAAGGGAACCGAAATCGCTAAATCAGCGGCGGCATTAGTCATCACCAATGATGATTTGCAGAAACTTATTGTTGGCATCGCTGCCGGTCGCCGGATCTATACCAATATCAAAAAGGCTGTGCAGTATATTATTTCCATTCATATTCCCATTATTCTGACGGTATCCTTACCCTTGTTTTTGGGATGGATCTATCCACAGATGTTTACACCCGTCCATGTGATCTTTCTGGAACTTATCATGGGACCTACCTGTTCTATTGTTTATGAGAATGAACCTATCGAAAGAAATACGATGAAACAACCTCCGAGAGCAATGGGAAAGACCTTTTTGAGTATCAGTGAATTGGGGATAAGCATTATCCAAGGGATAGTGATCACGCTTGGAGTCTTGTTTAGCTATCAGTTTACTACCCAGCATGGCGGGAGCGAAGAAAAAACAAGGGCGATGGTTTTCTGTACTTTGATCTTTGCGAATATATTGTTGAGCTATGCTAACCGTTCTTTCTATTATAGCATAGTCGAAAGCTTTAAGAACCGTAATTTTTTACTGGTAGGGATCTCTTGTGTTACGCTTATCTTGCTATTTGTCATAGTGTACTGTAGGCCGGTTGCTGCTTTCTTTGAGGTAACAGCCCTTAGGGCATCTGAATTGGCTATAGCGCTGGCTGTCGCAAGTGTATCTGTACTGTGGTTTGAAATTTACAAGCTCATGAGGAGGGCGTAGACCGTGTTTTTGTGATAATTTAATAATTGTAAATATGTTAGGAGAATTGAGTAAAAGAGAAATTATCACCTTATTAGAGACCCAGTTTATTGGTCGTATAGGGTGCCATGTCAATGGTGAAACGTACATTGTCCCAGTTAACTATGTTTACCAAAATAATTCGATATATGTTCAGTCAGGCGAAGGTAAAAAGATTGAGATGCTGCGCGCAAACTCTCGAGTTTGTTTTCAGGTTGACGAAATTGATAGCATGTTCAAGTGGAAAAGTGTGATTTTGTGGGGTAATTTTGAAGAGCTGAAGGGTATGGAGCGACAACAGGTTATGCAGGGCTTGATCTTGCGCATTATGCCTAATACAAATGAGACTGGACGAAATCCTGCTCATGCAATAAATCCACAGTTTCATGATTCACTAATTGTATTTCGCATCAACATCGAGCATGGGACCGGGCGATTCGAATCACATGATGCAAGATAATGACTTTAACTCATCGATGCCTCTCTATTGATCGTTCAAAGCTTGTCATCTCTGCAGCGGTCAAAGAACTTAATGAAAATATAAAAATATTATTCATTTTAAGATCTGTATTTTTTGATTTTATGGAATAACCTAAAATAAGGGTTAAGGATACCGAAATTTAGTAAATCTTTGTCCGATAAATATTTAAAAACAAATTGTTAGGCAAACATGTTTAGTATGTTGCTACTTTGTTTTTGTGATAGATAATTTAGCGCATTTATTATTTGTGCTAGTAGACCAGCAGACATGAAATTAATCATCCAAAATATGGTGAGCCGCCGTTGTAAAATGATGGTGAAATCTGAACTCGATAAATTGGGGATAGCCTATATATCAATCGAATTAGGCGAAGTTAGATTAGCACAGCCTATTTCTGAAAATATCAAACTAAAGCTCCAGGAAGCATTGCATCAATCGGGGCTGGAATTGCTGTACGACAAGAGAGCCGAATTGATCGAAAAGATAATCAGTATTATTGTCGAAATGATCCATTACTCCAAAGAATTCCCGCAAGTTAATTTTTCTACTATATTAAGTGAGAGACTAAAAAAAAACTATCATTATCTCGCCGAGATATTTTCCAAAACAAAGGGGATCACTATCGAACATTTTATCATACTGCATAAAGTAGAAAAAATTAAGGAATTGATCCTTTACGGCGAATTGAACCTCACAGAAATATCATATCAGCTGCATTACTCAAGTGTATCACATCTATCCAAGCAGTTTAAGCAGGTCACAGGGCTGACACCTACATTTTTCAAAAAGCTTCCATTAAGAAAGCGAACAAATCTCGAAGATCTTTAATGTCACTCAGTCTACCTACCAATTATACAACAATCCATTCGAATTGTATAACCTATACTATTTTATTAATCAGAACTTTATTAGGAAGTAATAATTTAATTGCGTCTTAAAATTTAAGCAGATGAAAACAGATGCAGAATTGCAAAAAGATGTCGAGCGGGCAATCCAATGGGAGCCCCAGTTGCATTTGGCGGAAATCACTGTTATGGTTGATGAAGGTGTTGTTTCTCTCGCTGGTTATGTGGACAGTTATGTAAAAAAGCTACAGGCTGAAAATGCTGCAAAGAGAGTTCATGGCGTGCGAGCGCTGATTGAAAATATTGAAGTTCAATTTCCAAGTAACTGGGCAAAAACTGATTCTGAAATCGCAAATGAGGTTTTGGCAGCTTTGCGGGCTGCTTGGCTAGTTCCGAAAGACAAAATCGGAATAAAAATTGAAAATGGATGGGTTACATTGGATGGTGCCCTACAATGGAATTATCAACGAGAAGCGGCCAGAAATGCTGTAGTTTATCTTATGGGTATCAAAGGAGTGACGAACAATATAAAGGTTAAAGCCGATACGAGCAATGCTATTGAGAAAAAAGATATTGAAGACGCATTGAAAAGAAGTGCTATTGACGCTAGTAATCTCCTTGTGACGGTATCAGGCAGCACGGTCACCTTAAGAGGTAAAGTCAATTCCTGGTATCAAAAAGAAGAGGCAGAACGGATTGCGTGGAACACACCCGGTATATGGGAAGTGAATAACGAGCTTTCCATCGATTATGAATATGCCTTTAGTTAATAAGCGATTGTTTATAAAATAATCCAACAGACAAGAGCCACCATATATCAAGAATACTACATACAACTATCCTTAGGAGCATCCGTAACCGAGATGCTTTTAAGTATAGTTTTCAACAACTGCTAATTTGATCTTTCATGGTATCTATGAGTGTTTTTGAATTACTTTACTAAAATTGCAGCACTCATCCTATTTCTTTGTCTACGATATTCTTTTATGACCGATAAAGGCTATAACGCTAATGGTATCAGAAGAGTTTATCGAAAATATACAGATAAAAGCAGCATGCTATATCGTCAATTATCACACAAGATGGAAACCAGCTATATCAGTAAAAAGGAAATCTTACCCGGCGAAGAAATACCATGTAAGGACATTAGGGCAGGTGTTTTAAGCTTGCTGAAATCGGATTTTCCCGACATGTATAACGATGATTATATTTCCATCGATGAATTAAATCAATACAGAAGGCTTTATCTTACTTCGCTTGTCGTACAGGAGCGAGGAGAACTCGCGATTATAGATGAGGACGTAATAGCAGCGATCCGAAACAATTCGATTCTCTCCGAAGATATACAAGAAGAGCTGGAGGCACAGCTAACCATAGGTCAAAAGCTCGCTGATAGCGTTGCAAGATTTGGAGGAAGTTGGATATTCATCATTACCTTTTTTTCATTTATCCTTGTATGGATGATTGCTAATATTTTCGTTCTAAGTAGGCAACCCTTTGATCCATTTCCTTTCATCTTGCTCAATCTCCTGCTTTCCTGTTTAGCAGCTATTCAGGCACCGATCATTATGATGAGCCAGAATAGGCAGGAGCAAAAAGATCGTGTCAGAGGCGAACATGATTACAAGATAAATCTAAAAGCAGAACTGGAGATAAAATTGCTCAGCGAAAAAATAGACCATCTGCTCATTCATCAAAGCAAAAAACTGTTGGAGATACAAGAGGTACAAACAGATTACTTGGAAGATGTGCTAAAAGAGCTAAAGAAACAATAACCCACCAAAGGTCATAGGTAAAATAAAGTACTTATCAGCTTTAAGTATGTTGATTAGAAAGTAAAGGATATGAAAAATGTTGTCCCGTCCGTCATTGCCGATACAGCTTCGGCAAAGAAAAAAATTGCTGTAATCGTCGCGCACCCTGACGATGAGACCCTCTGGGCAGGAGGTACCATTCTTGGTCACATCGATTGGCAGGTGTATGTTATTAGCGTATGTCGAGGCGATGATCCTGATCGGGCCCCAAAATTCAACGCTGCACTTCGAGTGCTTCGCGCCGAAGGGGCAATGGGTTGTCTGGACGACGGCGTGCGACAGATACCATTGAGCGCATCCGAAATTCAACATACCATTCTCGCACTGTTGCCACCTCTAGTATATGATCTGGTAATCACCCACAACCCTTCGGGCGAATATACTTACCATCGACGGCATGTAGAAGTCAGCGAGGCTGTCATAAAACTCTGGAAAAAGCGCAAAATAAAAAGCAAGGAATTGTGGACATTTGCCTATCATGATGGGAATCGTCAATTTTATCCACGACCTAATAAAACTGCCCCGATAAAAAATCAGCTGGACCTCGCTATTTATGATATCAAGTATGAAATCATGAATAGAGTATACGGTTATCCAAAAGATGGTTGGGAGGTGATTACTACACCAAGTACAGAAGCGTTTTGGTCCTTTACTGATACGGGCCAGGCAATGGCCTGGCTTTCCAGGGGAGGGGTATTGGCATGAAAGTCTTATTATTATATGATTATCCACCCTCACCAGGGGGCTTGTCCACGCAAGGGGATCTACTTTATAAGGGCTTGCTTGCCATTGGTGTTGATGTTCATGCAGTCCACTGGCAGTCGGATCAGGAGAAGGAATGGTATTATGACTGGTTCAGGCCCGATGTCGTTGTGGGTATCGGATATTGGGGACATGTCCCTGCCATTGTCTTACATCCACAGCTCTTTGGGCAAAAGGCAGTACCCTGGCTTGTCGCCGACGGATACATCGCCAATTATCGAGATGTACTCAACCAATTGCCACTTATCTTGGTGACCTCCAATTGGGTAAAACAAATGTATGTAAGAGATGGCATCGCTGGCGATAAGATCGAGGTTCTTCCAGTAGGTTGTCATACAAATTCATTCGTTCCGCATGCTAGTAACGATCCCAAGATCCTTGCTGTGCGGCAACAACTTGGACTGTCTCCAGATGAAATTATGATTTTGACCGTTGGTGGGGATGCGGCTTCAAAAGGATCGAATGAAGTGATGCAGGCATTGGCTTTAATCGACAAAGATGTACCTCCTTGGAAATATGTATGCAAAGTATGGCCTCAACCGCGCACTTCTTTTCAAAATCAATATGATCACGATCTGGCCGAAAAGCTAGGCATCAGCAAAAAAGTAATATATGCCACTAATACGATATCAAGGGATTTTATGCCTTATCTGATCGGCGCTTGCGATATCTACGCCGCACCTTCCAGACTGGAAGGCTTTGGGATGCCACAGATAGAAGCTGGCGCATGTGGAAAGCCGGTTATAGGTATTCGGGCCATGGGTATGCTCGATACACTGGTGCATGGTGAGACTGCACTATTGGCGGGTGTGGCCAAGGAGATTGTCGTCGACAAAGTCACTTTGGGTACTGAATCCGGATATGAAGATAATCATGTGATCCAGTTTGATGTTCCTCGCACGGTGGACTATAGAGCCGATGTCACCGATATCGCAGATTGTCTGCTAGTTTTGATGCGAGATACTACGATCCGTACGGCAATGGGTGAAGCAGGACGGAAAAGGGTCGAAGAACGATTTGACTACAGAGAGGTAGCCCGGCGTTTTGTCAGAATAATGGAAAAATATTTCATGTTCAACTAAATTGAAGAGAGTATGCTTACAGAAAACCAACGTCAGGCGATAGATGCCGCAAAGATAGCTGCAGAAGGTGTGCTGTTAAATAATAGCAACGGACCATTTTATCATCTCCCGCGTACTGCCGGCTGGGGGTACCCTGAACCCTACAGCCGTGATCTTTTACTCTCTATCCTTGGCATTGCCAGTACCCACAACATACAGCTTTATGATAGCATCAAGAGCGTGCTGGAAGTGTTAGCGGTGACCCAGACTGTACATGGACATATTCCATCCATCGTGTACGACCCTAATAATTTGGGCGCGAGCGATACAACACCGTTATTTCTTATGGCGGTGGGTATATATCGTAAAATGACCGGAAATACTAGTTTTCTTGAAAGGGCTGTTCATAAATCGCTACGTTGGATGCAGTATCAGAGTCCGGCAGATAATGGAGTGATCGCCCAGCAGCCTACCAGTGACTGGCGTGATGAGCAGTGGGTACTGGGATATGGACTCTATGTTAACGCCTTATACCATAATGCGCTCCAGGTATTAGGCTATCAGGAGCGGGCGGATAAGCTCGCCAAAAGGTTGAATATCCTATTTGCAGGACGGGATCCTTATTATGCTCTCTGGACATTTAAATTTTACCATAGCGGCAGATTTGATCTGTTGGGGAACAGTCTTGCGATAATTGGTGGAATAGCATCTGTGAAAGAAGCAGATACGATCATAGACTGGGTCGAATCCTCCTGTGACCTTATGAGGAAAGAAGGGATTTTAGCGGTGGACCTTCCTCCCAATTTTTTTCCATTTATTTATCCAGAAGATCGGGAATGGCACGAACGGTACAGGCAGTTTAATCAGCCTGGCGATTATCATAACGGTGGGATATGGCCATTTATATGTGGCTTTTACATTGCAGGCCTCGTGAAAGCGCAGCGATTCGATCTCGCTGAAGCAAAGCTTGTGACCCTCACCACACTCGTCACAACTGCAGTAGACCGTCAATTGAAATATGGCTTTAACGAATGGTTTAAAAGTCAGGATGGAATACCTTATGGGCAGGACTGGCAAACCTGGAGCGCGGCACTATATTTATATGCCGCAGCATGCGTTCAGACTCGGACCCTACCATTTCTCTAAACATGGAATGTATCAATCAGACTGATATCAAAAATCTTAATATCACTCCCTTGTATTCTAACCTGCGTTATTTGAGTTCAGGATGGATTACTAACGGCACCGTATTTTAAACCTTTGATTTTAGATAGGGGATACGGTATTGTTCGTTGAATCTTTTTTTGTCATCGCGATAGCTGCTAACTGCACCCAGTTTATGCATCATTTTAATATAACACCAAGCAAGATCAATTTGATAAGGTTTAAAACCGCTTCGCGCACTTTTTGGATACAAATGGTGGTTGTTGTGCCATTCACCTGCAACAATCCCTGGCCGTAGTTGATTTATTGATTTGTCATTTTCATTAAAGTCGATGCCTTCTCGTTGTTTGTCTTCTCCTTTTGCATGACCTTCATAGTTGAATGTCCTTACACCTACAGCCCAAAATCCAGCAGCACCGAAAAGTGTACAAGCTAGTGCATGGCCACCGATCAAATAGAAGATGGCGTACCAAAAAGCCCAATTTAAGATCCAGGACCAAATCGCATGTGATGGATTTACATACGCCCCCCATTTTTGATATTGCCTATAGCTGTTGGCAGCCACACCTGTATGGCGCATGAGGAGTTTGACACGGTTATAGGAATTTTCTGTAAGGTCTTTCGCAATAGGTTGGTGGTTTACATCGGCCAGGAAACAGTATAAAAATCCAGCTTGTGCATTATAAGGATCACCGGGTTGATCTGATTTTGCATGATGTACGTGATGTGAAATCACATATATTTCTTCTGGTATGACGTTGATCGTGAGATTTTGTGTGAAAAAACGCCAAAATCCATTCCGAAATTTGAATGCTCCGTGTGTGGCAAATCGATGATGCCATATCGTTCCGTGGGTGCCCATAACGATCATGCTATAAATGAATGCAGCCGCTACGGTCCACCAGATTGTGTTCTTTCAGTTTATTTTCGTATATTTATAAACCTCCCTACGTGCAGTACCTTGTCGAATACAAGCAGATCGTATGCAAGGACTCCACTTAAAAATTCAAAAATGATTTCAGCAACCAAAAGAGGAATAGCGTTCCTATCCACCTATCCTCCACGCGCCTGCGGTATTGCGACTTATACTACAGATCTGATGAAGGCTATCTCAAGTAAATTCGAAGAGTCGTTCCGGCTAATTCCTATACCGATAATAGATGATCATACATCACAATATGATTGCCCATTGGGCAAATTGGATATAGCCGATCCGCTTTCTTTCGACAGTATTCTTACAAACATTCTATTTGATCAGGGTATCAAATTGATCTGTATCGAACATGAGTTCGGCCTTTTCCTAGGTCAAGAAGCTGAGTTCATATCTTTCCTTTCGAATCTTAATAAAGCACAAATTGCGATTGTTGTGACTTTCCACACAGTGTTGCCGGCACCAGATCGTACGCTGCTTGATCATGTATATCAAATTGCATATCATTGTTCCCAGATAATCGTTATGACACAGGGATCCGCAAATATCCTGACGGATATTTACAAAATTCTTCCTAATAAAATAACGGTAATAGAACATGGTACACATTTAGCTCCAGCAGTAGATAAAAACGCCATTCTTGAGAAATACAGTCTTCTGGGCAATAAAATCCTCAGTACATTTGGTTTACTTGGTCCTAGCAAGAGTATAGAAACCACACTATATGCACTGCCTGCTATCATTGAACAACACCCAAATGTAAAGTTCCTTATCCTAGGGATGACACACCCTAATCTTCTGCGGAGTAATGGAGAGGCCTATAGAAATCAACTTGAGGCGATAGTTAATCAATATGACATTTCAGATCATGTCCGATTTGTTAACGAATTTCTTTCGACGGAAGAGTTGCTGGCCTATCTATCGATCACCGACGTGTATCTTTTTACATCAAAAGACCCTCTACAAGCGGTTAGCGGCACATTTTCTTATGCGCTTAGCTCTGGGTGCCCTATTGTGTCAACACCAATTCCCCATGTAAAGGAGGTTTTAAAAGAAGATATGGGTACGATAATCGACTTTGAAGACTCTGATCAGCTTGCGGCTGCCGTCAATCAGATTCTGAATGATGAACTTAAAATAAGCAGGATCCATCATGTGAACCTTCAAAAGATGGTCAAGACCTCCTGGCAGAATGTTGCTATTGCCCATGTTTGCCTTTTTGAGCTTCTTATAGATCAGAATAGGGATATGATCTACTCAATTCCACCGGTCAACCTGGATCATATTTTCCGAATGTCCGAGAAGCGCGGGTTTGTTCAATTTGCGGATATCTCCTCTCCGGACCTAGCAAGTGGTTATGCGCTGGATGACAATGCAAGAGCGCTAATAGTCATGTTACATCATTATAAATCATATGAATCTTATGAAGATATTGCTCTGATTCAGAAATACCTGGATTTTATTGGTTATTGTATGCAAGGAGATGGCACGTTTTTGAATTACGTAGATGGACACGGTAATTTTACGGTGCAAAATGGACAGGAAAATCTTGAGGATGCCAACGGGCGGGCAGTCTGGGCCCTTGGCGAAGTGATTGGCCTGGCTGATCTTTTGCCTGAAAGAATAGTAAAACTTGCTTTAGAGCTTATAGAGCGGGCGTCAAGACATGCGATGGTTTATTATTCGACACGATCGATGGCCTTTACCATTAAGGGCCTGAGTTTTATGAAGAGCAAAAATTATAAGGCTATTATAGAAGTCCTGGCTGATCGTTTGGCGGCCATGTTTGAGCAGGAGAGCACTGCAGAATGGCAATGGTTTGAATCTTACCTGACTTATGGCAACAGTGTTATCCCAGAAGCCATGTTGATCGCCTATGAGGCTACTGGGAATAGTACATATAAAGATATCGCTTATCAATCTTTTGATTTCTTGTTGAACAGGATTATCGTAGACAATGAGATTCATGTGGTTTCCAACAAAGGCTGGGCCCAGCGCGGCCAGCCGATATCTGAGCCCCGGGGAGGCGAGCAGCCCATTGATGTAGCTTACACCATTATTGCACTTGATAGATTTTATAAGTTCACAAAAGATGAGCAGTATAAGAAAACGATTCGAATAGCCTTTGAATGGTTTTTAGGACGGAATCATCTTCGTCAAATTGTTTATAATCCAGTTACAGGGGGGTGCTTTGATGGGTTGGAAGAGCATGAGGTCAATATCAATCAAGGTGCAGAATCTACCATAAGTTATTTAATGGCAAGACTTAAAATGGAAGATTACAAGGGGGAAAGAGCTAATTAATTTATTTTGAACAATTAACGCCTTATTGTCAAATATTATTGGTATATTTATTAAAGTGATCTACTATTTCATATAACCCAACTCTGTAGATCCAATATGATAAATTCATATGTTTTATCTTTAAATTCTCCAAGATATATCATCCGGAAATTTTTAATTCAACAACTAGCAGCTAGCGTACTTTTATTGAGAGAATACGTTTTGGCTCAACATTACTTTTCCCGATCAAATATAAAAATTGAAGAGGATGAGATCCTTACACACTATAAATCAATATATCATGAGTAAAGACGCTAAAAAGGAAAAAAGTACCAAAGAGAAAACCCAGTCTTCCTATCAAAAAGAAAAAGATACGGTCTCTAAAGATTTAACGGACAATGTCTTCCGTAAAAAAAGAAAATAGGCGATTAATATAATTGCTTATTGCTTGCACATGCACAATGGCAGATTAATTTGGAGCGGGTATAAAGGCTGGATTATTTAGACCAGGCTTTTGCTCGCTTTTTTCTTTGAGCAAATATCGGTATAGTATATCGTTCTATGATGTACAATTGTCAAGTTTCATCGCACAAAAAAAGCATAACAGTTTCCTGTTATGCTCTTTGGAAAATAAACAAGTCATCTTCCAAAATGGACTATTCTACTTAATTATGCCTTACGTACGTTAGTTGCATTAATGCCTTTTTTTCCGTTCTCTAGATCGAATGTCACGCTGTCGTTTTCGCGGACATCACTTACCAAACCCGTTACGTGGACGAAAATATCGTCACCACCATTTGCTGGTGTAATAAAACCAAAACCTTTGTTTTGATTAAAGAATTTTACTGTTCCTTCTTGCATTTTATTATTATTTATTTAAAGTATTATTCCTTATATCCATGGTAATGGCATTTTGGCCAGTACGATAGTAATCTATTTGTTCGCAAGAATGATGATTTGTATATTAAAGGGGATTGATGGGATTCACGTTTAACGATACTGCACCTATTGTTTTGATAACAAAATGAGCTTCTGAAAATGCCAAAACTGAGGGAAAGAGAAATGCTTAACGATTCAGAAGAGCAAAGGCGGAGCCTGATTATATCTCAAATGTAAGTATAATAAACTGGAATATAGCAGATTTATCTTTTTATTTTTTTCTAATGATCCAGATTGGGGTATAATAAAGGTTTCATCTGAAAATAATATCTTGGTTAAATATCAAAATAGCTATTCTATTGGGATCCGATACTTCAATATCTGGTGTTATGTTTTCGAATCTTATGCAATTAAATCTTTTATATATAAACAATATTTTGACAATTTTTCATATATTGTTTTACCTAAGATAAATGACCATCTTAATTGGGATTATTTCATATTTTCGAAGCGACTTGTCGTATTTACTTTGCAATAAGTGTTTATACGTTTTCGAATGAGTATACACGCGAAATATGGTAAATATTCTCACCTGTAGAACCAAAGCTCTTCAATGAATGTTCCTCTATAAATACTTCTTTTAGAACGATAAATATTTCAGTAGGGCAACACCATTAAATGAGGCAATTGAAAAATCCCGGAAACTAACGATGACGAAACAATTCCTATCCGATAAAAAAAGCCCAATGTCCTTGTGGGGCAAAAGTCTAAACCTCCTTATTATACGGGCAAAATAATAATTTAAAAAAGTAGAGTCAATGCACAATTTCTGCGTATCTCTAATAGGAAGACAAAAATGGATGGATCTTACAGTCTGTAAGATCCATTTTTTATAAATGATGTTTAACAATGGGCATTTTACCCACAGTACTAAAAAACAAACAACATGAAAAAGAAGATTGTGATATGTGATGATGACAAAGAAATATTGAATGCATTTTCTATGGCGCTGGAAGATCAATATACGATTGTTATAACCGTAGCGGACAGCTTAGTACTGGCAGAAGTGTTGGATAGTATAGATGCTGATATACTGTTTTTGGATATTCATATGTCGTCACGCAACGGAGATCTTGTATTGCGTAATCTCAGGAGCTCATCTAAACATGATAAACTGCCCGTGATCATGATTTCAGGCCATATTGACGGAAGGAGAATTTCAGAGGAGTGCGGGGCAGACGGTTTTTTAGCTAAACCTTTTGATCTTACCGACGTGGAAAACTACATACGAAGATTTGTTTATGAAAGTTAATCTTAGTATTGTATTTGGTTTTAAGTTGCCCGAAATTTTGGGCAACTTATATTTATATACGGTAAGCTGTATGGAATTTTGCTGTAACGGTTTTATTTTCAAAAATCACAATTTAATATAGCCCCACTGCTTGCATTGCTAACAAGCTGCCGATATTGACTTAACCATTTAGAATTCAGTTTTTTTCTAATCGGAGTAAAGTTTTTTCTACGCATTTGGATCTCTTCTTGGCTAATATCAACTGAAAGTATATGTTTGTCAACATCAATAAGGATGCGGTCTCCGTTTTTTAGTAATCCAATCAATCCGCCTTCAGCAGCCTCAGGTGAGACATGTCCTATAGCTATTCCGCGAGTAGCTCCGCTAAATCGGCCATCTGTTACCAACGCTACAGAACTGCCCAATCCCATTCCCATGATCAGGCTTGTAGGTGTCAACATTTCCTGCATCCCCGGGCCACCTTTGGGACCTTCGTAACGTATTACCACAACATCGCCAGCTTTGATTTCACCGGCAAGGATGCCCACTATGGCATCTCCTTGACTATCATAGCAAACCGCAGTCCCCCTAAATTTCTTGTCGCCCGTAATTCCTGCGGATTTTACCACAGCTCCCTGCTCTGCAAGATTTCCAAATAGAATCGCCAATCCTCCAACAGGACTGTATGGATTGTTTATTGTATGTATGATTGTTGAGTCTTTGATCGCTGCATTTGCAATCTTTTTGAATAACATTTCGCCCCCGACCGTCATATTATCCAGAAGGATATGGTCGCTGCGCTTGGTCATTTCGTTCATTACAGCGTTTACGCCTCCGGCGCGATGGACGTCTTCCATGTGAACGGTGCTTAAACTTGGCGATATTTTTGCGATGTGCGCTACTTGATCTGATATTGAATTAATTTCCCTAAGCTGAAAATCTACATCTGCTTCGTGAGCTATAGCAAGCATATGAAGAACAGTATTGGTACTACCACCCATAGCCATATCCACTGCAAAAGCATTCTGGATGGCGTTTGCATTGATGATGTTTTTAAGTTTCAATTGTTTGGAAAGCTGATCGTCTTTGGCGATTTCACAGATCCTACGGGCTGATTTTCGATATAGATTTTCACGCTCGGGTGTTAACGCCAATATGGTTCCATTACCAGGTAGTGCTATACCCATAGCTTCCATCAGGGTGTTCATGGAATTTGCTGTAAACATACCCGAGCAGCTACCGCCACTGGGACATGCGTTACACTCGATGTCTTTGAGTTCTTCATCACTGATTATGCCTGCTTCGTGTTTGCCCACTGCCTCAAAGGCTGTAGACAGGTCAATCGCAGTACCATCTTTGGTATATCCCTTTCGCATGGGGCCTCCACTAACAAAGATCGTAGGCACATCTACGCGTAGTGCACCCATAATCATCCCGGGTACAATCTTATCGCAGTTAGGGATAGCTATCATAGCATCCAATTTGTGCGCATTCATGACACTTTCAATTGAATTAGCGATCAATTCTCGGCTGGGGAGCGAGTACAACATACCATCGTGTCCCATAGCGATACCATCGTCTATACCGATTGTATTGAATTCAAAGGGAACACATCCGTTTGCCCTAATTTCTTCTTTAATGATTTCTGCCACCTTATTCAAAAAAAAATGTCCGGGTATAATTTCGATAAAGGAATTGGCCACTCCAATAAAAGGTTTATCAAAATCGTTGTCATTTACGCCTGTAGCCCGAAATAGAGCTCTATGGGGAGTACGTTGGTATCCTTTCTTTACTTCGTCGCTTCTCATTTTTTATTAGTTATATAGTAGATTTGAGCCTACTAAGTGTTTCAGGTGATATCGCCAGATAAGCCGCAAGGTTGGCATTAGACAAACGCTGTATGAGCTCAGGATTATTTTTCAGTAGATCGCGATAGCGTTCTTTAGCTGTTTGGGTTAATAAGCTGCTGAGTTTATTATTTACAACAGTTAATCCATATTCGAGGATGTAGATATAAAAATTGTCCCAGCCAGGCATGTTTTCTCTCAAAAAGGTAAAATCAGTGTTGCTGATGCTTAGGACCTCCGTGTCTTCTACGGCTTGGATAAATTCTGTAGCTGGCTGTCTTGAAATAAAACTGACGATAGAGGTCAAAAAAGTATGCTCAAAAGCCATGAATCGGGTTGCCGTTGATAGTTCGTCATTGCGAAAATATAGACGCAAACAACCCTTGCCGACAAAGAACAGATAGTCTGCAATTGAACCTTCGTTGAGCAGATGGTGATTTTTCTTTATCGATTGATGTTTAAAATAAGTTAGGGCCTCCGTTAATTGCTGTTCGGTTAACGACGCTTTTTCACGTAACAATTGTAATAGTTGCTCTCTCATCGCTTATTATTTTATACTCAAAGATGCACTTTATGTTAGGATATAGTCGTTGACATTGGTCAAAAACGTCAACTATTTATAAAAGTTTTAGCTTCCTTTTGAGTATAAAAATAAGAGTAGCTCATAGGCGTCCAGTTGTTCATCTCACTATTGCAGTATGGCTTTGTTTTCACAATTTGGTTTATGGAGTTTAAAAGTACCTCAAAATAGAAGTTTTTAACCTTGAAACGAAGCGCTATATTAATCCAAGATGTTTGACTTCTAATTTAATACTATTTAACATTGCAACATAAGTATATTATCTATATTGTATTCAATAATAAACCTGTATTATGAGGAAAGTAATATTACCTTTTCTGTTGGCCTTTGTTTTGGCTGTTTTTCTTTCAGTTTTTACTTATGCGCAACAGATCAAATCCTATAACGTTGATCAGCAGATTATTAAAAATGGGCTACCGGCAGCTTGGTTCTTAGCAGACTCCCGCGGCTATTCTTTCACTGTTGAAAGACATAGCAAGTATGCCGATAAAACACAGTTAAAAATTAGTAGTGTACGCGATAGCAATGGGTATTCAGGTGTTTTGATGCTGAATATCCCTGAAAACCTAGAAGGGAAGGAGATTGCTTTTGAAGGAAAAATCAAGACGGAGAATATAGCCCCAGATGGATTCGCAGGATTATTCCTCCAATTAAAACCCAAAGTTGACTTCGAGAATATGGAATCCTTGAAATTGAATGGAACGCATGATTGGGAAACCTTTGGTGTTAAGCTCAAGCTAAAACCAAAAGAAACAAGGAGTATTGCTATTGGGACCTATATCGTTGGTAAGGGGACAGCTTGGTTCGCAGATCTTAGCCTTAAAATAGATGGTAAAGATTATACCAAGGCTTTGCAATACCCGAGCATAAACAAAGCAGATACTATTTATAATTTCAATTCACAGTTGAAAGAAATTTCATTAACGACTGATAATATTGCTAAGTTAGCCCATACAGCTCAGATTTGGGGGATTTTAAAATATTTTCATCCAGCCGTTACTTCGGGGAAAATGGGATATGGACACAGAGCTTTTCAAATTCATTCCAAGCCTGCTGGCCAGCAAGGATCAATCTACTACCGAACATCTTTTGCAAGACTGGATTCAGCATTTCGGGCCCTTTCAACCAACTGCGGAGCCGTCTACCATTGCTGAAGAGAAAATTGCCGCCGCAGCCAATGATGCATGGATAGATAAATTACCCTATTCCAACAAGCTCAAAGAAAAACTTACAGCACTGTCCCATGTGCTACCAGTAGCGCCAAATCGATATATAAACTACTTTGAAGGTGCTGGCAAGCCCCAGTTTTATGAATACAGTTACAAGACCGTTCCACTTTCCGATGTAGGTTTTCGGCTTTTAGGCTTATTCCGATATTGGAATGCCGTGCATTATTTTAACCCCAACCAAAAGCTTTCAGCACAGCCATGGGACCAGGTACTGACGGATTTTATACCGCTATTTGTCGGAGCGACAACCAAAGCAGCGCTGGATGGAACCTATCTCAAGCTTTTTTCGAAAATCAACGATACCCACGCATTTCCCAACCTTTCAGATTATTATCATAAAGATCTATTTGGGCCAAGAGCTGTAGGGTTTAAGACCAATTTTATTCAGAATCAGCTGGTAGTCACTGAGCTGTCAGATGATCAGTTCAAAACTGGGCAAGAGTTACGGGTCGGCGATATTATTATTGAGATTGCTGGAAAGCCCGTTTCCGGTATGATTGATTCATTGAAACAATACGTCGCTGCTTCCAATGAAAGTGCTCTAATGCGCGACCTTCCGAGTCGGATGTTAAGAACTGCGGATTCCCTGTTGTTGTTGAAGGTTCGCCGTGAGGGTAGGGAATCGGTTTTTTATATACCCACGCGTGCTATCGAGTCAATAAAATATACGGATACAAAACCAAAGCCCGCGATTCGGAAAATGAAAGACAGCATTTTGGTAGTGGATATCGGTGTGTTTAAGGATTCAGATACCCAACGGCTAAAAGATAGCCTGCAAGGACAACGTGGGCTTATTTTGGACTATCGTAATTATCCTTCGGCGAGTATGCATGATGAATTGCGTGATATGATCTTTCCATCAGAAAAAGAATTTGTCATATTTTCGACTAGTAAAGGCATGCGTCCCGGACTGTTTAAATACACTAATCCGGTCAAGGCAGGAACGGCAAATCCGAAAGCTTTTACTGGTAAAGTCGTTATTTTGGTTAACGAGAGAGCGCAGAGCGCATCTGAATTTCAGGTGATGGCATTTCGAACCATACCCGGATCTCAGGTTGTTGGATCTCAGACAGCAGGAGCAGACGGCAATATCAGTTGGCTCCCACTTCCACTGGGCTATTCAACTGCTTTTTCGGGTTTAGGAGTATATTATCCAGATAAAAGCGAAACACAGGGGATAGGTATTGTACCCGATAATATTGTATATCCCACAATTGAGGGAATCCGGAAGCATCAAGATGAGGTACTACAGGCAGGTATTGATTTGATAATAAAACAGTAGGCAGAAGTTCTTATTCCATCCGATCGCACATACAACAGAGCACAATTGCGAGAATTAGCTTACTAAGTGTCCCATGTAGTCGTTGATTTAATTATAATAATCAATAAAAATGAGCAATACATTAATTTATTTTATGTAATCTATTTTTTAACATTTTAAAGCGGAGAAATGTCAGTTTGTACGATAAAGAAATAAGGTAAGTCCATTTTTTCTATAAAATAATAGTTGAAAGCTACAATACAGTTGATAGAAATCAATAAGAACAGTAGGATCAATGCAATGACTTTACATCTTTTATTATTCATATTTACAAAGATTTTGCCTCGAAGTCGGAAATTATCATTGGATAGCATTAAAATGAAAATAGGGGAATCAAGAGATTGTACGTCCCATTAATATTTTTGAAGAAATCTTTTTATATAGAAAGTACTTGCCTTTAAGAGGTTTTTTATCAAATAAGTACCAATTCATAAGGTCGAATTGAAGTACGCTGGATTCACATTCACCCATTATCCCTGTATCGATTTGAATCGGAATAATTATCTGTTCATCCTCTTTTCGCAATGATTTAATCTCTTTATATAGAGATTCAAAATCTATATTGTCTCGTATTCTCTGGATTTCTGCAATAAATTGAGGATAGGCACTGTCTGAAAAACTAAGTGAGTTAATTTTTCCAGATTGATCAAAGGAAATTACCATCAGGGTCAATACAGGAATACATCTTTCCTGTAACTGTGGGGGATATTTGAAATTTCTAAGGAAAGAGTTTTCAAACCTCTGGAAATCGTTGGTTTTTTCCTTTTCCTGAGCGTATGCAATATTGATCAGGCTTACGATGAGGACCAGTATAAATTTGATCGTTTTCATTGTTTTAATTATTTAGTCGTTAACAACCAGCAGAACAAGTGGGGTATAAAAATAGAATTCTCCAACCGCCTGTTTTCCTTTAAAATTAATTAAATCTTGAGATATCCTATTTTTAGGCGCTGAAAACTCTTTTGATACCTTTGCTAATCTTATTTCAATTGGGATTATTATAGGTATATCACGTTGTTCAATATTCAGATCGTTATAAACTAAATCAAAATCTAGCTTGTCTCTGATTCTTAAAATTTCTTTGATGATTAGTGGATCAGCACTGTCAGAAAACTCCAAATTGTATTGTTTTGCTTTCTCATTATGTTGCACCTTTAATGCGAAAAATGATGGTATCGAGGCTTTCTCCAAATCCTTTGGATACCTTAAGTGAGTGACAAAACTCGATTGTAATTTTGCTCCAGGATTATTCGCCTCTTGACTGTAAACGATACCATGAAACGATATGAGTATTAAAGCAATTATTAGTGATTTTTTCATAATTGAAAACTTTTTCTTTATAATAGTCCTAATATTTACCGTCATGGTTGAACTGGCGGTGTACATTTTTTTCCTTTATATCCCATTTCATAATCTGCAATTATAATGGCTCTTTCGCTAAGGGTAGGGAGCGTTGTACCAAGGCTTGTAGATAGCTCGGCAATAATTGGGTTCTTAGTTGTGCTTGTCAATTCGTTAAAAGTAACATCTAAGCCATTGAAATCAAGAGTGTAAGCTTCTTTAGCTTTGGTTTTTCCAAGTTTGTAATTGGCAAATTCAACAATCTGGAAGTGTTCATCAGGCTGATGAAAACCTGTACTTTTAATCGCTGTAAAAGCATAGAATACGGCAATAAATAGCAATAAAAGAGGATAGTGTTTTGACACTATGTTATTGCAGCAGTTAAGGATTAATTTGGTCATCAAAAATTTAATGGTCTATTAAATAAATATAATGAATATTATCAATTTTAATAGATAAAATCTGGATAGAAGAGAAACAGATTGATCTGATCGATGGCGAGGTTGTTTTAGAATATAGGTATTGTTCATTTTATATGACCCATTTTGCCGAAATGCCATTAAAACTCATCCAAGGAGTTGATAATAAATTAGAACTTGCGTCATGAACAAATTTGTTTGACGTCTTAAAGATCCCTACGGTTTCCCGTAACCAATCCCTCTTTCAAATCCATACCTTAGCCTTACAGTTTGTAATAATCTTGAAAGTTAATCTCTGTAAATATATTAATTCAGCATAAATAATGTATATTAGGCTTGGGTATTAACCTTGCCCGATTGAAAAGTAGCATGCCATGATAGTAACCACGACCAATTCCATCGAAGGGAGGGAGATTTCACGATATAATGATCCAATAGCAGCAGCCAATGTTGTCATTGGCACCACTGTCTTTAGCGATATAGGAGTTAGTTAAGTGCATTTCTTTAGAGTCCTTTGGCATCTCCCAAAGGTATTCCCATATTAACATCTATAAATTAAAAATTTTGATAAAATTTGATAGTAATTGTAATCCAAAATGAATATTAGCCAAAAAGAGTATATATTAAAGAATATAGAAGATATTCTATCTTTCGATTTTGATAAATTGATCGCTGATAATAACAATACAGACAATATAGAAGATATCTTTTTCAGAAATTATAAAGCTAGCGAATTTAATACGCTTTATGTAAGAGCTTTTACACAATTAAAAGTAGAATTGGAGCAAGGTTTAGGGTTGTTTCTACCAAATGTAATAAATACGGGGAGTGAATACGGAACAATTGATATTTATAATGAGATCCCTACTTTCCTATCGTATTTACAAACATTTCCCTACAGAGACATGGCAGCTGATGTGTTGAATAAAATAATATATTATGAAATATTCCACGGTTTTTGGGATAAGTCATCTATTAAAGTTCATAATCTAAAAGGAATTGATTTAGCTGGGGCAGAAAATAGAGTGCAATTATTATCTAAAACTTTAGAAGATCGTATTTATGAATTTAAAAGTCTTAAAGAGGAAAATATTGGAGAATTTGAGAAAATACAGGAAATGATTAAAAACTTCAATAACGAAGCAGATAATATAAGGGACGTACATCAAGATGTCTTAAATAAGGCTAACGATATAGATCGTTTATTGGGAAAGTCAAACGAATCTATGCAGAATATCTCGGAAGTGCAAAAAGTGTCAAATAGTGAGCTTAAAGAAATTAAAAAATCAAATCAAAACTACCAGGAAGAATTTAAAACAAAGCTTGAAGAGTTTGATAACCTTAGTGCCAAAGTTGTAAAGTTGGAAACCGAAAATAGGAAATTAAATGAAGAAATTGTTAATAGCCACAACAACATTAAATCACAAGAAGATACTATTATTAAGTTAATAGGTATGGCCGCAGATGGTAGCTTGGGGTATAAATTTGATGATCGAAATAAACAATTATCTAATAGTGCAAAAGGGTGGATATACGGAACAGTAATTTCCGTTGTTGCCACAATTGTATGGGTATATCTTGTATTTACTGTATTGCCTTCGAAAATAGGTGTAGAATGGATTGATTTAATTATAAACGCTATAAAAACTTCGCCAGGATGGTTTTTAGTGGCATTTTGTGTAAATCAATACAAAAAGGAACGAAATTATCAGGAACAGTATGCATTTAAATCAGCGGTTGCGATGACCTTGACTTCTTACACAAATATGTTATCTGACGAAACGCCAGATAAAATGAGTGTAAAGGACAGTCTTTTAATCCAGGCAGTATCTGGCATTTATCGAGAGCCTTCTTTGGAGAAAGAGGAGATAAATGTTCCAGAGAAGGCGATGGAAAAAGCTAAGGAATTATTGCAATCGACAGCAGACTTAATAAAAAGTGTTAAGTAAATCTTCTACGATTATTTTATGTTCGAACATTCCTTTTATGATTTAGCTAAAGATTTTGTTGTTCCTATTATAGGTTCAGTTTTAGGGGTTTTAGGTGCTTTTTTCGTCTTGAAACATCAGCTGAAAAAGCAAGCTCAAGCAGAAGAAGAAAAGTCCAATAGCCAATCTCGTTCAGTACGAAGAATATATCAAAGCAATATTCAATCCTTAATTCTGGAATTGGATAAAATCCATTCTGCTATTGAAAGTGAACATGAAAAAATCAGTGATGAGAATTTTGATTTTAACCCCTCAGTCCTGAGCTTTAGACCACATTCCTTAAAATTACTTCTAAAACTTGATTACGAAAATCATTTCACATCCCATTTGGTTGCTGGATTTGATAGTACAGAGTATTTCAATTTGTCATACAAGTCACTGATACGGTTAGATCTATTAATTGATAAAGTAAACAACGATGTTGAAAATTATCACTACAAATTTTCTAAAGTTTTGCAGGAAAACCATTTGCTTATAAATAGTATATTACAACGTAAATCCGTTATTTATATAGACATAAGAAAGATTATAAGAGAACAGTATCAATCTTTGGAAGAAGGAGAAAAAGAAACGGCCATTTTTCAGCAGGCCATTTTTAGAAAATCTTTAAAGTCGAAGTTTTTAAACAGCCCGCATATTGATTCTGAATATACTGAAAGCTTTATAGAAGAATGTAATTTGGCATTAAATAAACTAATGGAGTTGTCGGTTGAAGCAAACAAATTGGAGGAGAGCTTTTTCATATTTTTAGGGGAGTATGATAACCTGAAAAAGAATTTAGAACTGATAAATAAATAAGAGTTTTGTGTCATTTAAATTAGTTTAAAGCATGTTTAAAAAGAACGATATCATTGAATTTGACGAGATCAAATATGAACTCAAAGAACAAAAGGGTAGTGGTGGTTCTGGTACCGTTTGGACAGCAGAATCCAATGGAACTGATTTTGCAATTAAGTATATAAGTTCAGAAAGTTCCGATAAAATAGCACGCTTTAAAAGTGAAATATTATTCTGTAAAAATACGGTTCATAAAAATATTGTAAAGGTAATCTCTGAGGGTATCTATAAGGATAAACCTTGTTATATAATGCCCCATTATTCAAAAACACTAAGAGATGTAATTGATTCAGAAAATGATGTCGATAACTTAATTAAGTATATTTTAAAAGTCTGCAACGCAGTAAAATTTATTCATAAAAAGGGAGTGCTGCATAGAGATATTAAACCAGAAAATATCCTTATTGAAGGGAAAGAACTCGTATTGGCGGATTTTGGTATCGCACACTTTAAAGATCATCATCATACAAAAAAAGGTGACTGGCTCGCGAACCGTAATTATATGGCTCCTGAGCAAAAGTTAAAAAACAATGCTAAAAATATTGACAAAGCAGCTGATATTTATGCTTTAGGTTTGATTATAAACGAGTGTTTTACAAAGCAAAATCCCGCTGGCTCACGCTTTAAGTTAATAGCAGATGTTTATCCGCTATTTTTTGAAATAGATACTCTTGTTGAAAATATGATGCGTCAAAGGCCGGCGGAGAGGTATAATATAGAAACGGTCGAGGCACAATTAAAGTTTCTTTATAAGAAAATAAAACATGAAATTAATGAAGTAGTATTTTACCTTAATGAGGATACAGCCCCAAAGTCCGTTAACAAATCTTTAAAAGATCAAATTGTAAAAAGGGCAAGCCAAGATATTCTATTTGGAAAATATGTCTTGCATAAAATCACTGATCAACAGTTAAGATCTTATAATCACAATTGGCATATGAAAATAACATATTCTGTTGACGATCTTTTATTCAACCTATATATTCAGGAGCAGATTTTTGCATTATGTAAGGGAAAGTTTGAATATGAGAGTAATATTTATCACGCAAATAATTGGTATGTGCCTCTGGACCTGAAAAGTAATTCTGAGCATAAATTACTTTATAGCAGGATGACTGAATTTTTGAACAAATACGATCTAAATGAATATGGCTGGTCGTTATTAGATTTATCAGGTAAAATATTAAAATACTTCTCTTCTTGTGCTGATTATCATTGCCGAGAAATTTTAGATGCTATTGCCGAAGAAATCAAGAGAGCAGAATACAGTCTTAGGGACGCTCCAATTTTGTACATTGTATCCACTTTAAGGTATGGAATAAGTAAAAATCTAGAGATTTTTTTAAATGGTTTCAGTGGATTAGCTGGGAAGTTTGAGCTTGATTTTGAAGAGCATATTTTTATTCATTGGCGGCATGCACAACATTATAAATCTAATGACGACGGAGATGGCCTATTGGATAAATTCCATTTAGAGAAGGAAGAAGAAATACGTATCATTCTTTCAGAATTTCAGAAACAGTGGAACATAAATTATTATAAGTTAGACAGGGACTATTACTCTATAAAGTTCAAAACAAGTTCTCAATATGAGAAGTTTAAGAATTATGTTCTGGAACTATCTAAACCTCATTATATTTTCGAGGGAGATGTTTTAGATATCTTAAGAAATCCTATTTACTTAGGAAACATGGTTGAATTAAGAATAAGTAGTGTATTCGATATAACAAATACGATAGCTCAGATTGTTGGTTTAAAAGAAGTTCATGCGTAAACTAATATAGAATTCACGACCTTTTCCGTCTTAAAAAGCTGAAGTATAGCGTATTAGTAAGGGCTAAGCTGAAGATTGTTTGTGAAGATGATAAGCTTCTTACAGCAGCGCGATAGAGCAACATATAAGTGTTGACGGTTATCAAATTTATGGGCATCAAGAAGCACGACGGTATCAAACTCCAAACCTTTTGTAAGGAGTGTTGTCCCAATACACTTCGCCTGAACCTTCCTGCCGACGATCCTTATTTGGTTTCTGTTATTTTTCATCGCTTCATAAACAGAAATATTATCGTATGTCGATTGTTTAAGTGAAGTCAAAAAGCTTCTATAAATCGCCTCTCTTTTTTGTCTCAATCCAAATTGGAATTTGGCTTCAGTGACTAGCGCTAATAGATTACATGCGTTTGGAGCTTCTAAAAAAGTGCTAAATCTCAGTTGCACCTTTACAGATTTCTCTCTATCTTCATCCAATCTCTTTGTCTTAAAACCGTTATCCAAAAACCATCGATCTATTTCAGTCTTTTTAAAAATAGGGATCAAAATATCACGCTTAATTCTATTGATCTTCTTTATAGCTCTATTAATACCAGAGATTAAAACGTCAGCAGTACGAGAAATGCTATAGAATGAACTATCATCTATTGCTTCTAAAAGTGTTAATTGGTTACCAAAGTCCATTCTGTTTTTTAAATTTACACGGTCTGAAATTGTACCATAGTATCTTGTACCTGCTGGTGATACCTCTGCATATTCTGGAACAAGGATTAGAAGACTTTCCAATATTGGATTATTCCGACGATTTGTAATGATCGCTCGAAGATTTGTATTGTAATTGCTTTTAGGAGAGAATAAATCTCCGTCCTGTATTTGAATGACATGAATGCCATTAGGTATGTCTTCATTAAGAATGATTGGTTCTCTATTAATTAGGTTCTTGCGATAGCCTTTAATAACATCTCCTAGAATATTGTATCCATGCCTATACCATCTATTAGGAACATCTAATTCTGGGTATGCAACAAAATCAGATAGATCAGTATTAAAATCAACCAGATCACCATTAAAATCGAATATACTTTGCAGCGGATCGCCGAGAATCCTCGTAGGAATTAGATCTGATAACACCATCATGATATCATGTTGTTTTTTTTTGCAATCTTGATATTCGTCTACAAAAAGCCCTCTGTATGTACTTTTAATTATGCTTTGCAATATATGCGATTTAAATAATGTATAAGCTTTTTCAAGAATAAAAGTATGATAGAGTTTATCTTCTTGGTCTGGGATATCCTTGCCTATATAAAAGCTTTGAACATATTTTTGACAAAAGCTGCTTATTGTTTCTATGTGAAATAGTCGAGTTGGTATGTTCTCCGCTTTAATTTTTTCTTTTATTGAACCAACACCTGCATGTGTATGTGTAAGAATTAGCTGCGTGCCTTCAGTATACTTTAAACTCTCAACTATTGTGTAAGTTTTTCCGTACCCAGCAGGAGAAATAAGTAAGGCTTTATTTTGTGAAACAAATGACAGGTAATCCATTAGTTATCTATCCAGTTTATTATACCTTCTAAATTTTGCCTCAATTTTGCTTGTTCATCCATTTGCTCAAAGTACTTAAATATAGTCGATCCTAAAAACTCCCCATGATCTACACGTTTGAACCAACCATTACCGCTTTTGGCAGAAGATTTTGATAATGCCGTTCTTAATACCTCCGTGTCTTCATCTAACCAATTTTCAGAAAACTCAAAACCTCTTGGATATTGTGCTTTAATTGATGCATAGAGGGCAGTTTTGTCTCTGTTCGTATGAACATCTAGCGCATACGCAACTAATTCTTTTACTGCAGCCCAAGGTAAATCTTGAAATATCTGTGCTTCGAGCCATTTCCCTTCGTCGCAGTCAAACAAATTGATTCCTGCGTCCTTTAATCCTCCCTTTTCCTGATTAACAGCGGCGTCATCCGAATCACAAAATATTACTGGTTCCAGATTTACATTTTTTAACCCTTGGACGCGCTCTGTTAAATTTCTTCCTCCACCATCAATGTAAGCACAGTCCCTGAAAGACATTTGTTCTTTCCCGATCTGTTTTCTATATTTATCCAAAGCTCTCATGATTCCTATCTCTGTAGCTCCTTCGCAAACAATTATTTTCTTTGCAAAAAATGCATCTGGGCAAGCTCTTACAACAGCCTGTAAAGACGCTATATGAGGGAGTTTTCTTCCCTCAATCCTGGAGTTTGCATTGTCCTTTAGTATCAACACAAGGGATCCGACAGTTAGTTCGGTTATTACTTCTCTAGAATGGGTAGTGATAAAGACTTGTCCTTTTCCATTGTCGTTTAACTCCCTAGTGAGCTGTTTCGCACGATCTGGTTCTAAACCTTGTTCAATTTCATCAACAAGCATTATTCCACCCTGTTTAACTAGAATGGATTGTATTGCCAGAGATGCTAACCTTTTTGACCCCTTACCTTTCAACCGAAATGGTATTTTTTCATCATGCAAACTAATCCGGTTGTCTCGTATAGATAGCTCTTTAAAGTCTAGAGTTGTACGGGGCTTTTCAATGTTTAAGCCTAGACCTGCAGCTTGTAATTTTACCAAATTGGTCACTTCGATAAGTTTTTCAAATCCATGCTCATCGATTTTAATTTTCGCTGATCTGAGTGATTCTAAAACAATACTGTTTTCTTCAGCATCTTCTGGCTGTGATTCTACATTTTTTAAAAGAGAATAAAGCGGGTTGCCTTTGTTCCATGAAAAATGCCTATCAATGTTATCAGACACCATGTAACAGTTAAGTAGCGCTCTTTCTGCGGCAGAGATCGTCTTGTAATCTTGCACGCGTTCATTGATGATATGCCAATTCGGTTCCAAATGCTTATCAACTGATAATCTTATTGATAACAATGGTTCCCAGTGTTCAGGATTTTCGAGGGCTAAGATGTCGTCGCTTATTTCTGAATTTTGTTTGTTAAACGCTCTTATGTTTAGCCCAAACTTGTGATCGGAAAGCAATTTTACGGGAATACCAATAATATGAGCTGTGATTTGAATAGGATTATAATAATTCACATTATGAAAATCGGTATCGTGAAAAGTTAGATTCCATGTTGATGATAGAACTGCTGAGATAGCTTCCAAGATTGTTGTTTTGCCACTGTCTCCTCGACCAATAAGGCATATTAGATTTTGATCATTAGGAAAATCTAATGAGAGATTTTCAATACAACGGAAATTCTGTATTTCTAATTTTACAATTTTTGACATTGGCAATTATTGATATTCAGCTAACGAAAAAAAACATAAGCAGGCATTTTACCTTTCTACTAATTTAAGTAATTTATTTGTTCAAAGAAAATTATTTATGTAATGCTATAGTGTGATATCCTCACGCTAAACATTTGTACGATTAATTGTTATTTGTTTCGGATTTTCCTTTTTCAGTTCTAATATTTACTTAAGAAAGGTGCTTACTCTCAAACCTTTGCTTTCTTCTTTCATTTTAGAAATTAATCCAATTGATATAAGGCTTCGAAGTAGAGTTCTATTATCTACTGTATCTGGAATAAGAGGTCGCTTCCCATTTATGACCATCTCGCTATAAGGTTCTGGCCAGGTTTCAATTATTTTTATAGCTTGTTTCTTATCTAAATTTTTAGAATTTTGATTGTATAGTCTGATGCTTGGAGTGATATCTAGTTTTGATGTTAAAAGCCGTTTTATAATTGACTCAGAAATTTTAAATTCATTTTCTGCAAGTGAACAACTTAATATTGCTTTTAGTAGTGAAATATCTGTGAATATTACTTCTTCAGACATTGAATCAATCACAGCACTTTTGTTTTGTGAGCTGAATTTTGATGATCTTAATATCAGAGTAGCCTCTCTTGTTTCAATATCAAATTGAATTATTTCAGGCACCATAATTTCAGGCTTTCTTTCAGCAAAATGAATGTGTTGGTCATTAGCCATTTCCTGTAAAATCGCATAGTTCTCAATATTATAACTTAATCTGTTCATTTTGATTAAAAGAGTGACCTTTTCTTCTGAGAGCCCCGATAAAAAGTCGGCATTATCATATGCATATGGAATACCCTTAATTAGGTCTGAATATGTTTCGTCGCTAAAACTGTTGTTCTGGAAGATACTGTAAGCTAATTCCTCTAGAACCTCCCTATCGTATTTTAGCTCAGAATTGTTTAGGTATATTTCTGACAGTAATTTATGGTTGATATCTATGGATAGATATTTAAATAAAACTTCATCAATTTCGTTTTCAGAGTCCAAAAAGAATTCTATGACATTATCCCAAGTTGGTAATATTTTATTGCTGTTTAATAGTGAACTAAAAAGTTCCTTTCTTAATTTATTTAATTCTGAGATTTTCGTTTCTGTATTTTTTATAATTATATCAGCGTGATCTTCGTGAATTTGTTCATTATTTAAAAAAGCTATCAGAAACTCTTCTTCTTCATTCACATTTTTTGGAAGTAAGGACCAGACGTTCTTAAAATAATTCTCAATATTATTATCAATATATTCTATTACTTCTTTAGGTGCATTTGCTTTCAAATAGGAATAATTTTTAGTCGTAAATTTCTCTTCTAAATATACATTGTTATATTCTAAGATATCTTTGAGCATTGATTTTGTTATAACATAATGATTCCCGTTTAGTACCTCATCTATCAAATATTTAGGAGATTCTTCGAAGTCAATTTTATTAAATTGGATGTTGAGCTTATAAATAATTTCATATGATTTTTTATAATCTTCCAGAAGGTTTAGGAATTTTGGGTAATCCTCAATGTAAGATTTTAATTTTGTAATCGCAGCAATTTCCTGTATTGATACAATATCGAGATTTTTAAGGATTAGCTTTAAGAAATAATTTATACGTTCTTCCGTTAATGTTGCTTTTGTCGTTATGTAGTTCCAAATTTTTGGCCAGGATGAGCAGATTTCTTTTATAAATTTTCCTTGGTAATTTGAAATATCTATGTAGCCATTAATAAATTCCCAACTGAGGTCGGATTCGTTACTCAATGTACAAAGGATTCTTTTCCGCTGGGATTTGAAAGAAGATTTAGAGAACAAAAAGTCTAGGAATGAGTAATTCAGAACAAATTCCTGGTCATATTCTATATAGGGTATTTTATCTACCAATTTATCCACCTTAATTAGCTTCAAGTCAAAATTAGTTTTGATATGGGCTTTTACATTTAGTAGAAATTCTTTATCTATTCTTGATATGCTTCCTTCGTAAAAAATTGATACATAATCCAAGTAGCTTTCATCAATATATCCAGCTCTTAGAAGTATGTTGATTAACTGCTGTTGTTTTATTGAATCAATTTTTACCGAATAATCCTGCAGTAACAATTTCATTGGAGTATTTCTAACCTGCATTTTTTGTTCTTCAAGTTTTACAATTTCCAATTTAAGTTCTTCTGACTTTTTACCAGTTGAGTCGGCAATTAAATTGAGTCGTTTTTTGTAATCTAATTCCGGATCCACTAATTTTTCAATCTCTTCAAATGAGGCTTTCAAGCTCATCAAACCTTCTTGGTAGGTGGTTTGATAGTAGTATTCAACCTCACCATTTCTAAACGATTCAAAGAATTGAGGTTGAATTACCTGGGAAAAGGTTAGATCTACGTCATTGATTCGGAATCTCTTAGCTTGAGGATATTTATTGAGGTATTCAAAAATATATAGTTTGCGTAATTCGTTTTCTTTTTTTATCGTAACTGATTCTATTTGTTTTATTTCCTCTTTTATTTCTTGGATTAAAAGGTCTATTTTCTCTATTTTTTCTTTTACAATCAAAGGTTTGCTCTCCATTATTTCAAATAGTTGCCCCTCACCGTTGCTAAGTGCCACAAAATCATTTGGATATATGTTTTTATAAACAATTATAGCGAGCATACTATTTTGATTTAACATATCTAGTTGTACCTGATAAAGGTGAAATTCGTTCATAATATTGTAGAGTAAACGCATATCATCTACGAAAAGTGATATATCGTCTAAAAGATCTTCCTTAATATTATAATTGTTCTCATCTTTTATCTTTCTTAAAATTTCATTTGAGTTGGATGAGTTTATAATAGGGATAACAGGAATTATAAAATCGAAGAATTTTGTGCGGTCTTTATCTTGGAACATGTCATCGCGCACAGCATAAATAAATGTGACATCTTGCTTTATTTTTTTTGAATAATTAATTAAGTGATTTAGTTCTCTAAGCTTTGTAAAAATTTCAGTTTGTTCGAAACGGTCTAAATCTTCGATTACAACGACGGAATAATCTGTGACTTCAAAAAAATATAGAATTTCATCAAGATGATCATTGAGGATGGACTTACTAACATTATCATCTACTCCAAATTCGACATCCTGAAAATTGAACTTTTTGAGTCTTATACTTCGAAGGGGTCTTATCGAGCACCATAAAAAATAGAAACTAAATACTATAACAATTGTGAGTGTCAAATAATGGATGGAATATTCCAGCCAAATGGGAAAAGGGACACGAAGTTTTTCTTGAAACAAATTTGGAAAGAGCTGATTTATCAGTGCAAAAGAAAATATTAAAATCAATACAGAAATTGCTGTTACTTTCTTATCTGGGAAATTTCTTGTTTTTTTAAACCGTGTATCGGGGATAGTATCATCTTCTTCATGGTAGAAGATTTGCTGAAGAATACTGAGTTCAATCAAACGGAGCAGATTAGAGTCTTGAGCTTTTTTTTCTCTCAAGTCAGCTTGGACATCTAATTCTTTTGAATTATTAGAATTTTGGTATTTCTCGTCTTTGAATGTAGCCAAAGATATATTTAAGAAAACAAGATTTGGATCTTCGTTATTATCTTCAAATGTTTTGAGGATACTACTTTTACCGGATCCGAAGGGTCCAGTAAGTGCAATATTTTTTATGTCATTTTTCTTACGATTCTTTAATGCCCATGATAGTGCTGCACAATAATTCCCTTCGGGATCTGCAGAATTTATAGGTGAAAGCGGACGGTAAGGAAGGGGAACATTAGGTTTATTGCTGTCAATATTTTTTTGACTGTCACGATTTTTATTATTCATAAAATTTGATCAAAATAGCTATATCAAATATAATGATCTTGTCGTGCAGTTTCTATTTTTTTTTATTTAGCTTGATAATTATATCTTGTGGATAATTTCGTTTTATATTATACAATATTTCCTGCAATTATTAAAAGATTGACTGTTGCCCAGTATCACTTCCCAATTAAATAGTTTATCGCAATATATACAGGCGAATCTGTCGGAATATCCCCTTAAAGTATAAACAGGAAACTAGTCTAGATTATCTCTTGATATCTCAAATTGGAAAATCGGTTTCATTTCCTTTTCGGATATATCTTCGACCCATTTTCGTCCCAGCTCTTGAGGCAGAATGAGGGGGGATCCTGTGTTTATTTGGACCGTAATTATGGATTTTACCATAGCTTCATTGGTGTTCTTGTCAACATTCCAAACGAGCTAATCCGTTCAATTATCCTATCCTTATCAACAGATTCAGCCCATTGGTACAATCCTGGAATAAATTGCTATTATAACAGCAAGATCGTAGACCTTCCGTTTTTGGCAAAATGGTTTAATTTTATATACTATTTTTCACCCATTCACTTTGATAAAGCAAATCTCTTATATCCACTTTTAGAAATTTAGCAATATCATTTAAAGTATTTAGGGTTGGTTGTTGTTTATTATTTACCCATCTGGAAACGGTCTCCTTTTTAACCTTTAAATGGTCGACAAGATCGTTGTTTTTAATTCCTTTTTCCTCTAAAACTTCGGATATACGATTGATTTTATATATAGGCATAAATTATTTTATTTTTATTGTTGATTTTTAAAGTCAACTTTTATATATTTGTGTATGATTTAGTATTGCTATATCATAAAGTTTGAGCAGTAATTGGACATTGTCTGATTAAATAACGAGTCTCTGACTTCTCAATTGGCACCTGGGATGGGACGGTAAGGTTATGCTCATTTCCTACAGATATTATTATATTTGTAAATAATAATAGCGTAGGGGTGGGCCTTACTGTGCAATCATTTTCAGGTGCCGCCTAAGAGTTTTCTTAGGTCTGACCTAGGGCTTTGCCTTAGTGAGAAGAATGATTAAACGTAAGGTTTCACCCTTCGTTATTATAGAGCTCGTTCACATAAAAACCAAAAACAATTATGAGAACGAACAGTACAAACACCATCCATCACCCGCCGACGATCACAGATCGCTTCGCGAGGTATTCCCGCAAATCACTTTTAAAGAACATATTCCGCGCCCCCGAATAGGATGCGCCCAATCAAAAACAGGCTGTAAAGAGCAACAAAAAGGGGAGTATAACCTTCCTTAAAATGAAAGATAGCTGAACCCCGTTCAGTTTAATTTCCCTCTTTAGATGCCTGTCACCGACCTACAAATACCGAGAATTGCATAAAAAGGTACTATTGGCCAATGATACAGCTTGATTTAATATTTGCACCTTAAAATTAAGCAAATTTTCATTTAGTCCAAACTTTTTACCGTCAGTTTTTATTGCAATCCAATATTGCTGTAGGTCGGTTTTTACTTCTTTCCGGCAGGGAGCACCATAATTAACCCTATTTATGCCTTGAAATTGTATCTCGGCGCTTTTCGGACTTTTAATATTATTTGTCCATTTGGCATAGGTCGCATTCGACCCGTGCGATGACAAGCCTTTTGAACGCGAAATTTTCGCGAAAGGGGAATCTATGCTTTTATCTCAGCCAGCCCTCAAAGGTTTGTCATACTTGATAAAACTAAATTATGAACCAACAAGCAAACAATCTGCTACCCTTTGAGCTAGCATGTTATGAAATATACGACAATGGATACGATCCATTAAATACCATTCGGGAGTTCTGGTCCCAACATACCATTACCGAATTACAGGAAATCCTGTGGGTACTATTTGAAAACTATAGAAAGTGTGCGGTACAGGAAGGCGGTGCCGACTTGAAGCAGATGCATACCTTTTTGATGAAAGTGTGCCGTGTGCTGATGGCTTATTTCCTCGTACACTTTCGCAAGATCGAAATCGATGCGGTGCCATTTTGCTTTGCACAACCTGAAGAAGCCATAATCGCTGATCTGGAAGCCAAACAAAGGATCCACAGTTTCTTTAATAGAATTGCTGAATAATACATAATCCATAAGCAGATGATAAAAAGATCTAATCTATTCACTGCCTTATTGGATAAGGTAGTCAATATTCCAGTTATACAGATTACAATCTTAGTAATCTTGTTCATTCTAGTTTTTCAATCCTATTTAACTTGTTTTTTAAAGGCATTGAAGAATACAACAATGCTTTTTACTTGCATTGCTGTATTTCATATGTTTAGTTTATCGGCTCAGACGCCCCGCAAGGACAGCGGGGCTGATGGGCCAACTCCGCTGCAGATCGGTGATACAATCCCCGAAAAATTATGGGATAGTGAGTTTTTCTTTTTTAATGAGCAATTGAATAGTACCCAGAAAGCTTCATTTAAAGAGTTTAAGGCGAAACCGCTGGTGCTAGACTTTTGGAATACCGGATGTGCTCCATGTTTAACCGGGCTAGCCAAACTTTCTGATTTCAGCAGAGGTTTGGATATAGGCCTTGTTGCAGTCTCAGAACAGACGGAAAAGTCCATTTTGTCCTTTTTTAAAAGGAATGATCTATTAAAAGGTACTGGTCTGAGAAGCATTATAGCTGACAGCAGATTGAAAAGTTATTTTCCGCATGAAAGTATACCTCATCTGGTATGGATAAATAAAGAGGGTGTCGTTGTTGGCCTCACAGGAAGCAAGGAAATCACGAAAGATGACCTGCTTACTTTTGCCACAAAAGGTGTATTGCATGCGGAACTCAAACCTGAACTCCAGCCGAATTTCCATCGATTTATAGTGGATATGGAGCTTAATCGACAGGTACAATCCCATGATAGTCTATTGGGCTATGCAATTATTACTAATCATATAAAAGACATTAGCCCTTTTGAAAAATCTAAGGTCGGTCCCTACGAGATTATTTCTTATCGAAATAGATCTATTCTGAGCTTATATAGATTGGCCTATGCAGACCGCTACAAATTTGCGGCTAATCATATCATCTGGAATGTTTCTGATCCGGAAAGATTCGAATATTATCTTTCTAAAGGCGAGGGTATAGCATACTGGGAGAAAAAAAACCTGATCTGCTTTGAATCAAAATCCATAGGCAGGATCAATATGGCTGATCTCTTGAACAGCAGTTTAGGCTTAAATGTCTGCGTAAGGGATTCATTGGTTGAATGTATTGTTGTAAAAGCAGGCAAGGCGAGGACAACCATAAGACCTAAATTGGGCAGGGAATTTAAATCGCTAAAAAATCTGATCAAAGATCTTCGTATGAGTAGGCCTAATTGGCAGATTATTGATTCAATAAAAGGCGAAGTTCGTATTCCCAACTATTCAGTGAAGGAATTAGCGACGACGGAAAAGTTCTGTAATTTCTTAAAAGAAAACGGTCTAATTGCCGAAAAAGACAAAAGAATTGTAAACTTCTTAATTATACAGCGATGAAACAGTTGAACTATTATATATTATTGGTCGCAACTTGTTTTATTTTGCGGCTTGAAGTGTTTGCACAGAATCCTGTCATGCTAAAAGGCCGTGTGCAGAACCAAGAAGGAAAGGCGCTTTCAGATGTCAATATTATATCGGTAGGAAAGGGCAACTTTAAGGTTCAGAACAATGGTACCTTCAATATAAACAGTCTTTCGGTCGGCGATACCCTCAAATTTTCGCATATATCCTACGTCCCTAAATCGTATGTTGTCAGGTCGAATGACCTGAATATCCTGATCGTACTGGAAAGTAATTCGATCCGGTTGCAAGAGGCTGTATTCTCTACGGGTTTTCAGTATATTCCAAAAGAACGTGCTACTGGATCGTTCGAGAAAATAGATTCACTTTATATCAATCGTTCCCCCGCACCTAATATTTTGACACGTGTCAAGAGCATTATCTCTGGTATGTATTCGGATAATGCAAATGCTAATTTTAACAATACAGGGAAATTTGCAAATGAGTCACTCAATATACATGGCGTAAGTTCAATCCGAGGGGCCAATTACCCTCTGATCATTGTCGATAATTTTCCTTATAGTGGTGATATAAATGCCATTAATCCGAATGATGTGGAAAATATCACTGTCTTAAAGGATGCTGCCGCCAGCTCCATTTGGGGAGCACAGGCGGGCAATGGTGTTATTGTTATTACCACAAAACGAGGTAAACAAAACTCAACGTTGGTGGTAGAGGCGAGTCAAAACACCGCAGTCATCCAAAAACCTGATCTTTTTAAAAGACAGGCTATTGCGAATGCTGACCTGATTGCGGTGCAGCTGGAATTATACAATAAAGGCTATTACAATTCGAATATAAATTCGAGATCCAAACCCATCCTTCCCATGGCGATTGAGGCCATGGAGAAAAAGAAAAAAGGATTACTTACTGAAGAGGAACTTAATGATGTGTTGGATACTTATGGTCAGACGGATATTAGAAATGATCTATTGAAATATCTTTATCGGCCTGCAATCAGTAGTCAATATTCTTTTTCTGTGAGTGGCGGCGGTGAAAGGAATAGTTTTCGTATATCAACAGGATATGACCGCTCAAAAGGTACTCAGGTCTCCTCAGATAATAATAGGTTTACACTGAAGGCTTATAATAAACTCAAGCTGACGCGAAAACTGGAGGCGGAGCTTGATATGATGTATGCTAGATTAGAAAGCAGGCATACGCAGCTGCTCAGCTACTATGACAATTCCGGGAGCAGGTATCCATATTCTTCATTGGCAACTGCAGACGGCCAGTATCTTTCAATACCCTATAATTATAGCATTGGCTATATCGAAAGTTTAGCTGATCCTAATCTGCTGGACTGGACATATAAGCCCTTGGAAGAATTACAGCACAATAAGGGCAATGCTGTGCTGAACAGCTTCTTGACCAGCGCCTCGCTAAATTATCAGATCAACAAACTGTTTGGACTGAGTTTTAGGTATAGAAACGAAATACAAAAGAACGATGATGAGACGGTTTTCGACCAGTACTCCATAAGATCAAGAGGAATGGTCAATCTATATACCAATGTCGGCACAAATGGAGTGGTCAATAGACCGATACCTGTTGGGGGGATACTTGAATTCGGAAGCAATAATGCCGTTTCACATTTTGGTCGTTTTCAGGTAGATTTTAAATGGAACGATCATCCTGATCATAGGGTGAACGTAATACTGGGGTCAGAAGTCAGCGCGAAAGCCGTTAAGGCGTTTACGGATGGAATGTATGGTTATGATGGGGAAAAGCTAATATATAGTACCCAAATCGATTATATGAATAGGTATCCTACTTACAATAATCTCGCATCCAATGCACAGATACCTTCTTTTGTAACCAAGAGCCAGACAAACAATAGATACGTATCATTATTTGGAAATGGATCTTATACTTTATTGAACCGTTATACGGTAAGTGGCAGTTTCAGAAAAGATGCTTCCAATGTTTTTGGCGTCAATACAAATGATAAATGGAATCCGCTCTGGTCGGCTGGATTGAGCTGGAATATCAAGAAGGAACGGTTTATGGAATCTATTGCTGTCAATGAACTGAAATTCCGGGCGACATATGGTTTTAGCGGGAATATTGATCCCTCTCGTTCGGGGAATACAACGATTCAATACAGCACACTTAACGCCTTGTACGGTATTAGTTGGCCATCAGCGCAGGTGCTTGTTGCTCCCAATCCTTCTTTACGCTGGGAAAAAATAAAAACATTTAACCTGGGACTTGATTATTCCTTATTCAACAGCCGTATTTCAGGAAGTGTGGATATGTACTGGAAAAAGTCATTTGATCTGATCCATCTCTATCCGCTGGATCCGACGGTGGGTTTGATCAGTCAGCTTATGAATGTGGCAGATGTGGACGGAAAGGGTGTTGATATTCGTTTATCGTCCATTAACTTCAATAAACGGTTTAAATGGCGGACTGATTTTATCTTCACCTACAATAACAATTGGGTAAAAAAGACTTTTGTTGATTATCCGGGAGCTTCTTCTTTGGTGTCCAGTTCATTTATTGCCTATAAGGATGTGATGCCCTACGCCATGTACAGTTATAAGTTCGCTGGGCTCGACCCGCAGACAGGTGAACCGATGGGATATTTTAATGGCGAAGTGTCAAAAGATTATTCAAAGATGGCAGGCAAACAGGCTCCTATTGAAGATTTGAAGTTACATGGGTCTAAACGGCCGCTGATCTACGGTACTGTAAACAGCTTTTTTGATTACAAAAAATTTAATCTGTCCTTTTCTTTGGCGTATCAGTTTAAATATTTTTTCAGACGGCCTTCCATAAGCTATTCAGATCTTTACAGCAGGGGGGATGGTCATCCTGATTTTTACAGTAGATGGCAGAAGCCGGGCGATGAAAAGTCGACTACTATACCTGCAATGACTTATCCATTGAACAAAGCGGACGGATTTTATGGAAATAGTGAAGTGTTGGTTGAACCGGGCGATCATATCAGATTGCAGGATATCAAACTACAATATCGGTTGGGTGAGATTAGTCCCTTGCGCATCAGTCAATTAAGCTTTTTTATTTACTTAAGTAATCTCGGAGTAATCTGGCGCAAGAATGATAAGGGCCTTGATCCGAGTTATCCAAATGCAATTCCGGTTCCCAAACAGTACACTTTTGGTGTCAATCTAAAATTTTAAAAACATGAAATCAAAATATTATCTATCGCTATTTTATTTTGCCTGTTGTTTGTTTATAACATCGTGCAAAGAATTTTTGGAAGAAAAGCCCGATTCCAAACTTAATACGCCGAATAGCAACATTGAACTGGTCGCTATTTTGGACAATCATTCGTTCAGAAATCCTGGACTTCTAGAGGTCGCCTCCGACAATTATTACCTGACAGATGCAAATTTTAAAGCCATTTCAATGGTAGAATATCGGGAGGCTTATCTCTGGTCAAAAGAACCGACTGAAAATAGCTTTTGGAGTAATTCTTACATCACTATTTTTTACGCTAATGTGGTGTTGGATTATCTTGATAAGGTAAATTATCTGCCGGATGGTCTTAGTCGTAATGAGCTGAAAGGGATGTCCTTATATCACCGTGCCTTTTCTTTTTATTCACTTGCACAGGTATTCTGTAAATATTATAACAAAAACAGTGAAAATGCCTTGGGAATAGTCCTTAAGACCAATTCGGATATAAATGAAAAATTACAGCGGTCAACTTTAGGTGAGACATATAATCAGATATTACAGGACCTGGAAGAGGCTGTTGGGCTTTTATCGGATAAAAAATATGAATACCCAACCAGACCTAATAAAACAGCGGCTCTGGCGCTGTTAAGTAGAATATATCTGGGACTTGGGCAATATGAAAAATCATTGGCGTATGCAGATAGGGCGCTGGCGGTAGGTGGAAAAACAATTGATTATAATCAAATTAAAAAAACAGGACCCCGTCCATTCGATGCCTACAACGACGATATTCTCTTTTATGCCATGATGGTCCCTACAAGTATTTTATTGGAAGATAAGGCTACTGTGGATACGCTGCTGTATAATAGTTATGCCAAGGAGGATAGGAGAAAAGAATTGTTTTTTACGAAAAATGCTAATGGCACCTACGCGTTTACCGGTAATTATAACCCTTCTGGACAGGAAATATTTATTGGATTGACTGTAGGAGAAGTTTTATTGAATAAAGCCGAAGCTGAATGTAGGAGTGGAAAAATTAACGAGGCAAAATCAACGCTGTTGGAATTATTAAAAAACAGATATTCCGAGATACCAATCTTACCAGTTAACGAAGAGTCTCTGCTGGAATTTATTCTTTTAGAAAGACGGCGCGAACTAGTCTTTAGGGGGCTGAGGTGGACAGACTTAAGGCGATATGCCGCTGAGAATAGGATAGTTGATCTTAAAAGGAGAATTGACGGTGAAGTAGTTTTGATGCAGGGAAAGAGTGTGATGGAATTTGCTTATAAAATTCCGCTGCAGGTCATTGAACGGGGTGGCATCGAACAAAATCCATAATCGAAAGTGGGACAATATTTATTGTCCCACTATTCTTTACCTACTTAGTTATGAAAACGCACTTTGTTGGTGTCTTGAGGTTCGTTTTTTAGAATCTGGTTTTCCAGTTCATTTAAACTTCCTTGAGTAGGTTTCCCACTTCCATTATCTTCACCATGCACCTCACACAATTGTGCCCCAGTGCTACAGGAAGGAGATGTAACTGGCGTATAGTTGTCTGGATCCATTATTTCATCCTCATAATTAGGATCAGAGGAATTTGGTCCAGTATACTGGAACCATTGATCCGGAACAAATGTGGATTGTTTTTCAATATTAGACTGCTTATCCACTTTCTTTTCCATTGCATTTACCGCGAATGCGATACCTAGTACTAAAGTCAATGCCGAGCCAACGGTAATTAGACTTCTTTTAATGCTCTTTTTTGAAATCATGGTTGTGGTCTTTTTTATACGGTCAAAAAAAGGTTGCCTCAAAAAACTTTGATTAATTTTTATGTTGTGGGTTGTCTTTTAGCAGACCTCGCTGGCTGGCTTTGCATCCCGATGCGCTGCCGGTCTGTTCCCAGATGAGCCCTGAGGACCATCCGGGATTTCCGTGAACAGTGCCCCTTTACGGTTGTGCAACGTTCGCTGTACAACTCTCTTTTGGGCGAAGGCAATCCGATGCGGTAACGTGTCCAGCTGAAGCAGGTCTTTGACTAGTCTGCAGACCAACCCCTTGGGCATAGACAGCAGCTGCACCTGCGTCCTCAGGGACGAGTATAGCTTTCCGATGCAACGGAAAAGGGCTGTCATCCTATTCAATGTATAGTGCATTCTGTTCATACAACTTTTTTTACCTGATCCATTTGTCTGTTGGCAGCGGCGCCTCTTTAGCATGTCCTGCCCACTTGACTTTTATTAGTTCTTCGTTTTGATCCCGCTAACTTTTACGTCGTTAACTTATACCAAAGTTCGGCCTTAAAGGAGCGCTGGGCTTGACTGAATCTGGAGCCGAGTATATACAGGTTTGGATTAATGAAAAGGTATAGCAATAAAAAATCCCCTCGGGAGGGGACGCGACAGTTAAATTTTCAAAGGTATTGTGGTGGCTTCTTGGATAATCTCGTCCATGAATGCCAGATATTCGTTTTCGCTTTTAAAATTTGGCTTAATTTTCCGATCTACCCGGTAAAGGATATGATCGTGTATAAAGGCTTCTTCAAAAACAGAACAGATAATTACATATTTATGTGTCAGGTCAATCTTCGAAAGAAGATGATTTACTTCAAGATAATCACCACCGCTGCTCAAGATCAATATCTCGGCTTTCGAAGCAGACAGTTCCAGCGTTTCTTCACGAATTTCTATTAAACGTGGGTGTTTGGTGAGGGTTGTTACGATATTCACTTTTGATAGATTGATCATCTGCCAGGCCACATAGCTATAGCTCGTTTTAATCGGCAATGGCTGCCGCGGAGCTTCTATCTTTCTCGCATGGGACAAAAGATAATAAAGCATAGCCTTTGGAGAATAAATGTTGCCAGCAGCATTTGCTGCCTTGAGTACCTCTTCATCAAGCTGATAATTTTCAGGAAAATAGGAGGCGGCCATTTCGATAGAAATACGTAGCGGACCATATTTCCAGGCTCTATATTTGCCACAGACTTTTCTCGAAATAATCTTGCTTTTGTCAGCTGGCTCAGCTACAAAAAGTTGTCCGATCGCGCTGAAAAATTTTACAGTTTTTTGAATGATTTCCTTCATATTTTTAGGTTGCTAGGTTAATTTAACAATGAATTTTATAAATAGTCTTGGGTATAGCGCTTAAAAAACTCGGTGGCTGTCATGCCGGTTTTCTTTTTAAAAAAGCGGGCGAAGCTGCTCGGTGATGTGTAGCCCAGTTCATAGGCGATCGCATCGGTGCTCATGCCGTCTACAATATATTTCTTGGCGAGATCCAGCATAAATTCTATTTTCAGCTCTTGGGGACTCTGTCCATAATAAAGCTGGATAAGCTGATGCAGATAGTCCATACTGATCCCGAGCTGCCAGGCAATATCTTCCAGTTTAAAATCCTGACCATGCTCGGCTGCAGCCTGCTGAATGGCTGCATGGGCTTCTTTGGATGTGATTTGGGATTCCGAAATCTTGTCATATTCTTCAAAGATCTTTTCCTTGGATAGCTGGATTAGTTTCTTGATACCCCAAAGGATATTGACCTCACTGTCGAGGTCGCCTTTCTTGATGTTTGACGCAATGTTTTTCATCAGTGAAATAGTTCGGACGCCGGCACGGAAATCGATGCTGCACCATACATGCGGATCTTCTTGTCGATAGGCATGGATCAAGGGGTGAAGAAACTGGAAGGGACGCTCGTTGCCATCGCGGAAAATGCTGCCGCGAAAATAAAAATTAACGAGGGTATACTTTCCGGCAGGAACATGGATTTCATAATCACCTGTAGTTAAGTAGAAGTAACGGCCGCGATTGCAAGAAATGCTGTAGCTAATCTGCTTCTGGATATCCCTGATCTGAATGGCACGATCTTCCGTGATGAGATAAAAGATATGCATATCCGAACGCGTGGCTTGTATAGGAATAACAATGTCGCCGGGCAGATGCAGATCCAGTATATTGATGTAGCCGAGCATGCCGTCAAACTGCTGCAGGCAGGCCTGCCCATTTTGGTTTTCGTAATGTTCATAGTCTGCATTGGACATACTTATTCGCGGCTTGAGCGAATCAGTTCTTGGACTGAGTGGCTCGCCAAATACCTCTGCGAGATCGATCTGTAATGTTTTCTTCATAATGGGTATAGGTCAATATAATCCCCCCGGTCAGGATTTCGGAATGATCGGGGGAACTGGTTTTTGGATAACGTGGGATTGAATTACTGTTGGGGATCTCGGTATGAAATCCGGATAAATAGGGGAGTGAAAGTCATCCTCGTCATACCATCTTGCCATTCATCGAGGCCGTGAACCATAAGATCCTTAAATTCCGGATCTTCCTCATCACCCTTCTCGTCTTTTTGAAATTGAAGCACATTGCCTTGCATCAGGTAATTGCTGATAGCCGTGCCAAGTTCTTCTCGGAGCCCAGCGGAAAGCTTGTAAAGCTGCTGCACCTGATGGGTTTTCAGATTAAAATTGTGTTCCATCCAGACTGCAAAATCGTCTTTAAGAAGTTGCATCTCCAGTGCTCGCTCCGCTGTTGGCAGAGCGAGAATCGTGGCTACTTTTTGCGCCACACCTGCATTGTCAAAGTTCTCTTTCATTCAAATTGTATTTTTGCAAATATTTATTTAAATAGATCAAATTAGCAACCGCCGTGTCCTAACCTCCGGGATTTTGGAGGAAAGTCTTCTTTTAAGCGAATGAATTTTGCTTAATATTTGATTTTATTTAGTAAATTGGATGTGTGAACCAGTTTAAACCTAAGCCATTTAAGAGAGCTTGACGTAGCATATGAAAGTATTAAAACTAACGGTGGAGAGTTTTCTCATCTCCATGCTTTTTAATTTAATCGGAAATCACGGTATTTATCTGAATCGATTTTGGACACAGACCTATTGGATGTGGACAGTGGCATTTGCAATTGCGATTGGTACTGCGGTCGTGTTCACGCAGATGTTTCTCAAAGCCTTTTGGACTTATTGGCAGAAGCAGTATCCTGATCGGATACTCATGAGCAAGGGGAGGATCATGACCAAGAGTATACCCAAAGGCCAACTCTTCTGTGCAATTCTTGCTACAACTACACCGATTCTATCCATTTATCTCTTCTTTATTTATTTGTTCGCTACGCACCGAAGGGAAGATACGTACAGCTTGTTTAGAAGCTATCTCTTGCATTATATGCCTTTTATTGTTACAGGTTGTGTAGCCTACGTGATCTATGTTTTTTGTAACGGCAAATTATGGTGGCTGACAACTGAAAATGTGATGGCACTGTTCGGGAAAGAGGTTTTAGCGCAGCGTAGCCTTGTTGAAAATACAGCAGAAAAAGAAGTTGTCATAGCACCTCCAAGTGTATTGGATAAGACTATCGTCATCGGATCACTCTATGATGTGCTGTACAGCCATTCGCCATTCAATCCCAATACTTTGGGGGCGGATGCTGTGCGTATGTTTGATGTTCCTTTTTATTTTTCCCAAAAAAGAAAAAAGGAAGTCATCCTCATCAACGGTACCCGCTTGGAGGCCAATCATTTCGTGCAGGAGCTAGAAAGATTGGGGCTTGATAAATGGTATTTTCGTATCAATAGCACCTGCAGGGTAAATATGATGCACGTGCGTCAACCGATATTGCCAAATGCAACTTACCTGGAGTTCCGCAAGGAAGTGTTTGACAGCCTCAAGTTGAATATGACGGAGTTGGAGATCAGCAACCTGCTGCAGATAACCGAATGGATGCGTAAAGAAAAAAAGCTAAAGGATTTTTTGGATAACGTCAATAAGCTAGAGCATGAGGGATGGGATTACCTTTTACCGCTCAATTGAATCATCCCAATTATAAACTTAGATAGACCGAGCACAGTAGACCACAGGTCTGCTGCTGCGCTGGATTTCGGCGGTTAGTCGAGCTAACCTTACCCGTTTATGTTTTTTGTTAAAGGATCTCCTGATCAGCAGGAGATTAATCCTCATTTTGTGTCCAATGCGACAGGTATTCGCCTAAAAATCCACTATTCTTTTCAACTAAAACCAAGCATCGAAAAAACGCCTTTAGAAGCTAAGCTGGACCGTATCCTTGACCTGCTGCAGGAACAGCAGTATACCGAGCTCCACAAGCTGACAGGTACGATGACCATCCACGAAGTCGCCTATTTTCTGAGCAAAAGTGTGCGCACCATCGAGCGCCGTATCGCCAAAGGCCTACTCAAGGCTACTTATAAAGAGGGCAATGCAGATCTCTTCCTCAAAAAAGATGTGGTGCAGCTGTATGTGACCGAATATAAAAAATGGCCGCGGCAAATGCCTTAAATCCCGACACTGTTCGTACCTGCTTCGTATTGCCTTCGGAGATGAGCTAAATAGAAACCACTGTTGAACCACTGCTGAACAGTAATTTCCTGTTCGGAGACTGGTCAAGGTCTGTTCAGCATCTGTACAAGATCTATTGACGATCCGAAGCAGGTACGGAGCTGGTCCGAAGCAAAGACCTGAGACTGCTGCTCGAGCGCGTATTTTTTGAAGTGCCAGACGACGGTGTACCTGGAATGTGTCCGATTGCAGGGCTTATTTTATACGGGCTATCATATAGTCTCCGACAGGCCGCCGACAAATGCGGGAATGCCTCCGACGAGTCTCCGCCAACCTGTTTTACGCTATTGACAAGGGGCTGTTTGATGTGGTATGTTTGTCGAAGTAAAGTAGTGCATACCGGTATAAATGAAAGCTTTATGGAGTTTAACTTTTTAAATAAAACAACATGGCAACAATCAACAATGGTGTAATCGGAAGAGCAAGTGGTAAAGTCGGCGCGGTGATCGCCTCGTCCTGGAAATCTATCAACTACCTCAAAGGTTTGCCCAAAAAGCGGACGAAAGGGATGTCCGAAGAACAGCTGATCCAACAGGACCGTTTTCTGAAAATCTCCAAATTTCTGATGCCGATCACGCCGATCCTGCAGGTGGGGTTTGGGCTGTCCAAAACCGATAAGATGACGCCCACAAACGTGGCGCTGCAGCTCAATATCGCCCAGGCGGTAACCGGTACTTATCCAAACTTTAGCTTGGATTACAGCAAGATCGAAATCAGTACGGGTTCTTACCTCAACGGTGGCGGAATGGAGGCTGCTGTGGATAGCGGAATTCTTTCTATCTACTGGGATACCATCCTCAACAGCCTTTACAAGACCAAGGCCGATGATCAGGTCATTATCCTGGTCTATTCACCCGAAAAGGATGAATTTATGACGGCACCAACACCGCCCACCCGTGCCGCCGGTACAATAGACATCCAGATTCCTGCCCACCTGCTTGGTGGCAAGGGGCATGTCTGGATTTTCTTTACAGACCGCAAGGCCGAGAAAGTATCCAAAAGTACGTATTTGGGTGAGTTTGACCTGGCTTAGCCGCTGATGGAGTAATGGAACGGGAGGAGTATAAGGCTCCTCCTGATTTTTGAACACAAAACGATAAGATATGCAGGTGATTTCTGAGTTTAAAAAGCAGGTTAAAGATCCGACACGTAAGGAGGCAGCGCAGGAGCGCTTTCGGCTGGCACGCCGGTTTTTAAATCCACTGTATCCACTTATCCTCAAGGGGTATGGCCATAGCAAGTGCACGGTGCAGGCGGCTTTTGGCCGTGCCATGTCACATACGCTGACCAATGTGATACAGGGTGAATATCCGAATTTTGAGATCGTGCCCGCCCTGGCAAAAATCAGCAACGGCATGTTGTCTACGCTCGAGGTAAATACCTGTGTACGCGCATCCAATACGATTCAGCTGAGCTGGAAGGTAACCGAATCCGCCATCAAAGATTATAGCCAATGGGATGATCAGGTCATACTCTGTGCTTATGATATTATTGGTGAGCAGGCCGCGATCAATGAACAACAGGTGCTGCGGCGGGATGTGCAAATGATTATCGAGCTGCCATCCATCCTGCATGATAGGCCGGTACACCTGTATCTGTTCCTACATGATCGTGACGAAAACCTATACTCCAGAAGTCAATACCTCGGTCTTTTCTAATTTAAATCTTGCGTATGAAATCAACGATAAAAGTACTTCGTACAAAACAGGGCAAGCATAGCACACTGTCCGAGATCTACGTGAACAATCAGTTTGTCTGCTACGGTCTGGAGAATATTCCGCGCCCGGTGAAAATAAGGGGTGAGACCGCCATACCTGCCGGGCATTACCCGCTAGGTTTTAACCGCGACGGAGGAATGAATGGCCGTTACTACGACGACTATCCAAAATTGCATCGAGGTATGCTTGAAATACGTGATATACCAAACTTTAGCTACGTCTACTTCCACAAAGGGAATAGCTACAAAGAGACTGCTGGCTGTGTGCTAGTGGGCAATCAGTATGTACTGGAAGATGGGGACTACCGCCTGCTAGCCTCGGGCGTCGCCTACAAAAAGTTCTATCCGCTAGTAGCCGAACTGATGCTGCAGGGGCTCGTCGAAGTGCAAGTCGAATGAACTGAGCCTCTGCTAAAGAATTAATCACCCTTAAAAAAGTACTCATGAAAAAGATCTTCAATAAAATAGGACAAGTGCTGCAGTTGGTTTTGGCGGCACCTGTTAAACTGCCGGGAAAGGTAGGGAATGTAATAAAATACCTGGCCCTGGGGCTTGGCATCGTGGAAACGGTATTGGACGAGGATAAGTCACCGCCGGAGAGGGACGATAAGGGTGCTTCAGCGGGCGCCACGGAGCATAGGTCCGTTAAAGATGGAAGCGAAAATACCGTAGAAAGGAGCGCGACGGATGAAATTGAATGATATCCGCATCTCAGCTATCGGCGGTACCATCTGTTCCATCTGGGCCAGCATCTCGCTGGGCGATGTATTGCAGACCGCCCTGACGGCTGCCTTGGGTACCTTGGTCAGTTTTGCAACGAGTAGGCTACTGGCCAAATTGGGTAGACGGAAAAGATGAATTCGAATAGAAAGGCGCACAGGATCGTGCGCCTTATCACAGGATATCGCCTTTAAGGCTAAAAGCCTGCTGTATCTTGGTCCGCAGCTCTAAATAGCAGATTTTAATGATACTATCTTAGCTTGTAGCAATCCTTCTTCTAAATTCAAGGGGTGAGATTTCCGTTTTCTTTTTGAATAGACGATTGAGTGACTGCGGCTGTTCAAAACCGAGCTGATAGGCAATTTCGGCAACGGAAAGTTCGGACCTGGACAGCAGATCCTTTGCCTTTTCAATGAGTTTATGTTGGATATGGTTCTGGGCGCTCTCTCCGGTCTGCGAACGTAATAAATCGCTTAAATAGTTTTTCGACATGTTGAGCCGCCCGGCAAAATAGCCCACCTGGGGTAAACCGCTACGCCCGGTTTCATCGTTGATATACTGATCCAGTAGCTGTTCGAAGCGACTGACCAGGGGAACATTGTGCACTTTACGGGTAATAAACTGCCGGTTGTAGAACCGCTGCGAATAAACCAGCAGCAGGTCGATAAAACTGACAATGGCATCCTGGCTATAGCTGTCAATCGGACTGTCGTATTCGCTCAAAATCCCTTTTCCGATATTTCGGATCTGCTCTTTTTCCAGGTCGGACAGAAAAAGTGCTTCGTTGACTTCATAGTCGAAAAAACTATAGCTGCCGATTTTGTTGGCCAGATCGTAGGTGCGGATAAAGTCGGGATGAAAAACAAGGGAATATCCGACTTCGGCAGTGGTTGTCGTGGGGTCAACGCTGATGGTCTGCCCGGGTTTAAAGAAGGTCATCAGGCCTTCCCTAAAATCGTATTGATGGGGCCCATACCGCAATACGCATTGCGCATCTTCTTTGACAGAAATGCAGTATAGGTTGAGCTGAAAGGTGGTCTCGACCGATGGATGCACAGGTTTGTTCTGTGAGAAATCGGTGATGCTAAAAAGCGGATGCCGGGGTTTGGGCAGCTGCAGCGCTTCATGATAGTCGGCGATGCTATTGACCCTGATCAGTACTGATTCTTTCTTTGACATGCTTGTATTGCCTGTTAATTGATAAACGAATTTAAGTAAAATGCCATGCGCTTTCTGCAACCATGGCATTTATATTTTTTTAGGACTGCAGGGGCATGCTGACATCTCGCGATCCTGTATCCAGGCCAACCGGCAGAATCGCTTCAATGCGTTGCAGTTCTTGGTCGGTCAGGAGGATGTCGGTTGCAGCGATATTCTGCTCCACATAGCGCACTCTTTTTGTGCCCGGTATCGGAACGATTCCCTTCTGGATGAGCCAGGCCAGAGCCAGCTGAGACGATGTGACGCCTTTTTCTCTGCCGATTTGTTCGAGCTCGCGGACCAGATCGAGGTTTTTATAAAACTGCTCACCCTGAAACCGGGGGATCAGTCTGCGGAAATCATCTTCGGGGATATCGTCCGGCGATTTGATCTCACCGGTAATAAATCCGCGGCCCAGAGGGGAATAGGCCACCAGGCCGATACCCAGCTCTCGAGTCAGATCGTATACACCATTGGTCTCCACTTCGCGTCCGAATAGGGAGATTTCATTCTGTACAGCGCTGATCGGGAAGGTCGCATGTGCTTTTTGGATCTGTTCGGCACTGACCTCTGAAATGCCTAGATACTTCACCTTGCCCGCGGTAACCAGTTCGCCCATGGCACCGACAGTTTCCTCAATCGGTACATTGGGATCGGGGCGGTGCATATAATAGAGGTCAATTACATCGGTATCGAGGTTTTTTAGCGAACGCTCGACAGACTTCCGGATATAATCCGGACGGCCGTTGATGCGCCAGGTCACCTGTCCGTTATCATTAATCTCAAAGCCGAATTTGCTGGCCAGGATAAATTGATCGCGTTGGCCGCGTATAGCTTTGGAAATCAATCTTTCGTTTGCAAATGGACCGTAAAGATCGGCTGTATCCAAAAAGTTGCCGCCCAGTTCCAGTGACCGAAGGATGGTAGCGATGGATTCCTGCTCGTCGGCCTTGCCGTAGATATCGCCTGTGGATGCAAAACTGCTCATCCCCATGCAGCCTAAGCCGATCATCGGAATTTCAAGTCCCTGCTTGCCTAATTTTCTTGTTTTCATCTGCTTCTCATTTTTGTTAACCAAATTTACGGCGTAGGACCGGTCGCAGTCTCACCCCAATTACAGAATGTTGTAACTGAATTACAGATCGTAACAGGTCGGTGCCGTTTAATAGCAGATGACTAGAGGCAGTTTATTCCAATTGCCGCGAAATAGTGCTTCGGTTAAGCGACTCTGAATTTTTCTTTATAAGCATCTTCGAGGTACTGTCCCAAGGTTCTTGTCCTTTCTGTATCAATGGTACTGATGTACCGATGAAACATCTGCTCGGTACTGTGACCTGTGGCTTCCATCAATAGCGGTGTGGGGATTTTACCGTAAAAATTTGAGGCAAAGCTTCTTCTTCCGATGTGGCTTGTGATCGCTTCCCATTTTTGGACAAACATTTCTATGGCACGGAAGCCCTTTCTTTTGCGGACTTTGACCAGACTATTGATACCGGCAAGTTCCGCCACTTCTTTGATCTGCAGATTATACTTTTGTGCGGTAAGCTTCTGTGGAAAAACATTTAAATTTCCGGATAGGATGGTGAGTGGAACCGGATGCAGAGGCAGCAGGATTTCTTTTTGCGTTTTCTGCTGGACGAATGAGATACAGGGTTTTCCCTTGATTATTTCCAGGTTCTTGATATCGAAATTCATGAAATCAGAAATACGCTGTCCGGTATAGCAGCTGATGATCAACCAGTCGCGTGCTGCTTTTAGGCTCGGGGGAACATCCATTTCCTTGAGTTTGACCAGTTCATCCTCATTGAGGGTGACAAAAAGATTGACTTTCTTTTCCTTGGGGAGTTCAAGTTCATAGACGTAGGTTCTCACGCCTCTTTTTTCCAGAAAATTGAGTACCGTTCTGACAAAATGTATTGTCCGGCCAATAGTACTTTTATTATATTCTTCTATTCCGCCAAATTCGAGAAACTCTTTAACAAAGGCTGCATTAACTTCATGCAGCAGAAGATGTTTTTGGCGATGTCCTTCAAAACGCTCGAGCAGGTGGAGAAATACCCGGTACCGTTTGGAAGTCGGTTCGGAAATAAGGTGGGCACGGCTCCGGATATAGGCCTCTACATAGTCTAAAAGGCTATTGCTGGGGCGGCTGTTCTTTGTGCCATCACAATTTTCTCTGATGATCTTACGGAGTCTGGCATGCGAAATTTTGATTTTTTTTGCGGTGACAGTGCGCAGGTATTCGGCGATGCTGATTTTGAGCTTATCGAGCTTGCTGTTTAGATTTTTATTTTTTTTGAGGTAGATATTTTGGGGACGCTGTTTTTCAAAATCCCATAATTCGGCAGCAATTTTAAGGGGTGTATTGATTACATGTTCGGTCTGAAAATCATCAAGGATCGTAAGGGATATTGTTGAAAAAGGGGAGGAGTGTAGCAGCGTAAATTTAAAGTTTATCATTGGACGTAATTCTAATTTTCTGAAAATAAATATATAAGTTTTTCAGAGAAGTCCAATTCAGACCACTAATTTTTTACAATTGACTGATTTATAAAGAGTAAAAAAAATCAAATTATCTGCTCAGACAGAATTTATCATGAAAAGACTGAGGATTAAGATGTAGTTTTTAATA